>Ga0209420_1001286_pt1 | contig 11987 bp, 9 predicted proteins | sample BlaSpr_A8_OM1_O1_FD_187972 | JGI IMG/M metagenome (GOLD analysis project Ga0209420, IMG submission 187972) | Forest soil microbial communities from Thunder Bay, Ontario, Canada - Black Spruce, Ontario site 2_A8_OM1_O1 (SPAdes) (version 2) | ecosystem: Environmental > Terrestrial > Soil > Boreal...
CACCATCCTGCTCGGCCTGGCGATGCTTGTAGCTCCTGTTTGCCAGGGGCAATCGAAGTGTCCCTGGATCAACGAGGCCACCGCCCGCGGGATTCTCGGCGGCGCCGTGACGGTGACCGCCAAGATCGGCAATCGAGGCGACGGAGTCTGCGAATTCTCGCGAGCGCAAGGATCCGTGGTTCGCCTGCTGCGCATATCGGTCGACATCATGACCGACATCCCCAAACAGTTCCCCACCTATCTCGCGCAATGCGGGCCCAAGCCGGAACCCCTTCCAGCCATAGGCAACGAGGCCGTCATGTGCAGCATCGCCGCCCGGCGAGAGCAATACGCCGAGAGCGTGGTGGGCCGGGTGCGAGATCAGGCTTTCCTCGTGAGCGTCAGCTCCAGCGTCCAGAACGATCCATCGATGACGCACGAGATGCGACGCGAGAAAGCGAATCTCATGGCTGAGCAGGTGGCCGGAATTCTTTTCTAGATCGCTTCCGCTCGGCCCTCGCGTCCCCGCACACCTGCTTGTACCGCTCGGGGACACGTTTCCTGCTCGGGCCGTTCTTTTGCGATTGATGGAAGAAGGACTCGACCGGCACGAAGCCGTCCATGCGATGGGATTGGTGTTGTCCGAGCAGCTTTTGCCGCGCTGAGAGAAGAGGGGCGACGCCGATATCAATCAGCCGTATGTGGAAAAGCTCAGTAGGCTGACAGCGGAATCCCCGAGAAAGCAAGAGTCCGACCGCAATGCCTCTTAACTCGTTGCTATGGTCAATGTACTGATTACGGCAAAGAATGGCGCTGTGTTCGCGCACTGGGAAGAAGCGGTTGCCGGTAAACCAAGCGAGGGTGACGATGCGCTCGTCGGCCCGCGGTTTGGGTCGTCCCGCCCGTCTTCTGCGCGAGGACTTCCTCGAGCGAGTCCTGTGCCTGGTGCTTGGTCATCTTTGACTTCGCGCCGAGCATGCCGACCCGCTGTTCTTTCCACCTCGATTCTCCGGTTGTTGGGTCGAGTACTTTAAGGTTGTTGAACCCGACCCATGATTTGTGTTCGAGGCGCACTGTAGATCTGGTTCGTCACCGCCGCCAGAGCAACAGAATAGCTTCCCGTGGCGATCGTCTTCGTGTTGTTTGGTCGCCCCGTCAATTACCGTCACGCTGCGGTGCTGCTGCCGCCGTTCACGACGTAGATGTTGATCGTGTTTGGTCTACCGCCACGGTCCAAGGATTTCTCCCCGCCGCAACGGTCGTTGTGCTGTTGGTTGCCCCGTCGATCACAGATCTCTGGAGGCCGTCAACCTGGGGCGCGCCGCGCCTTCAGGCGACCTTCAGATCTGATGCATATTACTTGTTTACGTCTACCATCTTGGCCGATTGCGCCAAGTCGGTAGGTGGCATGGACATTCTGGTTAAGTAGGGGAAGAACGGCGTGACTTCGAGCGGCATCTTGTCAGCCGGGCTTAACAGTGTCACGGGTTTGGAGCTCATCATTTCAATCTTGTTGCTCCATGGATACAGGTTCACTCGAGTGCCTAAAGACAGAGCTGCTATCTGATCGATTGTGTTTTCCAACTTTGGGACTGCGGTGGCTACAACTTCTAACCGTGTTGTGCTCTTGTTGCCCAACGGATTACCCAAGTGTGGGCGAATCAAGTTAGAAAGCACCTGCGCGCGATCTTGTATCTGCCGTAGAAACCGTCCCGCTGAGGCCAGTTTGTCCTTGTAGGGCGAGTTATTCAGCAGTTCTATTGCCTTTTTATCCGCTGCTTGCTCGTCGAGGGCGCTGCGCTCAAAATCCATGCGTTGGAATGTAGATGGCTCCGAAAAGAAAAATCGGTCGTTGAAGGCAAACTTGGTATCAATCCTGTGATTGAGAACGATGTGCGCCAGTTCATGGGACAGAACCATTGCCAACGCAGCTTCGTCAGGGAGCACGTCGATTAAGCCTCGGCTGATTACGATGGTGTGACCGACAGTAAACGATTCGAGCGGCGTGGTTAGAAGTACTCGACAACGAACTTCCGGGATGATGTCTAAGTTGTTAGTAATGCTCAGATTGTTGACTACGGTCTGAAGCACTTTGTCTACCGGGCCTGGAGGAGCTATAAGACCTATTTTCTGTAGATGGTCAATGGCATTATCTTCAGCGAGCCTCTCCCAGTCACGCTGCGCTTCCAAGGGTGTAGCCTGTGCTCGGATTGCCTCGTCGTTGTCTCGGGCCAGGTCGACCCTTACATCCGTGAACTCGGACTGATGCTTAATGTGTACCTCGTCGTAATCCCAAAACCTGGTCTGCGCTTTGAAGCGAGGCTGGATGAACGGCGGGAGGTCATGCTTATGCGAGGTTTCCTCGCTGTACACGTAGGAGGGCAGCCAGATCCCTGGCTGCATGTTCATGCGCCAACTGTCAAAATGAAAATAGGAATCGTAGTTTGACCTGTTAGAATAAGTGCCGTTGAACCGAACGATGTTGAAGTCGTGGTCCTCGACCCAGATGCGTCCTGCGAACGATCCTTGGTGCGCTTTTTCCCTGGGTTGTACATCGACGACGATGCATCGCACTTCTCCTAAAAACTCTTGTCTCACAAACGTAAAGAAGTAGTTATTTTTCTCGAAGTCGCGGTCGATTATCGCCATGTTGGCGAAGCCTGCGGGTACATAATGGCGCGTGAAGGCGTTCTTTCCGATCGTTTCGAACGGTGAAAGAAAGCGGTGCATTCCGCCCGGTTTGTCCTTTTGGAATACATCCTCGTTCGTGCTCTCTTTCAAATCCAGCCGCCCTAGGAAGTATGTGTCAGCAACGGGAGTGACGTTATGCTCTTTGTCTTCTTGCATGTTCTGAATGTAGGTCTCGGCTAATGGGTGATACCGTTTGACATTGTCGACGAAAGAATGCTCCCGAGCGATCACTTTGTCTATCATTCGATCGAAGGAGACAGGCGCCAAGACGGTCAGGTCGGCATGCTTGGTCACACCGTAGTTGCCATAAATGCTTGCTACTGTGTCGTCCCCGCCTATCGCCGTCTGGCTCAGTAAGGTTGTCACGGTGAAGGTCGCACTGGTCTCGCCAGCTTTGATAGTCACGCTGGATGGAACCGTAGCCGCCGTCATTGGGTCTGCTGCCAGGGAGACTTCGATGTCTTCTGTAGTAGGCCTGGCCAGGGTGACTCGTCCAATAATCGAGCTTCCGCTCGCGGCACTTGGGGCCGTGAGGCTTATGGAGTCCAGGGTGTCGGTCGTCTGACCGTGGGCTGAAATAGCAAGCTCGGCCAGCAGTATCAACAATACAACTGACATGCCCTTAAGAAACTTGAATGGCGTTTTCATGGAAGGTACCCCCTTAGGATGCTAGTTCAAAGATCACATGCACTATTGCTATTGAGTCAACTTGCTGTCCGTTACTCTCTGCCGGCTTAAACCTGATCTTTTCGGCAGCGCGTTCGGCCTGCTCATCAAGTCCGTGGCCCAAACCTTGAACCACGTTGAGCACGCGGACTTGACCGGAAGCGGTGAATCTGACGCGAACTAAGACTTCGCCTTGGATGCCGAGTTTGCGGCCTTCCTCGGTGTAGTCAGGTTTATCGTGGCCGAGAATCTCCACCGGCATGCCGGTGTCGGGCAGCGGAACATGGGCTGTTGGGGTGGAAACTGTTAGGTCCGGTTTTGGATCGAAGCCAGACATAGTGACAATGCCTGCCTTGCCGTGAGCACCGCCTGTACCATTCCCGTATGCCGAGCCGCTGGGCATGTCGAAAGATCCTAGAGATGACATCGTCACTATGCTCTTCCCGTCGCCATGGCCCTTAACACCGTTGGGATCGCCAAATCCGCCGGTCTGGACCTGCTCAGAAGACACAGACCTCGGCAACGTAGGCTTCTCCTTGGCCGGAGCGAACGCGCCTACTTGTACTTGAGGGGCAAGCTTCACAACGGAGACAGGTACGTCTGTCAGAACCGGAGCGTCTGCCTTGATTTTCAATTTCGGAGGTTCTACAAGGGCAGGGCGACTGACGGCGGATAACTTGGGAATGACAAGCTTGGCAGCCACAGGCGGCTCGTATTCCCTGATTGTCGGCTGTGGCCTAGCGGCTACGTTCTCTGTAAGTACCAGAGGCGTATAGACGAGTCTCCTCGTTGCTACTACAGCTCTCTCCGGTGTGATAACACCAACCTGAGCCAGGCCTATGATGAACATAGCGTGCAAGGCGAATGATACGAACAAGGTCGGGTAGCTGAATTGCCGCCGGGGCACCAGCCCTATGGTCATCGTTTGTTTCATTGACGATTAGTCTCCGACTGCCATAACTGTTAAACCATCGGCCGTTGTTTGACGATTAACCGCTGCTTCGCTGCATCTTCCTGCCGATGACTAGATGCATGCCAGGGAACGTGTTTGTGCAGAGTTACCGACGGTCGCGGAGTATACTGCACAATGGGGGCTGCAGGGACCAGCGGTGGGGGAAGAGCTGGAATCGAAATCGTAATCGAGTTTGTGAAAGCGACTGTTGCAACGACGGCCACAGCCAACGCTACGATGTAGGGCCTCCGTATGGCCAGATGGACAACGCCAGAGACGCTGCCGAGGCCCGGAGAAGCGGACAGAAACATACTAGTTGTTCCCCCTTCTTCCGAATAAGTGCCATTCGTATGAAGTATTCATAAATATCTTGAGGCCGTTGGCGCTGAGACCCGAGTTGAATCGGCTTTCATGCATTAGGCCGGCACCGAACTCGGTGTATATTTCCCCGATTGAAGCGCCGACCTTGACCCCGCCTCCACCGATGTACTTGTTCTCCCAGTCATACCCTTGGCTATCATGCCCGAGCGTAATCTCGCCGTAGGGAATGATGGCTGCGCGCCTGAAACGGTGAAGCACGAAGCCTTGGGTAGCGTAACCCTGTTCGATCAGGTCGCCATGCTCCACTGGAGAGGTATGTCCAATGCTGGTCCAACTAGAACCGGGGAAGCGGTTTGTCGGATTGGCGATTGCTTGCCAGCCGACCCAGTCGGAAATGAAATCTGTTCGGCCGCTCGCGGTGGAAGTGCCAAACCTATCTCCGTACGAGTAGGCTGTGCCCACACTGATAATGCCGATGCGGAACAGTTTGTTGATTCTGATGCCAGCGCTAGGCTGAATCTGGTTGTCGTACGTGTAGCCTTCGCTGTCAATCAGAGCGTTAAACTCCACGTAAGGGGTGACCGTCACCGAGTTATGCCACCCGGAGTAGACCACCGCCGATTGCTGGAAGTCCCACTGGGAAATCACATTGTTCTTTTCCACTGGGCTATACGTACCATTGGCGCTCCACATCTGCCCAGGAAGCCCAACCGCATCGAGAAGGGTGCCCTGTTCCGCGTGAGGCGGACTTTGCTGCCCCTGGGCGCGTGGGATAAGGCAAAGCAACCCCAGCAGCACCACGGCTGTGGTGGCCGGCGCGAGGACGAATTTCGAATATTTTTTCATATTGTTTCAGGCCTAGTAACGCTTCACGGCGAACCACGTGTGAATCCGTTGTTGGCGAACTATTACACCCCAGAAGGCGGCCAGAAACACGCTACAGTCGATCAACCGCACTAAAGGAAAGACTAAACAACTCGTCAGCACATCTGCACGCCGATCACACATCGCGCAAATGGTAGCTAGTAATACTTGAAAGGCAAACTCACCTACTACGATTCTGCCTGCCCACATTGGATTTATGATTAGCCAGAGCGGAGTAAGTAGGATTATCGTCGCGAAAAGGACCCCTTCGCCCATAAGCAACTTGTACTCGAGATCGATCCTGTTTAGCCCGCCGAGCATGCCATACTTCTTGCCTACCTGCCATGCACCTACGTCCCAGCGGTACATTTGCTTGACATAGCCGCGAAGATTGTTTGGATCTTGCGTGAAGACAAGCGCATCGGGCTGGTAAATAATCTTGCCTAGCTTCTTGCGGTGAACCTGAATGGTGCAGTCCATGTCCTCAACGATTGTGTCGCTGTTCCATTCCAGTTGTGCAAACACGTCTGCTCGAAAGCTTGCGGCGCAGCCGGGTACCACAGTGACGACGCCCATATTGCTTTGGCCACCCTTATATATGGCATGGGAAATCCAGTATGCCAAGGAGCGATAAGCAGTGAGCCAATTGTGCGGAACGCTCAATGCTCGTCCGCATACGGCTGCGACTTTGGGGTTACGGAATTCTGCAACGCACACCCGAAAGTAGTCCAAGTTGACTTCGGTATCGGCGTCCATCAGGCAAACAACGTCGTAGTTTTCGGTCAGCCCCCAGTTCTGAGTAGCCCGTAGAATGCTCTTCGCCTTGCCAATATTCTTTTCGTTGCGGAGGACATTGACTCCGAAGGAGCCGGCGATGCCGCCGGTGCCGTCACTGGAGCCGTCATCCATCACGTAGACATCATTCTGGTTTGCACCCGCCGCGAGAATGCTACGCACTGTCTTACCAATGCCTAGCTTTTCATCTTTCGCAGCTACGATGACACAGAACTTCACTTCAGACCTTCCAGAACTATCCAATGCGACAGCAGTGTTTTTCATAAGCATTAGGAGGAGGTTGACTGGATAGGTGCAAGCGCGATACCAGCGCAGGGTGCGAAGTCGGGCTGCCGGTGGGATTGTTGTGCCTACGCTGGCGCAGCTCGCAACTCCCGCTAGCGACACGACTTAGGCTGATGGGTGGGACTCCTAGCAGCGCGGTTCCCCGACGTTCTTTCGATCGAGTGGTTACTTGTGGGGCGTTACTGTAGTAATTCAGAGCACGCAGGGTTATTGTCATCCGAGAGAAAACATCTTCCACTCTTCCACACTTTCGTGGATTGAGCTGCCTCAATCCAGCTGTGAGCTTACTAAGCTCATGCAACGCTGGACAGAGGTTGTGGAAAGATCCGAAGTATGTCGCTCGCAGATTAGGTCGTGACAACTGCCCTGCGCTTGAGGGGCTGGACCACCTGAGTTATGGAAGAGGTTTTCCCTTTGTTGGAAGAAGTCTTCCAACGGCCAACCATGCCTTGTTACCGTCGTAACCCGACAAGTAACACTGAGAGTAACCGGCCTGACCAAAATTGTCTGCTGCAGCCGTCGCTCTTCGAACCACTCACCAGGGCGTAAGGTCTTCTCTTAGCATGAGTTCCAAGCTGCGGCGGCTTCGTACCGGCCCGCCATCCCTCCAAGGCTCTCGGCCAAGACCCGCTGGCACTGTAATTGCACTCTCCTGTTGTGCAACTCCACACACAAGCTATGGCAAAGCCTTTATATGCAGTGTTAGTGCTAATGAGCAGTTTGTTGACGGGGCTGGGTTTTGCCCAGACGCCCACGCTTCGTGTTCTGCCCTGGAACGGCCATTCTGCTGCGGTATCGCTCACCTTTGATGATGCAAGGCCAGTGCACTTGGATGTCGTGGTTCCGGAATTGAACAAGCGCCATCTGAACGCAACCTTTTTCGTCATCGTCTCCAAACTTACCCGTCTGGACGACTGGAGAAGAGCGCAAGCCCAAGGTCACGAGATTGGCAATCATTCCGTGACCCACCAGCATCCGGCTGAGTTAAACCAGGGGAGCGAAGAACTCGAGGTGGAGGACGCCAAGAAATTCCTAGATAGCAATTTTAAGTCGGACGTAACTATTTTCGCATACCCATACTGCGAGTTATCATCGGGATTGCTTTTCTGGGTAAAGAGGTATGACTTTGCGGCGCGGGGCTGGCAAGGGGACGGCGAGTCGGCTTACGTCACTTCGGACACCCAACCTGACTGGTACAACCTGCCGAGCCAGCCAGCTTACACCAGATACGATGCTACGGTTTACAGATCCTGGATCGACAAAGCTTTCGCGATGCACGCCTGGACTACGCTTCAGATTCATGGCATCGGCGACCCCTCGACTGGATTTGAACCCATCCCTGTCGACACTTTCCGTTCTCTATTGGACGATCTCAAGGCGCAAGAATCCAGAGGGCTTTGGGTCGCTCCGTTCGGGACCGTGGCCGCATACTTACGTGCTCAGAAGACTTTAGAAGCGGCGAAACCGCAACTTCAAAACGGCGGCGAAATATTTGTCTGGAAAGTACCCGAGCAATTCCCTCCCGGGGTGGCGCTCAAGACTGCGATTGAAGGTGGAACGCACCTTCATGTTTACCAGGGTAGGCGTGAGCTAATTCCCAGCAAAGGTGGGGTTTACTCCGTCTCCTTCGATTCTGAGGAACTGGTTGTCACGGGTGCACTGTGAAGAGGCTCTGCGTGGTTCGGGCAAAGGACGATCGGTTAACCATGAGCAAGACAATGAGCAAGACGATGAACAACACGTTGAACAAGACGTTGAGAAGTATTCTCAGCGGCGGCGGTGCTGTGAACGTAAGCGCTACTATCGAAGGGAAAATCTAATGAAGAAGTTTGCTACCGTACTGTTTGTTGTACTCATCTCGCTTTCACTTATCCAATGCGGTGGTGGAGCAAGTGGATCCGGTGGAGGAACGACCTCGCCCACCCCGGCCTCAACCTCCACCGCTCATCCCCATGGCCTGTGGTCAACGCTTCCTCAAACCATGCCCGTTAATCCGGTTCACGCGGCGCTGCTCCACACGGGAAAGATTCTCATAATACAGGGTTCTGGCAACTGCCCGCCGCAGCAGGCCGGTTGTCCACAAGGACCGCAGTATCCGCAGGGCGCTGCGCTTCTCGACTTGTCCAATAACAGCATCACCACCATGCCCACCACGTGGGACATGTTCTGCAATGGTATGTCGATCATGCAAGACGGTCGCGTCCTGATCAATGGCGGCACCAAGGGTTACGGAACGCTGGGTGTGGTGGGCACTCAGGGCGACATTCCTTTCACTGGTCTTCCCAACGCATCGATTTTCGATCCTTCGAGCACATCCTTCATCGACATAGCTCCTACAGCACATGGGCGTTGGTACCCAACCCTCACCGAACTTAACGACGGCACCATGATGACTACTTCGGGACTGAACGACACTACCGGTGTCGACAACAATACCAGTGAAATCTGGAACGGACAGCAATGGAGCGCAGAGATTCCGGGGAATCCCAACATCGCAAATTTTCCGGGCTTCCAATTTCCGTTGTATCCCAGAATGCACCTGCTTCCCACCGGGCACATTTTCTATTCCGCACCATCCTCTGCAACCCTCGACTTCAACCCTACGAGCGATATCTGGACACTGGTTGCCTGGACTATCTATCCCGGACAGAATGATCCAAACGGAGAGCGAACCTACGGTAGCTCGGTGTTACTCCCGCTCACACCGCAGAACAACTACAGCCCTAAGGTGATGATCATGGGCGGTGACAACCCCGCCACCAACACCACCGAACTGATTGACTTAAGTCCAGCGGGAGCACAGCTCTCCGCTGCCTGCCCGAACTACGCTCCGTGTTGGGTGCAAGGCCCGACCATGTCTCAAAGCCGCGTTGAAATGGAAGCCACATTGCTGCCTAACGGCACGGTGCTGGTGGACGCGGGCTCTGCCCAGGACGAGAACCCGACGACGGCGAGCTTGCAAGCGGAGATTTACGACCCGGTATCCAATTCCTTCTCTTCGGCCGGCAGCAATGCTTTCCCCAGGCTCTATCACAATGTCCAGTTGCTCCTGCCCGACGGAACCGTTCTTCTCGCCGGGGGCAACCCCGCTCAGGGTGTCTTTGCAAACCAAATCGAAATCTATCAGCCGTCCTACCTTTTCAACTCCGACGCGAGTCCGGCGTATCGACCCCAGTCTGCGACCAACCCACCGAGTTCGATCACCTATGGCCAGTCATTCACCCTGTCAACCCCGGATGCCTCGACGATCTCATCTGTGGTGCTCATGAAGGCCGGCTCAGTGACCCACTCTTTCGACATGGATCAACGCTACGTTGGTCTGACTTTCACCATGGGGCAGACCTCTGGGAGCCTTAGCGTCACCGCCCCCTCTAACTCAAACATCGCGCCCCCCGGCTACTACATGCTGTTCCTGGTAAACCAGACCGGCACACCCTCACTCGCCTCATGGGTGCAGGTTTCCGGTCCGGCCGCTCCGGTTGCCAACGTGGAATTGCATCCTGAGCGAGTACCCACGCCGGCTTACATATTCCAACGCAAGCAGGTGACCGAGTCACCGTTGATGCTGCGCAAGGAAATGCACATCCACTAATCTGACGGAAACCCGGGGGCTTCCAGGGCAAGTTGCCCTGGAAGCGTCACTCAAGCAGCAACCCAAAGCATGGCGGCGGGAGTACGTTGTCGCAGCGAAGTGCTCCCTGAACCTCCTTCCGGCGCGAAGTTCCCTCTCTGCGGCTTCTGAAGTCTGTCGACACACCTTGCGATCCGGCTGCTAGTCTTGGCGGAGTCGTGTTTTCCACGCGTCTGTTGTGCCTTGTTTCCCGAACCAACCTGCGCACGACAACGGCCGACGCCCGCTTTAGCGCCAGCCATCGGATAGAGGCCAGAACATTCTGAAAAACCCTCGCCTGCGAATTCCATTCAGCCTTTCTGGGTTCCGACCCCGTTCTCTTCCTTGCCGCGGAAGGGCTTAAAGTAGTCTGCACCATTTACGTTGGAACCTCCTCAAACAACACAGGATGTACTACCGAGTTTGACCAGCTTCCTCATCCCAGCGTAGAGTCTCACTTCGATCCGTCTTTCCACGTCTCAGCAAAGGAACTTCCGGGTGGGACTCCGCCTCCGCAGTGTGTGTTCCGTTCGCGGCGGCACACGGGGTACCGGTTTTGTTCGTCGGCCCGCAGCTTGGGCCGAAGAGCTCGGGTCTTCCGTTGACGTGGTTACGGTCGAATTTGCTGTTGTTGATGAGGTTGGGCGAGTTGCTTGAAGACTTCAACACGTTGAGAAGATCGCAAAGAGATTGTTCGCCATTCTATCGGGGACGGAAATTCGATAAAAGGTGGGAGAGAAAAAACAATGAAGAAGCTAATCACCGTTATGCTCCTCGTCGCGAGCGGCACGACACTGATTCAAGCACAGGTACCGGAACGCAATAGGAGGAGCAGAGCATCAGATTCCTTGTCTTCCATTAGTTTCAGCGCTTCGAGCGTGGTCGGAGGAGACTCTCTGATTGGAACTGTCCACCTGACTTCGCCTGCGCCGGCGGACGGAGCATCCGTTCCCCTGGCTCTCGACGATCCCGGCGATTCATGTGTCGTACCACTCAGCGTACTCGTTCCGCCCGGTGCCACCTCCGCGAACTTCGCAATACGGACTCACTCCGTCTCATCGAACGTTACCGTGACAATCCGGGGCACCTTCGGTGTTATACGGCGCGCCTCGTTCCTGATAACGGATGCTGTTTCCACGCCACAGCCAGCGCCGACTCCAACTGAACCTCCAGACGAACTGACGAATACGCCAACTTTTGAGGATAACTTCAATGAAGGTGTATTGAACAAATCCAAGTGGGCGGTGTCGAACTACGAGACCAATGACTACGCAGGAGGCGGTAGCAATGTTAGGTTCTCGCCCGACAACATAGATTTGAGTGGCGGAAGCCTGCGCCTGGAGCTGAGGCAACCAACCCCTGGCACCTCGACTGGCGCTGAAATCACGTCACTGCTTCGCTTCGGTTACGGCACCTACCAGTTCTCCATGCGGGCTGGGTCTACGTCGCCATCGTCTAGCGGCACGGGTACGACCGAGAGCGGGCAAATTAGTTCCACATTCATTATCCATAACCCCCCGCCCACCTACGATTCCGTCACGGAGATTGACGCCCCGGAGATTGAGGGATTGTCCGCTCGGCATGACGATATCGAGTGGACCGTATGGAAGAACAGCAATGCAACCGATCCGACACCAGAATACAAGGTGCTGACGAATCCTGAGGACGCGTTCCACGTTTACAAGTTCGTGTGGTCAGCGACCAGCATCAAGTTTTACATCGACGGGGTCCTCAAATCGACCTGCACGTCGGGTATCCCAACGGTGGCCGCGGTCATAGATATCAACTTCTACGGTACGAATGATACTCTGTGGGGCGGGCTCG
>Ga0209420_1001287_pt1 | contig 11979 bp, 10 predicted proteins | sample BlaSpr_A8_OM1_O1_FD_187972 | JGI IMG/M metagenome (GOLD analysis project Ga0209420, IMG submission 187972) | Forest soil microbial communities from Thunder Bay, Ontario, Canada - Black Spruce, Ontario site 2_A8_OM1_O1 (SPAdes) (version 2) | ecosystem: Environmental > Terrestrial > Soil > Boreal...
CGCGCCAAGCGGGGCCGCAATCGGTAGCTTGCTGCCCGGTCTTAAAACTCGGGGCAAACTTGTGGCTGTCGGAGTTTCAGAGGATGCCATCCCAGTCAATGGTGTACCGCTTATTTTCGGCGGACGCTCACTTGCCGGCAGTCTTACCGGAAGAGCGATTGAGACTCAAGACACCCTGGATTTCAGCGTACTCACAGATGTCCGTCCAATGATCGAAACGCTCCCGCTAGTGAAAGCGGAAGAAGCATACAAACGGATGATGGCCGGCAGCGCGCGCTTCCGGATGGTTCTCACCATGACCTAAACAAGTTCAAAGCTTGCTTCAAAACGGGTCACAAACCTAATCCGCCAGAGGGAGGCTGCGATGAATCCGTTCCAGGAAATCTTTAGCAAGCAGAAAGCATACTACGATTCGGACGCAACCAAATCGTACGAGTGGCGCATTGACCAACTGACACGTCTCGAAAACCTGTGCAACGAAAACTCTGAGGCTCTAGAGGCTGCGATGGGCAGTGACTTCAAGACTGCCAGTCAGGAGAAAGTCTTCGAGATCATGGCTCCGGTCGGCACCGCAGCTTTCGCGAAAGCTGAGTTGAGAGAGTGGATGAAGCCCGTGGATGTAGTCGTTCCGAAGGCACTTCGGGAAAGCGGACATACTGCCAAAGTCTATCGAGAGCCCTATGGCGTGACTCTGGTAATCGGCCCTTTCAATGGACCGTTGACGCTGCTCTTCGACCCAGCGGTCCAGGTCATCGCTGCTGGCAATCCTTGCATTCTCAAACTCTCCGAAGGTCTGCCCGCGACAAGCAAACTCTTGCTGGATCTCGTACCCAAATATTTCGATCCGCGGGCCGTCACTGCCGTCTCGGGAAGCAGAGAGGAAGTTACCGAACTCTTAAAGCTACCTTTCGACTTCATCTTCTTCACCGGTAGTGTCAAGGTCGGTAAGATCGTCATGGAGGCCGCTGCAAAAAATCTGACACCCGTCCTCCTCGAACTCGGCGGACAGAACCCTGCATTCGTTGATCCGACTGCCAATATTCCGGACGCGGCCAAAAAGATTGTCTGGGGTGCGACGGCTTGGGGCGGCCAGTGGTGTACTTCACCCGGATACGCTTATGTGCATGAATCTATTGCCGAGGAATTCGTTCAAGAGTGCAAGAAAGCTGTTGTCGAGCTGTACGGGAATGATCCGAAGAGCCGATTCGACGACTACTCACGGATCGTAAGTCCCAAGGCGGTCGAACGTCTCGCAAGCCTTATCGACCAAAGCAAAGTCGTCGCAGGGGGTGCATCCGACCCGAAGGCACGCTACATCGATCCCACGATCATTTACCCCGTTACCTGGGACGATCCGATCATGGAGGACGAAATCTTTGGACCGCTCCTCCCAATCCTTACCTATAAGAGTATGGATGCCGCCATTCGTGAGGTGAAGAAGCATCCGAAGCCCCTTTCCGGTTTCCTCTTCAGTCGTGACCAGAAGGCGATCGATCATTTTCTCGCGACCTTGTCCTTCGGCGGCGGTGCCATTAATCAGGTGAACATCCATCTGTTCATCGAAACCATGCCTTTCGGCGGCGTCGGATTCTCAGGTATCGGCCACTACTACGGCAAGGCCGGCTTCGATGCTCTGACGCATGCGAAATCGGTCCTTATCTCTCCTCCTGACGTGGCCATCGAGCATTTGTTCCCGCCGTACACGAAGGAGAAGGTCAAAGCGCTCAGCCAGTGGTTTGAATACTAAGAGGAGAGTCGCCCGTAGTTTTTCCATCAAAGGGGTAAATATGGTTTTGGCGGGAATCAAAGTAACCGACACACATCTAGTCCGCGACGCGATGGATCTGGCCCGCAGTTCTTCGAAGCTATACCTTTTTAACCATGTGATACGTTCCTGGCTATTTAGCGTTTTACTTTCCGAAGACGTCAAACCTTCGCCGGACCCCGAACTCCTGGCCGTTTCCACCGTTTTACACGATCTCGGTCTGACCGACCGCTACATGGCCGAGGAGCGGTTCGAGGTCGACGGCGCCAACGCAGCCCGCGCGTTCCTCAAGGAGCGCGGTATCGCGACCCTGCAGCTGCAACTTGTCTGGGATGCGATCGCCCTTCACACAACCCGCTCCATCGCTCTCCACAAAGAGCCCGAAGTCGCAATGACCCATTCAGGTATTGCGGTGGACGCTATCGGGGTTGGTCTCGATCGAATTCCGACGGATAAACTACAGGCGATCCTCGCGGCGTTCCCTCGCTTGGCGCTCAAGAACCAGCTCCAGTCATCCCTATGCAACATCGTTCGCCGCAAACCGGCGACCAGCTTTGACAACATTCTTCGGGATTTCGGCACCCGCTACGTCGAAGGGTTCACTCCTCCGAACTTCGCGGACGTCGTCGCAAACTCGCCGTTTTCTGAATAGTTCTTCTAGCGAGGACATCCGTCTATGAATGTGTTCCGCGCTGCTCTTTCCAGTGACTTTTGGATTACGGGGATCGCGATAGCTCGTTACATCCCTCGGGCCTTTCGTACAAAGCAAATCGATGGGAATCTCTTTTTCACGGAGGAGAAGCGGCAGGAGTATCGGCGACGTGTCGAGAGTGTGACGCTGAATTCGCGGCGCAAGTGGGGAACCATGGAAGTCGACCAGATGCTTCACCATCTCAACCTTGCATGCGGAGGTTCGCAAAGCTTCTACGATCTTCCCGACGAGAGCTATCTGATCTCCCGAACGCTTTTCAAATGGATTCTCGTTGACTGGTATTCGGAGCAGCCCGTTGGCTTGCGCCTCCCGACAGGCTTCAAAATTCCGCATGCACAGAGATTTGAATTTGCTTACAAGAGGGGGCAGCTACTCAAAATCCTCGAGGCCGATTGGAACGCGATAACCGCAGAACGGTGGGAGCCTCATCCAATGTTCGGCAGAATGTCGCCGACGGAGTGGGGCAAGCTTCTGCAAATCCATCTTGATTACCACCTAAAGCAATTTGCGGCATGACAGCGTGTCGCACTGCCGATTGCTGGAGGATTCGAAAATACCGGAGAAGGAAATTTCAAAGGATGCCTTATGACAAGAGAGCATATCCAACACGCGATCGACATTATATACAACCAGATTTTTAATCAGGGCAGAGCCGATCTGCTTCCGGGTCTTGTTTCCGGGCCATACATTCAGCACAACCCGCTTTTTCCTAATGGGCTCGACGGCATCATTGCCTACATCAAGCAGGCCGGCAGCATTCCCTGCGAGGTGAAACGTCTTGCCATCGACGGGGATCTTGCCTTCATACACGTCCGCTATTTGAATTGGGCCGGCAAGGAAACTGCTGGCGTTGACATCTTTCGCTTCGACGGCGAAGGCAAGATCGTCGAGCATTGGGATGTCCTTCAACCCGTCCAGGCCTCCTCCAACAACCGCAACACGATGTTTTGAGAAGAATCCTGCAGGGCAAAATGTTCAGCGATTTCGGGAACGCTCACTAGACTAGGATCACAAATAGTTCCAAGTCACAACGGTTTTCCAAACCGCCGCCTCCTCGGTAGGGAACCGAATGGCGCCATTCATCTGTTAACATTCGAAACATCGGTTGATTCGGCACCGTTTAACCCCGGAATTGGCCTCCTAAGGACGGGCAAGTTGGACCCAAATTGATGCTTCCCATTCTTGGCGGTTGCTGGTCGTAGAGATCCGACTCATCGATGCTCTCGGCCGTCAACGCATCTCAACGCCGACGCTCAATACGGAACTTGCAACCCATCGGTTAACAGCCACTTGAGTAACTTAATCACGATTTGCCGGAGCGGGAGGTTTCCGAGGAGGATCAGCGAGTTGCGATGAAACGGGACGAGTCAACTTCTCTTCTTTATTCACCTTTTATTCGCAATTCCTCATCATTTGCCGCGACTACCGTGACATTTTCGTGACAGTCGAGCATTCGGGTAGCGACCGAATGCTAGGCGATCTGCTCAACCTATCCAGAGTCCAACGTAGACTAGATCGAACCAGCGTCTCCCTGCTTGCAAAGCCGGACAATCGCCTCCAACAGCTCCGTTCGTTTTCTTAACTACTAACGTTTACAACAAATCGGGGAATCTGCTTTTCGCTCAAAGCTAAGTCCAACCGATTGAAAATGATCGATTCGTGCACACCTCGTACACAGCACCATTTCCGAGAAAGTGTACCCTTGCGTGGATGCTGGATGGTTAGAAAAACTTGCTACAAATGCCAGCCGCGAAATCCCGTGACGCGCGGGAAGTCTCGCTGGTTCTTACGAGGCCAGCAGCTCGCTAAATGTTCTTTGAGATTTCCAGCCCGGGCTCTTATGGCGGAATGATGTCGCGTCCGCATCAATGAGTCCAACCAGCACCTCGGCCACAATCCGGCCGCCAACGGGACCGAGGCGATGGCCGCGTGCACATGCGTCGGCTTCACGCAGAATGTAATACCAGAGCGGAGTCTCGCTGTGCCAACCCGTGGAAGCGATGCCGACCTGTTCCGGCGTGAGTGGCGTAATTCCCATGTGACGCGCGACTGACTCGCCAGACGGCAGTCCGACGCCCTGTCCGCGTTGCAGATCACGGACGGCGAGCGAGTGGTAGTCTTCGATCTCGCACTCACCGGTCACCGCTACCGGCAGTTCGATAAGTGCGCGCACCAGCTTTCCGTCTATTTTCTTGCAGCGTTGCGCTGTTGTGGCTCCGGGTACGTCGAAGAATAGCGTCCAGTCCATTGCGTGTTCACGCGGTACCGGGCGGAATCCCAGCAGATCAGGAAACAGCGGCACAGGATCCGTCTGTAAGTTGAGTCGGTAGTGGTGGCGAATTTGGGCGTGGCCGTACCGATAAGCTGCGTCGGCGAATTCGAGCGGTATAAACGCGTTGTGTCCCGGGCGAAACCAGCGCGGCCCTTCTTGGAGCACTTGATCCGCAAGCTTCTGTCCGACGAGGCCGGGCAGGAACTCGTGGAGAATGATCCATTGATGGTGCCAGCGTAAATTGCGCGCCGCCGTTTCGAATACGCCGTCAGCCGGCGTTCCGCTGAGTCGCGCATCATCCACAAACGCGTTGTGAGCCTTGAGCATTGCGAGATGCAACTGCGAGATCAGCATGTGCGAATCGTTCCGCGGATCGCCAATAATCGCGATCCCGTCTGCGTTGCGTTGGACGTCGGCTCCGTCGGAACCAAGCAGGAACTTCGCTGGATCGTCACGTTGGTAGAGGAATGGATGACCGGTCGGTCCGTCGCCGTACAGGCATTCGAGGTTGAGTTGCGGGCTGCGCGCGTTGCGCAATTCCGCCGTATCGGCGTGGCTCCGCAAAATAGATCGGTCGGCCGTAATATCGTGAGCCACGAATTGACCGAAGATCGGCCATCCGGCTGGGGCAGTGCCTAGCGAGTCGGGAGTGTCATCCACATCTCCGCAATCGCAGATGCCACCGGCGCGGCCCAGCGCGTGTAAGAACTGCTCATCTCCCTGAAACGACGGTAACTCAGGAAACATCCGGCCGTATGATGTGGGACCAAGGGGTGCGTCAATTGCCACTCTGGCCCGCGCCGGCGACAAGCAATGACTTCGCACTGATACGTTAGGAGCATCCATGAGTTGTCTATTATAACGTCGTCCTGAGCACCTTGATCAGTCGAAGTCTGAGGTCGAGCGTGGCGGACCACGGGTCACGTTGGATCCGGAGGAACTCGATCTGGTCGATATTGATGCTGTTCGTTTTCTAATCGCATGTGAGTCGGCAGCGGTCTCGATCCTGCACTGTCGCCATAGATCAGGGAGTGGATGCAGGAGCGAAGCGGGCCGAAAGACGATCCGGAACCGTTTCAACGGGCTTTATGTTATACCGGCAACCGCAAGCCTCGGACTTGAATGATTCATCGAAGCTCAGATTGGAGAGGAAAGAGGGGAATAATCATGAAGAAGCTTTATGCGGTTGTAACGCTCTCTGCTGCGCTGATGGGCGCGACTCTGCTGCTGGAGAGGACTGGTAGAGTTGCGGCGGCGGCGCCAAGCGGCATCAAGAATGTGGTTCTGGTCCACGGTGCATTCGCCGATGGCTCCGGCTGGGAAGCCGTCTTCAACACCCTCACGCACGACGGGTACTCGGTCGCCGTAGTGCAGCAGCCGGAGACCTCGTTTGCCGAAGACGTCAAGTTCGCAACGGCGATGATCGACCGGCAGCCCGGGCCCGTGGTTCTCGTCGGCCACAGCTACGGCGGAGCCGTCATCACCGAAGCCGGCAACGATCCAAAAGTCGCCGCCCTCGTCTATATCAACGCCTTCGCGCTGGACGCCGGGGAAAGTTCAGCCACCATCGGGAAAGCCGTGCCCCCAGCCGGACAGGGCATCAAAGCGACCGCCGATGGCTACCTCTACATTGACCCGGCATCCTTCCATTCCGATTTTTGCAGCGGACGTTCCGGAGTCGAAGACGGCGTTCATGGCGGTGTCGCAGGTTTTGTTCTCGCTCGACTCGTTCACGACGCCGGTTAAGACTGCGGCCTGGAAGTCGAAACCCACTTGGTACATGATGTCAACCGCAGACCATTCAATCAATCCGGAGCAGGAGCGCATGATGGCCAAGCGCGCCAATGCCAAGACCATCGAAGTCAATTCCAGCCACGCGGCCTACATCTCTCATCCCAAGGAAACAGCCAAGCTCATCGAAGAGGCTGCCACCTCCGCGCCCATCAATAGCCTGCCAGAAGGCCGGGACGGTGCGTTTGCACTTCAGCGGTTTAGATAACTGTTCAGCGCGTTGTTTTATTCAAGTCAGCGAGCCGTTCTCTCACCGGAGAGGTCGTGAGAGGAGAAGGGGCTATCAAATTCCGCTAGGAGCAGCCGGACGCAATGCACGACGGCCACGATCTTTGGCTAGAGGTCATCAAAGAGCGCTCTGAAAAGCAGAACTAGAGGTGGCGTCTTGGGGTCGAACCTGCTTGGCTTGGTTGCAGGGTGTTCGGAACCCATTGCGGCGGAATAGTTTCTGGTTGCAGAGGCTTGATTTGAACCAGCGGACGTCGACAGAGGCCGTGCTCACCGGGCAGGTGCTCTCACCGTGCTGGCGACGTTCGACAAATCCCGCAGTCCAGTCAATTCCATACACGCTCCTGCTTTGCAAGCACGTTTGGGCACTCCAAAGACTCCGTCCTTTGCTTTCCGTTTTCAATGTTCACAACAATCTAGCGGAATCTGCTTCTCGTTCGAAGTAAGCCCCAAGGCACCAATTACATAGGGTTTTGGTACAGTTTTGGTACAGACGGATTTGCGAATCGCTGAGGTGATCGGTTTGAGAAAACGCAAGAACATTTCACGGCTCAGCTCCGCGTGCCAAGTAAATACGAACTCCTGCAATCTGCACTCAGTCAGCGCCTGCCTGCGATCGAAAGTGTCGCGACGAGGGCGGCCGGAGCGAACACAGCTTTCAGCTTTACGGTTGCCTGGTAGCTTGGAACCGGTTGGTTGAAGTAAGCTTAGCGAACCGCAGATGGGTCACATGAGACCGCATGGACGCTTCTCCAAACGCGGGGCGTTCGTGAGTAAAATGATCGTGGCGGAGGGAAGTTGTTGAACGCCCAGCTGGTTGGAATGACTCGCCAATGAATAAATCCTCGGCATCTGGTTCGCAGGCCGCGACGAAAGCCGAGCCGTCAAAGAGCCGCGACGCAACGTTTTCGACTGAGCCGCTGCTCAACATTCTGGAACTGATCTTCGCCGGCGCGCCACTCCAGGACGTGTTGGCGTCGATTGCGCACCTCGTCGAATCGCAAGTTGAAGGGATGCTGTGCACGATCTGGTTGCCAAATGAGGATGGCAAGCACGTTCGGTGCGCGGCGGCGCCGAGCATTCCGAATTTTCGCGACCATGTCGGAGTGATGGCGATCGGGCCGAAGGGCGCGTCGTGCGGCACGGCGATCTATCGGAAGCAGCCGGTCTTCGTGCATGACATTCTAACGGACCCTATTTGGGACGATTACCGGCACATGGTGATTCCGTTCGGGATTCGCGCGGTCTGGTCGCGACCACTTTTTGCGCGCGACGGAAGAGTGCTCGGCACGTTTGCGATGCACTATCGGGAAGCGAAGAGCCCGCAGCCGATCGACCTGCAGCTGATCGAGAACGCAAGCCACATCACTGGAATCGCGATCGAGCGGCACCTGAGCGAAGAAAAGCTGCGACACGAGCGCGACAACGAGGCGAAGCAGAGGCTATATCTGGAGCAGGAGATTCGTTCGGAGTTTGGATCAATCATCGGCGAGAGCGCGGCGCTGAAGGAGACGTTGAATCTGGCGTCGGTGGTGGCGCCAACCGATTCCACAGTGTTGATTCAGGGCGAAACGGGAACCGGCAAGGAGCTAATCGCGAGGGCGATTCACGAATCGAGCAGCCGGAAGGACCGCGCGTTTGTGAAGCTGAATTGCGCCGCGATACCGCTGGGGCTGCTGGAGAGCGAGCTGTTTGGGCACGAGAAGGGAGCGTTTACCGGGGCGATCGCCCAAAAAGCGGGACGCTTCGAACTGGCGGACAAAGGCACACTGTTTCTCGATGAAGTGGGAGATATTCCGCTGGAGCTGCAGGCAAAACTACTTCGTGTTCTGCAGGAGCAAGAATTCGAGCGACTGGGCAGCAACCGAACACACAAGGTGGATGTGCGGCTGATCGCTGCGACGCACCGGAATTTGGCGTCGATGGTGAAACAGGGAACGTTCCGCGAGGACCTTTATTACCGGCTGAAAGTGTTTCCGGTAAACCTGCCTGCGCTGCGGCAGCGCGCGGACGACATTCCAACACTAGTGCGGCATTTTGCGGCGCTGTACGCGCGGCGGATGAACAAGACGATTGAGGAAATTCCGGCAGAGACACTGGAGGCGTTGGTGCGCTACCGGTGGCCCGGGAACGTCCGCGAGCTGCAGAATTTTATCGAGCGCGCGGTGATTCTCTCACCGCACTCGGTGCTGCGCGCGCCGATTTCGGAGCTGGAGTCTTACGCGCCGCAGCGGATGGCCGAGCCGCCGATGACGGATCTTGCACAGGTCGAGCGCGACCACATCGTCCGCGCATTGGAAGCGACCAACTGGGTGATCGGCGGCCGAAAGGGCGCGGCGGAGCGGCTGGGAATGAAGCGGACCTCGCTCGTTTACAGGATGAAGAAGCTGCGCATCGAACGCACTCCGTCAAAGTGAATCGACTTTATACCGGCCCGATTGGATCCGTCCAGTTCGGCTACATCTGACACAATCCTCGTGACGGAAATCCGTCGGTGACGAATTTCCGTCACGGATTCGTCAGTTTTCCGAAGCGAGGTGTTCTTCCCGGTTAGCTGTCATCCTCCCGCTTTTCAAATGACTTAAACAAAACCGCGCGACCGTCGAGGGAGCTGCGCCTTTTGGTCTGGCACTTGCACTGCTGTCGGAGTTCAGATGCCGAGGAGCATTTATGACGAAAACCGACCCAACGAACGGGCAAGGCTGCTGCACACCGACGACGATACACAACGTCGACGCCGACGGCGTGAATGTCTTCTACCGGGCTGCGGGAGATACGTCCGCGCCCGTCGTGCTGTTGCTGCACGGATTTCCAGCGTCGTCCTTCATGTTCCGTGAACTGATCCCGCGCCTCGCGGACCACTACCGCGTGATCGCGGCGGATTTGCCGGGCTTCGGATTTACAAAAGTTCCCGCTGAGCGAAACTACGTCTACACATTCGACGCGCTGGCGAAGACGATCGACGCGTTCACCGACGCTCTGAAGCTCAAGCGTTACGCGATTTACGTGTTTGACTATGGCGCGCCGACGGGATTTCGTTTGGCAACCGCGCATCCAGAGCGGATCACAGCGATCGTTTCGCAGAACGGCAACGCGTATGAGGAGGGACTTGGCGACGCGTGGGGACCGATCCGGAAATATTGGTCCGAGCCGACCGCGGAGAACCGCGAAACTATCCGAAAGGCCATTCTGAATCTGGACGGAACGCGCTGGCAGTACACGCACGGCGTGGCGAATCCGGACAGCGTGCCGCCCGAGTCGTACACGCTGGATACGGCGCTGCTCGAACGGCCGGGCAACAAAGACATTCAGCTCGACCTGTTCCTGAATTACGCATCGAACGTGAAGCTCTATCCGAAATTCCAGGAGTATTTCCGCAACTCAAAGCCGCCGCTGCTTGCGATTTGGGGGAAGAACGATCCCTTTTTTATTCCGGCCGGGGCGGAAGCGTTTCGAAAGGACATTCCGAACGCGCAGGTTCAATTTCTCGATACGGGACATTTCGCGCTGGAAACGCACGTGATCGAGATTGCCTCCGCGATGAAGGAGTTCCTCGACAACGCGCTGAGGGCGGGCCACGCGGGCGCTGGTCGATAGCGGAAGCGGTAGCCCACTGGAGGCTGATTGTCGAACGGATTCGGACGAGGAGAAAACGATGGAACGTCGGAAGTTTCTCGGAACGCTCACGGCGGCATCGCTAGGTGTCGCGCTGGGAGGCAAGCTCGGGCGAGCGGAAACCGGCGCGCACGTCGGCGCGAGTGCGGCAGCGCCGACAGTGAAAGGGAGTGGATTTCCCGAGAACTCGACAATCGTGCTGGTACATGCAGCGTGGGCAGACGGCTCGTGCTGGAGCAACATGATTCTGCCCCTCGAGCGGCACGGGCTGAAAGCGATGTGTGCACCAATCCCGTTGACCTCACTCAGCAACGACGCGACGGCGTTGAGCTGGGCACTTGAACGGACTGCGGGCCCTGTTGTGCTGGTGGGACACGCTTACTCAGGCGCCGTGATCGCCGCGGTGAAAGAAGAGCGAGTGAAGTCGCTCGTCTACGTGACGGCACTCGCGCCCGATGAAGGCGAGACGGTTGCGAAGGTGTTCTATCGGGATACGCCAAGTCCTCAGCAGCCAAAGATGGTTCCCGATGCCCACGGTTACGTTTGGATGCCGGACGACGCGTTTCGCAATGCGCTCGCGCAGAAGGCCTCGGCGGATCAAGCCAAGATAGCGGCTGCCGTGCAACGTCCGATTTCCGTTCAGTGCATTCAAGAGCCCACACCCGTGCCGCTGTGGAAGTCAAAGCCCTCGTGGTATCTGGTGGCAGAGGACGACCTGATGATCAACCCGAAGACGCAGCGTTTTATGGCGGACCGGATGCACGCGACGGTTCGGCCGCATCCCGTGGATCACACGCCTATGTATGCATCACCGGCCGTGGTGGTTGACGTGATTCTGGAAGCTGCGCGCAAGACACTTTCGCAATAGGAACGGACTCCGTGGACGTGAAATCTGTCGCCGTCGTAACCGGTGCGAGCCAGGGAATCGGGAAAGCCACGGCGCTGAGGCTGGCGCGCGACTTCGCCGCCGTCGTGCTGGTGGCACGAGACAAAGAGAACCTTGAGACGGCAGCGAAAGAGGTGCGCTCAGCAGGCGCGGAAACGGAGTTCCTCGCCGCGGATCTTCGCGAGCCGCAAGCAGCGGAGACAGTGGTGAAGACTGCGCTCGATCGCTTCGGAAGAATCGACGCACTGCTCAACATCGCGGGCGCCGTGCCGCAGATCGATCTCTTCGAGATGACTGATGTGCAGTGGGACGACGGCGCCGCGCTGAAGCTGCATGGTGCGCGGCGGTTGACAATGCAGGCGTGGGATGCGTTGAAAAAGACGAACGGATCGGTCGTATTCATGTCCGGAAGCGCGGCATTTAATCCCAAACCGGCCTTCGCGGCAGTGGCGGTGATTAACGCAGCCATTAATGCGCTCGCGAAGTCGTTCGCCGAACAGGGAATCAAGGATGGAGTGCAGGCAAATAGCGTGTCGCCGGGTGCGGTGATGACCGGAAGACGGCGCGCGTTCTTCGAAAAATGGGCGCCTGCGCACAACATGACTGCGGAAGAGGCCATGTCGCGATTCCCGCAACAAGCTGGCATCGCGCGATTCGGAAAACCGGAAGAAATCGCGGATCTCATGGCGTATCTGGTCTCACCAGCCGCG
>Ga0209420_1001288_pt1 | contig 11973 bp, 9 predicted proteins | sample BlaSpr_A8_OM1_O1_FD_187972 | JGI IMG/M metagenome (GOLD analysis project Ga0209420, IMG submission 187972) | Forest soil microbial communities from Thunder Bay, Ontario, Canada - Black Spruce, Ontario site 2_A8_OM1_O1 (SPAdes) (version 2) | ecosystem: Environmental > Terrestrial > Soil > Boreal...
CGGCTGGGGGATGGTGGTTTTGGCTATCTTTCTCCCGACGGCCAATGGGTTGTCTCGCTCGTAGGTTCACCCTCCAAACTGATGCTGCTTCCCACCGGAGTCGGGGAGCCGAGACAGCTTACCGATGACAAGACCAATCACTTGGCCGTGGCCTGGCTGCCAGACGGGAAATCGATCGTCTTCACCAGCTTCGAGCCCGGGCTTGGTCCACGCACCTACTTGCTCGATATGAAAGGGGGGCCGGCGCGCGCCATTACTCCCGAAGGCAGGGCCGGAAGCCAGATCAGTCCCGACGGCAAACTTCTCCTCGCGAGGGATGCCGGGCATCACCTCTGGTTCTACCCGATTGCCGGCGGCGAGCCGCAAGAGTCTAAGGTTGTGCTATCTCCGGACGAACAGATTATCGGGTTCTCCGATGGAGGCAAGAGCGTGCTGCTGCGGACTCGATCCGTTCCGGTCGAGGTTTCTCGCGTTGCGATCGCTACCGGCCATCGCGTGCCCTGGAAGGAAATTGTTCCCGCCGATCCGGCCGGCGTGCAAAGCATCCCAAGCCTCAAGTTCAGCGCGGACGGAAAGTCGTACGCCTACAGCACCGGCCGCATCCTGTCGGATCTGTTCGTGGTCGATGGCTTGAAGTGAACGAGCAAACCACGAGCGCCTAATTGCTTCCTTAGGGAACCATTTCTGTTGCGCGCAGTGACGCAGTTTGGATTCCTTGAGTAACTCTTGCACGGCGTCATCCCGAATCCCGCTGGCGTTTCTGCCGGATGAGGAGTCTTGCCTGCGAGCTGCGCCTGAAGCGGCTAGGGGCTGCGCGCAAGATCTCTCCCCACGCCTGAAAAACGGCTCGGGTCAGTTTGACTCCTGCCCGGGAATAAACATTTTCGCAACTCTCAAACTGCACCCTGCTTGCTTCGTGGATAGGTTTGCTCATCTCTCGGGCGCAATGGGACAATAGAAGTATATGCAAACATTGCTGACCCTACCTTTTCGACTCGTCGCTGCCGGGATGATGGTGCTGGGGATTGCCTCGGCGCAGCAGAATCCGGCTACCCCCGCTCAACCCAGTCAACCGGCGTCCGGTCAAGCCGCCGCTCCCGCCAAGAAGCCGGCTACCCCAGCCAAGAAGGCAACTACACCAGCTCTCACCCTCAAGACCCAGAAGGAAAAGGCCAGCTACGCCTTGGGGATGAAGATCGGCGGAGATCTTCGCAAGCAAGGCGTAAATGCGGCTGTGGATCCGGCGCTCGCGGCGCGGGGATTCAAAGACGCTCTGGCTGGAAGCAAACCACTGCTGACCGAGGACGATGAGCGCTCTGCCCTCACACAACTGCAGAATGAAGTCCGCGGAAAGCAGCAGGCCCACGCGCATGAGGAAGGCGCTGCGGCTCGGAAACAAGGCGAGGAGTTCCTGGCGGCCAACAAAAGCAAAGAGGGAGTGGTAACCTTGCCGAGCGGTCTTGAGTACAAGATCCTGACGGAGGGAAACGGCCCCAAGCCCACGGCGGGCGATACGGTGACCTGCAATTATCGCGGCACGCTGCTCAATGGCACGGAGTTCGATAGTTCGTACAAACACGGCGAGCCGGTGTCGTTTCCGGTCGGCGGAGTCATCAAGGGCTGGACGGAAGCGCTGCAATTGATGCCGGTGGGATCGAAGTGGCAGTTATTTATTCCAGCGGATATGGCTTATGGAGACCGGGGAGCAGGAAGCGACATTGGTCCGGGGCAAACGCTAATTTTTGAAGTGGAATTGCTTTCGATCGGAGAACAGAAGAAGTAGCAACAGTTCTTGAGTTGGGCTCGACCACACGGCCGTCTGCGAATCGCAGGCGGCCTATTTCAGCTTTAGCCGAAGAAGATTTCTCTACCCCTCCCACACGAAGGCATCGAAGACCTTTTTCAAATCGAAGTGCAGGCGGCGGTAAAGGCCAACGGCCCGCGTATTCGCTTCGGTCACCGTCAGCGAAAGCAGGGCGAAGTTGCGCTTGCGCAGATTGCTCTCGGTGGCCGCCATCAAAGATTCGCCAATTCCCCGCGAGCGATACTCCGGCAGAATGCAAACCTGAGTGACGTGGCCGACGTCGGTGCGGACGCGCGAGCACAGGATCAATCCAATCAGACTTTTCGCCCTGCGATCCCAGGCCACGAACGACGAGTCGGCATCGAACACGCCGCATCCGGGGAAGCGCACGACATTGTTGAGAAAGCGCAGCGATCCACTGAGAGTGTGATATTGGTCGTTGATCTGAGCATCGACGTGGTTGCGATACGCGGCGGTAATCACGGCAGCTGAAGGTTGGTAGTCGCCATCGGTCCAGGGCCGAATTTCCACTTCCGGGTGAGCGAGAACTTTCTCTGCCGCCGCCTTCCCTAAATCCAATGTCATGAACAGCCGCGGGTGCCGCTGAAATCCGGTATCGAGAAAGGGGCGCGACACCGAGTTCGCATCGTGGGCCAGCAGTTGCGCCTCCACGCGATGAATCCCGGGAGACTGCTGCAGGGTTTCGATCACGTGGGTCAGTAGCTTCAACTCGACCTCGCGCGAGTTGGGAAGCCGGTTGCCGTTGGTCACGTAGAGATCACCAATCACTCCCTTGCTGCCCTCGTACACAAAAAACGAGTAGCCAAAGACGCGGCCGCGATCGACCGCCGCGTAGCCGGGCAAGATCTTGGCATCGACGTAGCGCAGAATCATCTCTGCCGAACCCGAATAGTCCCAAGAAAGCAGGCGCGACCAAAGCTGCGTCTCATCCTCCAGCAGAGGACGCAGGTCGATCGAAGAAAAATGCCTGAGGTCGAGAATCTCCAAAAGCCTCCTGCAGCGGCAGCCGCACAGGGACGGCGGCGAATATCGCGGCAAAATTCCGAGTGTAGTGGGTTCGCCGACCGGAGGCAAACGGGCGAACAAGCGGCGGCAACAGGCGGAGTCGGCTATTTGGACTCACGCTTCCCCGTGCATGCTCCGGCGGATCAACGACCGGTGCCCGCCGCCGCAACCCAGTAGTAATCCAGATTCTGCGGCGCATAGTGGCCGAGCAGCAAGACCCGCCGCCCGGCTGTTTGCCTTGCCACATTCACCTTCCAGGTCGACGGAGCCACCAGCAGATGTTCCTCCGCCGGCACGCTTCCTGACTCGTAGCGCAGCACCGCCTGGTTGCGATAAAACCTAAGCCCGTACTCCATTTCGCGGGAAACCCCGCAGACCGCCAGCAGAAGCTGACGCGTTTCCACGTCAGCCATATCGACCGCGAGCGGGCGCGCGGAAAGCTTTTGATCGATCGAGGTCGCTCCGAGTTTCAGCACCGCCGCTACCGACAACACCACCGGGATCAAAGTCACAAAGCGCAGCATGCGCAGGCGCAAGCGGCTGACCAGCGTCAGCGCAATGGCAGCACACAGCGCGAAAGCCATCGCCAGTGCGAAAAGAATGGGTCGACCCGCAGGCAGGCGACGCTCGGTAACGATATAAGCAATCAGCAGAGAAGGAACAATCGGCGCGGCCGCCACCAGCGCGTGCAGCACCGCCAATCCCTTCAAGACATTTTCATCCGCCGCCAGTTGCCGTCGCAGATAATCCGCCAGCAGCATCGCCCCGGCGGGGATTGCCGGAAGAATATAACCGGGAAGCTTCGACTGTGAGAAAGAAAAAAATCCAATCGGCACGATCAGCCAGCAACCCGCGAACAAGCTGAACTGCCATTCGAGATCAGGCTCGGCAGAAACGAATTTTCGCGCGGCCCACCCGACTCGCATCGGTTCTACGAGCCCCGCAATCACAAACACGATCCACGGGACAAGCGCGAGCACCGTAACGGGAAGGTAATACCAAAACGGCTGGCGATGATGATACAGATCGCTGGAGAAGCGAGCCAAATTGTGCTGCAGGATAAATTCGCGAAAGAATTGCGGATTCCGTATCTCGACCGCGGTGTACCACGGCAGAGCAATCACACAGAACAGCAGCATCCCCGGCAACCAGAGCGTTTTCAAGACCAGGCGGGATTCGCGGGAGGCCACGGCGAACAACACAATCACCCCCGCCGCCAGAAGCGGCGCCACCGGCCCCTTGGCCAGCATTCCCAGCGCCATCGAGAAGTAGAACACCGCGAGGTAGATACGCTTCCCGCCCGCGCGCCAGGCCCACCACGCCAGCATTCCAATGGAGAACGACGCCGCCAGCGCCATGTCCATCGAAGCCGCGCGCGCGTAACCGATCACTCCGGCGCAAGAAGCGGTGATGAGCGCCGCATCCGCTTCCCCACCGCAGCGAAACTTGCGGAAGAAAAGATAAACCACGACCACCAGCAGCGTTGCGTCGATCGCCGCCGGGACTCGCGCTGCCACGTCGCTGACGCCGAATACAGAAAAGGCCAGCATCGCCTGCCAGTAATAAAGTGGAGGCTTCTCCAGCCAAGCCTGGCCGCCAAGCACGGGCGTGATCCAGTCGCGGCGTTCGAGCATTTCGCGCGCTACCTGCGCATAACGCGGCTCGTCGGCGCCGATCAGCCCGAATTGCCCGATGCCATAGAAAAACAAAAACGCACAGAAGCCTGCCATCAGCAACACATCCGTGCGGGTTCGAGTGGTCATGAAAGAAACTGCGGAATTGATGATGGGTGGATGGAAAGACCGGCAGTTCGGGCTCTTCCATCAGCAATCAACAATTGTTTTTCATTGTACGGAAGGTCCGCCGCCAAGATGGGAAAGAACCTGACGCACCGCTTCGGCCAGTGGTCCATCCACCGAGCACCCGCTGGCGCATTCGTGGCCTCCGCCGCCGAAAGTCTCGGCCACATGGGCTACGTCCATTTTGCCCTTGCTGCGCAAGCTCACCCGATAGCGTCCATCCGGCAGCTCGCGGAAGAATGCCGCCACCTCGACGCCGCCGATGGAAAGAACATAGTTCACCAATCCTTCGCAGTCCTCTTCGATGGCGCCGCAATGCTCCATCTGCTTCTGTGTGACCCAGGCATACGCCAGATGCCCGTCCGCTGTTAGACTGCGCAACGCCTCGCCGAGCAGCCGAATCTTAGCGACGGAATGCGCGAAATAAATGCCGCGCGCGCAATACGCGGGATCCGCTCCCGCCAACACCAGTTCGCGCGCCAGGGCAAAGGTATTCTCATTCGTCCCCTGAAACATGAACGAACCGGTGTCGGTCATCAGCGCGGTGTAAAGACAGGTCGCAACATCGGCAGAAAATTTCACACCCGCTTCGCGCGCCAGCCGAAACACCATTTCCGCCGTGGCTACCGCGTGAGGATCGATCCAGTTGACGTGGGCGAAAGGACGCCCGCTGACATGATGGTCGATGCTGATCAGAAAGCGGTTTTCTAAACCTTCCAACCGCGTCCGGTGAATGCTATCGCATTCCAAAATAATCGCCGCCTCATAGTTGCCCATGACGTGGCTGGACTGCACCACTTGGTCGGCGAACGGCAGAGAACGATAGACGCGGGGAACGCCGTCGTGCAGAACAACGTCGGCCTGCTTGCCCATGGCGCGCAAAATCTGGCAACAGGCCAGCGCCGATCCCACGGCATCGCCGTCGGGCCGGGCGTGCGAGGTCAACACGAATCGTTCGTGCTCTCCAATCTGGCGGAGTACGTCCTCGAGCAAGTCACTATGCCTTTTTTCCACCGGATTCCTTGCGCGCCTTGTTTCTCTTCTTGGCGCGCGCCAACAATTCCTCGACTCGAGCTTTTTCTTGTTCCGCACGGTCCAGCCGAAAATACAACTCGGGGGCGCGTCTCAGGTGCAAGCGCTCCACCAGTTCATGACGGATATATTCGCGCGCCGCTTCCAGACCCTCCAGGCTTTCGTCCGCATCCGCGTCATCGCCTTCCACGTTGACCCAAACCTGCGCCGACCGGCCATCGTCCGCGATATGCACCGCGGTCACGCTTACCAGTCCAATGCGGGGATCGGCGAGTTCGCCTTCAACGAGCGTTTCAATCTCCTCGCGCAGTGCCTCGCCCACCCGCCCGCGATGGTATTTCAGTCCGCGCTTCTCCACGCAACCGCACCTCAGGTAAAACGCATGAGAATATCAGAAAAATGGGCTCCAGTGTGTGATCCGGAAGCGCTATTGTCGCGCGCTTTGATGCGATGTTGCTAAGTACAGAAGTAACAATGCGATGCGGGGTTTCGTTGGCCGCGACGAATCTGCCGGATTGCGCCCCGGCCCGGTCGTCTGTCCCTGCCGGATGGTTTGTTTAGAAATATTCGACGAAGGAATCAGCGACATCGGCGCCGTGGTTGTTGGCGATGCGGGTGGCCGCGCGTTCCACATTCTTCATTAGGCCATCGAGGTAATCGCGGGAATTGGAAATACCGACCACGCCAATGGTGGCCCGGTTCCAGAGTTCCGCCGCGTCGAGTTCCGCGACCGAAACGTTGAAGCTGGTGCGTAGCCGGTCTTTCATACTGCGAACTGCCTGGCGCCGATCCTTGATCGACTGCGCGGCTTCGATATGCAGCTCTAGGGTGAGGAAGGCGATGGGCATTCCGTTCTCAGCTCCCCGTTCTCAGTTATCAGAAGCGGCAAGAACTGAGAAACCGAGAACTGAGAACTCGTTCTTACGCCATAACTTCCGCTGCGATCCGCTCGGTAGCAAAGGCCTCGATCACATCGCGGGCTTTGATGTCGCCATAATTTGCGATCGAGATGCCGCATTCCATGCCGTTGGTGACTTCTTTGGCATCGTCCTTGAAGCGGCGTAGCGATCCAATCTTGCCCTTGAACACGACGACGCTGTCCCGCAGCAGGCGGACTTCGGAGTCGCGTTTGATCAAGCCATCGAGCACTCGACATCCCGCGACAGTTCCGACCTTCGGAATGCGGAAGGTTTCAAGCACCTCGGCGCGGCCCTGGTAGGTTTCCTTGATGGTCGGTTCAAGCAGGCCGGTCATGGCGCGCTTGATCTCGTCCTGCAGTTCGTAAATGATCGAGTGCAGGCGGATATCGACTTCTTCCTGCTCAGCCAGTTCCTGCGCCTTGCGCTCCGGCCGCACGTTGAAGCCGATGATGATGGCATTCGAGGCCGAGGCCAGGAGCACATCGGTTTCGGTGATGGCGCCCACGCCGGAACGCAGCAAGCGGAGGCGAACTCTTTCGTTCGACAGCCGCGAAAGCAGGTCGCTGAGCACTTCTACCGAGCCCTGCACATCGCCCTTCAGGATGATGTTCAGCTCCTTGGTGCCGGCGGTCTTGATCTGCTCCGCCAGGCCTTCCAGCGAAACGCGCGAACTCTTGGCCAGTGCGGCTTCGCGGGCTTTTTGCTCGCGGTATTCGGAGATGCCGCGCGCCTTGTCGCGATCCGCGACCACAACGAACTGATCCCCAGCTTGCGGGAGACCTTCCATGCCCAGAATCTCGACGGGCGTGGATGGAGGCGCAGACGCCAGCGCCGCACCGCGATCGTCGAACATGGCGCGAATCTTGCCATACACGTTGCCCACCACGAAATTGTCTCCGGCAATGAGCGTGCCGTTTTGCACCAGCACCGTGGCCACAGGTCCGCGGCCGCGGTCAAGTTTGGCTTCGAGCACCACGCCCGTCGCAGCCCGTTCCGGAGTCGCCTTCAGCTCCGCCAGGTCCGCAACCAGGCAAATCATCTCCATCAGCAGGTTCAGGTTCGTTTTCTTCTTCGCCGAAACGTCGACGAATACCGTCTTGCCGCCCCACTCTTCCGGCACCAAGCCGCGATCACCGAGTTGCTTCTTCACGCGATCGGGCAATGCGTCCGGCTTATCAATCTTGTTTACGGCGACGATGATTGGAACTTCGGCGGCGTGGGCGTGATCGATGGCTTCGATGGTTTGCGGCATTACGCCGTCATCGGCGGCTACCACCAACACCACGATGTCAGTAGCCTTTGCACCGCGCGATCGCATGCGGGTAAACGCTTCGTGACCCGGCGTATCCAGGAACACAATCTCTCGTCCGTACGCCGGAGATTGCTGATCAGTAATTCGAACTTTGTAGGCGCCGATGTGCTGTGTGATGCCCCCCGCCTCGCCTTCCGCAACGCTGGTTTCGCGAATCGAGTCGAGCAGCGTGGTCTTGCCATGGTCCACGTGACCCATGATCGTAACCACTGGCGGGCGTGGCGTGATTTCGATCGCGGAATCTTCCCCGCTGCCAGCCGCCGCATCAATGTCTTTCGAAGCCTGCTCCTCGAAAGTGATTACATTGGTTTCGGCTCCGAAGAAGCGGGCCATTTCGCTCGCCAGTTCGGCGTCGAGGGTCTGGTTGATGGTGGCGAAAACTCCGCGGCCGAGCAGACGCGAAATCAAATCCTTCGCCCGAACATCCAATTTCTCCGCCAGATCTTTGACGCTGATGCCTTCCGTGATCGTGATGTTGCGGGTGATCGGCATGGGCTCATTCGACACCACCATGCGCGGCGGCGGCGTGTAGCCCTTCATGGGGCCTTCTTTTACGCCACGCGGAACATAGCGCTGGCCGGGCCGGCGCGCGGGAGCTCCCGGTCGGCTGCCAGGACGGGCTGGTCCCGGAGGCGGAAGCCCCGGACCAACCCCCAGAGGACGCGCACCCGCTGGGGCCTGGCGCGTGGGATGCATGGGCCGGCGTTCCCCGGGGCGCAAGGGTCGCGGCGGACCTCCACCGGGAACCTGCGGACGCGGGCGCTGAAAAATCGGCTGCCCCGGCACCGGACGTCCCGGCGCGGGACGCATGGTCCCAGCAGGTAAGCTGGTCTGTGCCACGGGCGCAACCACTCTGGGCGGCGGAGCCTTGTAGACCGGACGCGGCCCAGTTTGCGGAACGATCATGCGCGGCGCCGGAGGCTGAAGTCCCGCAATCGCCGGTGCCGCAGGCGGGCGCGGCGCGGGCGCAGGAGGATGAGACGCAGGCGACGCTGGTAGCGAAGATGCTGCAGGCGCTGCCACCACCGAAGCCGGAGGCGTAGCCGGGCGTGCTAGTGCTGGAATCGCTGGAGTATTCTGAGCTACGCTGGGAACCACGGGCGGAGCGGTCTTCTCCACCAAGGGAGCAACAACTTGGGGCCGCGCGGCTGGCGGGGGCGCGGCAGCAGTGGATGCCGCAATCGAAGGCGCAGCCGGAGGCGGCGTCGGTCGGGCCACCGGAGGCACAACCGCGGGTTTGGCGGCCACAGCCGGCGCGGCCGGCCGCGCCGGAGTGGCCAGCGCTTCTTTCTTCTGCGTGATAGCTTTTAACACATCTCCCGGCCGGGAAATATGCGACAAGTCAATCTTGGTCTTGATTTCTTCCTCGCCACGCAGCGCGCGCGCCGACCGGGCAGATGACGACTGCGCCTCGGACGAGCCGCGGATGTGGGCCCGTACTTTTTCCGCTTCATGCTCCTCAAGCGAACTGGAATGGGTCTTCTTCTCCGTCACCCCGACGATCGCAAGCGTGTCGAGAATGGCTTTGCTTTTAACTTCCAGCTCCCTTGCGAGATCGTTGATTCGAACCTTGCTCATCCGGCCTTTCTTGTACTCCGCGTTGCGCTTAAGTCTTCATTGCATCCTCACGGAGTCAGCGTCCTGCATTCGCACGCCATCGAATAAGATGTCCGCGCGTGCAATCCTTAGCATTACGACTATTCAGTTTTTTCGGGAGCAGAGCCGTCTTCTGGCTCATGCTCTTCTTTCTCGTCCAAGGCGGCTTCGGCTTCCGCCGTCGCCTCAGGCGCCGCCGCTCGTTCTTCCGCGGCAACTTCGCCAGACACCGATTCCGTGGCAGCTTCCGGCGCAACATCTTCGGCAACCACTTCACCCTCTGCGGTCACGCCCTCGGCTCCGACTTCCGCTTCAGCCGCACCCGCTTCCAGGCTTGCAAAGTAATTATTCACCGCCAGACTGATTTTTTCCACCGTTTTAGGGCCAATGCCCTCGATGGCTTCGAGTTGTTCCGGCGTCATATCGGCCAGAGCCTCGACCGTGGTTACGCCCGCCGCGCTCAACTTCTCCACCAGTCCTTCGCCCAGGCCCGTTACATCTTCGAGCGGAGTCATCGCTTGCGGGGCCATCGCGGCCATCTGCAGCTCGACTTCCTGGCGCTTCTCTTCCTCGCTCTTGATATCGATTTTCCAGCCAAGCAGCTTTGCCGCCAGACGGACGTTCTGCCCTTTCTTGCCGATGGCAAGTGACAACTGGCTGTCGTCGACCACGACTTCAAGGTGCTTGTCCGAGCTGTCCACCACGGTTACCCGGCTCACCTTCGCCGGCTGCAGCGCTTTTTCGGCGAAGGTTACAGCATCTTCGTGATACTCGATGATGTCGATCTTTTCCCCGCGCAATTCGCGGATGATCGACTGCACCCGCATCCCCTTCATACCCACGCACGCTCCCACCGCGTCTACATCTTTGTCCTTTGACATGACCGCAATCTTGGTGCGCTCACCAGCTTCGCGGGCAATCGCGCGGATCACAACGGTTCCGTCGTAGATCTCCGGAACTTCTGTCTGAAACAAATGCTGTACCAGGTCCGGCGCGGCGCGCGAGACCACAACCCCCGGACCTTTCGAAGCTCTCTCCACGCGGGCAATCACCACACGTACTCGCTCGGCAATGGCAAAGGATTCCAGCCGCGACTGTTCCTTGCGCGGCATACGGGCTTCTGCCTTTCCGATATCGAAAATCACATCAGGACCTTCGACGCGCTTCACCGTGGCGTTGACGATTTCTCCCACCCGCCCGATGTATTCGTTGTAGACCGTGTCGCGTTCCGCTTCGCGTACCTTCTGGAAAATCACCTGCTTCGCCAGTTGCGCCGCGATGCGTCCCAGAATGCCTTCGGTCACCTTCGGAATCTGCAGCTCGCCGCCGACTTCCAGAGCGGGATCAACCTTGCGCGCATCCTCCAGCGTGATCTGCAAGTTTGGATCTTCCACCTGCTCCGGCGTCTCCACCACCATCTTTACCGCAAATGCATTGATTTTGCCGGTTTCCTTGTCGAGCTTGGCGCGCAGGTTTTCCTGCGACTTGTAGTACTTGCGCGTGGCCATGACAATGGCGTCTTCCACCGCGCTGACCACAATCTGCGGATCAATGCCTTTTTCCCGGCTCAGTGCGTCGATCGTGTTGTAGAGCTCGCTTGCCATAGAAGTATTCCGCTATCTATCGGTTTCCGGCGCTCGGCTTGCGGCCTCCGCAAAGCAAACCCAACTTCAATCTCCGGTAAACACCAGACGCCAGCCTTTAAATCTCCGGCACCAAGTTCGCCTTCTCCACGTTGGCGAAATCGATCTCGATCTTGCCGCCCGCCGACGTTCCCATCTTCTTGCGCGACTTGTGGCTGGCCACGCTCAGGTCCACCGTCAGGCGGCCGTCGGTGAAACTTTCCAGCCGTCCTTCAAAGTGGCGGTTTTTGCCCACAGGCTGCCGTGTCGTCAATTTCAAACGGCTACCCGTGAAGCGAGTGAAGTCTGCGGGCTTGATCAACTTCCGATCCAGCCCCGGCGACGAAACTTCGAGCGTGTACGAACCGGGCATGACATCTTCGACATCGAGAATCGTGCCAAACTCCCGGCTGAAGTTCGCGCAGTCTTCGTGCGTGACACCCGACAGCGGAACATTTCCCGCTGCGGGTTTGTCCAAAAATACTCGCAGCATGCGCACCGTGCCGCTACCCAGAAACTCGATTTCCACCACTTCGAGCCCGCTGGAGGCGGCTACCCGCTCTGCGATTTCCTGCACACGTTCAACGTCAAGTGCCATGAATCAAATAACTTACAGGCGTCGGCCGCACCACCCGAAGGGCCCAAACTAAAAAGTGGGCTTGCGCCCACTGGTGTGCTTCGCCAAATGCCGGTAGTACACAACAGTTCTCAGTTCCCTAATATACGCGCCCGACTGCTAAAAGACAAACCGGGCAGCGCCCATGGTGATGTAAATTCGATTGTGTAAAAAGCGAGAGGGTGTAAGTTGGCTTTGGCCTCACAAGCTAAAGCCTTTCCGAAAGGAGACCTACACCCAATGGCA
>Ga0209420_1001289_pt1 | contig 11970 bp, 11 predicted proteins | sample BlaSpr_A8_OM1_O1_FD_187972 | JGI IMG/M metagenome (GOLD analysis project Ga0209420, IMG submission 187972) | Forest soil microbial communities from Thunder Bay, Ontario, Canada - Black Spruce, Ontario site 2_A8_OM1_O1 (SPAdes) (version 2) | ecosystem: Environmental > Terrestrial > Soil > Boreal...
TCTCCGCAGGTTGCAGCACCACTCTTAACAGCAATCATCTTCTGGTTGATCTTGGAGGCGACATCCGCTATCGGGTGTGGAGACACTTCTTTGTCCGGCCCGAGGTACGCCTCTACCACATCGTAAACAACGTTGAATTTCACTCCGACAATGTGCTGCGCGTGGGGGGGTCTCTCGGATATACGTTCGGTCCCAAGTAACCCGTTGCCTCCCGAGTAAGTAATATGTGCAGCCGTCCTCGTTAATTTCCTGTCCTGGACATAAAAAAGGCAGCGTCGAAAACCGACGCTGCCTGTCAGCTTTTCAAGACTGTCTACGGCTCCTGTTCGCAGATCTCAGCTTCGTGGATCGCTTGATTCAGGTGCTCGATCGCTTTGGCCCGATGCCCGTGGAAATCATGTTCTGCGGTTTCGAGTTCATGCTTGGCAGACCGCATCCCTTCGAGCGCTTCGTGGATGTGGGGATGAGGCGCCGGCGTGGCTGCCGGAACCGCTGCCGCTGCCGGAACCGGAGCCGCCGAAGCTTTGGGTCCGGCAGCCGCCGCCGTGAAGACCAGCGTCAAGAGAACTGTTACCAGGATGAGCAAAGTCAACAAACCTATTTTCTTCAAGTGTTCCTCCTCGTCCGACTTCCGGCTCGGACGCAACCGTTGTAATTTCGACTGCAATGGACATCACTTATGCTGCGTCGAAGGGCCCGAGACACCCGCACAGTATAGCCGCACGGACGCAGTCCATACTGTGCAAAAGATTACTCCTCGGATGCTCCACTTAGTTCTCGTGCCGGCGTCTCCACCAGAGGAACATTGCCGCGCACAAGAACAAAATCGCGATCGAGATGTCGATCCGTTTTACCTCGCGCTGCAGCCGCTCCCAATGCTGGCCGAACAGATAGCCCGCGCCGGAAATCACCGTGACCCACAGCGCCGCGCCAAGAAAGTTGAAGACCATGAATTTCCGCCAAGGCATCCGCAGGACGCCTGCCATTGGCCCGGCGATGATCCGCATCCCAAATACGAAGCGGGCAAAGAAGACCGTAATCGCGCCGTATCGAGCAAACAGTCCTTCTCCGCGTTGTAAAGTCCGGTCCTGAATTCTGAAAAAGGCCTGGTAGCGGGACAGCAGCGGACGTCCGCCATAGTAGCCCACGGAAAAACCCAGGTTGTCGCCCAGCGTGGCCGCGATCGTGGCCACGAAGACGATCCAGGGAAACCTCAGAGCGTGCTCCGAATAAGCCAGAAAACTGGCCAGCAATAAAATCGTTTCCCCCGGCACCGGCACGCCGGCATTCTCCAGGAGCAAGGCCGCGCCCACAGCCCAATATCCGTAGTGCACCACCGCATTCCGCAACAGGTCGAGGATGGAGGGGATCATGATGCTCACGGGAGGACGGCCGCCCTCGGCTGCCAGCGCAGTAGTCACGAGTGGCATTACAGAAACCTTAGACCGAACCCTCCGGGGATATCAAAAAGTTGGTGAGCTCGCGGTTGAACGCTTCCGGGCACTCTTCGTAAGGCAGGTGCCCAACGCCTGGAAAGACCAGCGTTTGCACATTCGCAAAATGCCTCGCCAACGGCTCCATAGACGAAACGTACACTGCGGAGTCTTTGCTTCCCCAGATCAGGAGCGTGGGAATCGGCGCCAGTTTGGGCAACAGCGCTTGCAGTTCCCGCAGATCGTCTGTCCATGTACGCACAATGTTCAGGGCATGCTCCCAGAATCGAGGATTCGCCAACGGGGCTCTGTAACCTTCCAGGCTTCCGGGTGGAATACGATTGCGGTCCGCGTAGAGCCGCGCGTGCAAGTAGGGAAACAGAAACGGCATGCGGGCGATTCCCGAACGGAACAAGGTCGCGCCGACGCGGGTGGCAAAGAAAGGCGCCAGCCACCTGCCATGCGACGAGTACGGATTGACCGGACATACCAGCACTAACCGGCGCAATCGCGCCTTGCACCCACCGGGGCTCATGCATTCCGCAGCAGCCGCCATTGCCACAGCCCCACCCCGCGACGTGCCCAACAAGTCAAACGAGGACAGCCCCAGGTTTTCAACAAACCGCAGAACGCGCCTCGCGGTCGCTTGCATCGAGTGATCGATCCCCCTGGGCCGGTCGGAGAACCCTGCCCCGGGCAGATCGGGCGCGTACAAGGTTGCATAAGGCGCCAGAGCCGACAAAGTAAATCGCCAGGAAAAGGAATAGGCCATCAGCCCGTGCAGCAAAATCAGCGGCGGGCCGGACCCCGCGCGCAGGTAGCGCATGCGGCTGCCATCAAGGTCCATCCAGCACTCTTCCACGCCCTCGCTCAGGGGCGATGCGGTGTGTGCCGAAATCTGGAGAACTTCATTCATGCAAAACTTTCTCGTTGGCGGGACAACTCTTTCCGCCCCACTGGAGTCTACTTAAGGGAACGCCTCTGTCGCTTCACTCTGGGGAGCTTCGGCTCCCCGTTTTTTTTGGAGTCCGTGTCCGGTTCAACGGAGACAAAGCTTTCGGGCATTTCTCCTGAAATCACACCATGCCGTTAGAATGGTGCCCGGTTCTCAAGAGGATTTAAGACGCCCGATCCTGGGCTTGGCTCGTCGTCCGAAATGCTTTCTGGATAAGTGTGTAGCGCGCCGCCCCGATCATGCCGCAGTCATCATTGATCACGATCTTGACCGGCATGTCTTTCAGTATCGTCCCCATGCGCCCTTTGTCCAGGAAGGATTCCAGAAATACGGGATCCTTCATCCTGGGCACGATTTTCGCCGCGATACTGCCGCCGATAAAAATTCCCCCGGTGGACATGAAATTCAAGGCGCAGTTGCCGGTCTGGGCGCCGAAGACGCTTACGAAAATTGACAGGGTTTGATCGCAGAGGGCGGCCTTGCCCTCCAAAGCAAGTCTCGAAATCAGCGCCGGAGGATCGGGTGCAGCGCTGATCTGGGTTCGCAACCATTCCGGCTCGTCGGCCTTATTCGTATCTCGCAGAAAGTCGTAAATATTCTTGATTCCGGGTCCGGAGAGAATTCGCTCACAGCTGATGCGGCCATATTTCTTCTGCAGGTAGACCAGCAACTCGGTCTGAAGCTCGTTCCTGGGAGCGAAGTCGGCGTGCCCGCCTTCGCAGGCAAAAGGATGATGCCGGAAACCGTCCCAGTAGAGTCCGGCCATCCCCAGCCCAGTTTTGGCGGAGATGACGGCCCGGTTGCCCTCGGCCTCGTCCACGCCTTCGCTCAACGCGATGAAGTCTTTGGATTCCAGGCCATCGATTCCATAAGCGTAAGCTTCCAGATCGTTGAGCAGTCCAACCGAATTCAGTTTGAGTTGCGAGGCCACTTCCCGCGCATCAATGACCCAGGGCAGGTTGGAAATCTTGCTCCGTCCCGCTCGCACCGGACCCGCCACGCCGAGACACGCGCTGTGGACGGGTATGCCTTCGGTTTTTATGAAGTCAGCAAGAATGCCGGACAAGCCGTCGCGTTGCTGGCTCACGTAGTTTTTTTCCACCACGCATTGCAGCCGGTTGCCTTCGGTCTCGAATGCGGCCAGCCGTGTGCGTGTCGCCCCGATCTCACCCGCAAGAATCATTGTTCAACAAGAATCATGGTTCAATTCTCCTCCACTGGCGGCCATCCAGTTCCAGCAGCTGATCGGCCTCCACTGGCCCCCAGCTGCCGGATACATAATTCGGAAACTTGCGCGGGGGCAGGGCTCGCCACACGTCCAATACCGGATCCACCACTTTCCATCCACCTTCGACCATATCCGCACGCTGAAAAAGAGTTGCGTCCCCGATCATGCAGTCATACAACAAAACCTCGTAGCCGGTGTAAGCGTCCGCTCCGAAATATTTGGAATACTCGAAGCTCATGTCGACCGACCCGACCCGCAACAGGGGCCCGGGAATCTTCGCTCCAAAGCTCAGTGAAATTCCTTCTACTGGCTGGATCTGAATGACCAGCGTGTTGCTATGCAACTTGTGAAAGGGGGCCTTGCGAAACAGTTCAAAGGGCGTGCGTTTGAACTGGATGGCGATTTCGGTATGACGCTGCGCCATTCGCTTGCCCGTGCGAAAATAGAACGGCACTCCCGCCCAGCGCCAATTGTCGATGTTGATCTTCAGGGCCACAAACGTCTCGGTGCGCGATTCCGCAGAGACCCCTGGCTCCGCTCGATAAGCGGATACTTTTTCTCCGCCCATCAATCCCGGGCCATATTGCCCGCGCACGCTGCGCAGCAAAACATCGTCCGAGCTGAGCGGTTGAATCGAATGCAAAACCTTGGCCTGCTCGTTGCGAACCGCATCCGCTTGAAAAGAGACGGGCGATTCCATCGCGGTCAAGCTGAGCAATTGCATCACATGGTTGGGGACCATGTCCCGCAAGGTCCCGGCAGTGTCGAAATATCCGCCGCGCCGCTCCACCCCTACGGTTTCGGCATTCGTGATTTGTACATGGTCAATATACCGCCGGTTCCAGATGGGCTCGAAAATGGCATTGTCGAAGCGGAAGACCATGATGTTCTGCACCGTCTCTTTGCCCAGATAGTGATCGATGCGATAGATCTGATTCTCCTGCAGCACGTTCTTGATCTCGCGGTTCAGCGCCTGCGCAGACTCCAGATCATGGCCAAAAGGCTTTTCGATTACCACCCGGCGCCAGTGTGCATTCTCCTGCCGCGATAGGGCGGCTACCCCCAACTGCTGCACAATCTGCGAAAAAAACTTGGGCGCGGTCGCCAGATAGAAAAGATAATTACTCTCTGTATGGTACTCGGTGTCGAGCGCGGCGAGACGCTCCCTCAGTTTCGCAAACGTGTTTGCATCGGCAAAGTCGCCGCGCTCATAGAATAGCCGCTTGCGGAACCACTCCAGGGTGTCCGCCGCGTTAGCTCCGGTCGGCAGGAAACTGGTAACCTGGCTGCGAAAATCTTCCAGGCTCAAATCGTCGACCGAAACGCCTATCACCGCAAAGTTGTCGGGCAGCAGCTTTGCCTTCCCCAAATTGAAAAGCGCAGGCACCAGCTTGCGCCTGGTTAAATCCCCGGCCGCGCCAAACAGCACAAACACGCAAGGGCCTGCCGCCCTCCCGGCATACCCGGGGTCATTCTCCAGATTGGTTCGCGTGGCTGCGGCCATGGGTAACGCATTATAAGAGGGCGCCCCTTTGAGGTAGGTTTTGCGTGTGGTTCAGAACTCTACCAAGAGGAGGACCCCTATGAACATTAAGTATATCGGCATCGACGTTCCCAAAGAAACGATTGCCGTCGCGGTCGTCGCGGTAATGAACGGCGATGGGAAACCGGTGAATGACCCGTGCCGAGCTTTCGAGGACGTCCTGGTGAAAAGCCGTCGATGCGGAAACCTCCAAACTCTACGCCATGATGAGGAAAGCAAAGACCCGCCGTCGGAGCACGAGAACACGGACGTCAAGTGGAGCCATTTCCGCGAACCTGATGCTGTCCTAAAACCTCAAGCTGCTTTGAATGCGGAAACACTTCGTTGATAAGCTGTTTCAGATGTAGTTGCGTTTCATATTGGCATTTAGTTTTTCGAATAGCAGACATACACGGCAAACATTCATGGAAACCACTAAAGTACCGTTCCTCGATTTGAAAATGCAGTACCAGAGCATCAAGCCGGAGATTGATGCGGCTGTCGCCAGGGTTCTGGACGGCTGTCAATTCGTTCTCGGCTCCGAGGTCGCCGAGTTCGAACGGGAATTCGCCACCTATTGCGGCGCGGCGGAATGTATCGCCCTCAATTCTGGTACGAGTGCTCTGCACTTGGCGTTGCTGGCTGCGGGAGTCGGTCCCGGCCATGAAGTCATGACGGTCCCGTTTACGTTTGTGGCCAGCGTTGCCGCCATCGTCTACACCGGAGCGCGGCCGGTCCTGATCGATATCGATCCGCGCTCATTCACCATGGATCCGGCTGCGATTGAGGCGGCGATCACGCCACGCAGCAAAGCGATTCTGCCGGTGCATCTATATGGTCAATCGGCAGACATGGACCCAATCATGGAGGTAGCGCGGCGGCATGGACTGGTGGTGATCGAAGATGCGGCGCAAGCCCACGGCGCGAAATACAAAGGCCGCTCGGTGGGCGGCATCGGGGATATGACCTGCTTCAGCTTTTATCCCAGCAAGAATTTGGGAGCGTACGGCGAGGGCGGCGCTGTCACCACCAGCAATCCCGAGTATGCGCGAACGACTCGCATGCTGCGCGATTGGGGGCAGGACCGCAAGTATCATCACCTTCTGCACGGATTTAACTATCGGATGGAGGCCTTCCAAGGCGCGATTCTGCGAGTCAAGCTGCGCCATCTCGAACGGTGGAACGAGGCTCGTCGCGCAATCGCGAGCAAGTACAACCAATCTCTGGCGGGCTCCGCCCTGAAACGGCCCATGGAGATGCCTTGGGCACGGCACGTCTATCATCTCTACACGCTGCGATCGGAGCATCGCGATTCTCTGCATGTTTCGCTGCAAGAAAAAGGCATTCAGACGGGAATTCATTATGCAGCGCCGGCTCATCTCCAGCCCGCTTACGCCAATTTAGGATACGGTCGACTCTCTCTGCCACAATCTGAGAAAGCGGCAGACGAAGTACTGTCACTGCCTCTGTATCCCGAAATGACGGATGCCTCAATCGAAGCAGTTGCGCGAGCGGTTATGCGCGAACTCTAGGACACGCAGTGAAAGCAACCTGGCGCATGAACACCGATCTTCGCACGCAGAGATAGGTGCATGAGTGTGTGATGGCGTCTAAATTCGAGTTGTGCACAAGCGACGCGCGGCTTTAGAATCCTATGCGACGATGAAGTTTATTCAACTCCTCCTCTCTCGGCTCTTCAGCTTGATTGTTTTCCTGGGCATTCTTTGCTGGTGCCAGGCTGCCTCTGCACAGAACAATAATCCGCAACCTCCTGTCCAACCGGGCGTCACCGGGACAGCGCCGTCGATCGTGACTACGCCACCCAGCGACAACGCCGAGGAAAAAACCGGTGGTCCGGCGGCCTCGCCGCTCGTGATCGGTCCCGGCGATGAACTCGAGCTCGCAGTCTACGGCGCCCCTGATCTTTCTGGACACATGCGCGTCAGCGCCAACGGAAATATATCGATACCCCTGATCGGCTATGTTCGAATCGCTGGCCTCACCAGCAGTGAAGCGGAAGCGGCGATTGAAGCACAATTGCGGCAGAAAAGCGTGGTGAACGATCCGCAGGTTACCGTGTATGTCAAGGAATACGGCAGCAGCGGAATCTCGGTAGCCGGAGAAGTGGTCAAGCCTGGGTTCCAGTCCGCGCTTGGTCCGCACAGGTTGCTTGATGTGCTGCAGGCGGCTGGCGGCCCTACCGATAGAGCTTCGAATAAAGTCATCATCAGCCATCGCGGCCAGAAAGATGTGACAACGGTTTTTCTCTCGAAAGACCCGTCCGAAATGGCCGCCAGCAATATCGAGCTAGAACCCGGCGATACGGTTGTGATTCCGAGGGCCGGTATCGTCTTTGTGCTGGGAGAGGTGACTCGGCCTGGTGGATACGTTATGAACGCCACCGGGGGAGTTACGGTCTTGCAAGTCGTTGCTGTCGCCGGGGGGACCACCCACCTGGCGAAGGCTGGAAGAACCAGATTGCTTCGCAAAACTGAGAATGGGTTTCATGAGGAGCAGATCGATTTGAAGAAACTGCTGCGTGGCCAGGTTCATGATGTGGCGGTCCGTGATGAAGACATCCTCTACGTCCCCAGCAGCTTGGTCAAGGAAGCGCTGAATGCGGGCGCGCTAGTCGGCGTTGCGGCAAGTACCGCGATCTACCGCGTTCCCTTCTAGCCTCAATCCCGCAAGACGGTGAATCCCCGCGCGGGAGTTCACGGATGATTTCGTACCGGTTTCGCGGACGAAGAGCCCCCGTTGCGCTCGCAGAGGAATCCTCGCGCAGAAGTTCCTCTTCGGAACCTATGAATCCCCACGCGTTCCAGGCCTCGCCCTTCACCACGTTTTTGAAAAGGACATCTGCGCCGGAGCGGTTGTGATGATAGAAATACCAATTCCCGAGGCCGTAGCTCACTGTATCGAACGCTAGCTCGCCTTCAAGATCCGCTGGTCCTGCAGGCGGAGGCGGCGATACCGACTCGGCGGTAAGCTGTCCCTGATAGAAGTGCAGGAGACGCAAATAAAAGTACAAGTGGGGCTCGGTATTTTTAACTTCGGGCGTAATCCGTATCAGAACCTGCGCCGCCTCTTGCTCCTTGCCTGCTCGACGCAGCGAAACATAGAGCCAGTTGGAACAATCGATCAGGCTGTCGTTGCTCTTCGCCAGCTCTCGCGCTTTATCGAACCAGGCTGCCGCCTCGCCGAACTGCCCTAAGAAATAATGCGCCAGCCCCAGGTGATAATAAGCATCCAGCATCTCCGGAGCGAGCCGGGTTGCCTGCTGCAGGTCGCTCATGGCTTTGTTGAACTCCCGCAATCCGAGTTCGCGATGGCCTCGCTCAAGAAAAAGATCCGCGTTCTTCGGAGCCAGGGCTAATCCATGGGTGCATGTCGCCACGGCCTCTCTGTACTGCCTCCGCGCCGCCTCCGCTTTTGAGAGCTGCAGCACTGGCTCGACATTCTTGGGATCTGCGGCGAGACTCTTGCGAGCAGTGATTACACTCTGGTCATCCGGCAGCGCATAGAGCTTCCGTCCAAGGCCAGACGTCAGTTCGAGAGCGCCTCGTCCGGCTTCGGCGCCAACTTGAGACGGCAGCTGATTCGCCAGACCGAGAGCAGCCATGAAGAAAAAAACACACTGGCGGACTCTCGATTCCCATCTCCACCTCATGCTGCACTTCGTTCGGCTCATTTGTGTTGTCCCCTGTCGTTAAAAATGTCTTCCTATGAGGCAAACCGTAACCAAGTTGCAAGCCCTGGCGGAGCGCCACGATTTCGCCTCCTCGCAAGGAGGTGCCCTCTCGGCACAGACCATCGCGGCGCGAGTGTAAAACAGAGCGGATATTTTTACACCGCCAGATACCCGCCATCCACTGGCAGCACAGCACCAGTCACCCAGGACGATTCATCGCTCGCCAGATAGACGGTCAATCCGGCAATGTCGTCTGGCCGCCCCAGCCTGCCGATGGGATGCGCAGCGGTTCTTTCTCGCAGAACCGCAGCCGGGTCAGGGGCCTGGTGGAGGACAGCCGCAGTCAGCTCCGTTTCCACGAACGAGGGACAAATTGCGTTCACCCGGATGTTTTCATGGCCGTGATCGACGGCCATGCTCTTCGTCAACAAAACAACTGCACCTTTGGAAGCCGCATAGGCGGCGCGGTTGCGAGCGCCGACAATCCCGAGCGTGGAAGCCACGTTTATGATCGAACCGCAGCCAGCCTTCCTCATATGTGGCAACGCTGCGCGCGAGAGCAGCCAGACCGCACGAATATTCACGTTGAAGGTGTGATCCCACTGTTCTTCGGTAATCTGCTCGGCGTTTCCGACATGCAAGACTCCCGCGTTGTTTATGAGAACGTTTAATCCGCAAAAGCGACTTACACTTTCGTTTATCAATCGCCTAATTTCACTTGGATTGGAAACGTCCGCCGAGATTGCAAACGCAGAATCACCAATCTCCTGCGCCAGTGCCTCAACTCGATCCTTCCGCCTGCCGACCAGCGCCACTCGCGCGCCTTCGCTGGCGAGGGCGATCGCACATGCGCGTCCAATTCCGCTCCCTGCCCCTGTAACGATCCCGATCTTGCCCTGCAGACGTTCGCTCATGATGAATTAGCTTAGTTGAGTCGCACCATGCCCCGCGGACGCAGGCCATTCGACCGGTTTCCTTCGTTCCTAAGCCAATGCGTAGAGATACTGGACGATGGAGCCGACTGCTTGGTCGATCCCCTCAACTTTCGGATTAGTGGAATCAATAAGATAGTACTCATTTGGGGCGTGCGCGCCAGTACCGTGCCCCAATCCAAAGTGTCCCGCGGGAAGATTAAGAGGTTCGGAAGTGAAGATGTATCCGGGCCAGGAGCCGGCCGATCGTGGCCAGAGTAGAGGATCCAAGCCGAGCTTGCGGTAAGTCGCAATTTGCGCCTGGATCAGCTTGCTATCCTGCGAGGTCTGCGTGGGATCGTATCCACCGCTCATATTGACCTCGATGTCCCCGAAGCCGCGTTTGGCAAGATGCTCTTGGAGAAGCGCCAGAGTGCCGGCCGCTGTCATGTCGGGCACCAGCCGCATGTCAATCTTCGCAACCGCGCGATGCGGCAGAACGGTCTTGCCGCCGGGACCGGTGTATCCACCGACCAGACCTTCAATGTTGATGGTGGGCTTTGACTCGAGCAGCACGAGAGAGTCAACCCAGTTCTTATCGTGCACCCAGTGCTCGACTCCAAGCTGCTTTTTCGCCGTGGCCTCACTGCGCCGAGCGGCGGCATCCTGAATCATCTTCATCTGGGCTGTAGTGAGCGGCTTGGCTTTGTCAAAGAAGCCAGCAACCGCCGGCGTATGCCCGTCCGCTTCGATCAGCGAGTTGAGCGCTTGCACCAGATGCCACGAGGGACTGTCGACCTGCGCTTCTAGGCTGGAATGAACGTCGTGTTTGGGTCCGCGTCCCCAGTGCTCTCCGCTGGAAATCATCTCGAGCTCAACTACCCCTTTCGCTCCCAGGGATATCTCGACGGTCCCATCCAAGTCCTGGCCTGCTGCTGGCATGAATACGCCAATGCATTTCTGTAGCGCTGCGGTGACCTTGGGTTGGCGGACAACCTCTGGAAAGTGCGGCGAACCAATCTCTTCTTCACCTTCGCAGACCAGCACGAGATTGACAGGCAAGGTCTTTCCGGCTGCTTTAAATGCATGAAGCGCACCGAGAAAAGCGGTTTCAGGACCCTTCTGGTTCACCGCGCCGCGACCGACGCACACTTTGCCCAGCCCTTCTTTATCCACGATCCGTCCTTCGAGCGGTGGCGAAGACCACTCCGAGGGGTCAAACTGTTTCACGTCATACATGAAGTAAATGCCGACGGTGGTTCGCGCCCCTGCATCGAGAGTTCCGAAGACCCCCGGCTTGCCCGAAGTAGGCACGATTTCGACATTCGCGAATCCTGCATCGCGAGCCAGTTGGGCCATATACTCAGGCCCCTGCGGATAGTTGCGGTTCTCGGCCGCGATCGAGGGCAACGCGATCCAGTCCTGCAATCGCTTCACGTTCTCGTCATGCATCTTCGCGATTTGACTCAGCACTGACTGAAGGTCGGAGTTATCTTTAGAAAATGCAGATATTGGCAAAGCGGCTAGCGCGGCTCCAGCTATTGCAGTTTGAATGAATTCCCGGCGGTTGAGCGCGTCATGATTCGAGTCAGTCATTGCATCCACCCGTGCCACGGACAAATGTTTGCTCGTGGTGATTTCGGAAATAGCTCTGGAAACAGAACCCTGTCCGATTTTTGTCGACCGTAATGATACCAGTCGATGTCGCAAGCGCCAGTAATCTTTTCCAATGAAAGAAGGTCAGCGGCTTTCAGCGAATCGGCGACAGAAGGGAAACCGGACTTCCATCTCGCCGGCGGAAAAGGTACTTTACGCGGCTCAGGAAGGAGGGTTGAAATTGATCGTACATGGGGGATAATCTGGTTTCTCTTTTTCCAGGTAACCGATTACTGCTGGAGCCAGTCAGAACTGTTCAGCATTTCAGGTGCCGTGTAGGAAGCGCTAGCGCGGACTGCAGGCGATTTATCGGTTTTGCCTATCCTTTCGCGAATCCTGGCGCTGCCTACTCCCTCCTTCACGCTGGGTGAATGGCGGGTGGAACGGTTGTCAGTATTGGGTCTTGATTATGTTTTAGCGTTCATGCTTTCGACCGCGGACAGACTCGAAATTCGGTATTCTGGACGGGGGAGTTTATGGCTGAGAAAACAATGACGATGGGCTTGATCGTGGGTAACCGGGGCTTCTTTCCCGATCATTTGGCGAAGAGCGGACGGGAAGAGATGCTCGCAGT
>Ga0209420_1001290_pt1 | contig 11968 bp, 7 predicted proteins | sample BlaSpr_A8_OM1_O1_FD_187972 | JGI IMG/M metagenome (GOLD analysis project Ga0209420, IMG submission 187972) | Forest soil microbial communities from Thunder Bay, Ontario, Canada - Black Spruce, Ontario site 2_A8_OM1_O1 (SPAdes) (version 2) | ecosystem: Environmental > Terrestrial > Soil > Boreal...
TGCCATTGGGTGTAGGTCTCCTTTCGGAAAGGCTTTAGCTTGTGAGGCCAAAGCCAACTTACACCCTCTCGCTTTTTACACAATCGAATTTACATCACCCCAGAATTTCAATCGAATGAGGTCGGCCATTCGGGATTTCGGTGATGATCGAACATGTGTTTCACCTGAACCGGAGTAATGCGTGGCAGCGAGAGGGGAGGGAGACGATTCTCGTCAAAGAAATCAACGCCGTTTGTTTCAACCGAATCTACGGGCGCACCGCCACAAAGTTCGCATACGAAGAAGACCGTGTAGATATGGTATGGCATCGGGGGATGCCCATGTCTATCTTGGTCTTGGTCGTACAATGCCGCCAACTTTCTGACGACAACGTCATAGCCGGATTCCTCTTTAACTTCGCGAATGGTAGCGATGCTCGGGGCGTCACCGACATCGGCCCAACCACCGGGTACAGTCCAAAGGCCGTCCTGTCGCTCTCTCACGAGCAATATCCGTCCTCGATCAAAAACCGCTGCGCGTACACCGATTTTCGGAGTCGCATATCCCACTTCAGTCTTGAAGAGGTTCAGAATCGGAGCGGCATCCGGCAAGCCCGCACCTGTTGCCATCATTTCGGCGGCCAGACGCCGTATTTCCTCATATCGCTCTCGGTCATAGGGGTCTTTGCAGTACGCAAGACCATTTTGCGCGAGAGCCTGAAAACGCCGAGCCAATTCAAGCCAATGGGGAGGCATAACGCTATTCTGCATGAGATTGTCTCGACGGAGTCAGTCGTATCGAAAACGCCAGCACAAGTGGTGATTTCAAGCGGTAGGAATTTCCCCGGCGTCTATCGCTATCCCTCTCCCGGTTTGACCCTCCTGAATCGCTTCAATAGACTGAAGGATTCAGTTTCCCCTGCAGGGTTCAATTTATGGCAGACAGCATTCATGTAAGGCTCCCGGACGGAAGCGTGAAGGAGGTTCCCAAAGGTACGACTGCGCTCGAAATTGCGAAATCGATCAGCCCGAGACTCGCCGATTCCGCGCTCGTCGCCAAGACCAACGGCGACCTCATCGACCTTAGCAAGCCGCTGGAAAAAGACACTAGCCTTCGCCTGCTCAAGGATGGCGATCCGGAGGCGCTTGAGGTCTACCGGCATTCGTCGGCGCATCTGCTGGCCGCCGCCGTTCTTGAGCTGTTTCCTGAGACCAAGCTGGGGCACGGTCCCGCCACCGAGACCGGATTCTTCTACGACTTCTACCGGCCAACGCCGTTCACTCCCGAGGATCTGGAGAAGATTGAAAAGAAGATGCACGAATTGGTGCAGCAGAATCTGCCCTATGCGCGCGAGTTTCTGCCGCGCGATCAGGGACTGGCTGAGTTCAAAAAAGAAGGCGATTTTATGAAGTGCCACTTCATTGAGCAATTCACCAAGCCCGATGAAAAGATCTCAATCTATCGCACGGGAAAGTTCACCGACTTCTGCCGCGGCCCGCACCTGCCTTCGACTGGAAAAATTAGGGCGTTCAAGCTGTTCAACATTGCCGGAGCGTATTGGCTGGGCGACGAGAAGAATGCGCAACTGCAACGCATCTACGGGACTTCTTTCTTCTCCAAGAAAGACCTCGACGATTATCTGAAGCAACTCGAGGAGACTAAGAAGCGCGACCATCGCGTGCTGGGCAAACAGCTCGATCTGTTTTCGATTCAGGAATTGGCCGGTCCGGGACTGATTTTCTGGCATGCCAAGGGCGGCATCATCCGCAAAGAGATGGAAGACTGGATGCGCGAGCAATACATCAAGCGCGGCTATGCGCTGGTCTATACGCCGCACGTAGCGCGGCGGCAACTATTCTTCACCTCGGGCCACGAAGGTTATTACTCGCAGAACATGTTCGACGCCATGGAACTCGACGACGCCGAATATCGCCTGAAGCCGATGAATTGTCCGGGGCATATTCTGATTTATCGGGATTCGCTCAAGTCGTATCGTGACCTGCCGGTGCGGTTGGGCGAACTGGGCACGGTGTATCGCTACGAGCGTTCGGGCGTGATGCACGGCCTGCTGCGCGTGCGCGGGTTTACGCAGGATGACGCGCACATTTTCTGTACGCCGGAGCAAATCGAAGATGAGATTGCTAGTTGCCTCGAATTCGCCTTGGACGTGCTGAAAGATTTTGGTTTCGACAAGTTCCAGACCGAGCTCTCGACCTGGAATCCCGACGACCGCAAGAATTTCGTCGGCAGCGAAGAACAATGGGTCAACGCGACTCAATCGCTCGAAAAGGTGCTGAAACAGCGGGGCATCGAGTACAAGACGATTCCCGGCGAGGCTGCGTTCTATGGTCCCAAGATCGACATCAAGCTGGTGGATGCGATCGGGCGCTTGTGGCAACTTTCTACGGTGCAGTTCGACTTCAACCTGCCCCAGCGCTTTGGCCTGGAATATGTGGCCGAAGATGGTTCGCGCAAGCAGCCGGTCATGGTGCATCGTGCGCTGTATGGATCGGTGGAGAGGTTCTTTGGCGTGCTGATCGAGCACTACGCGGGCGCGTTCCCGGCGTGGCTGTCGCCAGTACAGGTGGCGATGATTCCTATTAGTGAGCGCCACGCGGAGTACGCCAACAAAATCGCGGGCCAGCTGAAGGCGATTGGCGTACGCGTCGAAGTCGATGCTCGCAACGAAAAGATGAATGCCAAGATTCGCGAGCACGCCATGCAGAAAGTGCCATTCCAGCTGGTGGTGGGAGACAAAGAGGCGGAGGCGGGACGGGTGAATGTGCGCACGCGCGGGAAAGAAAAGACGGAGGACATGCCAGCGACGGATTTCGTGGAGAAGATCAGGAAGCTGATCGCGGACAAGAGCCCGGGATTGTAAGGGTTCGATAGGGGAACAGCTCGCCCCGTGTTCGCCCACCTCATCGATCGCCGGTGCGGCTGTGGCCAGCTGAGCTGTGCGGTACCATATTCGGGTGCATTTACTGGCGGAGCGCGTGCTCGCTCTCATTCGGCGGCAGGAACTGCTGAGGGCGGGGGATCGCGTCGGCGTCGCGGTCTCTGGCGGGATTGACTCGGTTGCGCTCTTGCGACTGCTGCTGGAGCTGCGAGGTGAGTTGGGCATTGTCCTCTCCGCGGTTCATTTCAATCACAAACTGCGGGGAGGCGAATCCGACGCCGATCAGGAATTCGTTGCGGAGCTGGCACGGGGATACAACCTGGAGTTTCACGCGGACGGCGAAGACGTCGCAAAGACTGCGGCGGAAGAGCGCGTCAGTGTGGAAACGGCTGCGCGGGAATTAAGGTATGGATTTTTTCGCCACCTGCTCGGGGACCCGTCCACGGCGAACCCTCAGGGGCTAAAGCCCGATTCCTACCTGGTGCCGAACGGCACGGCTGAAGAGGTACCCTTCCACCACCCGCTTTTGCCGCTCCCGCCCCCAAGGCCTGATCCCTTGCCCAATACAACTCCGACACGCTTTCTAACCAAGCTTGCCACCGGGCACACGCTCGACGATCAGGCTGAAACGGTCCTGATGCGCATCATTCGCGGCGCGGGGCTGTGCGGGCTGGGTGGGATTCATCCGCGGATTCTGGTGGAGGACGACGAAGGAGAAATCCGCGGCGAAATCATTCGGCCTATGCTCGGCATTCGCCGCCGCGAACTGGCGCAGTATCTCAAGGACATCGCTCAACTCTGGCGCGAAGATTCGACCAATAGCGACGACCGCTTTACGCGAAACCGTGTGCGGAAGATGGTCCTCCCGCTGCTGGAGCAAGAGTTCAATCCCGCAGTCGCCGACAATCTTGCTGAGTTGGCGGAGATCGCACGCGGCGAAGAAGATTACTGGCAGAACGAAATCTCAGGATGGTTGGGGACAACGGTGCGATGGTCGTCGCCAGACTGGGCGCGGACCGCGTCGAAAGAACTACGCCTGGTTCAGATCGCGCCGCTCGGCAACCAGTCGTCGCACTCCTCGCGCGATTCCGACTTGCAATCGAAAATCGATCGGGCGCCGTGGCTCGTCATGAATGCGTCGGTAAGCCGAATGTGGTTTCTCGCCGAGCCGATTGCGGTGCAGCGCAGGCTGGTCAAGGCGATTGGTGAGAATGCCCGCATTCCTTTGGAGTTCAAACATGTGGAGCAGGTTCTGCGCGTCGCCGCCGAAGACAGCTCATCAGGCAAAGAGCTGTCGCTGCCCCTGGGGTGGAAGCTGCTCCGGGAATCTGAGGAGTTAACATTCGTCACTCCTGATTTGCGGGACGCGGTGCAGCCGCGGGACTACGAATATGCACTTTCAGTCCCCGGGAAAATCAATGTTTACGAGGCAGGCTCGACCATTGAAGCACGGTTCGTTCCAACCGACTCCGGAGCGGCGTATAATCCTGATCATCTCTTGGACGCGGAGTCTTTGCCCGGACCGTTACGGGTGAGGAACTGGCGTCCCGGAGACAGATTCTGGCCGGCCCATACGAAGTCCCCCAAGAAGGTCAAAAAACTGCTGCAGGAGCTTCCTCTAGGACATGCGGAGCGCAGGATTTGGCCGGTCGTCACCAGCGGGGACGAAATCGTGTGGGTACGAGGGTTTTCGTCGCCGGCTAAACTTCGGTCGAAACCAGGAGTAGGGGCAATCCTGATCGTGGACGAGCCCTTGGCCAATCCGCCGCCGACGGAAGATTGAGCAGCAAATGTGCCGGGGAGGCACGCAAATTTCATGAATGCTGCGCGCGTCGAGCCCCTTCGACCGGTGATTACCACCGAGCAGATCCAGAAGCGGGTGAAGGAACTGGGCCGGCAAATTTCCGACGACTACAAGGGGCAGACGATTCAGATGCTGGCTGTCCTCGAGAATGCTTTCATGTTTCTGGCCGACCTGGTACGAGCCGTTGATGTGCCCGTCGTGTGTCAATTCATCAAGCCCAAGTACACCCGGAGTCAGGGTGGGTCTGCCAGCGAGGTCATGGAGATTTTTTTCAGTCACGAGCCTGACATTCGGGGGCAGCACATCCTGCTGGTGGAAGGGCTGGTGCATTCTGGAGTGACCAGCGAGTTTCTGATGAGCGACCTGCGGTCTCGGGGGGCAGCTTCGGTGAAACTGGTGACACTCGCCGACCGCCAGTCAGCCCGCCGTGTGCCCCTGCAACCGGATTATTTCGGTTTCCTCGTCGATGAGACTTTTCTGGTGGGATACGGCTTGGGAGCGGTGGAGCAGACGAATCGCAATCTGCCCTATCTGGCGGCGGCAAATCCCAGGGCACCAATTACTTAAGTCCCGTCTGGGCAAACGCGCCTTTTTGCCGGGGAAAAGGTAGAATAAGGACCATAAAGTATTTCGACAATCGAAAGTCGTCGAAGGGCATCTAATCGCTGTAGGAGCCCCGGGTCTGGTGTAAGGAAACCACCCGTCGCGAACTGAGGAGTTTCTAGGTGAACTCAACCGTAAAGACCGTGTTGTTCTGGTTGCTGATCGGGATATCCGCCCTGCTGCTGTGGGAAGTGGTCAAGGGGGCCCGCGACGGCCAGAAAGATAAAGAAGTGAATGTCACTCAATTTATGAGTGATGTGGATCAGAACAACGTTCGCGAGATCACGGTCAACGGAATGGAAGTGCGCGGCAAGTACCGCGATGGCTCCGCCTTCCACACGACCGCTCCGGGCAACTATTTCACCCCCGAAATGCTCAAGAATTTGCAGGGCAAGGGTGTTCTGATCACGTTCCGCGACATCAACAGCGGCAGCCTGCCACTCCAACTGCTGGGCACCTGGGCTCCGCTGATTCTGCTGGGCGCGCTCTGGTTCTTCATGATCCGGCAGATGCAGACCGGCGGCAATAAGGCGCTTTCCTTCGGCAAGAGCCGGGCGCGGTTGCTCTCCATGCAGCAGAAAAAAGTCACATTCAAAGATGTGGCCGGCGTGGAAGAGGCAAAGGAAGAACTGCGCGAGATTATTGAGTTTCTGCGCGAGGCGCAGAAGTTTCAGAAATTGGGCGGCCGCATTCCCAAGGGCGTGCTTCTGGTCGGACCTCCGGGAACAGGCAAAACGCTATTGGCTCGTGCTGTGGCGGGCGAGGCGAACGTTCCCTTCTTTTCCATCTCTGGCTCGGATTTCGTGGAAATGTTTGTGGGTGTGGGCGCCAGCCGGGTGCGCGATCTGTTCGAGCAAGGTAAGAAAAATGCTCCCTGCATTATCTTCATCGATGAAATCGATGCCGTCGGGCGTCACCGCGGCGCTGGGTTGGGCGGCGGACACGACGAACGCGAGCAGACGTTAAATCAATTGCTGGTAGAAATGGACGGCTTCGAATCCAACGAAGGCGTCATCCTGATGGCGGCGACCAACCGTCCTGACGTGTTAGATCCGGCGTTATTGCGTCCCGGGCGATTTGACCGGCGCGTCGTGGTCAGCCGTCCGGATGTGCGCGGCCGCGAGGAAATCCTGCGCGTTCATACTCGCAAGATTCCCCTTGCCGAAGACGTCGATCTCTCCGTATTGGCTCGTGGAACTCCGGGATTCTCTGGCGCGGACCTGGCGAACATGGTGAACGAAGCCGCCCTGGCGGCAGCCCGGCAGAATCGCAAGGCAGTTTTGCATTACGACTTCGAGTTGGCCAAGGACAAAGTCCTGATGGGCGTGGAGCGTAAGTCTCTGCTGCTTACCGATGAGGAAAAGAAGAATACCGCCTACCACGAGGCGGGGCATGCGCTGGTGGCGGCCAAGATGCCGAATTCCGATCCTCTGCACAAGGTCACGATTATTCCGCGCGGCATGGCGCTGGGCGTCACCATGCAGTTGCCCATCGATGACCGGCACAATTATTACAAGAACTATCTGGAGACCGAGATTGCCATCTTGATGGGCGGGCGCATCGCGGAGGAGCTGTTCCTGAACTGTATGAGCACCGGTGCCGGCAACGACATCGAGCGAGCCACAGAAATGTCACGCAAGATGGTCTGCGAGTGGGGCATGAGCGACCTGGGCCCCATGACGTTTGGCAAGAAGGAGGAGCAGATATTCCTGGGCCGCGAAATCGCCCAGCACCGTGATTACAGCGAGGACACGGCGATCAAGATCGATCAGGAAGTTCGAAAGCTGGTCAATAAGGGCTACACCACGGCCAAACAGATCTTGTCGGACAATCGCGATGTGCTCGAGCGAATTGCCCGGGCGCTGATCGAACGCGAAGTACTCGACGCCAACGAGATCAAGATGCTGGTCGAGGGACGGGAACTACCGCCGGTTCAGCCTCCACCCACGTCCAAGGACGACGGAGTGCAGCACGTCATCAAGCCGGAGCTGCAGCCGGGACGCGCCAAAGGCGGAGAGCGGCCGGCGACGGCGTAAATACGGGTTGTCGGTTGCAAGCTGAGAGTTTTAGGGGCGGCCTCGCGGCCGCCCTTAATTTTTGGTTCTTTCGCCGGCCGGGCCTGGATTGCCCTCGGATAGCTCCGAGCCGCCGATGCATTGTTTCTCCGCCCGCCCGAGAGGTGTCGCGATTCGACGAGCGCAACGCCCATCCCGCACTCTCGATCAGGCCGGTTACTCAGTCGATTCGGTGTATTTCGAAGGGGTCGAGAAAGGTCGAGTTTGTGATATAATTTAGAGAGTCGTAAAGTGACCCTAACTATTAGGAATTTCAATAACTTGAAGTCCTTTAGCGGAGTCTTCAAAAGGGCTTGCATGAGGGCGCATTTTTCCGCCGAAATGCCGGAATTCGCAGCCCCAGTTCATAGCCTGAGTTCATAGAAAGATCAGGACATTTTCGCGGAGCGGAATGGCCACCAAAGAGATCAATACTCCCATCGCCGACACCAAAACAAAAAACGGGATCGTAACTCCAATCACTTCGTCGAATGGCGGAGGCAACGGCAGTAACAGCGACTACAATGCCGACTCCATCAAAGTGCTGGGCGGCATGGAAGCAGTGCGCAAGCGTCCCGCCATGTACATTGGTTCGACGGGCGAACTGGGTCTGCATCATCTCGTGTATGAAGTGGTCGATAATTCCGTCGACGAAGCCCTGGCCGGTTTCGCCACCAAGATTGAAGTCACCATCCACCTCGACAACTCCATCACGGTGATTGACGATGGCCGCGGCATTCCCGTCGACGACATGGTGATCGACGGTGAGAAAGTTTCTGCTGCGCAGGTGGTGATGACCACGCTGCACGCCGGCGGCAAATTTGATTCGTCCACCTATAAAGTTTCGGGCGGACTGCACGGAGTGGGCGTCTCGTGCGTGAACGCTTTAAGTGAAGACCTGGAGCTGGAGATCTGGCGCGACGGCGCCACCTGGCAGCAAAACTATTCCAAGGGGGATCCCACCAACAAGCTGAAGAAAACGGGTGCGACCAAGAAACGCGGCACGAAAGTTCACTTCCTGCCAGACCGGAGCATCTTCACCGCCACCGAGTACAACTACGATACGCTGGCGCAGCGCCTGCGCGAACTCGCATTCCTCAACAAAGGATTGTTGATCACGCTGACCGACGAGCGAGCGACCGACTCGAAGACCGGCGAGCCCAAGCAGACGGACTTCAAATACAACGGCGGTATCGCGGAGTTCATCAAGCATCTCAATCGCGGTAAACAGGTGCTGCACGATAAGCCCATCTACATGGAAGACGACCGCAACGGCGTACACATGGAGATCGGACTGCAGTACAACGACGCTTATTCCGAGTCCGTGTTCAGCTTTGCCAACAACATCAACACCGTCGATGGCGGCACGCATCTTTCGGGATTCCGCACTGCGCTGACTCGCACAATCAACTATGCCGGGCAGCAGATGGGCCTGTTCAAAGATGTCAAAGAAAATCTGACGGGCGACGACGTGCGCGAAGGCCTGGTTGCGGTGATCAGCGTGAAGCTGCCGCAACCGCAGTTCGAAGGCCAGACCAAGGGCAAGCTGAACTCCGACATTGCCGGCACGGTCACACAATTTGTGAACGAACGACTGGGCGCATTCTTCGAGCAGAATGCGACCGTAGGACGCAAGATCATCAACAAGGCGGTCGACGCCGCCCGCGCTCGCGAGGCAGCCCGCAAGGCGCGAGATCTGACGCGCCGCAAAGGCGCGCTCGATTCCGGCGGCCTGCCGGGCAAGCTGGCGGATTGTTCGGAGCGTGACCCCAACCGCTGCGAATTGTTCCTGGTCGAAGGCGAGTCGGCCGGAGGGACGGCCAAACAGGGCCGCGACCGCCGCTTTCAGGCTATTCTCCCGCTGAAGGGCAAGATTCTCAACGTCGAAAAAGCGCGCTACGACAAGATGCTGGCACACGAGGAAATTCGCGCCATGATCACCGCGCTCGGCACCGGTATTTCGAAGGAAGATTTTGATCCCACGAAAGTGCGCTACGGCAAAATCATTCTGATGACCGACGCCGACGTGGACGGAAGCCACATCCGCACCCTGCTGCTGACGTTCTTCTTCCGTCACATGCAGGAACTGATCAAGCGCGGAAACGTGTACATCGCGCAGCCGCCCTTGTTCTCGCTCAAGAAAGGCAAGTCGCAGCAGTACATCAAGGACGAGCGCGAATTCGTAAAAGTGATGGTCAAACGCGCTGCCGACGGACTGAGCGTGCGTTACGGTGAGGGTGCTGCGAAGATTGAAGGCAAGGATCTGGCGCGCTTCATGACCGTGCTCGACGAATACTTGGGCTTCTTCGAGAAGCTCGACAAGCGCGTGCGCAGCGAGCGTGTAACGGAACTGGTTCCGAAGCTCGATCTCGCCAAGCGCTCCGACTTCGAAGGCGACAAGAAGACTCCGCCCAAGAAAATCGAGCGCCTGGAAAAAGAACTGAAGAAACTGCAGAAAGAAGAAGGCTTCAAGAGCGTCGAGGCGCGTTTCGACGAAGAACATAACCTGTGGGAAGTCATCTTCGTTAACAAGCACGGCGCTGAGCACGTCATCAACTGGGTGCTGGCCTCCAGCGCAGAATGCCGGCAGCTGATCTCGAAGTACAAGCAGATCGAGCCCTACATGGAGCCGCCATTCGTGGTCGAGACGCTGGTCAAGGCCGCGACCGCAGGCGGCAATGGTGAAGCTCCGGATGGGGAGGCTGCATCCGCGGACGAAGACAAGACCGAGAAGAAGACGGCGAAATCCGCCAAGCGCAAGACCGAAATTGAGGTGGTGGAAAAGATGAACGTCCGCGACCTCCGTGATTATGTCATCAACGAAGGCCGCAAGGATTTCACCATCCAGCGCTACAAGGGTCTCGGCGAAATGACCGCGCCGCAATTGTGGGAGACAACCATGGATCCCGAGCGGCGAACTCTTTTGTCGGTGCGGCTCGAAGACATCGCCGAGTGCGAGACCATCTTCACCACGCTGATGGGCGAAGACGTGGAAGCGCGCCGCAAGTTCATCGAAGAGAACGCTCTGGACGTGAAGAACCTGGATATCTAGAGGCTCTCTTACCACCGATCTTCACGGATTTACACGGATAAGAAATGAATTTTCGGACGGCCTTCGGGCCGTCCATTTTTGTGCGCGGCGCCTGCGAGAGCCAGGGATTACAATGTGCCGTCATGACGAGACGATGCAGAGCGTTCTGCCTGTGCCTGTGCGCAATTCTGACGGCAAAGTTGTTTGCCTCTGATCCTTCCCCTGCTGCTGCTCCGCCGATGGGCTGGAACAGCTGGGATTCCTATGGCACCACGGTGCGCGAAGAGCAAGTCAAGGCCAACGCGGACTGGATGGCTGAGCATCTCGCCAGGTACGGATGGAACTACATCGTCGTCGACATCCAATGGTATGAGCCGAACGCGCAGGGGCACGACTACAAGCCGGGCGCTCCGCTGACCATGGATGACTACGGCCGCCTGCTCCCGGCCCTGAATCGCTTCCCTTCGTCCGCGAATGGCGCGGGCTTCAGGCCGCTGGCCGATTATGTTCACAGCAAAGGATTGAAGTTTGGCATTCACATCATGCGCGGGATTCCGCGGCAGGCGGTCGAGCGCAACCTTCCCATCCGAGGCACGTCCTATCACGCAGCCGACGTCGCGGAAAGAGAAAACGCCTGCCGCTGGAATCCTGATATGTGGGGCGTCGACACAACCAAACCTGGTGGGCAGGCATACTACGATTCGATTGCGGAGCTGTATGCGTCCTGGGGCGTTGACTTCATCAAGGCGGACGACATGGGGAGCCACCTGTACCAGCCGGCGGAAATGAAAGCTCTTAGCCTGGCGATGCGCAAGACCGGTCGTCCCATGGTGTTGAGCATTTCGCCCGGTCCCGCTCCACTTTCCGAAGCGGAGTTTTTCGAGAAGTATGCACAGATGTGGCGCATCTCCGATGATTTCTGGGATGACTGGAAACTGCTGCTCCAGCAATTCGACTTCACCCGGGACTGGGCGCAATTGGTCGGCAAGAACGAAACCTGGCCGGATGCGGATATGCTTCCGCTCGGAATCTTGCGGGTAACTCAAAAGGAAGGCGGAGGCACGCCGACAAAGTTTACCCCGGACGAGCAGCAGACCGTGATGACGCTGTGGAGCGTATTCCGTTCGCCGCTGTTTTTCGGCGGAGATTTGCCAAGTAACGATGCGGCCACGACCGCGCTGATCACGAATGAGGAAGTTCTCAAGGTCAATCAGCATAGTCGAAGCGGGCACCAGGTGCTGGATCGAGACAATATCCGCGCGTGGGTCACTGACGGCGAGAAGTCGGGGGAGCACTACGTGGCCGTATTTAATCTCGGAAGTGCCGAACAGAACGTCAAACTTCGATGGCAGGATCTCGGGATCGAAATTTCCCTCGCCCAGGTTCGCGACCTCTGGCAGCATACCGTGCTCGGCTCAAGCGACGGACTGCACGTTCGTCTACGGCCGCACGCCTGCGTTTTGTACGCGGTTCAGCCGTAAAGCTAACTCCTTAATTTCCGCGGATATTCTGGTCGCCCCGCCCAGCTCACGGCTTTCCATCCCATACCAATGGACCGAAGCGCGACTGCGGGGGTTGAGAATATGTCGCCTGTGCGT
>Ga0209420_1001291_pt1 | contig 11968 bp, 11 predicted proteins | sample BlaSpr_A8_OM1_O1_FD_187972 | JGI IMG/M metagenome (GOLD analysis project Ga0209420, IMG submission 187972) | Forest soil microbial communities from Thunder Bay, Ontario, Canada - Black Spruce, Ontario site 2_A8_OM1_O1 (SPAdes) (version 2) | ecosystem: Environmental > Terrestrial > Soil > Boreal...
CGCAGGTGCCGGAACCCGCTCATGGCCTCGGCGACCGAGCCGAAGCCGGCCCGGTCGCGGTAGGGGCCGTCCTGCCCGTACCCGGTCACCCGCACCATGACCAGCCGCGGGTTGATCCCGCGCAGGTCCTCCCAGCCGATCCGCCACCGCTCCAGCGTGCCCGGCCGGAAGTTCTCGACCAGCACGTCGGCGGACCTGGCCAGCTCGCGCGCCAGCGCCTGCCCCTCGGGCCGGCGCAGGTCGATCGTGACCGACTTCTTGCCCCGGCCGATGATCGTCCAGTACAGCCCGACCCCGCGGTACAGCCCGCCCCACTCACGCATCGGATCGCCCGCGCCCGGCGGCTCGACCTTGATCACCTCGGCACCGTGATCGGCGAAAAGATGGCCGCAGAACGGGCCGCCGATGATGTGGCCCAGCTCGATCACCCTGATCCCGTGCAGGCTCGCGGCTGGCGGATTCCCGGACACGAACGCTACTTTAGCAAACAACATTTGGTTATTGTCGCCGCGCCCGGGAGGACATGACGATGCGCTCGGTCAACCGGCCGGACGACCCGGTATATGCACGGTTCCGGTTCGATGCGGCCCGCGAGTACGCCGCCGGACCCCATCAGATCGTCCTCTCCGGTCAGGTCGGCGACCCGGGCTCGGACATGGCCGGGCAGGTCGCCGGCGCACTGGACGCCGTCGCCGAGATCCTGGGCCTGGCCGGCTACACGCTGGCGGACGTCACCAGGCTGGGCTTGTTCACCACCGACGTCGAGGCGTTCCTGGCCCAGTGGGAGACCGTACGCGCCCGCTTCGAACCCGGCGCCGTGCCGCCCAATACGCTGGTCCAGGTGGTCCGCTTCGCGCATCCGGCCATCCGGGTCGAGATCGAGGCCAGCGCCGCCCGCTCAGGAAGCTGATCTGCAAGGGAGGCGGACATGCCCGCACGCGACCGCATCACGATGACCCAGGCCGAGGTCGCCGCGTTCCTGGCCGGGGCGCGGACCCTCAACGTGGCCACGCTGGGCCCGGACGGAACCATTCACCTGGTCGCCATGTGGTTCGTCATGCACGGCCCGAGCCCGGTCTTCTGGACCTACGCCAAGAGCCAGAAGGCCCGCAACCTGGCCCGCGACCACCGCCTTTCCGCCCTGGCCGAGGACGGCGAGACCTACGACACCCTGCGCGGCGTCCAGCTGGCCGGAACCGCCGAGATCATCGACGATCCGGCCCAGGTGCTGCGCATCGGCCAGGAACTGTCCGCCAAGTACGCCGGGCTGGGCCACGGCGACGACCTGTCCCGCGCGGCGGCCAAACGGGTGGCCGTGATCCTGCACCCGAGCCGGACCGTCTCCTGGGACCACCGCAAGCTGGCCGCCGGCGGCAGCTAGATAGCTCCCCGCGGCAGCCTCCTCCGCCGCTTCCCATAGCTCCCAGCGGCCGCCCCTCCGCCGCTTCCGCTCCGCCTGCGGGAAGGCGTATGCTCCTTAAATCAAACGTTGCTTGGTGAAAGTGGCAGGGGTGCCGTGACTTCAGCGTCAATGATTCTGTCGCCCATCAAACTGGGATCGGTCGAGGTCAGGAACCGGGTCGTCATCACGGCCCACGGCGCGAGCGAGATGTTCAGGAACCCGCTGCTGCCTGCTACTCCGTACATCGAGTACCTCCGCAGGCGCGCCGCGGGCGGCGTAGGGATGATCATCGCCCAGGCCCTGTACGTGAACCCGCTCGCCGAGTACCCGGACGAGTTCACCGAACGGCACGCGCGGCTGGCCAAGGCGGTCAAGTCCGAGGGCGCCACCCTGATCCTGCAGCTGGTCCACCTCGGGGCCACGTTCCGGTCCGAGGCGGACGTGCACCGTCCGCCGCTGTGGACGTTCAGCACGACCACGACCGATCAGGGCGAGGTCGCCCACGCCATGACCGACGAGCAGATCGAGATGATGATCGCCGGCTACGGCCGCATCGCGCGGATGGCGGCCGAGGCCGGGCTCGACGGCTGCGAGGTGCACGGCGCGCACGGGTACATCGGCCAGCAGTCGATCAGCCCGTGGCTCAACCGGCGGGCTGATAAGTGGGGCCAGGACCGCACGCTGTTCCTGCGCCGGGTCATCGAGACCGTGCGCCGCGAGATCGGGCCGGACCGGATCCTCGGCTACCGGACCACCACCGATGACCTGCGCTCGCCCGAGGACGGCGGGCTGGGCGCCGACGGCGCGATCGGCACGGTCCGGGCGATACTGGCCACTGGCGAGATCGACGTGCTGAACACGACCGTCGGTCACGGCGGCAAGACCTACGCCCGGGCCATCCCGAGCTACCGCCTGACCGAGGCGGTCAACATGCCGAAGGCGAAACACCTGGGGGAGGCCATCGGCCACCAGGTGCCGCTGATCGGCGTCGGGCGCATCGCCTCGGTCGGCATTGCCGAGTCGCTGCTCCAGTCCGGCGCCTGTGACCTGGTGGCGATGACCCGCGCGCACATCGCCGATCCCGACATCGTGGCCAAGTTCAGCCGCGGCGAGGCGCACCGCATCAGGCCCTGCGTCGGCGCTCTGGTCTGCAACAGCCGCAAGCTGGCCGGCTTCTCCGAGATCAGCTGCGTGCACAATCCCGAGGTCCTGCGCGAGCACGAATTGCGCCTGGAGCCGGCCGCGGAGCCCAAGCGCGTCATCGTGGCCGGAGCCGGCCCCGCGGGCCTGAAGTTCGCCGAGATCGCGGCCCGCCGCGGGCATCAGGTCCGGGTGTACGACTCGGCCGCGCGGACCGGGGGGCGGCTGCGGGCCGTGGAGAAGACGGCCGCGTCCGACCTGGCCAGCACGGTCGACCACCTCACCGCAGAGCTGGCCCTGCTGTCGGTGCCGGTCAGCCTGGGCGTCACCGTCGACGAGCAGCTCCTGCGGGCCGAACCCGCGGACTACCTCGTGCTGGCCACCGGCGCCGAACCCGATCCCGGCGAGGCGTTCATCGGGGCCGGCACCACGCAGGTCCTCTCGTCCACCGCGGCCCTGTCCGACGGCGCCCGGATCGACCAGGACGTGCTGGTCTACGACGCGCTCGGCGCCAACGAGGGCGCGCTGGTCGCCGAGGCCCTGGCCAACGCCGGGCGGCGCGTCTACCTGGTGACGCCGTTCGAGACCGTCATGCCCTACGGCGGGGCCAGCCACCGGATGGAGACTCCCGACATCCTGCGCCGCAAGCTGGCCGCGATCTACACCGAGGCGGTGATCGGCCTGGCGGATGGCCGACACGTGTCGGTCGTGCGCGCGGACGGGGAGAGCGTGACCGACCTGGAGGCCGGCACGATCGTCGCCATCACCGCGCCCAGCCCGCGCGTCCAGCTGGCCGAGACCGCCCGGGTACTCGGGATCCCGTACGTGCTGGTCGGCGACGCCATGGCCCCGCGCGTGGCCACCGACGCGTTCCGCGAAGGCGAGCTCGCGGCGCTGCAGCTCTAGCCCGCCGCTACGGCATTACCAAACAGCGTTGTATAATACTAACCAGACGCTGTATGGTGAACACTGTGTCGCTTGCGGAGGAAGCTATGACAGAGCGTGCCAGCCGCCCCGAGTCCGTCGCCTTCGACAACACGGATCCGGACCTCATCGGCCAGCTGTACCCGCGGCTCGCCCAGGTGCAGGGCAAGTGCCCGGTGGCGTGGAGCGATGCGTCGGACGGGTTCTGGATGCTCACCAAGTACGACGACATCGTCGAGGCGTCGCGCGACTGGCAGACGTTCACGGTCACCAAGGGGATCATGATCCCGGCGACGGGCGCGAGCATGCCGGTCATCCCGGCCGAACTCGACCCGCCCCGGCATACCAAGCTGCGCAAGCTGGTGCTGCCGAACTTCACCGACAAGGCCCTCCAGCCGTGGGTGCCCGGGCTGCAGAAGATCATCGCCGGCGCCTTCGAGCCGCTGCTGCCGCTCGGCCAGGCCGACGTGGTCGTGGACATCGCCCGGCCGGTGCCGGTGCTGGCCATCTGCATGATCCTGGGCATCGACCGCGACTGGCGCCAGATCAGGCAGCTGGCCGAGGACTTCCTGGCCGCCACCGGCAAGCAGCAGGCCCGGGCCAAGGCCGCCGAGCTCGAGGCGATGCTCGAGCACGAGATCGAGGCGCGGCGCGGCCAGCCCGTGCGCGACCTGCTCGGCAGCTACGTCAACGCCGAGATCGACGGGGAGACGATCCCGCCCCGGGAACTGCTCGGGCTCGTCCAGCTGGTGGTCGTGGCAGGCCACGAGACCACGGTCAACGGCATGGGCATGCTGATGTACCGGCTGTGCGCCGAGCCCGGGCTGCGGGAGCGCGTCCTGGCCGACCGGACGCTGGCGGACAAGGTCATCGACGAGACGCTCAGGCTGCACCCCCCGGTCTGGAACATGGGCCGGACGGTACGCGAGGAGACGACCATGCGCGGCTCGCAGCTGTGCCCGGAGGAGAAGGTGATGCTCGTCTATGGCGCGGCCAACCGGGACCCCGACAAGTTCGAGGACCCCGACGCGTTCAACATCGACCGGGCCGGGATCACCCAGCACCTCACGTTCGGCAGCGGCCGGCACCGCTGCATCGGGGAGGCGCTGGCCCGGCTCGAGCTGCGGCTCACGCTCAACTACGTCCTTGATACCATTCCCGACGTCGCGCTCAACGGTGAACCGGTCTTCGGCGGCGGGACCAACCAGTACGGCCCGCGGTCGCTTCCGGTGAAGTTCACGCCGGCGGGCAGCTGAGGACATCGTGGCCACTACGGAAGCCTTCGACTCCAGCAGGTTCCGGCATGTCCTCGGGCATTTCGCCACGGGGGTGGCCGTCATCACCGCGATCACGCCCTCCGGGCCGGTCGGCATGGCGGTCAGCTCGTTCACCTCGGTGTCCCTGGAGCCGCCGCTGGTCGCCTTCCTGCCGGACAAGTCCTCTACCAGCTGGCCCAAGATCCGCGGCGCCGGCGTGTTCTGCGTGAACATCCTCAGCGCGGGCCAGGAAGAGCTGTGCGCCCAGTTCGCACGCAAGGGGATCGACAAGTTCGCCGGGGTGCCATGGCGGCCGGCGCCCTCCGGGGCGCCGATCCTCGAGGGCGGGATGGCCTGGATCGACTGCGAGCTGACCCAGACCTTCGAGTCCGGCGACCATTTCATCGCGATCGGGCGCGTGCTGCAGCTCGAGGCGTCCGAGTACGACGTGCCGCTGGTGTTCTTCCAGGGCGGATACGGTCACTTCGCGCTGCCGCGCTCACCCGGGCCCGCGGCGAACGCTCTCGAGGCCGTGCCCGGAGCGGCCCTGAACGGAACGGCCCTGAACGGCGAGGCCGGGCCGCCGGGCAGCCCGTTCGAGGGAGACTGGTTCGACGAGCTGGCCCGGGTGACCGGCATGGACGCGCGCGACCTGCACCGGTATGCCAGATCCACCGAGGGCGTGGTCAACGAGCTGGTTGGCGGCTACGTCCGGGCGTTCCACGACGAGTGCATCAAGACCTCGCAGCGCCCCGTCTCGGCGGGAAAGGCGCTGGATGAGCTGCTCCGGGCCGCGTTCGGCTCGATGGAAGAGAACCGGGTCGCCATCATGATCCTGCAGAACGAGCGGCAGTACCTGGCCGCCCGGCCCGAGTTCGGCTACCTGGAGCCCCTGGAACGCGCCATCGAGCAGGTCTGGCTGACCACGCTCCAGCGGGGGGTCGATGAGGGCGACTTCCGGCCCGGACTGGATGTCGGGCTGGCCTACCGGTTCATCCGCGACATGCTGTTCACCACGGCCCGGCGGTACAACTCCGGCCGGGCCGAGTCTCGGACCGACAGCGCGCAGGTCGCCGAGACCTGCCGGTCGATGATCCTGTACGGGCTGCTGCGCTGACCGCGTAAGGAGGGTTCACGATGTCCCTGTTCATCGACCCCGACAAGTGCCAGGGCCACGGGCGCTGCGCCCTGGGCAGCCCCGACCTGTTCGACGTGGGGGACGACGGTTTCGGCGTGGTGCTGGTGCCCGATCCTGGGCCCGAGTACGAGGCTGAGGTGACGGCCGCGATCGGCTCGTGCCCGGAACGGGCGATCAGCCGCGGCTGACCAGGTGTTCCCCATCGATGTCCCGGTCCGCGACTGGGTCGCCTACCATGCCATCGCGCGGCCGGAAAAGACCGCCCTGCACTGCATCGATACCGGCGAGTCGCGCACCTGGGGGGAGTTCGACCTGCGGGTCGCGGCGGTGGCCGGCGGCCTGCGGGACATGCTCGGAATCCGGCCCGGCGACCGCGTATGCCTGCTGGCCGAGAACGACGTGCGCACGTTCGAGCTGCACTTCGCGTGCGTCCGGCTCGGCGCGATCTTCGCCCCGCTGAACTGGCGCCTGGAGCTGACCGAGCTGCGCGGCATCATCGATGACTGCCAGCCTGCCCTGCTGGTGCACGACGATGAGCACGAGACGATGGCCAAACGGCTGGCCGCCGAGCAGGGGCTACCGCTGCTGTCGTGGGGCGCGCCCACGGCCTCGTCCGGCTACGAGCAGCTGGCCGGCGCGGCCGCCGTTGTCCCCGGTGGGTTGCTCGACCCCGAGGCGATCACCCAGATCACCTACACCTCGGGCACCACCGGCCGGCCCAAGGGCGTCACCGGCGCGAACCGGACCGTGCTGTTCCACGCGCTGAACATGGCAGCCACGTCGCGGTTCGCCGAGCCGGACGGGCACCACCTGAACATGCTGCCGTTGTTCTGGGCCGGCGGCCTCAACACCTTCACCAGCCCGATGCTCTACTGGGGCGGCCGCGTTACCACCACGCGGCGGTTCGACGAGTCGGTCATGCTGGCGCTGCTGACCGACCCCGGGTTCGCGGTGACGCACGTCTGCGCCGCGCCCGAGATGTACTTCCGGGTCGCCGCGCTGCCGGAGTTCGCCACGGCTACCTTCGGTACCCTGCGCCGCGCGCTGACCGGGGGCTGGCGGCCGGACACCCCCCGGCTGCACGCCCAGTGGCGGGCCCGCGGGGTGTTCATCCAGCTCGCCTACGGCAGCAGCGAGACCGGGCCGAACATGACCGTGCTGCAGAACGATGACCCGGACCTGATCGAGGCTCGCTGCTGCGGCACGCCGGTGCCGTTCACCCTGATGCGCCTGGTCGGCCCGGACGGGCATGACGTCGCCCCGGGCGAGACGGGCGAAATCTGGGCCCGCGGCCCGGCCGTTACCCCGGGCTACTGGAACCGCGACAAGGCCGGGGTGTTCGAGGGCCGCTGGTTCCGCACCGGCGACCTCGGCCGCCTCGGGCCGGAGGGCGGCCTGTACATCGTCGACCGGCTGAAGGAGATTATCCGCTCCGGCGGCACGAATGTGTACCCGGCCGAGATTGAGCGGGTCCTGATCGAGCACCCGGCCGTGCGTGACGTGGCCGTCGTGGCCGTGCCGGACGAGCAGTTCGGCGAGGTCGCGCTCGCTGTTGTCGTGCCCGCGGACGATGCCGCGGTGTCGCTGGGCGAACTGGTTGACTTCAGTAAGGACCGGCTGGCCCGCTACAAGCGGCCGCGGCACCTGGTGCTCACGGACGAGCTGCCGAGGAACGCGTCGGACAAGGTCGAGCGGCACGTCCTGCGCGCCCGTTACGCCAGCCGGTTCGGGGCCGAGGCGAGCGGTCCGGTGACCTGACCGATCAGTGGTTCACGTTGCCGGCGTCGATCGGCAGGGCCGTCCCGGTCACGAACCGCGCGTCGTCTGAGGCCAGATACGCGACCGCGGGCGAGATGTCGTCCGGCTGCATCCGCCCGGCCGGGAGGGCCGGGACGAAGAAGCTGGTGAACTCCGGGTACCGCGCCAGCAGCGGCGCCATCTGCCGGTGCGCCCCGTCGCCCATCGGGGTCTCGACCCCGCCGGGATGGATGGAGTTCACCCGGATGTTGGCCGGCCCGAGTTCGTTGGCCAGGGCGCGCATCAGGCCGACGACACCGTGCTTGCTTACCACGTACGGCAGCATGAGCGGGACACCGCGCAGGCCCGCGCCCGAGCTGATCAGGATTATCGACCCGCCGCCGGCGGCCGCCAGGTGGGGCGCGGTGACCTGGCAGGTGTACCAGGCGCCGGTCAGGTTGGTGGCCAGCGTCGCCTCCCACAGCTGGGGCGTCACCGCGTCCCAGGTCTGCGACGTGGAGATGCCCGCGTTGACCACGACGACGTCGAGCCGGCCGAGTTCGGCCACCGCGGCGTCCACCACCGCGGCCAGGGCGTCCCGGTCCCGCACGTCGGCGCGGCGGGCCACTACCCGGCGCCCGGCGTCCCGGACCAGCTGAGCGGTCTCGGCCAGCCCCTTCTCGGTTCCCATCTCGTAGTCGACCAGCGGGTCTTGCTCGCATACGTCGACCAGGACGAGGTCCGCGCCCTCTTGTGCCAGACGGGCCGCGTGGGCGCGGCCCATGCCCTGCGCCGCGCCGGTGACCAGCGCGACCTTGCCCTCGAGTCTGGTGTCCATGCATTCTCCCTTGCGCGTCAGGGCGGCGGTGCGGGCAGGTCGACCGGCGGGGACATGACCGGAACGAAGGCCGACATCCCGCCGTCGATCACGAGCGTGTGCGCCGTCATGAACGCGCTCGCCTCCGAGGCGAGGAACACGACCGCGGCCGCGATGTCTTCGGGCGTGCCCAGGCGCGGGATCAGCTGCGCGGCCTGCAGCCGGGCCAGGTACTCCTCGCCCACGGTCTCACGCAGGCCGGGCGTGACGATGATCCCGGGCGCTATCCCGTTACAGCGGATCCCGAACGGCCCGTACTCGGTGGCCACCATGCGGACGAGCTGCTCCAGCCCGGCCTTCGCCACGGAGTACGCCGTCCGCGCCGTGCTGCCGGTCCGGCCCTTGATCGACGTGGTCAGGATGATCGACCCGCCGCCGGCCGACACCATCGCCGGGATCACGTGCCGGCAGGCCAGCATGTTGCCGCGCAGCACGACCGTCATCATGACGTCCCATAGCCGGCCGTCGATGCTGAGCACGTCCAGGTCGCGGCTGATCGCCTCGCCGCTGGTCGGCGCCGCGTTGCCGTGCAGCACGGTGATCGGCCCGAGATCTGCCTCGATGCGGGCCACTGCGGCTGTCCAGGCGTCCTCCTCGGCCACGTCCAGCGTGTGCGCCACGGCGCGCCCGCCGTCCTGCTCGATCGTCTTGGCCACCCGTTCGGCGGCCTCTCCGGCCAGGTCGGTGACGGCCACGGCCGCGCCCCGCGCGGCCAGCGCGCGGGCGGTTGCCGCGCCGATCCCGGAGCCGGCCCCGGTCACCAGCGCCACCCGCCCGGTCAGGTCCTGCCCGTCCTGATCCATGCGCCGCTCCCTACCGCCGGATACGTGTCAACGTTGGATAAGATAATCCATTGGCGTTTGGTAAGCAACGGCTGATATGGGATATCAGTCAGGGCCAGGCCAGCGTTGCTTGGTGAGCGGAGAGTGTCATTCCGGTAAGCTTTTCTGGATACTTACTAACGGAGGGCATCGATGGCACGACCGAGGGTTCCGCTCATCTCGCGCCGTAAAGCGCTTGAGGCCGCTCTGCAGGTAATCGACAGCGAAGGGCTCAAGGCGCTGAGTATCCGGCGCCTGGGCGAGGTGATGAACGTCAACGGGGCCTCGCTGTATCACCACTTCAAGGACAAGGACGACATCCTCGTCGGCGTCACCCAGCTAGCCCTGGCGGACGTAACCGCACCGCGTTCGGATTCCGACAACTGGCGTGTCTGGCTCCCGTTGAACGCGTATCGCACCCGGCAGGCCCTGATCGCGCACCCCGAGCTCATCCCGCTCATGCTGCGCCGGATCCCGCTCGGCATCGGGAGCCAGGAAGTCGAGGCGAGCGTGGCCCGGCTGCTGGCCGAAGGCGTCGAGATGAGCGTCATCGCGCCGCTGATGGAGTCGTTCGAACTGCTCGCGATCTCCAGCGCGCTGCAGGCGGTCGGCGGGGTCGGCAGCGCCGAGGAGCGCAAGCGGGCGGACGGCGCCGAGGGCTCGCTGTACGAGCAGGCCCAGCGGCAACGCGGACTGTCCCACGACGAGCAGTTCGAGGTGGTCTGCGGGGCGGTGATCGCCTCGGTCGAGAGCGCGGTCCACCTCAAGGAGGCGCGTGCGTCCATCGGGACCGCCTTCGCCTCGGGCGCCGCCTCCGTGCCCGCGCCCAAGAAGACCACCCGCAAGCCCGCCGCTGCGGCCAAGGCCGCCGAGGTCACTGGTACCGCGCGCAAGCCGGCTGCGGCCAAGGCCACGGCGACGACGCGCAAGCCGCCAGCGGCTAAAGCCGCCGGGACAACGCGCAAGCCCGCCGCCAAGGCCGCGGCGACCGCGCGCCAGGCCGCCGGCGCGGCCGAGCCCGCTGCGCCTACCGCGACCGCGGCGCCGCGCCGGACCCGCCGTGCGACCCCGACCCATCCAGCGCGAGCCAGCTGAGCCCATCCCGCAGCTCTCGTGACCTCGCCCGGCGGGTTCCGCAGCTGCCCCGGTACGAGGACATCAGTCACGAGCTAGCCGCCGGAGTCCGCGCTGCCGTCGCCGCTGGGCACGTAGCCCGCCCTCGTGCCGTCGACGAACGTACCCCGCGCGGCCCGGGCATCGCCGGTCATGTTCAGCTCGTAGGTATAGCTCAGCTCGGCCCGGTACTTGGTGACCAGATCCCGGCTCACGCTGTGGTTCATCGATCGCTTCAGGGCCCGGATGACCAGCGGCCGCTTGGCCGCGATGGAGTCCGCCAGCTCGTGCGCGCAGGTGACCAGGTCGCCCGGGCTGGTCACCGCGTGGACGCTGCCGTAACGGTGCATCTCCTCCGCGGTGAACGCGTCACAGGTGAACATGACCGCGCGCATCCGCTTTTCCGGCAGCAGCCCCAGCGCCTGTATCACGCCGCTGGCCGCGCCATTGTCGGCTTCGGCCAGCACGAACTTGGTGCCTTCCGCGGCGACGACAATGTCGCACACGCCGACGACCAGGACGCCGATGCCGATGCAGTACCCGTGCACGGCGGCGATGACCGGAACGGGACAGTCCTCAACGGCCGCGCTGACCTCGAGCGAATAACGGCCGTGGCCGAGGATGCCCTCGAAGCCGGGCAGCGCCTGGACCTCCTTGACGTCGCCGCCGCCGCAGAACCCCTGGCCCTGCGACCGCAGCACCACCACCCGGGCCTGCTCGGGCACCGAGTGCAGGGCCTCGGTCAGCTCGCGCAGCAACCCGATCGAGAAGGCGTTGACCGGCGGGCGCTCGATGACCATGTCGTAGCGCCCGTTCTCCGAGAGGGTCGTCGTCAGTGACATGCCGAGGTGTCCGTTCCCGCGCAGTAAGTGAACGTCGGCCCGAGGTGCGCCTCCCCGGGCCAAACGCCGTTCACACTAGCCTAGTGGACTAATCAAACATTGTTGGGCTAAAGTTCCTGGCATACCTTCCCCGATACCCAGCCGAGCCTGGCCAGGCTCCGTGAGGGCAGGAGACTCATGGCGCATGACGCGGTGATCGTAGACGCGGTCCGGACTGCCTCCGGGAAAGGCAAGCCCGGCGGCGCGCTGTCCGGAGTGCACCCCGTCGATCTGCTGGCCGCCGTTCTGCGCGAACTCGTGCGCCGCAACAGGCTGGATCCGGCCCAGGTCGAGGACGTCATCGGGGGCTGCGTGACGCAGGCCGGCGAGCAGTCGCTCAACATCACCCGCAACGCGGTCCTGGCCGCCGGTTTCCCCGAGACGGTGCCGGCCACGACGGTCGACCGCCAGTGCGGCTCGAGCCAGCAGGCGGCGGCGTTCGCCGCCCAGGGCGTCATGGCCGGGTGCTACGACATCGTGATCGCGGCCGGGGTCGAATCGATGAGCCGGGCCCCGATGTTCTCCGCGACCGGCCAGGCCGATCCGTACGGCCGCTCGCTGGCCCGGCGCTATCCCGATGGCCTGATCACCCAGGGCATATCCGCGGAGATCATCGCGGCGCGGTGGAAGCTGGACCGGCAGGCGCTGGACGAGTTCGCGGCCCGGTCCCATCGGCTGG
>Ga0209420_1001292_pt1 | contig 11966 bp, 4 predicted proteins | sample BlaSpr_A8_OM1_O1_FD_187972 | JGI IMG/M metagenome (GOLD analysis project Ga0209420, IMG submission 187972) | Forest soil microbial communities from Thunder Bay, Ontario, Canada - Black Spruce, Ontario site 2_A8_OM1_O1 (SPAdes) (version 2) | ecosystem: Environmental > Terrestrial > Soil > Boreal...
CCGCCTCTTTGGCGCACGAAATCAAACAGCCGATCGCCGCCGCAATGACCAGTGCCAACAGCTGCATCGAATGGCTGGCACACGAGCCTCCCAATCTTGACCGGGCCCGTGCGGCAGCAGCCAAAATCGATAAATATGGGAATCGTGCGGCTGAGATCATCGACCATATCCGGTCGCTGTATCGGAAGTCTCCTCCACAAATTGAACTGATCGACGTGAATGAAGTCGTCCACGAAATATTCATATTGCTGCAGGGTGAGGCTATCCGACACTCCATTGCCATGCGATCCGAACTTGCTGACGAACTGCCCAAAGTCGAGGCAGACCGCGTGCAACTGCAGCAGGTCTTCATGAACCTCATGCTCAATGCCATCGAAGCCATGCGGGACGAGGGCGGAGAGCTTACGGTGAAGTCGCAGCGGCAGGATGGTCAACTGCTGTTCTCGGTCAGAGATTCAGGCCCAGGACTACCAGCTGGGAATGTTGACCAGATCTTTTCTGCCTTCTTCACTACCAAGCCGCAAGGCAGCGGGATGGGGTTGGCCATCAGTCGTACGATTGTGGAGTCGCACGGTGGCCGGTTGTGGGCAACCGACAACGATGGACGAGGGGCGAACTTTTATTTCACCTTACCGACCGAAGTACGGGAGTCATCGCCTCAGATTGCCCAGGTGCTTTGGCGTCCTTAACCATGAGACCGGAGTGTTTACATTTCGGCGGTTACAGTAAGGTGGCGCTCAGTGGAGTGGGATCCGTCCCATGGCTCGCGAACGTCATACCCGTTCCGCCTAAGTCCTCTTCACTGATGAAAAGCAGGAACATAACACGATGGTACGGCACAGCTCGATCCCGCTACCAGAGACAACGGCTCAAATCACTCTGGAAGGCCATTCCTTTTGCCTTCACAATAAGCGACTGCGCAACCCTGATCTTTTGAGGTTCGCCACATCTCTGAGACCAAACTGGAGGCTAAACGATGCGCCATACTGACGACGAATCGGCTGCGAACAGTTCCTGTCCCAAATTTCCAGAGTTTCTTCAGAACGTCGGGCGAAGGTCATTCCTCAGCAGCGTTGCTACCTTCCTGCTGGTTGCGGGACAAGCTTGCCGGAGGGCAGTTCAACCGACTGCTGAGATCACCCTCGTACTCATTGATCAAACCTGGCTCGATCGTAGTTTCCAGGACCGGCGCAACCTGGAACTCGAGCAGTTCACGAAGGAGACCGGCATCCGAGTGAAGCTTCTGCCTGCACCCGAAGGGGCAGTAGAGACACTAGACGCGTGGCGCAACCTTCTGGAGTCTGGCGCGAAGATTCCAGACGTCTATGCCGTAGATGTGATCTGGCCAGGAATTCTTGCCGAAAATCTACTCGACCTGAAGGCCTTCGTGCCTGCACAGGAGATCGCGGCGCATTTCCCCGAGCTGATCGCAAATAATACCGTGAATGGCAAGTTGGTGGCACTGCCGTGCCTGGTCGACGTCGGCTTGCTGTTTTATCGCACTGATCTGCTCAAACATTACGGATACCGCACTGCTCCCCAAACCTGGCAAGAGCTCGAAACTATGGCCGCACGGATTCAGACCGGCGAGCGGGCCAGAGGCCAAAAGGACTTTTGGGGGTTTGTGTGGGAGGGAGCATCGTCTGAGTCCGTCACCTGCAACGCTCTAGAATGGCAGGTTTCAGAGGGGGCCGGGCCGATCGTCGAGAACAAAATGGTGACGGTCAATAACCCGGAAACTGCTCGAGCATTGGAAATGGCCGCACGTTGGGTGGGCACCATATCACCGCCAGGCGTGGTCACCTACAAAGAGTGGGATGCGTACAACATCTGGCAAGCGGGACAGGCGGCTTTCATGCGCAACTGGGCGACTTCGCATTTTGGAGAGCTTATCCAAGGGTCAATCACTAAGGACCAGTTTGATATAGCCTCCCTGCCTCGAGGGAGGGCCAGGATCGCCACAACGGTGGGGGGCAGAGCCTACGCTGTTTCCCGTCACTCGCTCTATCCTCGAGAGGCAGCTATGCTGGTTCGCTTTTTGTGTAGACCCGACACCCAACTCAATCGAATCCGAAAGATTGGCGGATCGCCAACCATACCCGAGTTGTACAACGACCCTGGAATGCTGGCGACAAATCCATATTTTTCAACCGTTCTAAAGACCTATCGCAACGACAAAGTCTGGCGGCCCTCTAAGGAAACGGGAAAAAGATATCCGGATCTCTCGCGCGCATACTATACGACCGTCCACGAAATACTGGCAGGCAAAAAAAATGTTGCAAGTGCATTGTCCGAGTTACAGGCCGAACTCATGCAAATTACCGGCCTGAACGCATCGGCTCTAGGCGCAAGCAGCGGGCCCCATGGAACGTCCGCCATTTTGCCTATGCCGCCATGCTACACAGATTATAGGGTGTCTTAAACGAAGTGAATACGATGCTAGGTGGAATTTGAGGCGGAAGGATGGCACAAAGTACTGCTGCGCCCATCGCGAATCGCGCACCACTCACGGGGACTGGTTCCCGGAGTCACTTTCGTCTCGGTAGGTGGAAGATAGGGACTCTTTTGACGGCGTGTTTCGCGGCCATCGTGCTCTTGATGATCGTTGGCGACGTCATCGCTGTGTTGCAACTCGATCGGGTCGAGACACGGGCCTGGCGTTTTTACCAGGAGGATCAAAAGTCTCTCGCTATCATGCATGTTTACCTGGATGTTGTGACCTTCCGCGACACATTGACCGGTTTGGCGCACGACCAAAATCCTCACGAATTTGCATCCCGAGCCACTGCCCTGCGCGACAATTTCTTGCGAGACGTGACCCACGCCCAAGGGACGCTCATCTCTGCACCGGATGTCAGCCAAGACCCCACGATTCTGATCAGGCTGCAGACCGTGAGGGCAGCCTTGCCCTCGCAAGTTGATACTTTGTTGGAACTGGTGAAAGTGGAGGACTGGCAAGCCGTACGCTTTCGATTGGCGGGTCAAGTGCCGCCCCTGCTTGGACTAAGTTCGTCGTTAGTCGCGGACGTCGAACAGGAGGTTGCGCAAGAGCGTGCCCGGGCTCTGGAGAGCGTTCAGCGGACGCGGCGCCAGCTTTACCTGGTGCTTCCCATAACAGCCCTGCTAATGCTGCTTATGGCCGCAATGCTGGGCTGGTACGCTACGCGCAGAATCAGCAGACCTCTTGCACAGCTGGATGCAGGGGCGCAGGCATTGGCGCGCGGTGAATTTGGATACGAGGTCGAGTTGAGGGGGAATGATGAACTTGCAGATCTGGCCAGAGCTTTCAATTACGCCGCCCAGCAACTCCACAAGCTCTACGACGTCATTAAGCGCAGCGAGACTTATTTAGCAGAAAGCAATGCCAGGCTTGAAGAAGCCCAGCGCATCACCCACGTCGGGTACTGGGAACGTGATCTCGCAACCAATCGCATCACTTGGTCAGACGAAACTTATCGCATCTACGGACTCCAGCCGCAGGAACATGCGATGGACTTAGCAGCACTGCGGCAAAAGATTCATCCCGAAGATTGGGAGCTTGTGTCTGGAGCCCTCGCCGAGGCGCTGGGTGGGGGTGCTCGCTACAACTTAGAGTATCGCGTATTGCGGCCCACTGGGGAACTTCGTATCGTGCACAGTACGGGCGATGTGAAGAGAGATGCCTCCGGCCAGCCCTACCAGATGTTCGGTACGGTCCAGGACATTACCGACCGCATGCGCGCCGATCAAAACTTCCGCGGGCTTCTCGAATCCGCTCCGGATGCAATGATCGTGATGGACCGGCACGGACAGATTGTGCTGGTGAACGCTCAGGTGGAGAAGCTGTTTGGATACAAGCGCGAAGAGCTCTTGGGGCGGGAGATTGAGATTCTCGTGCCGGAACGGTTTCGGGACCCTCACCCGCTACACCGTGCAGAGTACTGTGCTCAACCGCGGGTTCGGCCGATGGGTCAGAATCTGGAGCTGTATGCGAGGCGGAAGGACGGTACGGAGTTTCCGGTGGAGATCAGTCTCAGCCCTCTGCAGACGGGAGAGGGCACGTTGGTGTGCGGTGCAGTGCGGGACACCACGGAGCGCAAGCGTGCCGAGCAAGAGCGTGAAAAGCTGCGTCAACTCGAGGACGACCTGGCACACATCAATCGGGTAAGCATGTTGGGCGAAATGGCCGCTTCCCTGGCGCACGAGATCAAACAGCCAATCGCAGCGGCCATCACCAGCGCCAACAGCTGCATCGAATGGCTTGCACACGAACCGCCCAACCTTGATCGGGCCCGTGTGGCAGCGAACAAGGTCGATAAATACGGGAACCGAGCAGCTGAGATCATCGATCGGATACGGTCGCTCTACAAGAAGTCCCCTTCACAACGTAAATTGGTCGACGTGAACCAAATCATCCACGAAATGCTCACATTGCTGAAAGGGGAGGCCGATCGATGCTCGGTTGCCATGCGCACCGAACTCGCGGCCGAATTGCCCAAAGTCAGGGCCGAACGTGTGCAATTGCAGCAGGTGTTCATGAACCTCATGCTCAACGCCATCGAAGCCATGCAGGACGAGGGCGGAGAGCTTACGGTGAAGTCGCAGCTGCAGGATTCTCAACTGCGGTTGTCAGTCAGTGACACAGGCGTCGGACTGCCGACGGAAAAGATGGAGCAGATTTTTTCTGCCTTCTTTACCACCAAGTCGCAAGGCAGCGGGATGGGGTTGGCCATCAGCCGCTCCATTGTGGAGTCGCATGGCGGCCGGTTGTGGGCAACCGCTAACGACGGACGAGGTGCAACCTTTCATTTCACCTTGCCGACCGAGGTGACGAAGCCAAGACCTCTGGTTACGTAAAGTGTTTCCATCGTCCTCGATCCGATCGGTGCGATCCGATATGTTCCGAGTAACTGATGAGAGTTCACGTTCTAGAAATAAGCTCGGTCATTCCTTGACAGCTCACTGCTGGCGGGTGCGGACTTTCAAGGTAAATCCGTCAAAGGAGGAACGTTGAGGTGCCTAACTCGCGCGGCTTTGGCTTCGAATTCCTTCACTGTCGCAAGCGTCACTGCAATCGTGCTGGCGAACGGGAGTGCCTGTCTCGCGCAGGTCACTGGAGGGACTATTTCAGGGAGAGTGAGAGATAGTTCAGAACGCGCGATTGCAGGAGCGCACGTCTCGGTTAGGAACTCCGAGACGACGATCCTCCGGCCCGTAACCGCAGACAACGACGGGATCTACACGGTTCCGAACTTGGTGGCTGGTACATATCAGGTCAGTGCGTCCAGGGAAGGATTTGCAACGCTTGTGAGATCGGGGGTTCTTGTAACGGTAGGCTCCCAGGAGGTAATCGATTTCAAGCTAAACCCAGGCGAGGTTAGGACGAAAATCGAAGTTTCAGACACACCGCCCGCTATCCAATTGGCCAGTTCGACCTTGGAGGCAACCGAGAACTCAACCACAGTTCGCGAATTGCCTCTGAACGGGCGCGATTGGACGACCCTCGCACAGCTGCAAGCGGGAGTCACTGGCGTGTATCAATACCCTCTCGCTCTGAGTAATCAACGGGCAAACCGCGGCCTCGGGACGCAGTTAAGCATCGGCGGAACGCGCCCACAAGGGAACAACTACCGACTCGATGGAATCAGCATAAACGACTATTCCAACGGAGGGCCCGCCAGCGTTCTCGGTGTCTTGCTCGGCGTGGAGGCAATTCAGGAGTTTTCTGTCGTGACAAACAGCGCGCCGGCTAGCTATGGCAGGACGACGGGAGGAGTGATCAATTCCATTACGCGCTCTGGCACAAATGAGCTACACGGCTCTGCTTATGAGTTTCTGCGCAACAGCGCGCTCGACGCCCGCAACTTCTTCGACACAACTTCGTCTCCGCCCCCCTTCCGGCGCGATCAGTTCGGAGCCGATGCTGGAGGGCTGATTATCAAAAGCAAGTGGTTTGTTTTTGGCGATTACGAAGGCATTCGCCAGCTGCTTTCAAGCACCACGGTGGACATTGTGCCTTCTGCCGCGGCACGCACCGGAAATCTAACCTCAGGTACTGTTCGTGTGGATCCAAGGGTAGAGCCGTACCTGGCGCTCTATCCCCTTCCGAACGGTGCGGTCGAGGGCGATACCGGCAATTTCACGCTTCCCACCCCGCAGAACACCAACGAGGACTTCTTCACCTCGCGCTCGGACTTCACGATTGGAAAAGTTGATAGCCTGTTCGCAACCTACATGTTCGACAATGGAAAAACCGAGGGACCGGATTCCTTCAATAACAACATCATCGGGACTCTGTCCCGCCGTCAAGCCGCCGTTCTCGAGGAAACGCATTCATTCGGTGCCCAAATGACCAATACGGCGCGATTGGGTTTCAGTCGTATAGTCTCGCAAGCGGCAAAGAGTTTACGGGCGATTAACCCCGTGGCCGCAGACACGTTGCTCGGCTTTTTGCCTGGCCAACCCGTGGGAGTTATAACGAACTCGGAACTCTCGACGTTTCCAGGGGGCTTTGGCGCCGTCGGCGAGTTCGATTTTCATTACAACTCGTATCAGTTCTACGATGATGCGTTCGCGATGTTAGGAACTCATTCCCTAAAGTTTGGTTTTGCTTTTGAGAACATCCGGGACAACGAATTGGGCAAAACCAGTCCGCTGGGCCAGTTCGTGTTCGGATCACTGTCCGATTTCTTGCAGGACCAGCCAACGTCGTTTAACGCGCCAATCGGAAGTGGAATCACACCACGCGCCCTCCGCCAGTCTATTTATGCGGGATACGTTATGGATGACTGGAGAGCGCGGCCCAATTTGACCCTCAATCTGGGGCTGCGTTATGAAGCAGCGACCGTCCCGAGCGAAGCCCACGGGAAACTCTCAAATCTGCCATCATTGACTTCAACAACTCCACACCTCGGAGACCCTTTCTTCTCGAATCCGACGAAGCTCGATTTTGAACCGAGGGTGGGCTTTGCGTGGGATCCGCTCGGTAACGGTAAGACATCCATCCGCAGTGGATTCGGAATATTCGATAATTTACCTCTCCCCTATTTGTTTGCGGCGACGAGCCTTCTGTCGACTCCGTTTTTTGAGTTGGGCGACCTCACGACGCTAGCCCAGGGGTCGTTTCCGAAGGGAGCATTTTCACTATTGACCACGCCTTCACTTCGTTATGCGTATATTCAGCCGAATCCTCCACGCAGCTACGACATGCAGTGGAACTTCAACATTCAGCAGAATATTGCTCCGAATACGGTGCTGCAGGTGGGCTACACGGGATCGCGCGGCGTTCATCTTCCCTACTTCACAAACAATTTCGACATGGTGCTTCCAGCGTTGACGCCGCAAGGCTACGTATGGCCGGTGAATGGGACTCCTCTCAACCCGAACGTAGGCCAGATCTCGGGCACTATGTGGAACTCCGATTCCATTTTCCATTCCCTCGAGGTACAGGCAACTCGCCAACTCAACCACGGTCTGCAAGCCGGAGTGTCATACGCGTGGGGCAAGATTATTGACTCGGGTTCCGAATCGGCGAACAGCAACCCAGGTACCTTCGCGAACAGTTCCCCCACGCTTTGGTTCGATGAAAGAAATGGTCGTGGACTCGCCGATTTCGACATACGTCAAAACCTCTCGGTCAACTACATCTGGGAAGTCCCGGGTCTCAAAGCCAAGCCACGAGCGTTGCAACGGGCATTAAACGGTTGGCAATGGGGTGGGATTCTACACATTGCCTCCGGCGAACCGTTTACACCAATCATCACCGGAGACCCGTTAGGAATGAAGGGCGATCAGTTCGATCGGCCGGATGTGCTGACTGGACCGGGATGCAGCGGCTTACGTGTGAATCCGGGAAATCCGCTTGACTACATCAAAACGCAGTGTTTTGCTTTTCCCAACCCGAGCACGCGGTTTGGGGATGCGGGGCGCAATATTCTTATCGGCCCAGGCATTCTCAACCTCGACACCTCGCTAGTTCGCAACCTAGGCGGCTCAGAGAAGTTTCATGCGCAATTCCGAGCAGAGTTCTTCAACGTCTTCAATCACACGAATTTTGCGTCGCCGGTGGTCCCGACGAACAATACCAGCCTGTTTGGAGCCAACGGAGCCCCAATTTCTTCGGCGGGCGTCCTCACCTCCACGACGACCACATCACGCCAGATACAGTTCGGACTGAAGCTGATCTGGTAGACATGCGCTGGAAAAAGCTAGGGCCGATGCTTGGCTCCTTGAACCAGTCCGCGTCGGATAGTATGAGCGTATCGGAGGGCCGGCTGTTGGGTTGAGACCTGCGCCGGGCGCAATTTTGCACACAGTTCACGGCAAATTGGTGGGCGCGATTCTGGCCGGCATGCTGATAGCGAGAACTTGTGCGTTCGCGCTGAATCCGGCGCTAGACGTCAGCCAATACGCGCATACGGCCTGGAAGATCCGGGATGGCTTTGCCCAAGGATCCATTCTCTCAATCGCCCAGACACCCGACGGGTACCTCTGGCTTGGGACAGCGTTCGGCTTGTATCGCTTCGATGGCGTCCGAAACGTCCTCTGGCAGCCACCGCCAGATCAGCAACTCCCCTCCACCACCATCTCGACACTGGTCGCGGCGCGCGACGGGGCTCTCTGGATCGGCACATGGAGTGGGCTCGCCCGCTGGAAAAACGGCAAGCTCACGCAGTACGCGGAGCTGGCTGGGTTGCATATCCTTGCTCTAGTTGAAGACGATCAGGGCTCGATATGGGCCGGCACAAGTGGGCCCCCCGATGGGAAACTCTGCGAAATTGGCAACGGTGGTGTCCGGTGCCACCCGGAGATGGGCGATGTTGGCCGCGGCGTTTTCGGTCTGCATAAGGACGGCAAGGGGAACCTCTGGGTCGAATTGGAGACGGGGGTGTGGCGATGGAGACCCGGACCGCCTCAATTCTATGCGGCGCCAACACTGCTGAACGGAAGAAGGCAGGGCATGGCGGACGGCGAGGATGGCGCTCCCTTGATTGCAACAACGGGCGCGGTCATGCGGCTGGCTGATGGGAAAGGGGAGGCCGTATATCGGTTCCCCACCGCGAGACCTGGGTTCCGTCGCCTAGGAATGCTCCGAGATCGCGACGGCGGTCTGTGGGTGGGACCTGCAGGTCGGGGCATTGTGCATATACATGGTGGACGGACCGATGTGTTTTCACAATTGGACGGTCTGTCAGGCGACGACATCTACGACTTCTTTGAGGATCGTGAGGGCAATATTTGGGTCGCCACCGTCAACGGGCTCGACCGCTTTCACGAGCTTCCCGTGGTCACGTATTCCAAGAGCCAAGGTTTGTCGGATATCCCTTGGGGCGGCGTATTAGCGGCGAGGGATGGAAGCATTTGGTTGGCTACCCTTAATGGGCTGAACCGCCTGAGTCACGGCCAAGTAGCGGTGTACCGCCAGCACAGGACGGCACCCAGTCAACAGGTTGTCGGTAGCGGACTACCGGATGAGGGGGTCGGATCCCTCTTTCAGGACTCTCGCGGGCGAATCTGGGTCTCCACACTTACTGCGATCGGCTACCTGGAGAATGACCGGTTTATTCCGACGGCCGCTCCCGGTGGGTTGGTGGAGTCCCTGATCGAGGACACTTCGGGGAATCTTTGGATCGCCAACCGCGACCTCGGCCTGTTGCGATTGTCGCAGGATAATGTGTTCGCACCCATTCCATGGGCCACATTTGGACGCAAGGATCCTGCGCTTGTTTTGGCTCCGGATCCTTTGCACGGCGGCCTGTGGCTCGGATTTTCGCGGGGCGGCGTCCTATGGTTTCGTGATGGCCAGGTCCGCTCGTCCTACTCGGCCACCGATGGACTAGGAAAGGGGGCTGTCAATCAGCTTCGATTTGACACTGAAGGCGCACTTTGGATCGCCACTGAGGGCGGAATTACCCGATTGAAAGATGGCCAGATCGCCACGTTAACGAGCAAGAGCGGATTGCCATGCGATGCGGTTCAGTGGACGATGGAAGACGACGCCCAATCGGTCTGGCTCATGATGCCCTGCGGTTTGGTGCGGGTTGCGCGCTCCGAGTTGGACACGTGGGCTCGTGCTCGAGACAAGACCCTTGGCGCGATCCGCACGACAGTTTTCGATAATTCGGACGGGCTCAGGATTCTCGCTGTGGTTGGCGATTACACGCCGCGCGTCGCCAAGTCAGCAGATGGGAAACTCTGGTTCAGTGTTCCCGACGGCATCAGCGTCATCGATCCGCACCACATTCCCTTCAACAAGCTCCCGCCGCCGGTGCATATCGAGAAGGTCATCGCCGACCGCAAGGAGTACCTGGAAAATTTATCGGGCGCCGCCCCATCGAATCCGCGCCTGCCCCCGCTGGTGCGCGAGCTAGAGATCGACTACACAGCCCTCAGCCTCGTCGCACCGGAGAAAGTATTTTTTCGCTACAAGCTTGAAGGCTGGGATCAAGATTGGCAGGACGCTGGCACTCGCCGGCAAGCTTTCTACAGTAACCTCCCTCCGCGCAATTACACCTTCCGCGTGAAGGCTTGCAACAGCAGCGGCTTGTGGAACGAAGCCGGGGCGTCCCTCGATTTCTCCGTCGCCCCAGCCTACTACCAAACTTACTGGTTCCGTTTGTCGTGCTTTGCAGCCTTCATTGGGCTGCTCTGGGCACTTCATCGATGGCGCGTACATCAGCTCAAGAGCCAAGAAAAGCGTCTGCGAGAGGTTGTTGAAACAGTTCCAACGATGACTTTTACTACATTGTCTGACGGCTCCAATACATTTGCGAACAGGCGCTGGACCGAATACACCGGGCTTTCGGTCGAGAAGACTTCAGGCGCAGGTTGGCAGCGTGCAATCCATCCTGAAGATCTTGTGCGCTATTCGGAAAAGTGGCGCATTTCTGTTGCAACCGGCCGGCTTTTCGAAGACGAGGCGCGGTTCCGTCGCGCCGCTGACGGGGAACATCGCTGGTTTCTGGTGCGAGGTGTCCCACTTCGGGACCAGCATGGAAAGATTGTTAAATGGTACGGAACCCTCACGGACATTGAGGATCGCAAACGCGCCGAGGAAGCGCATCAACAAAGCCAATTGTATCTCGCGGAGGGTCAGCGCCTTGCCCACATGGGAAGTTGGGCCTTCAACGCTGATGGATTCGAATACTGGTCCTCCGAGTTGTTTCGGATCCATGGTCTTGAACCGCGTGGCAAGCCGCCAACCGTAGAAGAATATTTGGCTCTTGTACACCCGGAAGATCGCGCGTTCATGAAACAAGGCATCGCGAAGATGCTGGATGACCATGTTGCTTTCGACTTTACAAAACGAATTGTGCGGCCTGACGGAGAGATTCGTCACATACGCTGTGTGGGTATTCCGGTCGTGCAAGGGGGGACTTCCCAGGGTTACCTTGGGACAGGAATGGATGTCACGGATCAACAGCGATTAACGGAGGAACTGCGCCGGAGTGAAAGTCACCTTGCCGAAGCGCAAAAGCTGACCCATACGGGCAGCTGGGCTTGGCGCTTCGCGGATCGGAAGATAGTGCACCTTTCCGAGGAGTGGTACCGCATTTACGGCTTGGATCCGGTCGAGGGAGCACCGACTTGGGAAGAATATCTCGAACGCGTCCACCCGGAGGATCGCCTTAAGTGGAAGGGCATGTCCGAACGGGCAATCGTGGAAAAAGCCGATTACGAACAGGAGTTCCGTATCCTTTTGCCGAACGGAATGGTGAAGTGGATCCACACTGTTGGCCATCCCGTCCTTTCCAACGCCGGAGATTTGGAGGGATTCGTAGGCAGCTTGACCGACATCACGGAACGCAAGCATGCCGAGGAAGCCGTTCGGTCCAGCGAAGCCTATTTAGTGGAAGCGCAGAACCTGACCCACACGGGCAGTTGTGCCATTGATGGTACAAGTCGCGAAACCGTGTACTGGTCCGACGAAATGTTCCGACTTTTCGACTTTGATCCACAACAGGGCTTGCCGATGTTCGACCAATGGC
>Ga0209420_1001293_pt1 | contig 11966 bp, 9 predicted proteins | sample BlaSpr_A8_OM1_O1_FD_187972 | JGI IMG/M metagenome (GOLD analysis project Ga0209420, IMG submission 187972) | Forest soil microbial communities from Thunder Bay, Ontario, Canada - Black Spruce, Ontario site 2_A8_OM1_O1 (SPAdes) (version 2) | ecosystem: Environmental > Terrestrial > Soil > Boreal...
CGAGGCCGAGGTCCTTGGCGATGAGGTCGATGATCCGTTCCCGCACGAACGTCTCGGAGGCCCACGGGCCGCGGTAGGCGACGTACGTCGCCTTGCAGGTGATGGCCGCGGTCGACTCGAAACCCAGCGCGGTCATCCGGTACGGGCCCGGGAACATCGCCTCGACGATCGACGGAACCATCGCGCCCATACCCGGGTACGCGCCGGTGTCGATGACCATCTTCACGTCCAGCCCGAGCAGGCCGCCGTCCTTGCTGACGGCGGCCCGGACGTCGAAGCTCTCCTCGCGCGCCTGCCCGGACGTGGTCAGGTTCTCGCCGCGGTCCTCGACCCACTTGACCGGCCTGCCGAGATCACGCGACGCGGCCGCGACCGCGAGTTCTTCCCGCGATGCGCCGATCTTCAGGCCGAACGAGCCGCCGATGTCACCGGCCAGCGCGCGCACCTTGTCCTGCTCCATGCCGAGGCGCATCGCGACGGCGATCTTGGTGACGTGCACGCTCTGCGTCGCCGCGTACACCGTCATCGCGCCGGTGCCGGCGTCGTAGCTGGCGACGCAGGCGCGTCCCTCCATCGGCACGTTCTGGTGCCGGTGCACGTCAACGTGGAAGTCGTAGACCCGGTCGGCACCGTCGAACGTCGCCGCGACGTCGCCGAACTCGTGGCGCGTTTGCGGGCTGGCGATGTTGTTGCCCAGGTTCGCGAACAGCGGCGGGCTGGCCGGGTCGAGCGCGAACGACGCGTTCACGACCGGCGGCAGGTCGTCGTAGTCCACCGCCACGAGCTCGCAGCCGTCCTCGGCCAGGTAACGGCTCTCGGCAATGACGATCGCCACGGGATCGCCAGCGAAGCGCACCTTGTCGGTCGCGAGCAACGTGAACTCCGGCGTGGGCCCCTGCCAGCCCATGAGAGCCATCAGCGCGTCCGGCCCGGGGACCGTCATCGCTTCCACTTCCGCCCCGGTGTACGCCGCGACGACCCCGGGCAGCTCCCGCGCGGCCGAGACGTCGACCGAGAGCACCCGGGCGTGCGCCATCGGCGAGCGCACGAACGCGGCGTGCAGCATCCCCGGCAGCTTGACGTCGTCGACGTACCGGCCCGCACCGGTGAGGATGCGCGGGTCCTCCGAGCGCTTGATGCTGGCGCCGGTGTACCGCTCGGCCGCAATTGCCGTCATGATCGCTCCTCGCGGTTGCGCTCGGCGGCCAGCAGGACGCCATCGACGATGCTCTGGTAGCCGGTGCACCGGCAGATGTTGCCGGACAGCGCCTCGCGGATCTGCTGCTCGTCGGCGTCCGGGTGGGCGCTGAGGAACGCGGCGGCCTGCATGACCATCCCGGGCGTGCAGAAACCGCACTGGAAGCTGTGCGAATCCCACATCGCCTGCTGCAGGTCGCCCATCTCCCCGTCCGGGCCCAGCCCCTCGATCGTGGTCACGTCGCTGCCCGCGGCCTGCACCGCCAGCATCAGGCAGGATCGCACCGCCCGGCCGTCGAGGATGACCGTGCACGCACCGCAGACTCCGTGCTCGCATCCGAGGTGCGTACCGGTCAAACTGAGGTCGTCGCGCAGGAAGTCCGCGAGCGTCTTGCGGGCCTCCGGGGAACCCGTGCGCGTCGCGCCGTTAACCGTCAGCGAAATGTCCGGCATCAGTCACTGCCTCTCATAGCGTTGCCCACGGCCTCTCGCAGGCCGCGGCGCACCAGGGCCGCCGCGACCTTCTTCCGGTACTCCGCCGACCCGTGCAGGTCGGCTGGCGGGTCGATGTCGGCGGCCGCAACGCGGGCTGCCTCGTCGAACAGCTCGGCCGTCGGCCGCTCGCCTTCCAGGAGTTCCTCCGCGGCCGTTGCCCGGGCCGGCACGTCGGACACGCCGGCGAACGCCAGCCTTGCATCGGTGATCGTGCCGACGTTCAGCGTCACCGAGGTTGCCAGCCCGACCATCGCGAAGTCCCCGTGGCGGCGCGCGACCTCCTGGAACGAGGTCCCGGTGCCCGGTCTGGCGGCCAGGAACCGCACCTCGGTGAGCAGCTCGTCGGGACCGCGTGACGTGGTGAGGTATCCCTCGAACCACTCCGCCGCCGGAACGACCCGCTCGCCCGACGGGCCGCGCACCACGAACTCCGCGTTGAGCGCCCGGGCGACGGCCGGCAGCTCGGCGGCCGGGTCGGCGTGCGCCAGGCTGCCTCCCACCGTGCCGCGGCTGCGGATCGCCTCGTGCCCGATCAGCGGCAGCGCGGCAGCGAGCAGCGGCACCGACTCGGCGATGGTCGCGGACTCCTCGGCCATGTACTCCCGCGTCGTGGCGCCGATCGTCACCCAGCCGTCGGTGGTTGACACCCCGGACAGTCCTGCCACGCCGTTGATGTCGATGAGCACCGCCGGCTGGGCCAGCCGCAAAGCCAGCAGCGGGATCAGGCTCTGCCCGCCGGCCAGCACGCTCGCGTCGTCCTGATGCTCGGCCAGCAGATCCAGCGCCTCGGCTACCGTTCCAGGCGCCTCGTAATCAACGGGAGATAGCTTCATAAGCGTGGCCCTTCGATCTGGCAGTGGGTGCTGCGAAAGCGTCCCAGCTCACCCACCTTGCCCCCACAACCATGGCGAGAGCAACCACAGTACGACAGCCGGCTATCGGTAACAGCGGCGGGCATGCGGCGCGGACCGCGCCGGCCCGGTCAACTGCGCTGAGGCCTCCGAGGGCCCTGAACGTTACGTCGGACGGGCTGGGCTAGGCCGGGTGATCCGCGACTGCGCAGGCAGGCGCCAGCAGTTCGGTCGGCAGGACGCTGGCGAGCACGTCGTGGTGGGTGGGGGCGGCCTCGGCGTGACGCTGGCGGCCGGCCTCGGTCAAGGTCACGTAGATGCCGCGCCGGTCCATGTCGCACAGGCAGCGCTCGACCAGGCCGACGCGGGCCAATCGGTCGATAAGGCGAGACAGGGCGCTCTGGCTCAGGTGCACGGCCTCGGCCAGTTCCTGGGCCCGGAACTTGTGGTCCGCGCTCTCGGCCAGCCGGTCGAGGACCTCGAACTCGCTGACGCCGAGCCCGTGCCGGGCGCCTAGCTCGTGCTCGAGCGCGCCGAACGCGGTGGCGTAACTGGCGGTGATGGTGCGCCAGGCCCGGCCGACGGAATCAGCGGCGGGCTGCATCGAGCTCATGGCCGGATCGTAGCCGGTCTGACTACTAGATGCAAGTGCATTAATTGCGCTTGCATCTAGTGCTTGTACATGCATATATTCCGAGGCATGGACTCACCCAGTAGCACTCGAGAACTCTCCTCCGCTACGCCACCGGCGGGGCCAGTCAGCGGGTATGACGACCAGCGCTGGAACCGCCGGCTGTGGGCCACGCTCATTGTGCTGTGCGGCGCGCTGTTCCTCGACGCGCTCGACGTATCGATGGTCGGCGTGGCACTGCCTGCCATCCGTTCCGACCTTGGGCTGAGCACAACGTCGCTGCAGTGGATCGTCAGCGGCTACGTGCTCGGCTACGGCGGTCTGCTGCTGCTCGGCGGCCGGGCCGCCGACCTGCTCGGCCGCCGTCGTGTCTTCCTGGCGGCGCTGGGCATGTTCGCGGTGGCCTCGCTGCTCGGCGGCCTGGTGAGCAGCCCTGAGCTGCTGATCGCGGCCCGCTTCGTCAAGGGCATCGCTGCGGCGTTCACGGCGCCTGCAGGGCTGTCGCTGCTGACCACGACGTTCCACGAGGGCCCGATGCGCAACCGGGCGATCAGCGTGTACTCGGCGTTCGGCGCCAGCGGCTTCTCGCTGGGACTGGTGCTGTCCGGCCTGCTCACCGAAGTGAGCTGGCGGCTCACGCTGCTGGTCCCGGCGCCGGTGGCGCTGATCATCCTGATCGCGGCGGTGCGGGTCATCCCGCGGCACGCCCCGGTGGACCGCCGGGGGCGGCGCTTCGACATTCCGGGCGCGGTCGCGGCCACCGTGGCGATGCTGCTGCTGGTCTACACGGTGGTCTCGGCCCAGCAGGCGGGCTGGGCCTCGGCCCGGACCATCGGCTCGTTCGCCGCCGTGGCCGTGCTGCTGGCCGGGTTCGTGTGGATCGAGCTGAACAGCGCGGACCCGCTGGTCCGGCTGGGCATGTTCCGGCTGGGCGCGCTCACCAGGGCGAACATCGGCGCGATGACGCTATTCGGCTCCTACGTGTCGTTCCAGTTCCTGGTCACGCAGTACCTGCAGACCCTGAACGGCTGGTCGGCGCTGTCGACAGCGCTGGCCTTCCTGCCAGCCGGCGTGATGGTCGCGGTGCTGTCCACGCGGATGGGCTCGATCATCGACCGGTTCGGCACGGCCAGGGTCACGGTCATCGCGTTCGCCTGCCTGGTGGCGGGTTACGCGGTGTTCCTGCAGATCGGCACCAGGCCGGACTACCCGGCCGTGATCATGCCGGCGGTGCTGCTGATCGGCCTGGCCTTCGGCCTGGGCTTCTCCTCGCTCAGCCTGGCCGCGACCGCGGGCGTCCCGGACGCGGAGCAGGGACTGGCGGCGAGCCTGTTCCAGACCTCGTTCCAGGTCGGCGGGGCCATCGTGCTGGCCATCGTGACGGCGGTGGTGGACGCGGGCGGCGCCAACCGGGTGCTGTCGGCGCAGGCCACGCTGGGCGCCTACCGGCCGGCCCTGGCCGTGATCACCTTGGTCTCCGCGCTGGGCGCGACCACCGCGCTGACGGCGCTGCGCCCGGCCCGCCGCCGCCGGGCCGCCGCGGCCGAGCTCGTGGCCGCGATCCCCGAGCAGGCGGAGCAGGTGCCGGCCGGCGTGGCCTGCGAGGACTAGGGCGAGCGCGCGGGCCGGCAGCCGGCCATCCATCGAGGGCGGCTGCCAGCCCCGGACTGCGACGCAGGGGGCACCCGGCTGGCGATCTCTTGACGCAACCGAACGGTTGCCATAATATAGCAACCGTTCGATTGCTATTTGCTGGAGGGTGTCATGGGTGCTCCTGCGCTGCCTGCAGTGGTGACGCGCGCCACGCCGGCCGTGACGGCAGCCACGCTGACGGGGACGCTCGGGCTCGCCGCCGCGTCTTGGATGGTCGCGGTCCGGCAGATGCACGGGATGGACATGGGGGTGGCGACCCGGCTCGGCTCATTCGCGTTTTTCATCGGCGTGTGGGTGGTGATGATGGCGGCGATGATGCTGCCGGGCGCGGTCCCGGCGGTGCTGAGACGCGCCCAGGCCAGCCACGGGGCGCGCGCCGTGCCGCTGTTCATCGGGTCCTATCTCGCCGTCTGGGCGCTGGCGGGCGCCGCGGTGTACGCGCTGTACCGTCCGCATGGATCTGTCGCCGCCGCGGTTGTTGTGATCGCGGCCGGTGTCTACGAGTTCACGCCGCTCAAGCGGCACTTCCGCCGCCGCTGCCGCGACCGCGTCCGCTCGGGATTCCGGTTCGGGCTCTGCTGCGCCGGCTCGAGCATCGGGCTGATGGCCATGCTGCTGGCGCTGGGCGTCATGAGCGTCACCTGGATGTCGGTGACCGCCATCCTGGTCCTCGCCCAGAAGCTCCTTCCGCCCAAAGCCGCCGTCGATGTGTCACTGGCGCTCGCTATCACGGGGCTCGGTGTCTGGATCATCCTCGCGCCCTTGTCGGTTCCCGGGCTCACGCCACCGATGTGAGCCGTCACCGGAGGCGCAGGCCGCGACCAGCTTATGTTGCGAGCTGCGCGAGGACGGCGAAGGTCAGGGCCGCACCGTTCAGCACCAGGACTCCGCGGCCAGAGCGGGCGCTGATCTGGGGAGTGAGGTCAGTGCCGCGGTCGATCGCGTCGATGATGTCCGTGGCGTCGATGATGTCCCGGCCCGCAACCGGAAGGGTGAGGGGAGTGCCGCGGTTCATCGCATCGATGATGTCCTGTTCCACCGCCGCCAGATCGGTACCGGAGTCCAGCACATTGACCGGCGAACCAGGGTTTGCGGCGGTCACCGATGGCAGGTACACCACTGGCCTCGTTTGAGCGCTGGAAGCATCGCCGACCGTGTGCGGGTGGCCTGACGCTAGCGAGTGGCCGACCGGGTGCGGCCCGTGGCCTCCTGATGGCGGGTCGCCGACCGGGTGCGGGCCGCCCACTTTTGGCGGGTCGCCGACCGGGTGCGGGCCACCAACGGAGGGCGAGCCGAGCAGCGAGAACGTACCGGCGTTCCGCAGAGACAGCACAAGCCGACCCTGGAGCGGGGAGACCACCGGCAGCACGACCGGGCCCGTGGCCCGTGCCAGCTCTGCGGCCAGCGAGTCATAGTCGGTACCCTCGAGGACCCAAGGGGTGGGGTCAGTCCCGATCTGCAGCCAAAGGCTCGGTTCCGGCGGCACTGGGTCCCCCCTCCGATCGCGTGAGCCCGGCGCGGTGAGGGCTGGGTCAGTACCAAGCGCCCAAACCTGCCACCCCGCCACGGTCACGCACTCCGATTTTGGCAGAGATACCGGAGATGTGCACGGAGACCGTGCGGTCGCTGATGCCTGAGTTCTGCGCGATTTCTGCGTTACTGAAGCCTCGTACGCCGCGCCAGCTGGCTGGCAAGGTCGAGCATGGGGGCAGAGCGGAGCTCGCGGGCCAGTCCCTCGCACGCGCCCAGGGCACGAGCCGCTTGCTCGCGCCGTCCAGCCCCGGCCGCGGCCTCTGCCTCACGCAGACGCGCGTACGCCTCCCGGTATGGCTGACCAGCTACTCGCCATGCATCAGCCACGGCGGTCCAGGTGGCCTCGCCATCGGTGCCGCGGTGGCGTGCGTGCTCGGCATCCGCCTGCGCCACGAAGGCAGCGACGCCCGGCCGCCCCGCGCTGTCCCGGTCCTTGATCGCTTGCGCCCGGTCGCCGAAGGTGGCCGCCGCCGCCGACCAGGACTCTGGAAGGTCCTTCGGCCGCGCCCCGGCGGGCAGCGCTGCCAGGTCGGCGGCAACCCGGGCGCCGACGGCCAAAAGCCGGATCTCCTCCTCGGACCAGCCCGTGCCCGCCAGCGCCGCGAGCCCGTCCAGCACCTCACCGGCAGCCGTGGCCAAGTCGCCGGCGTAGAGCGCCTGCTCGGCGAGGCAGGCGTGCAGCGGGCCGATGAGCCCGGGATCCGCGGGCGTCTTCGCCAGGACCGCCGCCAGCCTGGCCGCCTGCTGGATGTCGCCCCGCCCGACGGCAAGCTCCAGCTGCACGAGCTCCAGGTAGCTGGTGATCGTTCCCTCTGACTCCCCGATCACCTCGGCCAGCAGCTGATCCGCCTGCCGCCACCGCCCGGTCAGGTGGAGCGCTCCGGCGGTGTTGTTGTCCAGGACTGAGGTAAGCGCCGGCGGTGCGTCCATGGACCTGGCTGCCCGCTGCCCGGCCCGCGCCACCTTGAGCGCCTCGGTGAAGCGGCCAGCCATGATCAGCAGGTACATGAGGTTGGCCGCGGCCCGGACGACGTCCTCAACATTGCTCGTGCGGCGGGCGAGGGTGAACGACCTGCGCAGCGCCGCCATCCCGGAGTCGGGCTCGCCGTGGTACGCCTGGATGACGCCGAGTGTCGCCAGGCCGTGAGCATGCTCCGCGACCGCGCCGGTCTGCTGCGCCTCGGTGACCGCCCGCGTGGCGATCGGCAGCGCCGCACCGAACTGGCCGAGCAGCATGCGCCAGGTCGCCAGCGCGGCGAGGACCCGTGCACGCAACGCGGACGGTGGGCCACCGGAAAGCAGGTCCACCGCCTGCTCGGTGGCGTGGACGGCTGCGTTGAGGTCGCCTGCCTCATACCGGTACCGTCCGATGCGCTCCAGCAGCCGGGCCTGGTCGGCAGGGCTTGCCGAGCTGGACTGGTCAAGCGCCCGCTCCGCCCACTCCGTGGCGCGATCTGGGTCACCCGCCCAGCTCGCGGCCTGTGCCGCCTCCTCCACCAGGGCGGGGCCCGGGTCCGGCAGCCAGGCCGCCAGCTCGATGACCAGTGCGTAGTAACGGACAGCCTCGGGATAGGCGCGGGCCGACACCGCGTTGCGCGCCGCCACGACGGCTGCGGGAGCGGCCCGGTCAAACGAGCCTGCCCGGTGCCAGTGCTGAGCCAGGAGGCCGGGATCGGAGTCCGCCCGCAGAGCCAGGGCTTCGGCGAGCCGGCGGTGCAGCTGCCGCCGATCGCCCGGAAGCAGATGGGTGTAAAGCACCTGCCGGATCACCGCGTGGCCGAAGGCATAGCCGTCGCCCGCCGTGACCAGCAATCCAGAGTCGACGGCGCGGCGCGTCGATGCCAGCAGGCGCTTCTCCGGAAGCGAGACAGTAGCGGCCAGCAGGTCGTGGGACATCCCGCCGTCTGCGACGCAGACCTGCTCGACCACGGCCCTCGCCTGCGCCGTGAGGCCGGCTGCCTTGGCCAGCACGGCATCGGAGACCGAGGAGGGCAGCGCGTGCGGTCCTGCGTACGCCAGTTCCCTGGCGTACAGCGGGTTACCTTCGGCCGCGGCGACGACCGCAGCCACCCGCTCCTCGCTAGCGGCCGCGCTCGGCAGCAGCTCGGTGACAAACTCGGCGATCTCGTCGTCAGGCAGCCGCCTCAGCCGCAGCCGGGTCACACCCGGGCGCCGCTCCAGCTCGGCCAGCCACTGCCCGACACGGCCCGCCAGCTCCTCCTCGCGCAGCGTGCCGACCATCATCACCGGCTTGTCACGCAACCGGACGGCCAGGAAGGCCAGCAGCTCGCGGGAGGATTCATCGGCCCAATGCAGATCCTCCAGCACCAGGACCACCGGTGACTGGGCCGCCAGGCCCGCGAGCAGCTCAAGCACGCGCACAAAGAGACGGTGCCTGGCCGCGAGCATGTTGCTCGTGTCCTCGTCGGCGAGCAGCCACGCCGCCTGATCGCGCAGGGCGGCCACGAATGGCCCGTACGCGAGCGAGGCGCCTGCCAGCGGCGCCGACTCCCCGACCAGCACCTGCGCCCCTCCAGCGGCCGACGCCGCCTGGGCGCAGAGTTCCTCCACGAGCCTCGTCTTGCCGATGCCAGCCGCTCCCGTAAGCAGCAGCAACCGTGAATGGCCCGCCGCCACGTCCGCGTACGCGGCCAGCATCGCCTTCCGCTCGGCCATCCGTCCCACGATGGGTACCGATCCGGCGGCTGGCGCGGCCCCCGGCGCTTCCGCCAGCGGGCTCTTCAGCGGCGGGAACCGGTCGGGCAAACCGGGCACAACCAGCTGGTAGATGCGTTCCGGCGAGGCAAGGTCCTTCAGCCGGTGAAAGCCCAGATCCTTGACGGACACCCCGGCCGGCAGCCGGGACGCTACCAGCAGCCTGGTCGCCTCCGACAGCACCACCTGGCCGCCATGGGCGGTCGCTGCGATGCGCGCCGCCCGGTGCACGTCCATCCCCACGTACCCGTCTTCGTGACGGACTGGTTCGCCGGAGTGCAGGCCCATCCGTACCCGTACCGCCACCCCGTCCGGCCAGTCGTGCTCGGCCAGCGCCCGCTGCGCCACCACGCAGCAGTCCACCGCGTCTGCCGCCGAGGCGAAGACCACAAAGAAGCTGTCTCCCTCGGTTCCCATTTCGCGCCCACCGTGGCTGGCGAACGCCGTCCGCTGCAGCGCCCGCTGGGCCGACAGCGCCTCACGGTAGCGATCACCCAGCCGGCTCAGCAGCCTCGTCGACCCCTCGATGTCGCTGAACAACATCGTGATCGTCGCGGCCCTGAACTCCCCCATGTCCCGATTATCCGGCCGAATGGCACGGCCTGACGAGGACTAACCCCGTCGGCCACGAACTCACACATCGCGACCCAGGTCGCGCACAGCCTCTGCGGAGGCGAGGATCGCGCCGGGCCGGTCACCTAGGCTTCTGACATTTGTCATCCGGAGCTGGTGAGGCACGGCACTACGCGGCGCGGCGGCATCGGGCCACGCTGGTTGCCATGGTTGATAACAACGCTCCGGCCGGGGGGATCGTCCTCTCCCGGCTCTCCAAGTCCTACGGCCAGGTTCGCGCGGTCCGGTCGATCGACCTGACCATCGCTCCCGGCGAGACGGTCGCCTTGCTCGGCCCGAACGGCGCGGGCAAGACGACCACGATCGACATGATTCTTGGCCTCACCCACCCCGACGCCGGGACGGTCTCGGTGTTCGGCCGGCCGCCCGCGGCGGCCGTGCGTGCGGGCTGGGTCGGCGGCATGCTGCAGACCGGGTCGCTGCTGGAACACCTCAAGGTGCGCGAGCTGGTCACCCTGATGGCCTCGTACTACCCGCACCCGCTCCCGGTCGCCGACGTCATGCGGCTGACCGGGGCTGACGAGTTTGCGGGCCAGCTCACCACGAAACTGTCCGGCGGCCAGGCCCAGCGGGTGCGCTTTGCCTCCGCGCTGGTCGGCAATCCCGACCTGCTGGTGCTGGACGAGCCCACCGCGGGCATCGACGTCGCGGGCAGGCACGAGTTCTGGCAGGCCATGCGCGCGGTCGCGGGGCAGGGCAAGACGGTGCTGTTCGCCACCCATTACCTGGAGGAGGCCGACGCCTACGCCGACCGGATCGTGCTGATCGCCCACGGGCAGGTCATCGCCGACGGCCCGGCCACCGAGATCAAGGCGCGGGCTGGCGCCCGCATGATCAGGGCAACGCTGCCCGGCATCGGCCTGGCCGCGCTCGGCGCGCTTCCGGGCGTGGTGAGCGCGGACCGGCACGGCGACGCGGTGCTGCTGTCCTGCTCGGACGCTGACACCGCGCTGCGCGCGCTGCTTGCATCGTTCCCCGCGGCGCGGGACATCGAGGTTCGCGGGGGCAGCCTCGAGGAGGCGTTCCTGGAACTGACCGCAGACGAGGAGACGGCCGACGCCGTCAACGTACACGCGACCGCCGGCGCGGTTGCCGCAGGAGGACCACGATGAGCACCGCAACCCACTTCAAGTACGAGATCGTGCGTACGTTCCGCAACCGCATCTTCTACGCGGTGACCCTGGCGCTGCCGCTGGTCCTGTTCTACGCGATAGCCACCGGCCAGCGCAGCGCGACCCAGGACGGCGTCAGCTTCCCGCTGTACTTCATGACCGCGATGGCGGTATACGGGGCGATGTTCGCGGCGGTCTCGCCGGGCGCGCGCCTTGCGCGCGACAGGTCCGGCGGGTGGACCCGGCAGCAGCGGATCACGCCGCTGCGGGCCCGCACCGACATCGCCGCCAAGGTGGTCACCGCCTACCTGATTGCGCTGCCCAGCGTGGTGCTGGTGTTCCTGGCCGGCGTGTCGCTCGGGGTGCGGCTGGACGCGACGCAGTGGCTCGAGCTCGGCGGGCTGCTGCTGGCCGGGCTGACCCCGTTCATCGCCCTGGGCATCGTGCTGGGGTACCTGCTGTCCGTCGACGCGCTGACGCCCGCCATCGGCGGTGTGGTCGTCCTGTTCGCCCTCGTCGGCGGGGTGTACGGATTCCAGCTCGCGCACTCTGGCCCGCTGTTCGACGTCATGAAGGCCATACCGTCGTACTGGCTGGTCCAGGCGGGCAAGACCGCGTTCGGCGGCGGCAGCTGGCCAGCCCAGGGCTGGATCGTGATCGCCGCCTGGACCGCGGTGCTGGTCGGGGCTGCCGCGCTCGCCTACCGGCGGTCGGCGGCTCGGGGCTGACCACAATGAGCCAGTCCCCGGTACCCTGGGTAAGCGTGAACGACGAGGTCGCACGGCACAGCGAGGCCGAGGCCGAGTGGGTCGCGGCTCAGTCCAGGTGGACGCGCAGCTGGCGGCGGGCGGCCATGCTGGCGATCCCGCTCGTCTACCTGGTCTTCGTGTACGTCTCGGTCCGGCAGAACTCCCACGGCTCCGCCGCGGTCACCGGTTACGTCCTGCTATCGGTCTTTGCCGGGCTCTGGCTGATCACACCCTTTGTGCTGGGACCGGGTACGAGCGGGCGGCGGTTCTGGGCCTGGTTCGCGCTCCTCGCGGCGCTGACAGTGGCGGACCTGCCGTTCGCCCGCGCGGCGGGTTTCGTCCTGTGCGTATACCTGACCCTCCTCGTCGTGGCCCGCATGGGTTTCCGCTCCGCCCC
>Ga0209420_1001294_pt1 | contig 11965 bp, 16 predicted proteins | sample BlaSpr_A8_OM1_O1_FD_187972 | JGI IMG/M metagenome (GOLD analysis project Ga0209420, IMG submission 187972) | Forest soil microbial communities from Thunder Bay, Ontario, Canada - Black Spruce, Ontario site 2_A8_OM1_O1 (SPAdes) (version 2) | ecosystem: Environmental > Terrestrial > Soil > Boreal...
GTACGACATCCTCGGCATCAAGATGTTCGACTCGGCCGAGCTCAAGGTGCACATGACCGGCAAGGCCATCGTCCGGACTGGCGCCCGCGGCCAGGGTCAGGGCCACGAGACGACCTGGGCCCAGATCGTCAGCCACGAGCTCGGCATCCCGGCCGATGACATCGTCGTCGAGGAAGGAGACACCGACACGGCGCCGTTCGGCATGGGAACTTACGCCTCCCGGAGCACACCGGTCGCCGGGGCCGCCATCGCGATGGTGTCCCGCAAGATCCGGGCCAAGGCCCGCAAGCTGGCGGCGCATCTGCTCGAGGTGTCCGAAGAGGACGTCGAATGGGAGCTCGGCCGGTTCTACATCCGCAGCGCGCCGGACCGTGGCGTGACCATCCAGGAATGCGCGATGGCCGCGTACAGCAACATGCCGGACGGCATGGAGCCCGGCCTGGAGAACACCGCGTACTACGACCCGCCGAATCTGACCTGGCCGTTCGCGGTGTACATCGCCACCGTCGAGGTGGACCCGGAAACGGGCGTCTGGGATGTGCTGAAGATAGTCGCGGTGGACGACTGCGGGGTGCGGATCAACCCGATGATCGTCGAGGGCCAGATCATGGGCGGCCTGACCGAGGCCTACGCGATGGCGAGCATGCAGTTCATCACCTTCGACGCCGAAGGCAACTGCGTCGGCTCGAACTACATGGACTACCTGCTGCCCACCGCCTGGGAGACGCCGGGCTTCGAGCTGCACAGCGAGGTCGTCACCCCGTGCCCGCACCACCCGATCGGTGCCAAGGGCATCGGCGAGTGCGCCGCGGTGGGCGGCCCGGCGGCCTTCGTCAACGCGGTCATCGACGCGCTGTCAGGCACCGGGGTCCGGAACATCGACATGCCGCTGCTCCCGGACCGGGTATGGGAGGCGATCACCTACCGCCGCGACGTCTCCGGTGCCCCGCCGGTGCGGTCGGACGAGTGAGGGCCGTCATGGAGGGCATGGACGTGCTGGCCGAGATGGACGAGCTGACCCGGGGCGGGCAGGCTTTCGCGCTGGCCACCGTGGTCTGGCGCCAGCCCCCGTCGTCGAGCCAGCCGGGCGCGCGGGCGATCATCACTGCCGACGGCGAGCTGCGCGGCTGGATCGGCGGCGCCTGCGCCGAGCCGGTGGTGGTCCGCGAGGCTCAGCGGGTGATCGCCGAGGGCACCGCGCGGCTGCTGCTGCTCGGTACCCCGGACCAGTTCGGCGGGGCGGTCCCGGACGGCATGACCGTCATCCCGATCTCCTGCCAGAGCGAGGGAGCGCTGGAGATCTACATCGAGCCCGTCCTGCCCGTCCCGCACCTGGTGATCATCGGCATGTCACCCATGGCCCGCACGCTGGCCAGCCTGGCCGGGGCGCTGGGCTGGCGGACCGACCTGGTCCAGGGCCCGGACTTCTCGGCGGACAGCGCAGACGAGCGGTCCATGATCGTGGTGGCCACGCAGGGCCACGACGACGAGGACGTGCTGGCCCGGGCCGTCGCCGCCCGTCCTGCCTACCTGGGCCTGGTCGGGTCGCGCCGCCGCGGAGCGACGGTCCTCGGCTACCTGGCCGACCTGGGCGTGCCGCAGGACGAGCTGGATCGGGTCCGGGTGCCCGCCGGCCTGGACCTGGGCAAGACCACGCACCAGGAGATCGCGGTCGCCATCCTGGCCGAACTGGTCCAGCTGCGGGCCTCGGGCGCGCTGAAGCAGTCCAAGGCGGCGCCTGCCGTGGCAGCGCAGGCCACCGACCCGGTGTGCGGGATGACCGTGGCCACCGCGTCAGGCCAGCCGGTCCGGCATGACGGCACCGACTACTACTTCTGCTGCGCAGGCTGCCGCCGGGCGTTCGAGAAGGACCCTGAGGCTTACGTGAAGAGAGAGACCCGATGCTGATCAAGAACGAGTTCGAGGTCGCTGAGCCGGTCGAAAAGGTCTGGCAGTTCTTCGACAACATCCCCCAGGTCGCGGCGTGCCTGCCGGGCGCGGAGCTGACCGAGGATCTCGGCGACGAGAAGTACAAGGGTAAGGTCGCCGTCCGGATGGGTCCGGTCAAGCTGCAGTTCGCCGGCACCGCCGACATCACCGAGCGGGACCAGGCGGCCAAGCGTGTGGTCGTCCACGCCAGTGGCGCCGACGAGAAGGGCCGCGGCCAGGCCAGCATGGTGGTGACGGCCACGCTGGTCCGCGCGGGGCGCGGCACCAAGGTCGGCGTCAGCCAGGACCTGCAGCTATCGGGGGCGGCGGCACAGTACGGCCGCGGCATGATCGCCGACGTGTCAGCGATCATGATGCGCGACTTCGCCGTGAACATGCAGAACAGGATCGAGCGGATAGAACGCGGCGAGTCGGCCGAGCAGATCGCAGCCGCCACGGCGGCCCCGGCGAAGGGCTTCACGCTGGGCATGCGGGCCGCGCTGATGGCCCTGAGCCGGGTCTTCCGCCGCTTCTTCCTTCCCTACCAAGCCACCAGCTGAGGAGAGCACCCATGGTCCTGTGGTGGATCGGCAACGTGATCTTGCTGGTCGCGGTCCTGCCCGTGGTCATCTACCTGCTCAACCGCGTCCTGGCGGCGCTGGAGCGGATCCGGGGGGCGGCCGACAACATCCTGGCCGGCGGGGTGGCCCTCATCGGCGAGCTCGACGGCCTGCCCGACGCCCTGGCCACCACGGACGAGACCGTCAAGGAAGTATCCGTCGGCGCGGTCCGCTACGCCGGCTCCGTGGCCAAGCTGCTCGGCTGACCGCGGGCACGCAACAGAAAGGAGATCGGCAATGCCAGCAGCCGCATGGTTCACACTGATCGTCGCCGCGCTGATCATCGCGATCACCGCGTTGGGCCTGTTGCGGGTCATCGGCCACCTCAGGGCGATCCGCAAAACGCTGATGACGACCACCGGGGGAGTCCAGGCCGTCGCGCAGCTCACCAGCACCGTGCCGGAGCGGCTGACCGCGGTCAACGCGAGCCTGAAGCCGGTCCGCGACTTCTGCGAAACGGTCTAGGAGGAACTGGCCATGCAACCACATGTCCTGGCCGCCGGCACCAGCACCACCGGCTGGGTGGTGGGCTACACGATCGGCATCATCATCGTGCTGGTCGTAGTGGCGCTCGTGGTGCCGATCCTGCTGCTGGCCCGGTCGATCGGCAACGAGGCACCGAAGATCAACGACGCGCTGACCGACGCGGTGCACAACACCGCGCCGCTCGGCGCGCTGCGCACGACCATCGAGCACGCCACGATCATCATCGGCGGCCTGCAGCGCGGCCGCGCCAGGCTGGGAGGATAGCGATGCATACCCTGGCCATGTCCTCGACAGAGCACAACCTGTGGACGATCGCGAACATCCTCGGCCTGGTCGTGGTGGTCGCGGTCGCCGCGCTGCTGAGCCTGCTCATCTACCTGGTGAAGGTCATTGATCGCCGGGTCGTCCAGGTGCGGGACACCCTGAAGGCCGCGGCGGCCAACACCGCGGACACGGTCCTCATCCCGCAGGTGGCCGGCGGCGTGGAGGCGGTCCTCGCCGAGGGCCTGCAGCACCACCTGTTCCTCGGCCGAGTGCTCGGGAAGGTTAAATCATGACGGGACTGGTCATCTGGACGGTCATCGACGTCCTGCTGCTGACCGCCGGCCTGGCGTTCTACCTGTTCTGGGTGGGCACCCTGCTGACCAGGATCGCCGGGAACCTGGAGGAGTGCGCCGACATCGTCCAGACCATCGTGGGCCACGCCAAGCTCATCAGGCCCGGAGTCGAGCACATCAACCAGACCGGCGGCGTCGTCGCAGGAGCGCTGCCGCTGCTGTACGACATGGCCGAGGGCATCGTGACCGGAGTGACCCCGATGCCGGAACGGCCCGCCGTGCCCGAGCCGGCCCGCCCGGCCTCAGGAACGCGCCGCTCGCGCCTGCTCGACGCCGTGGGGTTCCGGCCGGGATCGTAAGCTCAGCCCGGGGCGCCCGCCGGGCGCTCCGGATCCTTGGCCAGGCTGGGGGAGGAGGACGTGGTCTCGCCGATCCACTGATCCTTCCAGGCCTGCTCGTACTGCTGGTCGTTGCAGCGCGGCTGGTAGATGGAGGTCAGTTCCCTGGCGATCTGCTCCCGGTGGCCCCAGCTGCCGCCGGGCACCTCGTAGGTGCAGATGTAGACCTTGAATTTCGATCCCGCCCGCTTGATCCAGCAGTGCGCGCGGCGGTGCTGGAACGGGAACCGCTCCGCGGTCAGGTCGTCGGAATGGCCCACGTAGATGACTGCGTACCGGTCCGGCTTGGTCTCCGGGTCGGGCTTGTACGCGATAACGTACACGGCCGCTGCCGCGGGCGGCGTCCAGCCGGCCAGCACCCGGGGTCCCTCGAACGGGTACCCGGCCAGCGACCCGAGCCTGATCACCCGAGTTCGTCCTCGGCCTCGCTGACCGCCTCGCTCCGCACCACCGGGGCGGCCGGCAGGCCCGCCTTCGCGGCGGCCCGGGTGAACTCCGAGGTGGCCCGGGTGATCGCCTCCGCATGACTGTCCGCCTCGACGATCAGCTGCGCGCCGTACCGGTTGGTGCCGATCCCGGTGGCGATCCCGCCGCTGGCGGCCACCGCGTCGGCCAGCTCCACGATCTCCTCGCGGGTCAGCACGCGGTCGCCCTCGGCCTCGATCCCCACGCTCCATCTCACCGCGCACTCCCGCCGGCTGTTCTCAGTTAAGGGTTGGCAGCAGCGTAGCGAGTTTCTCCAGGCTGGCTAGATCGTGGCCGGACAGCAGCAGGTCAATGTGCGGCGCGGCGACCATCATGCCGAGCGTGCTGGGCCGGAAGCCGGGGTCGTCGCCCTTGTGCGGGTTCAGCCAGACCAGCCGGTGACTGAGCCGGGCCAGCCGTTCCATCGCGGCGGCCAGGACGGCGGGATCCCCGCGGTCCAGGCCGTCGGAGCAGATCACCACGATGCCGCCCCGGCACAGCCCACGGCGGGCCCAGTCCCGGACGAAGGCGTCCAGGCTGTCGCCGATCCTGGTCCCGCCGTCCCAGTCGAACGCGGTCCGAGCGGCTCGCTCCAGGGCCTCGTCCGGGCGGCGGCACTCCATCGCCCCGGTCACCCGGGTCAGCCGGGTCCCGAAGCAGAACACCTCCACCCGCCCGGCGGACCGGGCTGCCGAGTGCGCGAACTGCAGCAGGCTGCGTGAGTAGTCGGCCATCGACCCGGATATGTCCAGGATCAGGATCAGCGGCCGCAGCCGCACCTTCCGCCGCCGCCAGTACAGCCGGGCGGGCTCCCCGTGCATGCGCATGGACTCCCTGACCGTCCGGCGGGGGTCGGGACGGGACCCGGACCGCGCGGGCATGCTGCGCCTGGTCCGGCGGCGCGGCGGGGTCAGCCGGATCCTGGTCATGATCCGGCGCAGGGCCGCGAGTTCTTCCGGGGTGCAGGCCGCGAACGCCTTGTGCTTGAGCGCGTCGGCATCCGAGGCCATCAGGCCTAGCACGGCTTCGTCCTGCTCGCCGGCCTCGCCCGGCTCGGTGGAGGGCATGGCCAGCGCGCCCTGGGCCTGCAGCGACGCACGCAGCATCAGGGTCAGCTGCTCGTCCGGCCCGCCAGCACCCAGGAAGAACCGGCGGAACACCTCGTCGTACCGGGCAATGTCGTCGTGGCGGTTGACCAGCGTGGTCCGCCCGGCCCAGTACAGGTCGCTCAGATCGGCCGGATCGAGCTTGCTTAGAGCCGCGCAGTAGACCAGCACATCGCCCGACCCGACGGCGAGCCCGGCCGAGCGCAGCTCGGCGGCGAAACTGGCGAGCAGCTCGGTGAACGGCTCAGGCACCTGAGGTGATCTCCTGCAGGTTGTCCCGGACGACCTCGAGGTCGTCCCGGTCCTTGACCACGGCGCCCAGGGTGGCCTGCGCGTTGTCGACGTCGAGGTCCGACTCGCCGAGGAAGTCCAGGGTGCGGGCCCAGTCGATGGTTTCCGCCACGCCGGGCGGCTTGGCCAGGTCGAGCTCACGCAGCCGGTGCACCGCGAACACCACCTTGCGGGCCAGGGCGGCCGGGACACCGGGCTGGCGGATCAGCACGATCTCCACCTCGCGCTCGGCGGACGGGTAATCGATCCAGTGGTACAGGCAGCGGCGCTTCAGCGCGTCGTGCAGCTCGCGGGTGCGGTTGGAGGTGAGGACCACCAGCGGCGGGCTCTCGGCCTTGATCGTGCCGATCTCGGGAATGCTGATCTGGAAGTCCGACAGCACCTCGAGCAGGAAGGCCTCGAACTCGTCGTCGGCCCGGTCGATCTCGTCGATCAGCAGCACGGCCTGGTCGCCGGCCCGGACCGCGTCCAGCAGCGGCCGTTCCAGCAGGAACTTCGGGCCGAACAGCTTGTCCACCGCGTCAGGATCGGTCACCTGATGCTCGGACAGCGCCCTGATGTGCAGCATCTGCCTGGCGTAGTCCCACTCGTACAGCGCCTGGTTGGTATCGATGCCCTCGTAGCACTGCAACCGGATCAGCCGGCGGCCGAAGACCGACGCCATGACCTTGGCCACCTCGGTCTTTCCCACCCCGACCTCGCCCTCGAGGAGAACCGGGCGATCGAGTGACAGCGCCACAAACAGCGCGGTGGACAGCCCGCGGTCAGCCAGGTAACCGCCCTGGCGCAGGGTCTGCGTCAGCTCGCCGACGGACTGCGGGACCTCCATGGCGTGATGCACTCTGCCCCGTCGTCCGGCCGCGCTTAACGGGACTCAGGCGGCAGGACCAGGTCGCGCACGCTGCCCGCGTCCCGGTTCAGCTTGCCTTCCCGCGCCAGCTTCGTCCGCCAGGCTAGGCGCAGGTCGCCGTCGGTCTCTTCGGCCAGGCCGTCGAAGCCCACCTCAGCCATCTTCTTGCACGCCCTGGTGGGGCCGCAGGCCTCCTCGACGTCCTCAGCCGCCTGGCCCTGAGCGCTCCAGACCGCGCGGAGCACGGTCAGGACCTCTTCTTGCTTGGCCATCCGCAGGCACCCTCCTCCAGTTCACCGCGCATGCATGTCTCCTACGACTGTATGCCCAGGTCGCTGACCCGGCGACAGCAGATTAAGAGTTCTCTTATCGGCGCCTCTCAGCGGACCCGGCGGGCTAGCCTTCCAGGGCACCGCGCATGGGACGGAACTTGACCTGGGCCTCGGCCAGCTCGGCGGCCGGATCCGAGCCGGCCACGATGCCGCAGCCCGCGAACAGCCGGGCGGAGCGGCCGGACAGCTGGGCGCAGCGCAACGCGATGCCCCATTCGCCGTTGCCTTCGGCGTCCACCCAGCCGACCGGGCCGGCGTACCGTTCCCGGTCCATGTGCTCGAGCTCGCGGATGAGCTCGAAGGCGGCTCCGGTCGGGGTGCCGCACACCGCGGCGGTGGGATGGACGGCCGCGGCCAGCGCCAGCGCCGACCGGGGCGTCCCGGTGGGCGCGAGCGTGCCGCGCACCCGGGTGCCGAGATGCTGCAGGTTCGGCAGCTTCAGCAGGGCAGGCCTGGCCTCGACGTCCAGCGTGTCGCATAGCGGCCCCAGCGCGTCGCGCATCGATGCGACCGCGTAGCTGTGTTCCTCGGTGTTCTTGGCCGAGGCCAGCAGTTCCGCGCCGAGCGCCTCGTCTTCGGCGGTGTCGCCGCCGCGCGGTGTCGTACCGGCCAGGACCAGCGCGCTGACCTCGCGCCCGGTCTGCTGGATGAGCAGTTCAGGAGTGGCGCCGACCATGCCGTCGCAAGCGAAGGTGTAGCACTCGGGGTAGCGGGCGGCCAGCCTGCGCAGCAGGACCCGCGGGTCGATGGGCTCGTCGGCGGTCGCGTACAGGTCGCGGGCCAGCACCACCTTGCGCAGACGGCCCGCCTTGATCTCCGCTACCGCCGCCGCCACGGCCTGCTCCCACTGCGGCGCGGGCAGGCTGCCGTCGTGCCACCTGACGCTGCTGAGCGGATCAGGGACGGTGACCGGTTCCGGGCCGGACGGCTGGCCGGGACCGGTCGCCGTGGTGAGCCAGGCCCGTCCGCGGCCGTCACGGCCGAGGACGGTGCGGGGAATGATCAGCACCGACCCGTCGGATGACGCGTCAAAGGTGAAGGTACCGAACGCCACCGGCCCTGAACCGCGCACCCGGACCTGGTCGTCGACGTCGGCGGCGTCGAACAGGTCCCGGAGCCATTTCTCCCCGGTGGTGAACCGGTCTTCCCCGGCCGGCAGCGTGATCCGGGCCGCCTCGCCCCAGCCTGCCAGCCCGACGCCGCGGTGAACCCAGGCAGCCGCGTCGGGCTGGGGAAGCTGGGCGAGCAGGTCTCCGGAGTCGGGAACGGCCACGGTGCGGACGAGGAGCCGTCCCGCGTCCCGGCGGCTCAGCACCGCCACGCTGCCGTCCGCGTCATCCGGTCACCCGCCACGAACCCACATTCTAGGTGCCGTCCGTGACTGCCTCGCCTTGCGGGGGGGTCAGGGGGGTCGCCTCCCCGGGCTGGCGCTCCGGGTGCGCCAGCCTGCTCGGCCACCACATATGCCGCCCGATATCCAAGGTCAGCGAGGTCACCAGCACCGACCTGACCACGATCGTGTCGAGCAGGACGCCCAGCGCGACCGCGAACCCGATCTCGGTGAACTCCACCAGAGGCAGCGTGCCGAGCACCGCGAAGGTCCCGGCCAGCACCAGCCCGGCTGAGGTGATCACGCCGCCGGTCGCGGCCAGGCCGGTCAGCGCCCCGTTGCGCGTCCCGGACCGGATGGATTCCTCGCGGACCCGGGTCATCAGGAAGATGTTGTAGTCGATGCCCAGCGCCACCAGGAACACGAAGACGAACAGCGGCAGCGAGTCATCGCCACCGGCGAACCCGAACACGTGGCTGAAGAACAGCGCGGAGATGCCTAGCGCCGCGCCGAAGGACAGCACGACGGTGACGATGAGCACCAGCGGCGCCACGATCGCCCGCAGCAGCAGGGCCAGGATGAGCAGCACTACGCCGAGGATCAGCGGGATGAGCACGTCCCGGTCATGGGCCGCGGCCGACTCCACGTCCTTGTTGATGGCCGTGCCGCCGCCCACCTTCGCGTCCGCGCCCGGGATGGCGTGAACCTTGGTCCGGATCTGGTCCACGAGCGTGTACGCGCCCGGGCTGTCCGGCGGGATCGCCATGGTGGCCTGCAGGAACGCCAGGCCGTTCTTGGTTACCGGCGCGGCCACCGCCGCGATGCCGGGCGTCGTGGCCAGCGAGTTCCTGACCTGGTCGGCGCTGGCCGCGGTGGAGATCACCTGGACCGGCTCACCGGAGCCGGCCGGGAAGTGCTCGGCCAGCACGTTCTGAGCGGTGATCGACGGCTGGGTGCCGCGGAATCCCTGCGCCGTGGTCAGCGCGCCGAATTTGAAGCCGATCAGGCCCATCGAGCCCGCCACGAGCAGCAGGGCGGTGACCAGCCACACCCTGCGCGGGCGGCGGCTGATGAGCTGCCCGACCCTGGCCCACAGGCCGCGGCGGGTCGGCTCGGGCGAGCCGTACACCGGGCGGACCGGCCAGAACAGCCACCGGCCGAACACCACGAGCAGCGCCGGCAGCAGGGTGACCATCGCGATCAGGCCGACGCCGATCCCGATGGCAGCCACCGGGCCTAGGCCGGCGATGTCGTTGGATTCGGCGGCCATCAGGCAGAGCATGCCGGTCACGACGGTCAGCCCGCTGGCGATGATGGCGGGCCCGGCCCGGCGCAGGGCCACGGCCATGGCCTGGTGCCGGTCGGCGTGCCTGCGCAGTTCCTCCCGGTACCTGGCGATCAGCAGCAGCGCGTAGTCGGTACTGGCCCCAATGACCAGCACCACCAGAATTCCTCCGCTCTGCCCGTTGACGGTCAGATTGGCGTGCTGAGTGAGCTCATAGATGACCGCCTCGGCGATGGCCAGGGCCACGCCCGCCGACATGATGGGCAGCAACCAGAGGATCGGACTTCGGTACGTCAGCAGCAGCAGCACGATGACCACGCCCAGCGCGGCGTACAGCAGCGTGGAGTCGATCCCCTTGAAGATCTTGAGCTCATCGTTCGCGCTGGCGGCGGGACCGCCGATGTAGACGTTCAGCCCGTCGGCGTTCTTGGTGGCGGCGGTCTGGACGGTGGAAATGAAGCCGCTCAGGTCGCTGTTGTAGCCGAGATCCGAGCCGATCACGGTCTCGATCGCCTTGCCGTCCTTGGACACCATCGGCGCAGCTACCCGCCCGCCCACCACCGGAAGCGTGGCGAAGTAGCGCGCGTCCGCGTCTGCCTTGGCCCGGTCGGCCGCGGTGATGCCGCTGTTCCGCACGTAGACCACGAGCGCGGGGTTGTAGTTCTTGTTCTGGAAGATCGCCTGCTCGTTCAGTTCCTGGGTCGATTCGGCCGATCCGGGCAGGTACGAGGAGGCGTCGTTCTTCTCCGCGCCCTGCAGTTTGCCCGCCAGCCCCCCGGTCAGCGCCACCACCAGCACCCAGAACGCGACGACCAGGTACTTCGACTTCCGGCCGCAGACGATGCTGATGAGACGGCTGAAACCCCGTGGTCCCGGCGGCCCGGCCTGCTCAGTGCTGGCTCCGGTATCCGGCTCGATGTTGGTTTTCCTGTGCTGCGCCGCCCTGGTGTCCCCGTCCCCTGCGGGGACACCAGGACCTGGCGTGTTACGGGGCGCCCCCGTGGTGCCGCGTGCCACGTCGTCCTCCTATTTAGCTGTATAGGTTCTGATCCAACACCTAGGAAATACGATGTATCGCGTTGTCTCCGGCTGTCAAGCTATATCTGGAAAGTGCCTGATTTCGCTCTGGGCGATCAGATCGCACGCGCATGAGCGGACTTCCCCGTTTGGTCCCCCGCCAGGCTAAGAGAGACCAGGTGCCTGAGCCAAGCGATTTTCTGCGCCCGGCTGGCTCAACGCGAGCCTCCGGCGGGCCCGTCATAGCAGGGTGAGCTGCTCAGGTAGCGCGGGGGCCAGGGCCGGGGGCAAGGTCTGCGGATCAATCGGAGGGCGCTGAGCAGGCGCGGGCCCGGACCGGTCAGCCGGGCGGCGGCCGTGCCCGAAACCGGGCCGGGGCCGGCCGATGCCGTACTTGACCGCGAGCTCGCGCACCTGGCCCGAGATCCTGGCCTGGTAGGCCTTCGGGACGTAGGCGCCCCGGCCGTACAGGTCGGTGTAGCGGCCGACCAGGCCGGGATGACTGGCCCGCAGCCAGCCGAAGAACCAGTCGCGGGTGCCCGGGCGCAGGTGCAGCACGATGGGCGTGACCTGCGTCGCGCCGGCCGCCGCGATCTGGCTGACGGCCGCCTCGAGCTGGGCGGGGGAGTCGGACAGGAACGGCACCACCGGCCCCATGAGGACGCCGCAGCCCAGCCCGCGGTCGTTCAAGGTGGCGCACGCCTCAAGCCGGCGGGCCGGGGCAGGCGTGCCGGGCTCGACCGATCGCCATAGCTCTTTATCGATAAATCCGACCGAGACGTTCAGCCCCACGTCGGTGATCTCGGCCGCCTCCGCGAGCAGGTCGATGTCCCGCAAGATCAAGGTGCCCTTGGTCAAGATGGAGAACGGGTTGGCCGCGTCCTTGAGCGCGCTGATGATGCCCGGCATGAGCGGGGTCGACGTCTGCCGGATCATACGCTCTCGGGGCACGACGCCGGTGCTGGTGCTCTCGGTGCGTGAGCACGAGCGTTCAAAGGTTGAAGCTCTTGACGCGGGCGCCGACGACTATGTGACCAAGCCCTTTGGCATTCAGGAATTGCTTGCTCGCGTGCGGGCTCACCTGCGCCGCGCTCCGGATCGCGCCTCGTCGGCCCTTGAGGCGGGTGACTTTGTTGTGGATGCGCAGGCGCACAGCATTACCGTCCAGGGCAAACCCATCCACCTGACGCCCAAGGAATTCGACCTGCTGCTGCACCTTGCCCGCAACTCCGGCAAGGTGATGACTCATCGCGCGCTGCTCACTGCCGTCTGGGGAGCGCAGTCAGCGCATCAGCCGGA
>Ga0209420_1001295_pt1 | contig 11961 bp, 7 predicted proteins | sample BlaSpr_A8_OM1_O1_FD_187972 | JGI IMG/M metagenome (GOLD analysis project Ga0209420, IMG submission 187972) | Forest soil microbial communities from Thunder Bay, Ontario, Canada - Black Spruce, Ontario site 2_A8_OM1_O1 (SPAdes) (version 2) | ecosystem: Environmental > Terrestrial > Soil > Boreal...
ACTACGCCGGTACCTTTCCCGCCTGGCTCGCGCCGGTGCAGGTGAGCGTATTGCCCATCAGCGAGAAAACGATCGAGTACGCCCGCGACGTGGAAAATAAGCTGAGCGCCGCCGGCTTTCGTGCGCATCTGGACGACCGCAACGAGAAAATCCAAGCCAAGATTCGTGACGCGCAGATGCAGAAGATTCCGTACATGCTCGTCGTCGGCGCCAAGGAAGCCGCCGCGGGCACCGTGGCCGTGCGCCATCGCGCGAAGGGCGATCTCGGGCCACAGCCGCTCGCGGATTTTATTTCCACGCTGCGCGCTCAGGTGGAAAGCCACGCCACCGAGTAGCGCGGTGAAAGCTGCCGTGGCGGAGGCGAAACAATCTCCGGTCTCGCGGCTCGACGATGCGATGTATGCCCTAGCCCTTGCCGAATTGGCCGGGCGCGACGCGCATCTCGCCGAAGTCCTCAAGCAGCACGGGCCGCCGCCGATGTGGGCGCGCGAACCCGGCTTTGCCACGCTCGTTTACATCATTCTCGAACAGCAGGTTTCGCTCGCATCGGCGCGCGCCGCGTACGACAAGCTCTGTGCCGCCGCGCGGCCCCTGACTCCGCGCCGCTTCCTTAAATTGACGGATCGAGAATTGAAGCGCATCGGCTTCAGCAGGCAAAAAGCCCGCTACGCGCGTTTGCTGGCGGAGGAATTAATCTCGCGGCGGCTCGATCTACCGGCGCTTGCCGCCATGGAAGACGCCGCGATTCGCACGCGGCTCACGGCTTTGAAGGGCATCGGTCCGTGGACCGCCGAGATTTATCTGCTGATGGCGCTCTGCCGCACCGACGCGTGGCCGGTGCACGATTTGGCTCTCGCCATCGCGGTGCAAAAAGTGAAGAAACTGCGGAAGCGGCCGTCGCCCGAGCGTCTGGAAAAAATGTCCGCGGCCTGGCGGCCCTGGCGCGCCGTCGCCGCGCGTCTTTTCTGGCATCACTACCTCAGCGCCAGAAAGCCCAAGGCGCAGTGAGCGAAACCGTATCCGGTCATCAACTCAGACCAGCCCAAACTCCACACGCCGCCGCAGCGGATCGATCCTCTCCGCCACTACGCGCACCTTATCGCCCAATTTCCACGTAAACGATTCGCCGCGCCTCCGCAGCGCCACAATCGCATGATCGCGCTCCCGATACGTGCAGCGGTCCCCCGTCTTTTCTTCCAGCCGGTTGATCGGCACCAGTCCTTCGACGAAGACCTCCATCAGCTCCACGAAGAATCCAAATTTCTGCACGGAGATAATCAGAGCGTCGTATTCATCCCCGAGCCGGCTCTCCATGAATTGCGCTGTCTTCCAATCCATCAGCTCCCGTTCCGCGGCCACCGAACGGCGCTCGGCGTCCGATGTCTCCTGCGCCATCTCTTCGAGCTCGGTCTTGCTGTAGGGTTGTTCCGTGCCTTCTCCGGAACCGCCGGATGGATGTGCGAGCGCCCACTTTAGAACGCGGTGCACGATCAGGTCCGGATAGCGGCGGATCGGCGAAGTAAAGTGCGCGTACTCGCGAAACGCCAGCGCGAAATGTCCCAGCGGTTCAGCCGCATAGCGCGCCTGCTTCAGCGAACGCAGCATCAGGTAAGAAATGATGCGTTCCTCCGGTTTCCCCGCAATCTTTGCAGTGAGCCGCTGAAAGTGTTCTGGGCGAATGTTCATTTCCATGCTTCCAGGCACGGACACAAACATCGGCTGCTCGCGTCCGCCACGGTTGGCGCGCCCATCGCGCCGCTTGGGCACCCCGCCTCCGTGCCGCACCTGGATCTTCTTCTCCGCGAGCCCTTCGATCCCCAGCGTGTAGCCGAACGCGCGCGCCAATTCTTCGAACTCAAACACTTTCTTCGCATCCGGTTTTTCGTGCACGCGGTGCAAAAAGCCAAGACCCCGCTTTTCCAGATAACGCGCCACCGCCTGGTTCGCGCACAGCATGAATTCCTCGATCAGCCGGTGCGCGATGTTTCGCTCGCTGCGCACGATATCCGTCATTTGTCCCTGCGGATCGAATTCGATCACCCGTTCCGGCAAATCGAAATCAATCGAGCCTAGTTTTCGCCGCCGCGCATTCAGCACCAGCGCCAGGTCTCGCATCGTTCGAAAGTTTTCGGCCAGGTGCGCGTAACGCGCCGTGGTTTCCGGATCGTTTTCGATCACTCTGTGCACATCGGTGTACGTCATCCGCGCCGCGGAGCGAATCACGCCTGGCGCACATTCCACCGAAGTGATCTCGCCTTGTTCATCGAGCTCCATCAATGCGCTCATCACCAGGCGATCCACGCCGGGCTTCAGCGAACAAATATCGTTTGAGAGCGCTTCCGGCAGCATCGGCACCGCGCGGTCCGGAAAATAAACCGATGTGCCGCGCAGCCGCGCCTCTTGATCGAGTGCGCCGCCGCGCCGCACGTAGTGCGCCACGTCCGCGATGTGCACCTGCAATTTCCAGCCGCCCGGCTTGCGTTCAGCCAATACGGCGTCGTCGAAGTCGCGCGCCGTTTCTCCGTCAATCGTCACAATGGGTAAATTGCGGAAATCGCGCCGGCCCGCGAGCGTGGCCTCGTCCGGCGCATGCGCCACTTTTTCTGCTTCGGCCAGCACGTCCGGCGGAAATTCGTGCGGGATATGGTGCTTGCGGATGATGATCTCGATATCCACGCCCATTTCGCCGGGGCGGCCGAGAATTTCCTTCACGCGCCCGGTGGCCACCAACCCGCCGGCGGGGTAGCGCAACACCTCCACATTCACCACCGCCCCATCCAATTGCGGCAGGCGCTCACGAGGTTTTGTGGGACGGCTGAGCTGAAGTTTGTTGGCCAGATCGTGGGGAAGTTCCTCGCCCGGCGGAATCACCACCTCTGGGATGCGCGGCTCGTATGGCAGCACCACATTTTCGCGGGAGCCGTAGCGAAACAACCCCACCACGCTGGGATTCGCGCGCCGCACCACGCGAACGATGCGCCCATCGGCGCGCCCATCCGCCTCGCGCCGCGCGACTCGGGCCAGCACCGTGTCGCCGTGCATCGCGTCTCCCATGGCATCCCGCCGAATAAACAAATCTCCCGCCACTCCCGGAATCGGAGACTCCGGCACGACGAAGCCATAGCCATCCTGGTGCGCGACGAGGCGTCCGCGAAATGTGCCGGGTTCGCGTCCGGCAGCACTCTCCGTAACTTGCGGACGATTCGCTTTCTGGGGCGGCGCCGGACGCGCCACGTTTGGCGTGCGTGCGCGCATCCCGCGTTTGCTGACGGCAGGAAGTTGGATTCTCCCGCGCGACAATTCCTCAATTTCGCCGCGATGCGCTAGGCGGCCGCTCAGCTTGGCCAGCGCTCGGCGGCCGTCATGCCGCAGGTCCAATTCCGCCGCGATCTCGCGCAGCGTCATCGGCCGCGTGGCTTTCGCCAGAAAACCGATAAGTTGTTCAGCGGTAAACTCTTGCTGGTCCGTGCCTTCCGGCCGGTTGCGCTTTCGGCGTGCCATTCCTCTATTCTAACGGCCTCCCGCCCGCCGCACGAGTTTTCGTACAACTTTTTTTGGCACCGTGGGTTCCTATCCGAAGATCAACACACGCTCCCGGTTTTCCTCCGACGGACCGGGAGGTCCCCAATGTGGGACGCCAGGAGGCGGCACGACCTGGGCCGCCTCCTTTTTTGATCAGGCCCAAAATTTTTGAATTGCCGACCATCCGGTAATCATCACTGGTAGCTCCAATCGCAATGACAGGTGCGCCCCCTCTTGCGCGAGTTCTCGTTTACAAGCCTGAACGCCCATTTTTTGGGAAGGCGTCGTTATCGCCCTGCGGATTGCCGCGACAGACTGACGCCAGGACCGCCCGTCAGTGGCGCAAATACGCAGTGCGCAGGGAACTGTGTATTTTTATGTCGCCATTGTAGGCAACAAATCCCCGCTTCCTGAAGCGATTCATGAAGAGATTGATTCGGCTGCGAGAGGTGCCAACCATATTTGCCAAAGCCCCCTGACTTATCTTGGGAATTCGTCCGCCTTTCGAACTCACCTGGGCCAGTTGCAAAAGCACGCGCGCGAGCCGTTGTTCGGTTGTATGGACAAGAAGATCCACCAAGTGCTCCTGGTATTTTTTGATGACGGACAGCAGGTAGGACGAGAAAATACGGGAAGTGACAGGGTCCCGGCGTAGAATGCGGATCATCTTTTTCTTTCGAATCGTGAGGATCGAGCAGGAACCAATTGCAGTGGCCGTGCACATCCGAAGAGGAACACCTGCGAGGCAACACTGGCCAAAGAAGTCACCGGCTCCCAAGACGGTGATAACCGCTGGTCGGCGGCCCCTCGATCGGATGGTGAGCATCACCTCGCCTTCTCGGATGTAGAAAAGTGTGTTGGCGCTCTTACCTTGGGAGTAGATGATTTGTTTGTTTCGATATTGCAAGATCCCGCTGCCCGAGACACCTTTGAAGATAGCCTTTTCAGTACGCGCCGCCAGCATACTGATGCGTTTCATAAGCCTCCTACTTGCGAACCTTGATCCAATCGGCAACACATGAGGCGCCGCAAGGACCGCGGATCCCGTCAGGCGAATTCGCTCCGTAGGGTACACTACATAGCTGATTTTTGCTTGCGATCCTGATCTCTCCCATATAGAAGCTGAACTCGCATAGCGAGTAGCAAGGGCTCGTCTTAAGACCCTTGACGCCGTGTTCCCAGAGTCCGTTGACGTAACGTGTGAATAACACTCAGGAAGGACCGTCTTGAGACGCAAACCGTCGCAAGTCATGCAAGCTCGCAACCGTACCAATGCCGCGGGAAAACCGATACGCAACAAGATTCTCTTAGCGATGACCGACGCGGAGTTTCACGTGATTCGCCCTCATCTCGAATATGTGGCGCTGCCATCTCATCTCAGGCTTCATGAGTCGCATCAGACGTTTCAATTTGTTTATTTCCCAAATGAAGGTTTGATCTCTCTCGTCGTCGCCATGGCAAACGGAAAGACCGTCGAAGCAGGGATCGTTGGCAGCGAAGGCATTACAGGGCTGCCCGCGATCGTGGGCCTGAGCCGTAGCCCCCTTCGCGAAGTCATGCAAATTGGGGGCGATGGTTTCAGGGTCAAGATCCGTGACTTGAAAAAAACGTTGGTTTCCGCCCCCGATCTTCGACGAATCTTGGAGCGTTACACCATGATGCTGGGATTCCATGTTGCGCAAACTGCGGCGTGTAATCGCCTCCATGACGTCGATCAACGTCTCGCCCGCTGGCTGCTTATGGCTCATGACAGAGTGGAAGCAGGGGCGATTCGCATCACTCACGATTTCCTTGCCACCATGCTCGGCACGGACCGGCCCACCGTGTCCCTGGCCGCCGGTCTTCTTCAGAGAATGAACATCATCAAATACAGTCGTGGGGCGGTGAAGATTCTGAATCGTGGTGCGCTCGAAAACCAAGCGTGTGAATGCTATGCGGTGATTCAGCGATACGCCCTCATTTCCCCTCCGCTGCCGGACCGAACACTTTGAGAGATGAGCACGGCGGCATCACACCGCGAGGGGTGCGCATCGGCCATCCTGGACTGCCTGCTTTTTGTTTTTGGCGTCATCGCGCCAAATTCGGCACACGCTTCCCATAAGCGCGTCCCGGCCACGGCGCCCAATCCTTCTTCGGTGGTCGCTGGCCGACGCCCGCCGCGTAAAGCACCGACTCGGTCGCGCCGTCAATTCCCAGATCCTTCTCAATTTTCGAGTCCGCCAGCGCAATCGTGCAAAATGGCGCCAGCCCCAGCCACGTCGCCACCAGGCAAAATGTCTGGCACACGTGCCCGGCTTCCATCAGTACCGCCCGGTAGGCGCGCGGCGCCTCGTATTTCCATTGCGTACGCGCGAATACGGCCGTCATCAGCACCACCGCGCCAGCGCCGTCAAACCACCATTGCCCGTTCAAGTAGCGCCGGATTTGCGCCGGCGCGGCGCCACGCCGCAGCAATTCCAATTGGTTTTTGCCCGCGTCGTAATGATAGAGCCCGCGCGGCACACCCTTTACGCGCATCGCCAGCAGATAGGCCTCGATCGGGTGACGTGAGCCACCGGAAGGCGAAGTCTTCAGCGCGATTCGCCCCACGCCTTTCATATCGAGCCACCATTGCACTCCAAACGTCAGCCCCAAAAGCGTGGCAATCTTTTCGAACTCGATCTCGCCGGCAGCGAACTTCCGCCAGGTGCGCCGTTCGAGCAAAGCTCCGGCTAAATCGCCGCTCGTATCGGGTTTCGGCAAAATTAATTTGTGGGAGCCTGGATAGCTCTTCACCGCCGCGGGCATCGGCCGCGCACGTGTGCGCCGCCGCAATTCGCGAATCGAATCTCCCGGTTCGGTAGGGACGTTTGTATCTTTCGTGGAAAAATGAAAATACCCTGCGGCGGGATCCCACTTCTCCCATGCATCGAATGGAGAGCTTTTGTTCGCGTGGGCATTGCGCGAACCTTCCAACATTCCAGCGCGCACCAGCGCGGCCACCGCCCGTTCGAGCGATCTCGCGCGGAATTGCGGCAGCGCGCGAGCCAAAGCGCTCGCGGAACGCCACTCATCGAAGAAGTCTAAGATTTCGCTGGTGATTGGCGCGGCGGAGATGCGCCGGCGCGCGGCGTAATTCTCAAAAACCAAATCTCCGTGGTGCCAGTAACAAATCAGGCAGCGCGGGCGCCGGTAGAGTTCACGAGTGGGAATGAACGGCTCCGCGCTCTAGAAGGACACCAGATTCTCGATCTTGCGGTAAAGACCTTTAAGCGACTTGATACTCAGCTTCAGTTGCGCGCGCTCCGCGGGGCTTGCCTTCTTCAACATGGGCCGGAACCTGCGCTCGGCCTGCAACACAGCCTTCACTTTCGCCTCAGCCCGTTTTAGTTCACGCTTCATCGATGCTACATTCGCAACGTTTTTCGCCACGGAAAGCTCCTTTTCGGGAAAGTGGCGCCAGCTTATGCCCGGCCCCATGGCGTGTCAAGCAATCGTCCCGCCGTCTTCACGGCCCGTCGTGCGCCGTTTCCGTTAGTCCGAATCCGCACTTGTCTTAACGTCTTGTCTCGCCCGCATCAGCAGTTCCTTGAATCCCGGATCCTGCCGCAACGGATCGAACTCGGGGTCGGCGTCAAGTTGCATGATCCAGTCGGAGCGGTCCGCGTACGCCTTTTGCAGATACGTCAGCGCTTGCGCATTCTGCTTCAGCCCCATGTAAATCATCGCGTTGTATACCGGCGGCACGTAACGCTTTTGTCCGAGGCTCGCAAGTTGCTGCGCCAATTTCAGCGCATCTGGGTTTCTGCCCGCGCGCCCGTAGGCATCGCCCAGCACCCCCAGATTCCTCATGCTCGAAGGCGAAAGCTGTCGCGCCCGGTCGAGTTCCGCGATGGCATCCTCCAATTTGCCCGTCGCCAGATATGTTTGCCCCAGCACCGCGTGCAGCACCCAAAAATCCTCCTCCTGCTTTTCGAGCGGCAGCAGCAAATCCAGCGCCTGGTCATATTTCCGCGCGTAGTAGTAGCAGCGGCCCACGCTCACCTGGATAATTTGCGAGAGCGGATCAAGTTGCTGGGCGCGCTGCATCTCCGCTACGCCCTCATCGAATCGCCCCACCTGGTCGAGATAGAGCCCGTACCATTCGTGCGCGGTCGCATAATTCGGGTTCAACGATAGCGCCCGCTCAAATTCCTTTTCCGCGCCTTCCTTGTCCCAGTCATACGCCCACTCAATGTTCGCCAGCGTGGCGTGGGATTCCGCCAGCGAATCATCCAGTTGAATCGATTTCCGCGCCGCGACCTCGGCCGAAGCCATCGCAGCACGCGGTGGCGATTCGTCGTAATAGGCCAACAAGCTGTAGCCATCCGCCAACCCGCCCCACGCCAACGCTGACGACGGATCAAGATCGATCGCCTTCTTGAATTCCACCAGCGCCGCGTGCAGGTCTTCCGGAGTTCGCTCGTTCCACAGATATCGCCCGCGCAAATACGCCTCATAGGCCTGCGGATTCACCGGCTTGCTCACCGCCAGTGTGGCCGATTCCTGCGGCGTCAACTGCACGCGAATTTCTCGCGCCACCGCCTGTGCCACTTGGCTTTGCAGGCTCAAAACGTCGCGCAAATCGCCTTCGTAGCTTTCCCCCCACAAATTTCGGTCCGACCGCGCATCCACCAGCGCCGCGGAAATCTTTACGTGCCCCTCCGAGCGCTGCACGGTGCCCTCCACCACCGCATCCACATGCAGTTCCCGCGCAATGTCCTGCATGGGCTTCTGCGCGCCTTGATAACGCATCACCGAACTTCGCGAGATCACGCGCAGCGCGCTGATGCGGGAAAGCGCGTTGATCAGCTCTTCCGTGATACCGTCCGCAAAGTAGGCCTGCTGCGGATCGGCGGAAAGATTCGTCAACGGCAGCACCGCCAGCGAGCGAATCGCTCCAGAACCGCCTCGGTTCAGCAACCGGCTGCGCAGCCCGCTCACATTGAAGCCGAGTAGCACCGCGGCGATGGCGATTGCCGCAATCACCGCCCCCGGCACGAGCCCCTTCGGGCCGCTCCAGAATCCTCGCGACACTTTTCGCAGTGGGACTTTTGCCGTCGTCGGCAACGACAACCGCCGCAGATCGACGCTCAGTTCCTTCGCCGACTGATACCGGTTGTTCGGATCCTTCTCCAGGCACTTGAGAATAATTTCTTCGAGCCGTACCGAAATATCTTGCCGGAGCCTTCCCGGAGGTGTCGGCGCACCATGCAGGATCTCCGCGATCAGCACGGAAATCATCTTTTGCTGGAAGGGCCGCGTGCCCGTGGCCATTTCGTAGAGCGCCACGCCCGTCGCATAAATATCGCTGCGCGCATCCGCGGGCTGCCCGCTCAATTGCTCGGGAGACATGTACGGCAGCGTGCCGGACAGCTCCGCCGTCGTAGTCATCACGTCCACGGTGGACGCGTCCTGCTCGCCCTGCGCCAACTCCGCCAGGCCGAAATCGAGAATTTTAACTTGACCCTTCGGCGTCACGATGATATTTCCCGGTTTCAGGTCCCGGTGAATCACGCTGTGTTCGTGCGCCTCTTCGAGGGCCGCCGCGATCTGCAGGCCCAACTCCGCCACTTCTTTTTCCGGCAGCGCCCGGTGATGGATGCGTACTGCCAGGTTTTGCCCTGCTACAAACTCCATCGCAATAAAGTCCACGCCATCCTGGCTGGCGAACTCATAAATCGTGGCGATGTTGGGGTGGTTTAGCTTGGCGAGCACCAGCGCTTCCTTGCGGAATCGCTTGCGCCCGGCCTCGTCCAGCAGCAGGCCGGCGCGAAGAATCTTGATGGCGGCGTCCCGGTCGAGCTGCTCGTCATGCGCGCGATACACCACGCCCATGCCGCCTTCGCCGATCTTTTCCAGTATGGTGTAGCGCCCGAGTGTCAGGCCGATCATGCGCGGGGACCGCCTCGCGTTGCCATCCTAGGCTGCACGCAAATTCTCGTCAACGCAGCCAAATAGCATTCCCTTGATAAAGAAATGAAAAGAGGCGGCCCTGATGAGGCCGCCTCCCGATACTCCGCCGTGCTGTACTTCAGTTTCCTCTGCGGCCGCGGCCCGGCGCCGGTTCGTTAGGCTTCGCCGGCGGAATGGAAACTCCAGGCACATTTGCTTCCTTCATTTTCTGGTTGAGCGCGGCCAGCTCGTTGCTCTGGACTTCCTTCCATTTCGCAAGCTGCACATCCAGTTGTTTGTTTAGCACCTCATACACTTCAAACGATTGTGCCGTCGGAGCCGCATCCGATCCTTGCGCCACGTTCGCTAGATCCACCATCTGGTTCATGGTGCGGATCGGGAAGTTCAACGCGTCCTCGCCGCTCTTCGCCTTGGTCTGGATCAGCGCTTCCTCCACCTCCGTCATCTTCTTGTCGAGGGCATCCGCGGCATCCAGCACAGGTTTGTTCGCGGGAGTTTTTGGCAAGCGGTCGCGCAAATCCACCAATTGCTTGCGCAGTCCGCGAATGTCGTTGATGGTTTGCTGGCCGAGCGAGATGCGCTCGTTGACTTGCGTGACGAATTGATACTGCTTCTCGAGGTCCGCCTGCGAAACGTGTAATCGCGGATCTTCCTTAAGCTCGACCGTCGCCTCATAGCTCTTGCCGTCCGCAGTCAGCTTGAGGTGATAGGTCCCCGGCACTACCTCCGCGCCGGTCTCTCGTCCACCCCAGTAGACTGCTCCCGGCACGCGCGTGGGCGTTTCGAGTTGCAGATTCCATCGAAAGCGGTTGTATCCCGCGTTCGTCGGCAATGTCGTCGAAGGTCCGCGCAAGAACGGAAATTCCTGTTCCAGAGCGCTCGGCGCTTCCTCATGCGCGGGCGCGCTGGTGAAATGGCGTAACGTTTTGCCTTGCGCATCGGTGATATCCAGCGTGATGGGCTCCTTTGGAGCGGCCTTCAGCCAGTAATCCACCAGGATTCCGCCGTCTTGTCCGAGAGCTTCCGTGCGATACGCGACGCTGGGAGTAAAGAGGTGCGCGTCCGCGCTCAGCAACTCGCCATTGAACTGCCGCAGCAGCCCGATGTCGTCCAGTGAATAGAAGGACCGGCCGTGCGTGGCGATCACTAGATCGTCACCGGCAACTTTCAAGTCATGCACCGGCGTGTCCGGCATGTTCAGCCGCAACGATTGCCAATTCGCTCCATCGTCAAACGAAACGTACACGCCCGATTCGGTACCCGCAAAGAGCAAGCCTTTGCGCTTCGTATCGGACTTGATCGAATGCGTGAACGCCCCATCCGGAATGCCGTTCGTGATCTTGGTCCACGTCTTCCCGAAGTCGGCCGTTTTGTAAAGATACGGCCGCATATCGTCGAGTTTTTCGCCGTCGAGCGCCAAATAGGCCGTGCCATCCTGCAGCGGCGACGGATCGATGATGCTCACCTTGATCCATTCCGGAATACCTTTCGGCGTAACATCGGTCCAGCTCCTTCCGCCGTCGCGCGTCACATCGAGCTTGCCGTCGTCCGTGCCGGCCCAAATTTCTCCTGCCGTCACCGGCGACTCGGCGATGCAAAACACCGTGTCGTAATATTCCACGGCCGTGTTGTCCTGCGTGATCGGCCCGCCGGAGGATGCTTGCTTGGACTTGTCGTTGCGCGTCAGGTCCTTGCTGATCGCCGTCCAGCTCGAGCCACGGTCCGTGGACTTAAACACCACTTCGCCGCCGATGTAGAGAACGCTCGGATCGTGCGGTGAAGTGGCAATCGGAAACGTCCACTGGAAACGATGCGTCAAGTCTGCTGCTCCAGCGCCCATCGGGTTCAGAGGCCAGGGGTTGATATCGCGGCTCAAACCCGTGTCGTGATTGTATTCCGTCAGCAATCCGCCATAAGAACCAGCGAATGTGATCTGCGCATTTTTAGGATCGGGAACCACCCATCCCGATTCGCCGCCGCCCACGTCGTAATAGGGCGCACCGCCGCCACGGCCAAACCCGAAACCTGCCGTATGGCTCGGAATCGCCACGGTCGAGTTGTCTTGCTGCGCGCCGTACAGGTAATACGGAAAGCGGTCGTCTGTATCCACGTGGTAAAACTCGGCCGTAGGCTGGTTTTCTTGTGTGGACCAGGTCTTGCCATTGTCGTGCGTGATGGTCGCGCCGCCATCATTGCTATTGATGAACCGATTGGAATCCGCCGGATCAATCCACAACCCGTGCGTATCGCCGTGTGGATCGCGCACCGCTGTAAAAGTCCTGCCGCCGTCCATCGATCGCTGAATGCTCGTGTTCAGCACGTAGACTTCGTCCACGTTATTCGGATCGGCGAAGATGTGCATGTAATACCAGGCGCGCTGCGTCAGGTCGTGGCTGTCGTTCATCATCCGCCACGTGTCGCCGCCGTCGTCCGAGCGGTAGACGCCGCCCTTCTGCGCTTCTACCGCGGCATAAACGCGATTGTCGTCGGCCCGCGACACCGCGA
>Ga0209420_1001296_pt1 | contig 11959 bp, 8 predicted proteins | sample BlaSpr_A8_OM1_O1_FD_187972 | JGI IMG/M metagenome (GOLD analysis project Ga0209420, IMG submission 187972) | Forest soil microbial communities from Thunder Bay, Ontario, Canada - Black Spruce, Ontario site 2_A8_OM1_O1 (SPAdes) (version 2) | ecosystem: Environmental > Terrestrial > Soil > Boreal...
GGCTCCGCATGACTCAGGGCCGATGTGGGTCGCTACATCACATTCGTGTGACTCTTTCATTCACTACACCTCGCCGGTTTATCCGGCGCACAAGGAGAAATCTGATGCAATTTGCCCTGCTGATCTACGAAGCACCGGAAGCTTTTGCGGCCCGGAAGAGCGATGGAACCGACCCTTACACAGGTGCCTGGCGGGCGTACCATAAGGCACTCGTTGAGTCCGGCGCCTACCTCGCCGGCGATCCGCTTGAAGTGCCGGAGACTGGAACCACAGTGCGGCTTAAGGAAGGAAAGCGGCGCGTACAGGATGGTCCCTTCGCTGATACCAAGGAGCAACTGGGAGGATTCATCATCATGGAACTCCCCTCGCTTGACGCGGCTCTGGATTGGGCAGCGCGCTGTCCAGCATCCTCGACTGGCGCTGTGGAGATCCGTCCCGTCGCGCCCGCAGCCAAGCACCGGATTACAGGATGAACGGAAGCGGCCATGAGAGCACTCATCGCGCGATCGAGCGGGTGGCCCGCGAGTCGTACGGCCGTCTTGTGGCCTATCTTTCGTCACACACGCGCGACGTGGGCAGTGCGGAGGACGCTCTCAGCAATGCGCTAGTAGCTGCACTCAAGGCTTGGCCGCGGGACGGCGTGCCGCAAAATCCGGAGGCTTGGCTGCTGACGGCAGCGCGCCGCTCCTTTATCGATCTTGTGCGTCATCAACAAGTGGCCGTAGCCAGTGAGCCCACTCTCCAGCTCCTAAGGGAGGAACGCGAGATGACGTTGGCTGCGGAGTTTCCAGATGACAGGTTGAAGCTCCTGTTCGTATGCGCTCATCCCGCCATCGATTCCTCCATGCACACACCGCTCATGCTCCAAACTGTTCTAGGCCTGGATGCAGCGCGTATCGCCCACGCCTTCCTGGTCTCACCGGCGACCATGGGGCAGCGCCTGGTGCGTGCCAAAACGAAGATCCGCGATGGCGGCATTCAGTTCGAAGTTCCGCAAGAGCGCGAACTGCCGCAGCGGCTCGACGCGGTCCTCGAAGCGATTTACGCCGCCTTTGGTATTGGCTGGGACGATATGGCGGGCGTCGATCAGAGCGGCCGGGAACTTGCCGAAGAGGCAATCTGGCTCGGACGCGTTCTTCTTCAGCTAATGCCGAGGGAAGCAGAGGTCCGCGGGCTGCTGGCTCTCATGCTCCACTGCGAAGCGCGGCGCCAGGCACGGCGGGGACCGGAAGGCCGTTATATTCCTCTCTCGGAGCAGGATTCCCAGCAGTGGTCTCTCCCATTAATCGAAGAGGCGGAACGCCATCTCGCCGAAGCGTCGAGTCGCGGTCGCACCGGGCGTTTTCAACTCGAAGCCGCGATTCAGTCGGTACATGCTGAGCGGGCGCGCAGCGGTCGGACGGAGTGGGCTGCGATCCTGCTGTTCTACGAACAACTGATCCGCATTTCCCCGACGATGGGCACTCGAACTGGATACGCCGCGGCAGTAGCCGAAGCAGCGGGACCTGAAGCGGGGCTGGCGATACTGGACGCAATCGATCTCGAGTCCGTCTCGGGCTATCAGCCCTATTGGGCGGTGCGCGCTCACTTGCTGCAACGGCTAGCGAAGACTTCTGAGGCCGCCGACGCCTTCGACCGGGCGATTGGTCTCGCCGAGGACCTGGCAGTGAGACAATTCCTGCTCCAAAGGCGCGGCTAATCTTTCCTGTTTTCCTCTGTCGAAATCGACTACCTTCACGCGTCATCCCCATAGAAGCGGCTTAGTAGTTCCCGAGACGCCTAATAATAAAGGAGGAGGTTATATGACAATCGCAGACAAAGCTGTTCTAGTAACCGGGGCCAATCGCGGTATAGGACAGGCGCTGGTCGAGGAAGCATTGAGGAGAGGCGCGAAGCGGGTGTATGCCGGTACGCGCCAGCCCTTGACCCACATAGACAGGCGCGTCCGGCCCCTGACCTTGGACGTGACTAACCCTGAGCAGATTCAGGCAGCTGTCAAGAAAGTTGAATCTCTCGACGTTCTCATCAACAATGCCGGCATCGCTCTCTACGACGATCTGAGCAATCTCGACGCAATCGGCAGACACCTCGCGGTCAATCTCTTCGGAATGTTCAATGTGACGCAAGCTTTCTTGCCGCTGCTAAAGCCCTCCAAGGGGGCCATCGTTAACAACCTATCCATGGTGGCGCTCGCAGCCTTGCCAGTCATACCCGCCTACTCAATTTCGAAGGCAGCCGCGTTTAACATGACGCAATCCCTGAGAGCGCTCTTGGCCGGCCAGGGCGTAACGGTGCATGCCGTCGTCCTGGGCCCCATCGATACAGATATGAACCGCGGCTTCGACATACCGAAGGCTTCGCCACAGACGGCGGCGCAGGGCATCTTCGATGGATTGGAAAAAGGCGAAGACGAGATCTTTCCCGACCCCGCGTCCCAGTCCATCGCCGCGGATTGGCGCACTGGCGCACTCAAGGCGCTCGAGCGCCAGTTCGCAGGTTTCGTGCCGGAAAGCGCCGCGATTGTGGGCTGACGTTGCGAATGAAGGGAGGCTCTTTTCTATGTCGAAATCGACTATCTTCACCCGTCACCACTATAGAGGCGGCTTGGCAGTCATTAGTCGACGGAAAAGCTTCGCCACCTGGGAGGTGAACGATGTGTCCATTCTGTTTCGCAACCATGGGGCTAATCGTTGCCGGGGCGGTCTCTACCGGCGGGCTGGCAGCGTTGGCCGTAAAAGTATCTCGCAAGAACCGAGCAGGAGAAGTCCTGCCGAACCCAGATGAAAGGAAGAATCAAAATGCCGGCAAACACGATTGAGAACCCGAAAATAGTGTCGCGAGACGAATGGCTTGCGGCTCGCAAAAAACTATTGGCCAAAGAGAAGCAACTCACGCGCGAGCGTGACGCTCTTGCTGCGGAACGCCGGCAACTGCCCTGGGTGAAAGTCGAAAAGAACTACGTTTTCGATTCACCCGCTGGCAAGAAAACTCTGGCCGACCTGTTCGACGGCAGAAGCCAGCTCATCGTCTATCACTTCATGTTCGGCCCAGACTGGAAGGAAGGTTGCCCCAGTTGCTCGTTCAACATGGATCATACCGACGGCGCGCTGCTGCACTTAGCGCAACGTGACGTGTCATTCGCAGCCATTTCGCGTGCTCCCTCGTCCAAGATCGAAGTATTCAAGAAGCGCATGGGCTGGCGCTTTGCCTGGGTCTCGTCATTCGGAACCGATTTCAACAACGACTACCGCGCTTCCTTCACGCCCGACGAAGTCGCCGAAGGGAAAGTTGCTTACAACTTCGACCTAGTGGAGTTCCCCAGTCCGGAAGCACCCGGAATCAGCGTCTTCTATAAGGACAAGTCTGGCAATATCTTCCACACCTATTCCGCCTACGCTCGCGGGACCGAAAATGTTGTCAACACGTACAACTATCTCGACCTCGTCCCCAAGGGCCGCGATGAGGATAGCCTGCCCTTCACAATGTCCTGGGTCCGCCATCACGATCGCTACGCGGATGGCTACTTAGCCGATGCGGATAAGCCGTACTGGCCTGCGGAAGCTGCGCCCGCATGCTGAACGCTCGGCCCTCCCTCAAGCCGGTTCATGGCCTGTCGTTGCTGACATGACATCGAGGCCAGAGTCGGCAAGAGAAAGTGGAACAATTAATCGTGCTGCGAAATTATTTTTGCTGCGCGTTCAGCTTATCGAGTGCGCGCTTCAACTCTTCCAGTTTTTGGCCGGCTTCACCAAGCTTGCCTTCGGCCGTCAGTCGCTGGTAGTCGGCAAGGTCTTTGGCGGCTTCCGCGATGAGCGCGCTGCGATCCTCTGCAGGTTGGGCCGACGCGGCGGCTGCCGGAGCGCTTCGGGTCGGCTCTCCAGTGGCTGCCGCGGCGCTCAGCGACGAGGCTCCGCCGCCAAAAAGAGCCGACATTGCAGACTCGAACGTCGGTCCGTAGGCCAGCCGGTCTTGCAGTGCAAGCACGACCAGACGCAACTCCGGCATCGGACTCCGCTCCGCCTGCAGGTAAATCGGTTCCGCATACAACAGCGCGCGTCCGGTCGGGATCACCAGCAACGCTCCACGCCGCACATGCGAGCCTTGCTGATTCCACAGCGTCAATTGCCCGGAAAGTTGTGCGTTCTGATCAATTCGCGCCTCGATTTGCAGCGGTCCATCGACAAGCTTCGTCTTCGGGAAGTTGTAGACGACCGACGTGCCGTACTGTGCGCCGTCGCTGCGCCCGGCAATCCACCCGATCAGATTATTTCGATTGGCCGGCGTGAATGGCAGGATCTCCACGAACTCCACGCCGGTTTCGCCTGGCAGTTTCATCAGCACAAAGTTCGGCTGCATCGCCTGCGTTACTTGCTGACCGCCGTCGCTCAAGCCAACTTCGGTGGCGACAGTCCACAAATCCTCGCGGTTGTAGAACGCCTCGGGGTCCGTCATGTGATACAGGCCGTAAACTTCCGCCTGCAGTTTGAGCAGCAACTCGGGGTAGCGCACGTGTTTGCGCAGTCCTGGCGGCATCGTGGCCGCATCCTTGAACAGGCTCGGAAAGATGCGGCGATAGGCTGCGATGATCGGATCCTCCGGATCAAACACGTAAAACGTGGTCGTACCATCGTAGGCGTCGACCACCACCTTGACGCTGTTACGCATGTAGTTGATGGGATTGCTGTCGAGTTGGTAGTGAGTCGAGTACGGATAGCTGTCTGAAACTGTATATGCATCCATGATCCACGACAGACGACCGTCGTCGCCGAGCACGATATACGCATCTGGATCGTAGGTCAGGAACGGCGCTAACGCCGAGACGCGGTCGCGGATGTTGCGGCGCATCAGTAGCCGGCTATCCTTGTTTACGTCATCGCTGAACGGCAGCTTCGCGAGATCGCTTTGATCGAGTGCGATTACCAGGCGGCGAAAGAAACCGCCGAGAAGTATGCCGCCGCTGCCTTCATACGAAGTTAGGTTGTTCGTGGCGCCCTGCGGGTAGTTGAATTCCTGCTGCCGCGTCTTCACGTAAACATCAGTATTGGTCAACTCCCCGAAATAGATCTCTGGACGCGTCACGGCTAGACTGCGCACCGTGCTCTGAACTGGCATGTTGCTCAAAAGCAGCGTGGGCAGCCCTTCCCCCGTGAACCCGTTGACCGGGTTCATCGTGATGCCATAGCCATGTGTGTAGATCAGTTTCTCGTTGATCCAGTTGCGGCTGCTCTCCGGAAGTTTATCCACGTTCAACTCGCGCCCGGCGAGCATCACCTCGCGAGTCGCACCGTCAATTTCATATCGATCGATGTCGATGTCGGGAAAGTCGTAGTACGTGCGGATTTCCTGAATCTGGCGCAGCGTGTCCTGCAATGCATGCCAGTCCCATAGCCGGATGTTTTGAAGCGTAGCCTGATTGTTAGCCGGCTCGGCAGCCTCAACAGTCGTCTCGGCCGGAAACTCGCGCTGCGCGACTCGGTTCAATCCGTAGGCCTGCCGCGTCAGATCGGTGTTATAGACGATATAGGGCTTCTCGCGAACCAGTTCATTCGGCTTAACGATAAAGCTGCTGACGTACCAGCCGACTATTTGAACGACGATATAACAGACGGCAGCAGGGACGATCGCCGCGATCAGCCAGCGACCCCGCGGCGCTCGCATAGCGTTGGCAGATGCGATTATCGCACCGAGAATAAGCGCTGCGCAGACAACCAGCATCCCGGTGATCGTGACGTGAGCGTCCGTGTAAGTCACCCCTCCAAAGATTGTGTGATCGTCGAACAATAGCTCGAAGCGCCCGATGTAGACGCGCATCGCTAGGATCAGCAAGAGAAACGCAAACGTGATCGACAGTCCTCGCCAAGGCAATGTGACCGCGCGGCTGAGACGGCCAGCGAGCGCACGGCTTCCGCCCGTAATGAGGACGAAGAAGCCGGCGAGTAGACAGGTAATCACGGCTAGGGTAAGCAGCCAGCCAGCGATGAGTTGCCACGCGGGAAGAGCAAACAGAAAGAAGTTCAGCGGTTTGCCAAAAATCGGCTCCACGACGCTGCCGGTTGCACGCGGTGCATACCAAAAGAGCGCGAGCGCCGGCCACTCTGCCATCATGCTGGCGCCGGTTGCGGCGGCAACGGCGAACGAAACGCCGAGCGCAATGAGGCGCAGGACAGGCTCAACCGGAAGCTTCACCGGTCGTCCGCCGATGAGAATCGTATGACCGCTTGGCAGATCGGCGAGATGCGCCCGCTTCAGAGCCAGGAACGAACCGTACAAAATGAGAAACGTGGCCGCTGCGAAAGCCGCGAAGACTCCCCACTGCAGACTCAGTGTTTTCCAGAATACGTCCCCGTAGCCGAGCGACCTGAACCAGAGGACATCCACGTAAGACGACAACGCGCTCCGGCCGCCAAAGAAGATGACCGCCAGCACGGCGAGAATGATAAGAAAGCGGCGGCGCCGCGGCGGATGCATCCGTGGCGGCTGTATTCGCGGATTGTTCGGCGGCGGCCAGTCAATAGACTCGGGCATTGCCCTCCCTCGTTATTAGCAGCATTTCGGCGAGCAGAGTTCCAAGTGACGGTATTGTACCGTGCTCAACAAGGAGTAACCACTTGGTGGATCGTGAGCATTCGGTTTTCGCCGTTTCGCAAGCTGATCGCATAGCATGTTCCCATAGAGTGCCGTCCCTCGAGCGCCCCACAAATCGCAAGACGCCGCTTCGTTGCGATCCTAGAATTCCACGCGCAGGGCAAGTTGGCCGGTGCGGTTTCCAGTGTTCTCCGCAGTCTGCGGGGCGCTGAGAACGCCGAAGGTTGCCGGGACATCGATCTGCGTCGCAGGAGGAGCGAAGTTAGTGTGATTGAGCACGTTCGTAAATGTTGATTCAAAGCGCATTCTTACTCTCTCGGTAACCGGAAAGACCTTGGCAAGCCCAAGGCTGACTGCGGCCGTGCCTGGGCCCTGGAGGATGCCGACTCCGGCATTACCGAATCGTCCAGCGCCGACTGGGGTTGGCGAAAACGCGGCCAGGTTGAAGTACTGCGCATGCGACTGCCCACTGTAGAGATTCCTCGAAACCTGGTCGGGACGCAAGTAAGCTCCACGATTGACCACGTCGGTATTGGACTGATCGTAGGAATCGCTGATGCTCGGCGTGAGCCACGGGCCGGTCTCCAGCAAAGTAACAGTTGTCAGCTCCCAACCACCCAGCACTGTGTTCTTCCAGCCACCATTATTTATAAAGTTACGGCCCTGACCGACAGGCAGCTGGTAAAGACCTGTCAGAAGAAACCGGCTGCGACGTGTTCCTTCAACATTGCCATAGTCACTGCCGGCATCGAAGCGGTTTGCAATCGGGACGCCATAATTAACTTCACCGGCGAAAGCCGTAGGATTGTCGCCCTGATTGTCGGCGAGATTCTTCGCCAAAGTGTAGTTGGCTCCGAAGTAGAGGCCGTGCGACATCTTATGGCTTTCCTCAATTTCGAGAGCATTGTAGTTCGCTTCGCCCGCATTGAAGGTGCTGTAGAGCGTGAACCAGTTGTGGTAAGGCGCCCGCGGATCAACATAGGGGCTGGCGGCCGTCGTCTGATACGGCGTCGTGCTCGCCGGGATTTGGTTCAGGTCTTCAGTAATGCTGAGCCGGTAGCTGTGCATGCCGACATAGCTGACGCGCAAACTGTCGTTGTTTCCAACTTGATGTTCGACGGTGAGGTTCCATTGATTCGCCTGCGGATCGCGGTAGTTCGGGTCAACTCCCTGATCGAGACCACCACCGCCATATTGTATGCCGACGGCGGGTGGCGCTGTATTGGGAAATTGAATCAACGGAGTGCCGTCCGCAGTTGCGGTATTCGTGTATGTGTGCAGTGCCGACGTCGGATTTCCACTGTTATTGAAAGATAAAGGTCCCAGGTTGGTCATCGTGAAGATGCCGAATCCCGCACGAATAACTGTCTTGGTGTCGTTAAACGGACGCCACGCAATCGTTACCCGCGGCTGAAAGTTCCGTGTATAAATATTGCGCAGCGACTGCGGCAAGTGGTCCTGGCTCGCAGTCACGTAGTTCGTGCATGGCAGGGCTGTGTATCCCAGGTTGCAGGCATTGAACGACTGCTGGAATGCAAGATTCGACGGCTGAATGTTTTTCTGCTGCAGATATGCCGCGAGTCCGTTGGGCACGACAATCGAATTGTTTCTCTGGTCGAAGTTCGCCAGATTGCCCCCGTCTTCGTGAAAACCCGGCAGGATCTGCCAGCGCAGGCCGTAGCTGAGAGTGAGGCGGCTGTTGATCTGGTATTCGTCCTCGCCGTACACGCCATATTGCCACGCCGTTCCGCCCACGTCCGGACTCGACACTGCAAAGAACAGAGAGGTCGGTGTTCCTTCAAGGAAGTCGCCGAAAGCATTGCCCGTGAACGTACCTTGAAAGATGAAATCACCGAAATCGTCGGAGTTAAACACCGGTGCAAAACTTTCCAGATCGAAGTACCTGACTCTCCGCGCATCCACGCCCGTCTTTAAGGTGTGCTTACCGTGCGTCCAGCTCAGATTGTCAGTGAACTGGATTGTCTTCGACTGCGTCACGCCGGTCTTGTCGCGGCCAATGGGAGTGAATCCCGTCCCGGCGCTGAAGTTGACCGTTGGAAAAGCATGCGTGGCGGGGTGCTGGCTGATGTTTACGCCGGTCAGATCGAGTTGCGAGAGCGCGTCTGCGCCCTCGATCGGGAAACCCACGCTGGTCGTTACATTGGTGAATCCAAACCGAAACTCATTCAGCAGACGCGGTGTGAGCACCCAGGTATGCGAGACCAGCAGACTGCGGTTGTGCACGCTGTCCGAGTCGTCCGGCAAAAGGGGGTTGGCGTAATCCTCGGTGATGTTCTTGCGGCTGAAGCGCGCATAAACCGATTGTTTCGAATTGATCGTGTGGTCAATGCGGAGATCGGCTCCATCGGTGCGCGCGGGCGTGGCCTGAAAATTCTCGTAGTTATAATTCGACTGCCCAGTGACATTGGGCAGCGGATAGTAGCTCAACAACGCGGCGGCAGTGGGATTGATGTTCGTAATCGGCGCGGTGACGCCAAGCGCGGTCAGGTCACCGTTGTGTTCGTCCTGCGTAGGAACAAGAAACTGCTCGGCTACTGCGGTCGAGCGGCGATTTCCCTCGTAATCGAGAAAGAAGAACGTCTTATCCTTGCGGTTGTAGAGATGCGGAATACTCAGCGGGCCGCCTAGCGATCCGCCAAAGGTGTTGAAGTGTTTGGGAGCTTTGCCAGTGAAGCCGTAGGGGGCCGCATCGAGCGCGTCGTTCTGCAGATACTCAAACAAGGTGCCGTGATACTGACTCGTGCCACTTTTGGTCGTAAAGGTGACATCGCCCACCTGCGAAAACTCTGCGCTGTTGTTAAACGACGTAACTCTCACCGCCGAGATTCCCTCCTGCGATGGATAAGCGTCCTGCAGCGCGCCGTTTTGCCGCACGTTCGCCGTAGAGATGCCGTCCACAGAGAAGTTCACCATCGCCGAGCTAGCGCCTCCCAACGCGATGTTCCCCGAACTGTCCTGCTGCACGTTCGGCGAAAGCGACAGCGCTGCCAACGGGCTCGTCGTGCTGGCGCGATTGTTCAGCGGAAGCTGCGTAATCTGAGAGTTGTTCTTCGAATCGCTGATCACACCATTCTCGGTGTTAATCACGGCCACGGTGTCAGAAACCTCTACCGTCTGCGACTGACTTTTGATTCCTAAGGTGACATCAATCCTCAGCGCTTGCCTGGAAGTCAGTTCAGCGGATGGAACCTGGAACTCGGCAAAACCCTCAGCCTGAGCGGAAAGCGCGTAGTTGCCCGGCTTGAGGTTCACAAACTCAAATGATCCATTCTCGTCCGATGTAGTGGAGCGAATGTTGTTGTCTTCCAACCGTCGTATCTTGACCGATGCGCCCGGCACAACAGCCTGGGTCGTGTCACGCACCACACCCACGATGCTGCCAAACGTTGACTGGGCATCTGCAGAAACGCTGAACCCAGGAACACATATCCCGAGAACGCAGAGAACGGCCAGCACCGCCCCGATCGCATGGATCAGTTCTTTGCTCACGTCACTAACCTCCGCCGGGACGATGCTCGGGAGATCGAATCTCCTGATTGTCTTTGGAGTTCACGCCCGGTGGTCCGAACCTAGCAGGGACGGCGTAAAGAAGCTGTGGGCAAGCAATAAGGGAATCGTAAAGTCGGTCCGCAAAGAGACGATAGCCCGCATCGAGAATTCTGATCAGAGGGGATTGATGGATAGAGATGGGTAGAGATCGATAGAGCAGCCGCGTGCCCCATCCTTAACGTCGCGGAACTATTCCGATCCCAACTTCACTCTTGTCCTGCGACGTTAGGGTGGGGACTTTGACTTCCTGAGGTGGGTTAAATGGGGCAGGTTAAATGGTGACACGTCCCGGTTGTCTTATGCCGGTGTCGCAGCAGCCTTTACGCGTCGGTTCTCTCGCCGGTCAATTGCCTCAAGGACCAGGGCCACCACGAGCATTCCGATCGCGACCTGTGTCATACCGTGGATTTGGCGCGCCTCAATCACATAAAGTGACAGCGCTACCGCCAGCACCACGCACGCCACCACTCTCGTATTTGTAAAGACCTGCTTGACAGCTCTTATCCCTCCGCGCCACACGAAGAACGCACCGACAGCGACACGACCAGCAGCGCACCTTGCCAGAGCGGCGTCATCGGAACATTGATAATGGCATGAGCGATGATTGATGGAATCAGTGACCGCGTCCAGGCAAACACAACTCCCAACCCGACCGCCAGACATAGCAGGCTCGCGACCATCGTTAAGTTGTACACATTTGCGATTAGATACTGCCGGTGCGCGAAAGTAAAAAAGCAGGCAGTTGCAATAATTGCCGGTCCGTCTCCCCAATCTTCGGCCAGCCGGCGCTGATAATATCCGCGAAAGATGAGTTCCTCAACCACCGGAATGAGCGCATAACTCATGATCGCCGCGAGCAGCCAGAACTGCCATCTCCGCCAGGACATTTCAAAGAACGCCTGCCGCCAGGGTGCCATAGCGCCGAGAGGATGAATAGCGTCAACCAGCGTGTGAAGCAAAACCGGCCATTGCGTCAGAACAGAGGTTGCGACCCCAGCCAGGATCAGCGTTATCCACGGACGGCCTGCCCGCGTCAGACCATAGGCCGCGCGCCCTCGTCGCCGATACCACCAGTTGATCGGCACGATAAGCACGAAATAAGAACCGTAAAGCAACACTATCGCCAGAAACATCTGACGCGATGCCACCAGCAAATCGGCGTTCGTCTCGTGCACAGTGAATAAGTCAAATGGATTCACGGTCGAGATCAAGTGCCAATGCGCGAGCAACGTCACAATCCGATCGCTGAGAAAAGCCCCGGTGAGATATATCCCGAGCACTTCGAGTAGCGCCGCCATCCGTCGTCGCGCCTTCATCGCGGAGAGTATATAGCAAGTCTCCGGGCGCCCCGTCCTTAACGTCGCGGAACTACTCCGATCCCAACTTCACTCTTGTCTTGCGACGTTGGGGTGGGGTTTTGACTTCCTGAGGGTAAGTTAAATGGTGCAACATCAGGTCTGTCTCCTGTTTTCTCGCGTCCGGTCGGATGTCAGGAAATGACAGGCAATCCTTCCGTAATCCGGCAAGAGAAGGTTGCCCGACGATTGGTTCTGGGTGCAAAATTGAACGTGGATGCGCGTGTTCCTGGCGTCAGACGAATCAGCCTGGATCACCGGCGAGGTAATTCGTGCCGCAGGTGGTCTCGTTGCAGCCACCTGAGGCAACGTGCTGGCCTCGCAATAACAACGCAGTTATAGCAACACAGAGTCGGAGTAGGGATCACGATTGCGCATGACCCCCTCCACGGATCCGGACGAGCGGTTTTCCCGCATCCGGCTCTTGCCTTAGGTGACGACGCCCATGC
>Ga0209420_1001297_pt1 | contig 11953 bp, 5 predicted proteins | sample BlaSpr_A8_OM1_O1_FD_187972 | JGI IMG/M metagenome (GOLD analysis project Ga0209420, IMG submission 187972) | Forest soil microbial communities from Thunder Bay, Ontario, Canada - Black Spruce, Ontario site 2_A8_OM1_O1 (SPAdes) (version 2) | ecosystem: Environmental > Terrestrial > Soil > Boreal...
CACGCGAAAAGTCCGCGTAATCTCCTCGGGGGGACGACCCCCCCAGACCCCCCCGCGTGACATCCGCTCGGGCCAGAAGGCCCTCGCGGCTGTCTCGGCTCGCGCCGCCCCACACATTCATGCGTGCAAGATCACTTGACCCACATGCGGCAGGCAAGCCTACATTCCGTCCTACGTGACCAATTCGCCGTCTTTGATGCTGAGGACGCGGTCGGCTAGGCCTATCAGGACCGGGTCGTGGGTGGCGACTATTGCGGTGATGCCTTCGGCGTGCACGATGCTGCGCAGCAGCCGCATGATCTGTCCGCCGGTGTCGGAGTCGAGCTGACCGGTCGGCTCGTCCGCCAGCAGCAGCTGCGGTTCGTTGGCCAGCGCCCGGGCGATCGCCACCCGCTGCTGCTCACCGCCGGACAGCTCATAGGGGCGCAGGCTGACCCGGCCGCCGAGGCCGACGAGGTCGAGCAGGGCAGCGGCCCGCTGCTCCCGCACCGCAGGGTCGGTCCTGGCCAGCCGCATCGGCAGGCCCACGTTCTCGGCCGCTGACAGGATCGGGATCAGGCCGAATGCCTGGAAGATGAACGCCACGGTGTCCCGCAGCAGCCGCGCCCGGCCGTCGGCGTCCATCGCGGTGACGTCCTGGCCGGCCACCTCGACCCGGCCGCTCGTCGGCTGGTCCAGGCCGCCGATGATGCTGAGCAGCGTGGACTTTCCCGAGCCGGACCTGCCGCGGAGCGCGACCAACTCGCCCCGGCTGACCGAGAGCGTCACCCCGCGCAGCGCGCGCACCTCGGTCCGCCCGCCGCCGAACGTGCGGGTCACCGACTCGGTCCTGGCGATCACCAGATCCGTTCCCGTTTGGGTATCCGCCGCGGTCATGGCTGGTCACCTTCGGTGCCTGTTACGCCGTCGTGCACGTCGGCCTGGCCACCCCGGCCACCGTGGCCGTGGGCCGCATGAGGAGTGCTGGTTCGAGTGGGCGGGCTCGCGGTGTCCGGCCAGACGCCTAGGTGGTCGGGCTCGAGCGCCAGCAGCACCCGGTCCCGCATGCCGAGCGTGTCGATGAAGTCGCGCGGGATCTGCAGCCGGCCGGCCCGGTCGAGCACCGAGTACTCCTGCGCGACGTCGGCCGCCTCGCCCTGGTCGTCGACCGTGGTGCGGCGCAGCACCTCGGTGCTGATCCTGCCGTCCCTGATCGCGATCGTCCTGCGGACCTGGGCCGACACCAGCGGATCGTGCGTGACCACCAGGATCGTCACGCCGAGCTCCGCGTTGGCCGTGCGCATCGCGCCGAACACCTGGTCGGCGCTGTCGCTGTCCAGCTCGCCGGTGGGCTCGTCGGCCAGCAGCACCGCCGGCTGGTTGGCGAGCGCGATGCCGATCGCGACCCGCTGCTGCTCCCCGCCGGACATCTGGGCGGGCATCCGGTCGGCGCAGTATGCGACGCCGACCAGGTCCAGCAGCTCCATCGCCCGGGAGCGCCGCTTGCCCCGGCGCAGCCCGGCCAGCCGCATCGGCAGGGCCACGTTCTCGGCCGCTGTCAGGTGCGAGAAGAGGTTTCTGGCGGTCTGCTGCCATAGGAAGCCGACGACCGAGCGCCGGTACCCGAGCCGGTCCTTCGAGCGCATCGTCAGCAGGTCATGGCCTGCCACCCGGGCCCGGCCGGCGGTCGGCGTGTCCAGGCCCGCCAGGATGTTCAGCAGCGTGGACTTGCCGCTTCCCGACGCGCCGACGAGCGCGGTGAGCTCGCCGGGGTCGACGACCAGGTCCAGGCTCTGCAGCGCCTGGACCTCGATCCCCGCGGTTGAGTAGATGCGCACCAGCCGGTCACACGCGATCACGGCATCCCCGGCCCCCGGCGCCCCACTTACCTCCCGGTCCCGCCCCACTGCCGTGGCGTCTCGGCGCTCACCAGGCCCGCGCGCGCCACTGGTCAGCTGGTCGATCGAGGTGCGGTCTCCTTCACCCACCCGCGTCCACCCTTCCCGCATCCACCCCTCACCTACCCTCGTCCAAGCGGATCACCGTGCTGGTGCGCCGGCGGATCAGCGCGTTCTGGACCGCCGCGGCCACCATGATCAGGATCAGGGCGCCGGCCGCCGGCGCGACCAGCGCCACCAGGTCAGGCCGCAGTGGCACCGGGGCGCTGGACCCGGTGAACGCGGACAGATCGAGCCCGGGCCCGATCAGCGGGCCGAGGGCCAGGCTGGCCAGCTCGCCGCCCAGGATGGCGACGATCAGCAGCGGCAGCGCGTCGAGCAGGGCAAGGCGCCGGGCCTGACGGGCGGTCATGCCCATCGCGGTGAGCCACACGCCGATCCTGGTCCGGTCGCGCCCGGCCAGCAGCACCCCTAGCAGCACCGCGGCTACCGCGCAGGCCGCGGAGGCGGCCGCGGCCTCTTCGAGCGCCACGTCCGACGCGTGCACCGTGGGCGAGCCGGCCGCGGCCTGCAGTGCCGCGGTCCTGGAGGTGATCTGGCCGCCGGGAAGCTTGTGCGCTACCACCGCTCGCAGCGCTCCGAGGTCGATGTGCGCGCCGGCGAGCAGCATGGTGTTCGGCGTGGTGTTGTCGATCAGCCGGGAACTGGCCCAGGCCGGGATGATCACAAACGAGCCGCCACCGGGAACAGCCGGGGTGCTGCTCGCGGTCGCGGCCACCCGGAGGGGCAGGGTGGCGCCCTCGAACGCGAGCTGCCGCGATCCGCCCCTTATGTCGGCAGCCACGTTGGGTGAGGCGATGACCGGGACGGTGCCGCCGCGCTGGCCCGCCGGCGGCGCGGCGAGCAGCCGGGCCGGGAACGCTGGCCACGGCGTGTCCGCCACCAGCGCCGCGTACTGCGCCGGGTTGACGATGACCACGCCGACCGACTTCGAGCCGGTCGACCCGATGAGCAGGTTGGCGGCCTGCGTCGAGTTCGTGGCCATCAGGAACACGGCGGACGAGCGCCGCACCCCGGGCACGGTTGCCACGGCCGCCTGGGCCGCCGGGCTGATTGACGTGCTCGTCCCGGCGGCGTTGACCACGGCGTCCGCGCCGACCTGCTGCCACGAGACGCTGATCTGGCCGCTGGTCACCGCGGCGCGGACCATGCCGCCCAGCGCGATCACGGCCATGGCGACCACCAGCGCGAGCGCGGGCAGCAGCGGAACCGACCGGGCCCGTGCCGAGCGGGCGATTCCGAGGAACCCAACGGTTCCGCGGCGCGCCGCCGTGATCCGCGCCACGGCGCGCAGCGGTACCGGGTACACCCGGGCCGCGATCAGCCCTGCCGCGATCGCGATGAGAACCGGGGCGGCGACCAGGTACGGGTCGACACCCGCACCGGGCGCCAGGCCACGCACCCGCAGCGCGACCACGCCACCGACGATCACCACGATCGCTGTCGACTCGATCACCAGTCTGCGGGCGGAACGGCGCGGCACGGCCAGCTCGGTGCGGCCGGCTCCGGTCAGCGACCGCAGCCCGCGGTGTTCCCACGCGGCGAGCAGGGCCGGCGCGGTCAGCGCGATCACCGCGGCGATCGCGGCCAGCACCCAGCTTGTCGTGTTGCCCCCGTCCGGCACCGCCACGACGCCCAGGGCGACGCCCACGACCAGGGCGGGCACGGCCGCCCCCGCCGTCGCGCCGAGCACCCGCCACGCGATCTGGGCGGTGCTCCCGCCGCGGGCCCTGCTCAGAGCCAGCTCGCCGCGGAACGCGTCGGTGCGCGTGACGGCGCCGATCAGCAGCAGGATCGTGGTGGCCGCGGCAACCCCAGCGAGCAACAGCGCGTCGGTGGTGCCGACGGCCGCCTGCGCGGCGATGAACGCGGAGAGGACGCCGGTGCCGTTGGCCGACAGCGACGGCGGGTTCTGCAGCGACTGCCCGATCGCCTGCACCGCCGCTTCCCCGGCGTTTCCGCTGGCCATGCTCGTCATCGCGGCCAGCATCCCGGGCGCCTGTGACGCGGAGAGGCCGCCGGTCAGCAGCGGGTATTCCCACGACATCGTGACGATCGCGCCGCTGAGGGCGGCCTGCAGCCCGGAGAGCTCATTCGGCCCGATGAGCACCGCGCCGAGCCAGACCGGCGAGGTTGTCGGGTTGTCCAGGAAGGGCGCGGCAACCAGCGGATCGGTGGTCCAGAACGTCGACGCGGGATCGGTCGGCTTGAGCACGCCGGTGACCTTCAGCACGATCGGCGGGTCGCTCGCTGGCATGGTGCTGCCCCGGCCAAGGCTGACCAGCGATCCGAGCCGCAGCCCGAATCTTTTTGCCGTCGGCTCGGTGACCGCGGCCTGCAGGGTGATCGCGTGGGTGCCGGTGCTGCTGGCCGTGGCCGACTGCGGCATCGTTCCCGAGACCAGCCGGGCGTTGCCGGACATCGCGGCGCGGTAGGCGACCTCGAGCTGGGGCGGCTTGAAGGCGACCGCTTGCGGCGCCGGGTTGAGTACGAGGAGCAGCGGTCCGGTCAGCCCGGACCACTGCTGTCTGGCCGGGGAGACGAGCGGCGGGTGGATGTAGGAGGCCATCACGCTGGACATGGTCTGGATCTGGGCTGCCGTGAGCCCCTGGCCCAACCCGATGATCTGCGAGGACGACGTGGCGGACACGCTGAAGCCGCCGGCGTGCGTCAGGGTCTGCCGCAGCGTCTTGTTCTGCAGCGAGGTGATCTCCCGTGGCCCGGCCGTCGCGAGGAAGGCAGCCAGCAGGGCGATCACGGCCAGCGCCAGCCACGGCCCCGGGCCGGCGTCGCCGGCCAGGAACCGCCGGATGCGGGACGCCACGGGCAGGCCGCCGGCCGGCGGCGCGGGGGGGATGGGAGGGTTGCCTCCCCTGGACGGTGCGCTCACGTCTCGGCCTCCAGCCGGGTGCGCGCCGCCAGCCCGGCCCGCCGGGCCGGGCCGAGCGCCGCGATCGCGACCGGCACGGCCGCGGTCACCAGGGCCACGGCAATGGGCACGGCCAGCGGAACCTGCACCAGGACGGCGGGCTGCGGATGGGCCCCGGTGGCGGTGAGCGTGACCGCGGGGACCACCAGCCTGGCCAGCACGCCGCCGAGGACCAGGCCGGCCACGGCCGCGGGGATGCCGAGGGCGGCCTGCTCGAGGCAGAGCAGCCGGGTGAGCTGACGCCGGGTGGCGCCGAGCGCCGCCAGCAGCGCGAGGTCGCGGGCTCGTTCGCCGGCCGTGGCCGCGGCCACGGCGAAGCCGGCCGCGGCCAGGATCACGGCAGCGGCCGCGATCGCGAGCATCGCAAGCTGCGGTGCCGCCCCCAGCGGGTTGGCCAGCAGCGAGGCGGCCAGGGACGCCCGGTCGGTGAACGTGGCGCCGCCGGGCAGCCTGGTCGGCGCGGCATCCGCGGTGCGCAGCCACCACTCGGTCACCGGCTCCGGCGGAGCGCCGTCGGCCGCCAGAGTCTGCTGCAGGAGGCTCTGGTCCACCACGATCCCTCCGGATCCGCTGATGGTGGGGAAGCTGGCGATCACGCTGACGATCGTCACCCGCACCGCCGTGTTGCCCACCTGGATCGGGAAGGTGGAGCCGCGCCCCTGCCCGGTGGCGGCCGTGAACGCGCTGGTGGCCGCTGCTGGCAGCGCGCGAGTCGGCCGGGGCGGCGCGACCGAGATCGACGCGGGCAGCGTGGTGGCGGGCACGCCGAACTGCGGCGGGAAGATGCCGGACCCCGGCTGGAACGACACCGTCAGGCTGGTGCCGCGCGTTGCCGTGCTGGTGACCGACGGCTGGATGGTGACCTGGCCGGAGCCGGCGGTGGTTGACGAGGCCAGGCGCCCGCCCGCCGTGGCCGCGGCGAACGGCGCGCCGAAGCCGCCGGTCAAGCTCGCGGATCCGCGCACCGACTCGATGGACAGCGTGGCGTGCGCGGCTCCGGGCGTTTCGGTGGTCGGCATGACGTACTGCAGGCTGTAGCCGGTGATGCGCAGCGGGTACGCCGCCTTGTTGCCCGGGGCGACCGGAACGACCAGCGTGGTCGCCGTCCCGTTGGTGTGCAGCAGCCCTGCCTGCAGCTGATACGGGATCCCGAAGGCGTCCGTGACCTCGAGGAACAGCACCGGCTGGCCGACCGATTTGGCGTGCAGGCTCGCGGTGATTTCCAGACGGGCGGGCCGGCCCGGTACCGGCGCGCCTTGGGACGCCGCCGGGCGGTCCGCGGCCGGCGAGAGCCGGTCGAGCAGCGCCGTTGGCGACCCGCCCACCAGGTCCGGCCGGATCGCGGCGACCGACGCGGCCGGCCTTGCGTCCAGCGCCAGCAGCGTCGCTGTGGTCGAATTCGGCATCATGGCCGAAACCCGGATGACCGGCGTACTCCCGGTCACCCCGTGCGCGCCGGTCAGCGTGGCAACCTGACCCAGCGTGAGCGGTGCCTGCGGTGACAGGTCGACGCGCTCGTCGGCGCCGGCGGCGAAGCTGGCCTGGTCCTGCGCCGAGCGCTGCCAGCTGCTCCACTGCGCCACCGCGAGCACGCTGGTGGCCACGGCGAGCACCGCGAGCAGCACCGGGCCGGCCTGGCGCAGCGGTCGCCGGCTGATCTGCCACGCCGCCACAGCGGTGGTCATGTCGCGGCCACGGCTGGCCGCGCGGTCGCCGAGCCTGACCACGAGCGGCAGCAGCCGCAGCAGGATGACCGCTCCGGCGGCCAGGGCCAGCACCGGCGCGCTGACCAGGACCGGGTCGATGCCGATCGAGCCGCTCAGGCCCGTCGATACCGGGGCGGCATAGTGCACGAGCTGCCAGCCGGCCAGCCCGGCGAGCACCAGCAGGCCGAGGTCGGCCCCGGCTCGGGTGGCCGCGCCCAGCGCGCCACGCCGCCCGCGCTGGGCGCGTTCCCGCACCGGCGAACCAGCGGTGCGCAGCCACGGCAGGGCGATCACCACCAGGCACCCGGCGGCCACCGCGGCGGCCGCCACCCACGCGGCGGCCGGGAACGCGACCGGCAGCCGCAGCCCGCTGCGGCTGAGCGGGCCGTGGCGGGCCAGCGGCGGCAGCAGCAGGCCGGCCAGCAGCGGGCTCACGACCAGGGCCGGCAGGACCAGCAGCGCCGCCTCGGCAACGCCGGACCCGGCCAGCTGCCAGCGGGAGGCTCCCCGCGACCGCAGCAGCGCCGCCTCGGCCTGGCGCTGGCTGCTCAGCATCACCGTGGCGAGCGCCAGCGTCGCCCCGGCGATCACGAGCAGGATCGCCGCGCCGATGGCCAGCTGGGACCTGGTCACGACCAGCGCCGTCCCCAGGCCGGATAGCAGCCCGGGCAGCGCGGTGGACACGGTCTGGTTCTGCACTCTGCCCATCCGGCCGACCTTGTTCACGGCCGACTGCAGCCGGCCGGAAGCGGCCTGCAGGTCCCCGGCGCCGATCCTGGCCACGTCGGGCACGGCCGCCCAGGCGGCAGCGTCCACGGCGACGTGCCCGGTGGCCATCACCGCCGGCGTGGTCACGAGCGGCCCGTAGTCGGCGAACCCGCCCGATTGCTGCACGCCGGCGGTTGCGGAGCTGAGCAGCCAGTACGGGCTGCCCGGCTGCAGCGGGCGGAAGATCCCGGTGATGCGCACGTCGACGGGGGCGCCGGTGACGCTCTCGTGCAGCCGGATCGTCTGGCCGGCCGCCAGGTGCAGGCTCCGGGCCAGGCCAACCGGCACCGCGGCGGGCACCGCCGCCGAGCCGCTCACCACGGTGGGCCAGGAGCCGGCGAGCAGCGCAGCGTGCGCGTTCAGGGCGGTCAACGAGATCAGGTGCGTCTGCGCGTTCGCCAGGCCGGTGCCGCGGGGGAGATCGAGATAGTCGGAACTGGCCGCGCCCCAGACCGCGACCGGCACGCCGCCGAGCGCGGTGAACAGCGATGTTCGCAGCTTGCCGCCGACCGCCGGCACCGTGGCGGCCGAGCTCACGGTCGCGTTCACCGAAATCGTGGTGCCGGGGTTGCCGGTCAGCGAGGTGCGCACCGCGTGATTGCTGACCGTGGCCGAGAACGCGGCGAGCGCGGCGAGCAGGGTCGCCGCGAGCACCACGGTCAGCGCGGCGGCGGCGAGCGCCAGTCGGTGTGGCAGCAGGCGCCGGACGATGGCGGGCGCTCTACGCACGACCCCCGGTCACCTCGCCTTCCGCCCGCATGCAGGACGGGCTGCCCCGAGCCGCCCGGGCAGCGCCGCCTGAGATCACCCTGACACGAGCCGGCCGGGCAGATCCACAGCCGATACCAGGCGGAAACCGTTTTGCGCGCCGACCCGTAATCAGGAGCAACCAGATTATCGGCCACTATTCATGGTCATAGCGACCGGTGCGCGCGATCGGTACCGGGGTCGCCGCCCTACTAGACTCACCTGGCGTGACCGCACCAAATTCCGCCGAGCTTTCCCCCCAGTACTCGCCCGCGGACGTCGAAGGCCGCCGGTACCGGCTGTGGGAGGAACGCGGCCTGTTCACCCCCGACGCGGAGTCCCCAGCGCCCGCGTTCTCGATCGTCATCCCGCCGCCGAACGTGACCGGCTCGCTGCACATCGGCCACGCGCTCGACCACACGCTGATCGACGCGCTGGTCCGGCGGCGCCGGATGCAGGGCTACAACACGCTGTGGCTGCCGGGCATGGATCACGCGGGCATCGCCACCCAGAACGTGGTCGAGCGCGAGCTGGCCAAGGAGGGCCTGAGCCGGCACGACCTGGGCAGGGAGGCGTTCGTCGAGCGGGTCTGGCAGTGGAAGGCCGCGTCCGGCGGCGCGATCCTCGGCCAGATGCGGCGGCTCGGCGACAGCGTGGACTGGTCCAGGGAGCGGTTCACGATGGACGAGGGCCTGTCCCGCGCGGTGCAGACCATCTTCAAGCGGCTGTTCGACGACGGGCTCATCTACCGGGCGCAGCGGATCATCAACTGGTGCCCGCGCTGCCTGACCGCGCTGTCCGACATCGAGGTTGACCACACCGACGACGACGGCGAGCTGGTCACGATCAGGTACGGCGACGGCGCGGACTCGGTCGACGTCGCCACCACCCGGGTGGAAACCATGCTCGGCGACACCGCCGTGGCCGTGCATCCCGACGATCCCCGGTACAGCCGGCTGGTCGGCACCGACGTGGAGCTGCCGCTGTCCGGGCGCCGGATTCCCGTGGTGGCCGACCCGCACGTCGACCCGGCGTTCGGCACCGGCGCGGTCAAGGTGACGCCAGCGCACGACCCGGATGACTTCGAGATCGGCCGCCGTCACGACCTGCCCAGCCTGGTGATCATGGACGAGCGCGGGGTGATCACCGCGCACGGCCCGTTCCAGGGCCTGGACCGGTTCGAGGCCCGGCCCGCCGTGCTCGCCGCGCTGCGCGAGCAGGGCCGGGTGGTCGCGGAGCGGCGGCCGTACGTGCACGCGGTCGGGCACTGCCAGCGATGCGGGACGACCGTGGAGCCACGGCTGTCGCTGCAGTGGTTCGTCAAGGTCGGCCCGCTGGCCAAGGCGGCCGGGGACGCGGTGCGCGACGGCCGGGTACGGATCCACCCGCAGCAGATGGCGGCCCGGTACTTCGACTGGGTGGACGACATGCACGACTGGTGCATCAGCCGCCAGCTGTGGTGGGGCCACCGGATCCCGGTCTGGTACGGACCCGACGGTCAGGTCGTCTGCGTGGGGCCCGGCGAGGAGCCGCCGTCCGGCGCGGGCTGGCAGCAGGATGCCGACGTGCTCGACACCTGGTTCTCATCCGCGCTGTGGCCGTTCTCCACGCTCGGGTGGCCGGACGACACGGCGGACCTGCGCACGTTCTACCCGACGAGCGTCCTGGTCACCGGCTACGACATCCTGTTCTTCTGGGTCGCCCGGATGATGATGTTCGGGCTTTACGCGATGTCCGGTGCCGAACCGGAGGCCGCCGTGCCGTTCCGCACGGTCGCCCTGCACGGCCTGGTCCGTGACCAGTACGGCAAGAAGATGTCCAAGTCGCGCGGGAACACCGTGGACCCGCTGGACTGGATCGACCGCTTCGGCGCCGACGCCACCCGGTTCACCCTGGCCCGCGGCGCCAGCCCGGGCAGCGACGTCGCGGTCAGCGAGGAGTGGGCGGCCGGAGCCAGGAACTTCTGCAACAAGCTGTGGAATGCTGCCAGGTTCGCGCTGCTGAACGGCGCCGACGCCGCCGCGGCACTGCCCGTCCCCGGCGAGCCCGAGCACTCCGCGCTATCGACCGCGGACCGCTGGATCCTGTCCCGGCTCGCCGCGGTCACCGTCGAAGTGGACGGGCTGTTCGAGCAGTTCGAGTTCGGCAAGGCATGCGATGCGCTCTACCACTTCGCCTGGGACGAGTTCTGTGACTGGTACCTGGAGCTGGCGAAGGTGCCGCTGGCCGGTGACGACGCCGCGGCCGCGGCGAGGACCAGGGCGGTGCTCGGGCACGCGCTTGACCGGCTGCTGCGGCTGATCCACCCGGTGATGCCGTTCGTCACCGACGAGCTGTGGACCCATCTGACCGGCGGTGACTCGGTGATGGTGGCTCCCTGGCCCGGCGTGGCCGCACCCGGCATTCGTGAGGCACGCGGCGTAGCAGGTCCGCCAGCCGACGATCTGCAGCGCGACCTGGCGGCCGAGGCGGAGATCGAGGCGCTGATGCGGCTGGTGACCCAGGTGCGCAGGTTCCGGTCGGACCAGGGGCTGCGGCCGACGCAGCCGGTGCCCGCGGTCCTGTCCGGCATCGAGGCGACGCCGCTGGCCCGGCACGAGGCCGCGATCCGCTCGCTGCTGCGGCTCGCCGAGCCCGGCCCGGACTTCGCACCCACGGCCTCGGTGCAGGCCGAGGCGATCACGGTGCAGCTGGACACCGCCGCGGCGATCGATATCGGTGCGGAGCGGCGCCGGCTGGAGAAGGACCTGTCCGCCGCCAGGGCGGATGCGGCAGCCACCGAGCGCAGGCTGGCCAACCCGTCGTTTGTCGAGAAAGCGCCCGAGGAAGTGGTGGCCCGCAGCCGCGACCGGCTGGCGGTCGCGCAAGAGGAGATTGCCAGTCTGGAAGAACGGCTGGCCGCCCTGCCGCAATCCGGCTGAACTGCAGATGCATTTGCCGGATAACCGGTCTGTCACGGTTTCGCTTTCCTTTAGCACCATTCATACGAAGCGCGGTGATTAGCGGCTACCGTCGGGTAAATGCGGGCTCGTTCCAGATTCAGGATCCGCGGCGGGATCGCCGCCCTGTCTGCTGCAGCGCTCGCGGCAGCGGCCACGGGCTGCGCGAGCAGCCCAGCGAGCACGGCCTCGACCGGCGCGCCGGTCAGCGGGGGGACCGCGGTCCTGGCCGAGCCGCCGTCGACCACGCCGAACTACATCTGGCCGTATACGCCCAGCGCGGACTTCAGCGATATCAACACCGATAACCTGCAGTATCTGATGTACCGGCCGCTGTACTGGTTCGGCCTGAACGGGCAGCCGGTGGCGAACAACTCGCTCAGCGTGGCCAATCCGCCGATGTTCAACGGCGACAAGGTCACGATCACGCTGAAGCACTACGTATGGTCCAACGGCACGCAGGTGACCGCTTCGGACGTGATGTTCTGGCTGAACATGGAGCTGGCCGAGCCAGCGAACTTCGGCGGTTACACCGGATTCCCCGGCAACGTGAAGGACATCACGGTGGTCAGCCCCACCGAGCTGACCATGGTGATGGACCAGGCGTACTCGCCCACCTGGTTCCAGTACAACGAGCTGAGCCAGATCACCCCGATGCCTGCGGCCTGGGACCGGACCGCGTCCGGGCCGAGCGACTGCGCCAGCACGGTCAGCGACTGCGCCGCGGTGTTCAACTACCTGAACACCCAGTCCAAGGACCTGAGCACGTACGCGACGTCGCCGATCTGGAGCGTCGTGGACGGGCCGTGGAAGCTGAGCTCCTTCAACGCGGACGGGCACGTATCGTTCGTGCCGAACAAGTTCTACTCCGGCCCAGTGAAGCCGAAGCTGTCGGCCTTCGACGAGGTGCCGTTCACCACCGACGCG
>Ga0209420_1001298_pt1 | contig 11951 bp, 13 predicted proteins | sample BlaSpr_A8_OM1_O1_FD_187972 | JGI IMG/M metagenome (GOLD analysis project Ga0209420, IMG submission 187972) | Forest soil microbial communities from Thunder Bay, Ontario, Canada - Black Spruce, Ontario site 2_A8_OM1_O1 (SPAdes) (version 2) | ecosystem: Environmental > Terrestrial > Soil > Boreal...
CTGCCAGTCGACCTCGATTCCCAAACCGGGCCGGTCGCTGATGGCGATCGAGGGGCCCCGGATTTCCAGCGGTTGTGCTGGCAGCGGCGGTGCTCGCGGCGGAGCAGGTGTCGGGCGTCCTGGTGGGCAGCGCCGCACTGTGGCTGCGGGGAGAGCCGGTGAGTGTGGGCGATGTGGACGTGGTGATCGAGCCGGGCGAGCCGAACCTGCGTCGGCTGCACGAGGCGCTGACCGGCCTAGCGGTCCGGCCCGAGGCCGTCCCGGCGGTGCATCGGCTGCGGGAGATCTCGATTGCGACGGTTTTCTCCTCGTACGGCCGGGTGGACTGCATGCTGGAACGCGGCCGCCGCGACTGGGAATTGCTGCGCCCAGGGGCTGGGTATGTGCCGGTGGCCGATGTTCGGGTGCTGGTCGCGAGCGCAGCGGACGCGTGGGCGCTGCGGGCCCGGTTCAGGAAGTGGTGACGATGGGGCAGCGCAGCGGAGTCGGCCTGGTGGAGCTGGCCATCCTGGAGGCCCTTGACGGCCGGCGGGCCCGCCCGGCCGGCCGGGCGGTGTCGTGTGAGAAGGTTCTGGCCGCTCTGGAAGACGAGATCGGGCTGGCCCGCGGCTATGCCTACCAGGTGCTCATCGACCTCGCCCAGCCGTGGAAGCTGCCTGTCCCCGCTGATCGAGGGAATCGGCAACTTCGGTTCCCGCGGAAACGACCCGCCGGCCAGCCCTCGCTACACCGAGGCGCGACTGTCCCCGGTCGGGCTGGTGGCCCTGGCGGCCGAGCGCGGCCAGATCGCGCCGGTTCCCATCGGGATGATCAACGGCAACACTCACCGGGAGGGCATCCGGCCGCCGTTTCGGCCCGCTGCCGTCATTGATGCGATCCGGCAGGTCCTGCTCAAGCCGCGGCTGTCCGGGCCGGCGATCACCGGCATCGTGGGCCCGCCCGAGTTCATCACCGGCTGCACCGTGACCGGCGATCTGGCCGCACTTGCCGCAGGCCAGCACGCCGAACTCGGCCTGCACGCGAGGGTCACGGTCACCGACGCCGCTCACGTCCGCGATCGCGTGACCAAGGCGGCCGTCCCCGGACACCGGCCGCCGGGCTTCACCCGGGATCCCGGCCGCCAGATGATCGTCATCGACAAGTTCCCGCCCTACGCCAACACCGACGAAGTCGGCCTCAGCATCGGCAAACGCGCCGAGGAATACTCCTGGCACGCCCGCCACCCGGAACTAGGTGCGCTCACCGGACTTCCGATCACTAATGTGCAGAACCTCAGCGCCCGAGGCGACTACTGGTACGTGTGCCTGCCAGCCGACGGCACACGGCCGGAGGTGCTGCGCGACCAGCTCCTGAAGGTCCACGGCGTGAGCATCTACATAACGACCCGGCTGCCCCGGCCACTGCCCGCCATGATCAGAACCTGGGTCCGCGCCCACCAGCAGGAAGACCTGCCGGGCGGCCTGACAGCACTCGAGATCGCCCTGGCATCCCGCCGGCAACGGCGTCTGATGGCGACACCCTGAGCCGGCGAACAGCCGCTAGTTCGATACGTCAGGACCCTACTGCTCGAACACCTGACGGATCTCGATCTCGCCCTCCGCGCCGTACTCGCCAGGGTAGATCCGGGAAAGCGCCTCGAACGGGGCACGCATGGCCCATTCCACGGCCTCCTCCATCGAGTTCACCTGGAGAATCCAGTAGCCCGCGGTCAGCTTCTTCGACTCGTCAAACGGCCCATTGATGACGGCGCGGCTCCCCCCGGAGAACTGGACACGCCGTCCCTCAGCGCTCGGGAGCAGCCCCGCGAGGTCGACGAGCACTCCGGCCTGCTTGAGCTCGTCGTTGTACCTGCCCATCGCGGTGAGCAGTTCGTTGCTGGGCACTGCGCCCGGCTCCGGATCACCCTTGATCATCAACATCACTCGCATGTCGTGCGTCCTCCTCACTTATGCCGGAACCTCTATGTTAGGCCATTTCCATGCATACCAGGTGATAACTGCGGTGGTGGCAATCATTATGATTGAGAAAAATACATACGCCAGAGTCGGCGTTTTAACAAATAGTGTTATGAGCTGAACGACAGTCAAGAATATGGCTGCGATGATGTTCGCCCGGCGATTTGCCCGGTACTTCAGCACCCGGGACAGGGGAATCATGGCTATCGAAATCTCAATCAGTACGCCGGCACCCAGCAAGAAGGCCTGAGTGTAATGAACGGCCGGCTTATGATTTATGAATATGCTGTAATACAGCGTAGTAATATCGATGTAGGCCGCGTTGAACATATAGAATATCCAGAGCAGCGAGAGTCTTTCCTTCGAGCCATGGAAGGTCGCGGTCACCGGCGGCCTTTGCTCCGTCAGAATCCCGGTTGCGTTTCGATCATTCATCGGGCCATCCCCTCGGTGACCGGGGGGTAGCTGGCCGCCGACGAGGCGGGTGCCCTGTCGGTTGCGGTGATTCCGGTCGTGAGGGAGGAGGGCTTGAAACCCTTGACGACCAGCCAGACGCCGAGCGACAGCTCCCAGGCGGCCACCAGGAGTGCAGCGGGCATGGGGGAGCCCAGCTTGAAGCCGCCGAACAGCGTCGCGATGACGGTGCAGATGAGCAGGGGGGCTCCGATGAGCCCGATCACGGGAATGATGCGGGGCACGAGCCGGGACCGGTACAGCAGCGTGCCCAGCAGCAGTGCGTTGACGGCCGGCATGAGGCTCTGCCCGAGCAGGAACGCCCAGTTGTAGACCGCGACGTGCGACGCGGCAGTGGTGACGAGCGCGGCCGCATTTGCCCCGGCCGCTGAGCCTAGGTTCTGTCGCAAACTCACCAGCGACAGCAGGCTTACGACGCCGGTGAAGATCATGCCCGCTTCCAGGACCCGAGCGGCGACAAAGCCAAGCGCCATGCCTTCGTTCTCCCGTTTGACCACCGGATACAGCGTGACGGCGGTGCCGATGCCGGCGAGGGCTACGACCACCTCGAGGAAGCCGCCCACCAGCACGCCCGTGTGGGAGCCGGAGCTGAGAATCCAGTCCCGGTGGTTTTTCACCGGGCCGTAGAGGACGAGGGTGGGAATGGAGATGAAGGTGATCAGATAGAAGACGCCTGCGACTAGCGCGGTCTTCCTCATTGAGTCCATCGGGACCCTGTTCGTTGCCGTGACTCGCATGGTGGTCGTCATATTGCTGTCTGCAGGAGTGGTCATGCCTCGATGGTGATGGGGCGGGGCGGCATAGTCGCTAGGGACATTCCTAGGGTCGGTCCCTAGCTTTGCCCTCGCGCCGCTGCCGTGCGGGTTTTCGCGGCCTCCCGCCGCGAGGCGCGAAGTCTAGGGCCGAACCCCAGGGTCTTCCCTAGCGACACCGCTGCACGGCCCGGCCAGGGTTAAGACACGGCAGCCGGAGGTCGGCCGCCGATAAAGACCAGGAGACCGATATGCACGACAGGAAACCCCTCGAATATGCACCATCGGCTTCCGGCCCGCGATCCCGCGCGGGTGCACGGGGCGGCCATCTCAGCCGATCGGAGCACCCTGCAGGCAAGGCAGTCTGGGCTCGCCAGCGGATACTGGCCGTCTTCCTGCCGGTCACGGCGGTGCTCTACATCAGCTGCGAGGCGCTGGACCCCCGGGGCACCGACGAGGTGGCCACGAGCATGGCCGTCGCGTTGCGGCTGCTGCCGATCGCAGCGGCCCATTCCTCTCAGTTGTACCTGGCGGGGTCGCTGTCGCTGCTGGCACTGGGCGGCTTGGCCGTGTCGTATGCCGCGATCGCGTTGCTGGTCACCGGCCGGGGCTGGGTGATCGCCACCGTGGCGGCGCTGCTGGGAGCCGTGGGCGCGTTCGCCGGGGCCCTGTTCAACGTCCTGGTCGGGGTCAACCTCGCGGCGGCGGCGTCGGCGCACATGACCCAGACGGCGGCCGCCCGGTTCCTGGTGACCAGCTTCGGCTCGGTTCCGGCCCAGGCGGCTGAGTATGTCTATTTCGTCAGCGAATACGCCGCACCCGTCGTGATGGGATTCGCGCTGTGGCGCAGCCGCGCCGTGCCGCGCTGGCTGGCCGTGCTGTTCACCGTCGGGCTGGAGCTCGCCGAGGCGATGGGATCCTACGGCCCGATAGTCGTGCTGTTCATGCTGCCGTTCGCCGCCGCGATGATCTTGCTCGCGGTCTGGATCTGGCGGGCCGCCGCCCGCCCCGCTGCCCCGCTCCACGACACCGTGCCCGCGCCATCGACGGCGGCGCCGGACTCTGCGGCCACGTCGCTCCGCACGAGTTCAGGGAGCTGACATGAGAACCGGAACCCGCCCCGCGGTGCGAAGCAATGCCCGGAACAAGCTGACCGCCGCCGCGGCGACCTGCGCCCTGCTCGCAACGGCCGGGATGGCCTTGGCCGGCCCCGCCAGCGCCTCGGCCGGCCCGGCCCGCCAGAGCGGTACGGCGCTGCGGGCGGCGCTGCGCGGTGACCTGCGCCGGTACCTGACGGCCCGGCGCACGGCCGAGCACATCTCCGCGGTGTCGCTGCGGGTCAGCTTCCCCGGCTCCCGGCCGGCCATCGCCTTGGCCACCGGGACCACCCGCTACGGCGGCGGCCCGCCGGTGTCTCCCCGGGCACTGTGGGAGATCGGCAGCAACACCAAGGCCTTCACCTCGGTGATCGTGCTGCAGCTCGAAGCCGAGGGCAAGCTGTCGATCGGCGACCCGATCGGCCGTTGGCTGCCGCAGTACCCGGCCTGGCGCCACATCACCATCCGCCAGCTGCTGGACATGACTAGCCGCATCCCCGACTACCTCTACCAGCCCGCCTTCGCCGCCGCCTTCGCCGCCGACCAGCACACCCGGTTCACCGCCGCCCAGCTGGTCTCCTACGTCGCCGACCTCCCGCTCGGCCCGACGGGTTACCACTACTCCAACACCGATTATCTCCTTGCCCAGATGATCATTCAGAAGATCACGCACCACTCCTACGCCAGCCAGCTCAGCCGCCGGATCATCAGCCCGCTGCGGCTGGCCACCACCTGCCTGGCGCCCTACACCTGCCCCGCATCGGACGCCGGGAGGATGCCCGCCGGGTACTTCTACATCGCCGGCGGCCCGCCGTCGCTGATCGGCAAGGCAATGCCGCCGCTCGCCCTGACCTGGGCGCAGGCCGCCGGGGGCATCGTCAGCTCACTGGCCGACCTGACCACCTGGGACCGCGCCCTCTACTCCGGCGAGCTCCTGCCCGCCCGCCAGCAGCACCAGCTCGAATCCCTGGTGTCCGAGGCGACCGGCAAGCCCATTCGCCGCACCGCCCCCGGCGGCCCGCTCGGCTACGGACTCGGCGTCCAGCAGGAGAACTCCCGCCAGACGGGCCACTTCTGGGCCTACCAAGGCCAGGCCTTCGGTGCCCGGGTCCTGAACCTGTACTTCCCCCGCACCGGGATGAGCATCGCCCTCGCAGTCAACAGCGCGACCGATAACGATGACCTGAGCGACTTGTCCGGCTCGGTGTACCAGACCCTGCAACACGCAGGCGCGATACCCGGCAGCTGAACACTCCGCAGCCGATACCTGCCAGGTGGCGGCCTGGCAGGTGTCGGTGTCGGCCAGCCGGCGTCCCTACCGGGCCGTCGTCTGGTTAGACCCGGCCTGCCAGCCAGCGCGGAAGTTGCGCCCGGGATACGCAGGTGCCCACACTGCGGTAGTGGACCATTTCGTCGGCCGTGCGGGAGAGCTGGCGATCCTCGATGCCGAAATGCAGGCGGTACAGGCTGGGCACCCCCGGTTCGTCCTGGTGGAGGGCGAGGCGGGAATCGGCAAATCCAGCCTGCTGTCGCGCTTCACGGCAGCGCACCCGGAGACATGCGTACTGCGGGCCAGCGGTGATCAGGCGGAAATGCTCCTGGCCTGGGGGCTCATCGATCAGCTCCTGTCTGCCGCCGGTGCGGTGACTGCGGCCGGGGCTTCCCCTGCCGGGGTAGCGCGGTGGAAGGATGCCGACGCGATGGCCGTCGGCGCCCAGGTCGTGACGGCCCTGGGCGACCTGCAGGCCAGCGACAAGGTCATCGTCGTGGTCGTCGACGACCTGCACTGGTCCGATGAACCGTCGGCCCGGGCGCTGCTGTTCGCTTTGCGGCGCATGCGAGCCGACCGGGTGCTGGGGCTGGTGTCGGCCAGGCCCGGTGAGCTGAGCCGCCTGGGCGAAGGATGGAGCCGGTTCGCCGCCGGCGACGACCGGGTCACCCGGCTGCTGCTTGACGGCCTGAGCGGCCAGGATCTGGTGGCCATGGCGCAGGCACTTGGCGCCGGCGAACTTTCCGGCCGGGCGGTCGCGCAACTGCTCGATCACACCGGCGGCAACGCGCTGCATTGCCGGGCCCTGCTCGAAGAACTGGGCACCGACGGGCTGGCGCGGGCAGATGATGATCTTCCCGCGCCACGGGAGCTGGCCAGCGTGGTCGCAGCCCGGCTGCGAGCGCTTTCCGAGCCAGCTCAGGGGCTGGTCGCCGCGGCTGCCGTCCTCGGCCGCAGCTGTCCACTATCGGCCGCGGCCGCCCTGGCCGGTGTCGGCGACCCGCTCGCCGCCCTCGACGAAGCAGACGCGGCGGGCTTGCTGGCAGAAGACCGGCGTGGCCCGGATTCCTTTATCGCCTTCGCCCATCCGCTCATCCACGCGGCCGTCCGCGATGACCTCGGATCGGCCCGGCGCCACCAGCTGCACCAGGCCGCGGCCATCCTGGTTTCCGGCCCCGCCGCCCTGCACCACCGGGTGGCCGCCACCGTCGGGCCGGACGACACCCTGGCCGGTGACCTGGAGGAAGCGGCCCGGCAGGCAGCTGCGGCGGGGACGGCCGCACAGGCCGCCGTGTGGCTGGCCCAGGCATCGGCGGCGAGCACGGCCCGCGGCGAGCAAGAACGCCGGCTGCTCGACGCTATGGCGACGCTAGTGGACAGCGCCGACGTCGCCGGGGCCGTGGCGCTGTGGCCGCAGGTCGCCCGGCTCGGCCCGTGCGCCCGGCGCAGCTCCTTGCGCGGCCGTCTGGATCTGCTGTGCGGACGGGGAGCGGTCGTGGAGGCTCATCTGAAGGAAGCCTGGCAGGCCCACGACCCGGACACCGAACCGCTGGTGGGAGCGACCGCAGCCACCTCGCTGGCCGCCTATCTGTGCACGTTGCGCCGGGTCGGGGAAGCGCTGGCCTGGGGCGAGCGGGCCGTCACCGCCAGCGCCGGGCATCCGGCGGCGCTCTTGCAGGCCGAGATGATGGTTGCGCTGAGCCTGACCCTGGCCGGGCGCGGCCCGGAGGGCCTGGCCCGGCTGGACGGCCTGGCCCCGGCCGCCACCGAGGTGCCGCTGGAGCTTACTGACGGGCTGGTCATGCGGGGAATGTGCCGGCTGTTCACCGATGACATGACCGGCGCGATGAGCGACCTGTCGGTAGGCGTGGACCGGCTGCGGGCCGGCGTGAGCTCGCACCACCCCGGCCACTGCCTGGTCTATCTCAGCGACGCTGAGTACCGCCTCGGCGCCTGGGACGACGCGCTCATGCACTGCGAGCTGGCTGTCTCGCTGGCCCGCGATTCGGACCGGACCTGGGACTCCGCCTTCATGCACGGCTACGCCGCCCTGGTTCCCGCCGGGCGCGGAGATTGGCAGCGGGCCCGCGCCCATGTGGAGGCATCCCGGGCCGCGGCCCATGCCTTCGGGACGGGAACCGGGGTTACCATCGCGGCGATGGCCGGCGCCGAGCTGGCGCTGGCCCGCGGTGACCTGGAAGCAGTGCTCGCGGCCACGGCACCCGCCAGGGCGCTCGGCCGGGCCGAGCTCGCGGGCGTGGCCGACTGGCGCCCGCTGGAGGCCGAGGCCCTGATCGGCCTGGGCCGCCAAGAAGACGCCGTGGCGGCCCTGGCGGAACTCGACGCCGCTATCCCGGCCTGCGGCCGAGCCTCGGCCAGCATGACGGCGAACCGCCTGCACGGTGACCTGGCCGTTCTCCAGGGCGACCTCGAGCGAGCCGGAAGCTACTTCGCCGCCGCCTGGGAGCTGGCCCGGGACCTGCCGCTGCCGTTCCAGCGTGCCCTGCTGGAACGAGATGACGGCCGCCGACTGCGGCGCACCGGTGATCGGCAGCGCGCGGTCCGCCGGCTCCGGCAGGCGCGCGACCATATGGCGGCCCTCGGCGCCCGGCCGCATGTGGCGGCGTGCGAGCGGGAGCTTGCACTCTGCGGAGCCGAGATAAGGCCCGAACAGCGGCCGACCTGGAACCTGACCGCCTCGGAACTGGCCGTAGCCCGCCTGGTCTGCACCGGCCGGTCGAACCGGGAGGTGGCCGCCGACCTGTATGTCAGCGTCAAAGCCGTCGAATTCCACCTCGGGCATATCTTCGACAAAATCGGGATCCGGTCCCGCAAGGACCTGGCAAACCGGCTGGCGTCACCCGGCTCGGGAACGGCAACCGCGGAAGGCGACACGTCCTGAGGTTTTGCAACAGTTTCAGGAGATGAAGGATCCGCAGCTAACTGCGGGCGAACTCGATCAGTGCGCCAATGTCTCGATCCGTGTCGGCTGTTTGAAGTGCGGCGATATAGTTGCGGCGCAATGCGCTTGGCTCAACAAGGGAGTTTCTGCCCCAGGTGAACCGGGGCCGACCGAGGGCTAAGACGAGCGCATCCGAGGCCAGTCGTGACCACCGGCCGTTGCCATTGGGGAAGGGATGAATGACCACCAGGCGGTACCCGAACCTGAGGGCACATTCGTCATCGCCGTAGCGCCCTGAAGTGGTGTCGGCTAGCCAAGCACGCGCGTCGGCCTCGAGGTTGTGCATAGCTGCGCGGATCTGCCAGTAGGGCACGCCAAGGTTTCGGTTGGTCGTTCGGTACTGGCCTGCCCAGGTCCACACCTCGCCGTACATCCGCCTGTGCAGATTCTTCAGCCACGCTTCCCTTGTCACGGCTTCTGGACGGAGTCGGCGAGGCGAGAACAGCCAGGAAACAGCACGGCCGATGTTCTGCGCCTCCGCGAGGTTCAGCTCAGCGCGGGTCAGAAACGGCAGACGAAGACCATTCAGCTCGGCGTCTGTCAGTGGTGTAGCACCGTCGGGCTCAGAGATCAGGCCGGTCATTTGTCAGTGCCGCTCCACAATCCACCGCGCTCCAGCAGCTGTTCGGCAAGCTGATCTTCCAGTTCAGAGGTCCGCCCAGTCGCCTGGTCTTCCAGGCGCATCGTTTGCTCTATCGCCGCTGCCTGCGAGCGTGCCAGCTCCCGAGCCCTCTCGTGCACGACCGCGGTAAGCGGGCGCCGGGGCACGAGCAGGTAAACGAGGTCACACCCGAGAGCATCAGCGGCGCGGCGCAGCGTGTCCAAACGGATCCGATTAGCGGCTTCAGACTGCTCGAGCCGGGTTACGGCCCCAGCAGTAGTACCTAGGCGGGCGGCGAGCACTGTTGTGCTCATACCCAGCGCTTGGCGGATCGCCCGAACCCAACCGCGTGGCGGGCGCGCCAGCGCCCGGAGCTGCTGCCACTCATCAAAGTGGTTGTCCAGCAGCTCCCGGCCACGAACTGAGGCTTCGTTGGACACTCTAGCCATGAGAACCCTCGCGTGAACTATAGCTCATAATAGATGAGCACTGCTATGCAGTCTAACTCATAATCCTCGCCGAGTATTATGAACTTCAGTACACTCCGGGGTCGGTTTCAAGGTGAGCTGGAACTCATCGGTCGGCTAGCTGGCTTCCAGCACAGCCAGGTCGCGGACGGCGAACCGGTAATGCTCCATCTCCTCCTCCATCACCACGGAGATGCAGTCGATCACGGTGCGCTCCTCCTCCGGGTAACCGGGAGCAGGCGAGCGCTGGCACAGCCGTCCCAGGTCGGCGTCGGTCAGGCCCGCCACGATGCGCCGCATCACAGCCATCCGGTCGGCGCGGGCGGCCAGGATGTCGGCGTAGCTGGGCTGCGCCGACAGATCGATGCCAAGCGCGGCCGCGTCCGCCGCCGGATACCAGCTCTGCGGCAGCCCGAGCCGGTGGTAGGGCATTTCCTCATCCAGCACTGTCCGGCTGGCCCACGCGTCCGTGATGAAAACCAGATGGCGCAGTGTCTGCGCAAATGACCACTCGTCGTTGACGTGCTGGTCCAGCGCTGCCGCAGGCAGCTGCCCGGCTCGCTCGGCTGCCTGGGCCCACAGCCGCTCGATCGTGTCCCAGATCGCACGGACGTCATCGGCCGTCTGGCCCTCGCGGAGCTGCACGCGCTCGGGGTGCCGCCGGTCCAGCTCAGCGTTGACGAAATCGGTCACGTTGACGCCGTTGACCGTGACGTTGCTGAGGTAACCGGAGATGCTCACATTCGCCAGCCAGCAGTCCCGGATCGTGACGCCGGTCATGTCGCAGTCGGTGAACCGGGCGCCGCGTAGGTCTGCGACGTCGAACCTGGCTCCCCGGTACTGCTCGCTGCCGCCGCCCTCGCCAGCGTAGAACCGGTGTGGTCCGAACTGCGCCTCTGCCGGTTCATCGAGAGAGGCGGACGCCGAGTCGCTGGTTGGTGCCATGGGCTTCAAGGTAGCGGTGACCCCGGACAGTCTTCGCCCCTTGCCGATAGTGCGATATCTAGATATCTTTAAATCACTATGGCAGAGAAGCTAACGCGCGGGGATGGCAGCTCCCCAACGAAGAACATGGTGCTGCGGCTCGATCTAGACTTGGCCGAACGGCTGGCGGGCATCGCGGAGGTGGAGGGGCGCTCGGTTTCGGACGTTGCCCGCGAGGCGATCGCGGCCCTGGTGGAGGCGCGCCGCAACGACAGGCGGTTCCGAAGGCTGCTGGAGGACAGCCTGGCCCGCCACCAGCGCTTGCTCGACCTGCTGCGCGGTGACGAGCCGTGACCGCGCTGGATGTCGCCGATCTCGTCGTGATCGGCGGGCAGGTGCTCGGCATAGGAACGGGTGCCGCACTCGAACAGATAGACCCGCAGGCCGCAGAGGCGGCCCTGGCCGAAGCCCCGGTGCCGCTATCTCTCCCCGACAGCTATGCCGCGGCAGCGGCCTGCGCGCATCTGATGAGCGGACTTCTGCAGCATCCCCCATTCCCCGACCACCGGGAACGGGTAGCGGTCGCGGCCGGCCTGCAGTTCCTCGCTGTCAACGGCTGGCAGGCTGACCTGGACCCGCCGCACGTCGCCGTGATCGTCGTTCAGTGCCTGGCATCAGGGCGCATCGAGCCTGACGACATGGCCATGTGGCTAGCGGCCAGGCTGTCTGCACCCGCAGCGCGCGGCGCCAGAATGCCGCACCTCAGCAATAAGGGAAGCCGCATGCGACTCCCGCTGCACCGGCCTGCCCGGCGCGCCCGTGGCGGTGCCGGCATGTCTGTCGATGGCCGGATGCTGGCGCGGTTCAGCGACCACGCCGCCGCTGCTGTCTTCATGGCCCGGCAGGAGGCCCGGCGACTGGGCCACGGCAGCGTCGATCCCGAGCACCTGCTGCTCGGCCTGATCCGGGTTGGAGAAGGGAACGGGATCTCCGCGCTGGACAGGCTCGGGGTCAGCCGGGAGGCACTGCGGCGGCAGCTGGAGGAAAGCGTCGGCCACGGCCCTGGAGGGACTTACGGCCCCGTCCGGTTCAGTCGGCCGCGCGGCCAGAAGGTTCTAACCTCCGCGCTGCCTGAGGCGCTTGCGCAGGGCACCACCGACATTTGCACCGCGCACCTCCTGCTCGCCCAGTACCACGACGACGGGCCCGCTTCCCGGACGCTTGCCGGGCTCGGGGCTACCGAGGATCGGGTCCGCGACACCGTTCGCGGCGCCACGGGCGTGGACCTGGAAGAACGTGTGACACGTCGTGCTCGCGCAGCCCGCGTATGACCGCATCGGCCGTCAGTGCCGCGAAGCGGCTAGTCGTCGCGGCTCGGGAATGACAACCCAGCGGCGCCATCTCTCGGAGCAGCGTCAATCAGGAGGCACGACATGGCCCGGATGGCCT
>Ga0209420_1001299_pt1 | contig 11942 bp, 15 predicted proteins | sample BlaSpr_A8_OM1_O1_FD_187972 | JGI IMG/M metagenome (GOLD analysis project Ga0209420, IMG submission 187972) | Forest soil microbial communities from Thunder Bay, Ontario, Canada - Black Spruce, Ontario site 2_A8_OM1_O1 (SPAdes) (version 2) | ecosystem: Environmental > Terrestrial > Soil > Boreal...
TTCCTCCTCTGCGCCACAAACTAGCTCAGATCACCTCGACCGTTGGTTCAGCAACACGCGAAAGCGTCCGCCGCAAAGCGGCTTAGTTCAAGTCGGCTTCGAGGAAGTTGTCATTGATGTCCTCCAAGCCCGTTTCCGGACCAACTTCTGATTGGCCGACCATTTGGCAGTAAACCGGAACCGGTGAGAGACAGTGAATCAATCGTGGACAGTTTGCGCCGGGGACGGTAATCGGCGTCGTTGGGCGACGAAGCCGCCGCATGCACCGCCGACGAGTTTCAGCACGTGGGCCACAATATATGCGAAAGGTTCGGACTGCGCGCGTGTCAAGGCAACGTAAATGAGGGCTGCCACTGCTCCGACCAGTGTCCCATGCAGAATGAAATGGGATTCGATCCGCCGACACGCCCAGAGCGCTCCCAGGAAGCACATGACGAATGATCCGGGAGGAGCAGTGTAATGCAGGAAATTGTCGCCGAGACGCAAGCCAAGAGGAACAATCGCGAGAATGAGAGCCACTTCCGCAAACAGCCCGCCGATCAGAATGCGCGCCCAGTGGATTCTTGTGCCACTCATTTCTCTATCCCATGTGCCGCTTGTAGAACTACCCGCGATTATAACAATCAGGGATTAACGCGAGTTCATTTTGCCCAGTAAGCAATCTGCTGAATTCATTTCTGTATCCAAACTGTGCCTCCGGCATCGAATTAGTTGCAGCACGATATCGTCAGAACAGGCAAGGAGTGACGAGCATGAATTCCAGCCAAGTGGTTCTCATAACCGGCTCCAGCACTGGCTTCGGCAGACTGTTCACGGAAACCCTGGCGCGTAAAGGGCATACTGTTTTCGCCACGATGCGTGATCCCGGAGGGCGGAATGCCAAAAATGCCGCCGAAATACGCACGCTTGCGCAAAAGGAGTCCCTGGCAATCCACGTCATCGAATTAGACGTGACCGATGATGCTTCGGTGGTGCGGGCCGTGGATGCCGCTGCCGCCAAAGCAGGACGCATCGATGTGGCGATCAACAACGCTGGCTATTACCTGGGAGGGTTGGCCGAAGCGGTCACCACCGAACAAGCGCAGCGCCTTATGGATACGAATTTTCTTGGCCCGGTGCGTGTAAATCGCGCGGTGCTTCCGCACATGCGGCGCCAACGCAGCGGGCTGCTCATGCACATCAGCAGCGGAGCCGGCCGCGTGGTTCTTCCTTCCGCGGGTTTCTATTGCGCCAGTAAATTTGCACTCGAGGCGCTGGCCGAGTCGTACAGCTACGAACTTGCCGCGCAGGGAATTGAATCCGTGATTGTCGAACCCGGGGCTTATGAGACTGCCGTGTTCGGCAACAGCGTAACGGCTGCCGATGTGGCCCGCACCTATACGTATGGCGCTGCCAAGGAGTTTCCCGCGAAGTTAAACGGAGCACTTTTATCCACGGTCGGTAACGCTCAAGAAGTCGCGGACGCCGTTCTGCGGATTCTTGAAACTCCCGCGGGAGAGAAGCAGCTGAGGTATCGGATTAGCGCCGCAAGCTTCGGCGTTGACGAGATAAACGCCCTCTCGAGGCAAGTGCAAGCCAGCTTGCTGGAAGCGTTCGGGATCGCTGCCGACACCAAATTCCTCAAAGGTGAAGCGGTCGCCTCCGTCTAGCCCTCGCTTGCACGAACGGCTTTCCGGAGGGGAAGGCATTCCGGACCAAGAGCCGGCTTCGAGGAAGTTGTCATTGATGTCCTCGAAAAATGTCCTCCAAACCCGTTTCTGGATCGTCACGTTTACGCCGATGACGTTAGAAAACCCTGACCGGAACTGCCCCGTGGAAGCCGTAAAGATTGGGCTTCTCAACTCCAGTCTTGGCGTCAGAAATGTGTAGTTTTCTAATCCGGCAAAATCGGATGGCGCAAATCTTGCGTTGTCACTCCAACACTCGGCCGTAGACCTCGCGGGGCGAAATTCCAAGATCCCCCGTAACCGCAACTCCTGTGTTACGCCGAACTCCCACGGCTTCAGCCACTTCTGTGAGTCATTGTGAGCATTACAGACCAGCCTCGGGCCGAGGCCTTCCCCGATAATGACATTGGGTAGGCCTCCAGTTAGGACGGCATTTGAAAAAGAAAATCACGACCGAGAAGAAAAAACCTGATTTCAATCCCAACGCCTTTCTTTCAACGATCGGGAAGGGCAGGGACATGGTGTCTTTTCACAGGAAACAGACAATCTTCGCTCAAGGGGACTCACGGGACGGCGTGTTCTTTGTCCAAACCGGGAAGGTGCAGCTCAGCGTGGTATCGGAAGCCGGGAGAGAAGCCACTCTTGGCATTTTAGGCGAGGGCGATTTCTTTGGAGAAGGTGGTCTGGCTGGTCAGCTCCTGCGCATGTCGTCGGCGACCGCATTGACAGACTGCGTCCTGTTGCACATTGAGAGGAAGGCGATGGAGCAGGCAATGAGCCGGGAACCGAAATTGTCGGCCATGTTTGTCAAATACCTGCTGAAGAGGAATATCCGCTATCAGGATGACCTGGTCGATCAACTTTTCAATTCCAGCGAAAAGCGGCTGGCGCGAGTTCTTCTGTTGATGGCGCAATTCGGCAAACAAGGAGCGCCGGAAATCTCAGTCCCAAGATTAAGTCAGGAGACTCTGGCAGAGATGGTAGGGACGACACGTTCGCGGGTCTGCTTCTTCATGAACCGATTCAGGGAGCGCGGCTTTATTGACTATCGCGTTGGGAACAATTTACACGTTCACAGTTCGCTGCTTAACGTTCTTCTTCGCGATGACGACGGGGCAGCCCCAACTCCAACCGTCAGGAACCAAACTGCCGGTACCAAGAAAGCTTCAGAACCGCCCCCGGAGCCCGGCGAGACCCCTGACAAAGATCGTGCCAGAAGACCACCTCTCTTCGGCGTTCCACAAGGTCGTAAGTGAACGCGCCCTACGCTTCCAAACGAGTTTCCCGATGGATATTGCTATTTTGCTTCCCGGTGGAACAGCGGAGACCAGCGGCACCGATTGTTGTGCTTGAGAAGTACCAATGATGCAGCTTGGTCAGCGAGCGTAAGGGTGATGTTACGCCAACCAGACCTGGGGATAGATTCCGGTTTGCCGACCAACCAGGAGTTATCTCGGTGGCTCTACCGCTACGTTGCACGTTGCTCTGAGCTTGAAGAGCTCGTGTTTGAGCGTTGGTTCGTTGACTAGGGAATGCCGTGTCCGTAAGATTAAGCGACCCAAAAACCGTGGGCCTCAGCAATGATCGGCCAAACCATCTCGCACTATCGCGTCCTCGAAAAACTCGGCGGGGGCGGAATGGGGGTGGTCTACAAAGCCGAAGATCTGACACTGCGCCGGTTTGTTGCGCTCAAGTTTCTCCCATACGAAGTGGTCAAAGATCCGCAAGCCCTGGCCCGCTTTCAGCGCGAGGCGCAAGCAGCTTCCGCGTTGAATCATCCCAACATTTGCACAATTTATGAAATCGGGCAGCAGGAGGGGCAGCCTTTCATCGTAATGGAGTTTCTCGACGGCGTGACGTTGAAGCACCGCATCGGAGGCCGGCCGATCGAGGCCGACACCGTGCTGTCGTTCGGAATCGAAATCGCCGATGCCCTCGACGCAGCGCACTCGGCGGGCATCGTTCATCGCGACATAAAACCGGCGAACATCTTCATCACCAAGCGCGGCCATGCCAAGATTCTCGACTTCGGATTGGCCAAGGTGACTGCAACGACGCTCCAGAGCGGATCGGAAAATACGGCAACCTTGGCGGTCGAGGACGACCATCTCACCAGTCCCGGGATGGCGCTGGGCACGGTCGCCTACATGTCGCCGGAGCAGGTGCGGGGCAAAGAACTGGACGCCCGCAGCGACCTTTTCTCATTCGGTGCTGTGCTCTACGAGATGTGCACGGGCACGCTTCCCTTTCGGGGCGACACGACCGGCGTCATTTTCGACTCCATCCTCAATCGACCGGTACTGCCGCCAGTGCGGCTCAATCCGGAAGTGCCGGCGGAACTTGAACGCATCATTGACAAGGCGCTCGAGAAAGATCGCGACCTCCGGTATCAGCACGCCGCCGACATACATAGCGATCTGAAGCGATTGAAGCGCGATACGGGATCGGGCACGAAAACGCACGCCGCCAGCCCCGTTTCATCCTCCCAACCGAGCGCCGAGCGCCAATCTGCTGAGCATCAGGCGACGCCATCGCCGGCTTACGCAATGCCTGCGGCTGCGTCGCAGCCGAACGCCTCTTCTTCTTCAGTTCATTCGGGGGGTCATTCGGGGATTCAACAGTACGAGGCCCAGCGATCGAGCGGTTCCGTTATTGCCGAAACAGCCATGCGCAACAAAGGCAAGGTGTCGGGTCTGGTTGCCGCAGTTTTGCTGGTTTTGGCATTCGCGGGCTACGGTTTTGTTCGTCTGTTCGGGACTCATGGGGCGTCCACTCCGGGAAAAATCACCCAGATCAGCCACTGGCACAAGCCGATCTCGCAAGCCATTCTCTCCCCGGATGGACACACGGTGGCCTTCACTTCGTACTTTCAAGGGTACGAGCAGGTGTTTGTAATGCTTACTTCTGGAGGCGATCCTCTTCAACTCACCACGGACGAGGGCAGCAAATACCTCGACAGTTTTTCAGCCGATGGGACACAAATTTTGTATCAGCGCCAACTTGGGGCGGGACAAGAGGTCTGGTCGATGCCGACCCTGGGCGGAACTCCCTCTCGCCTTCTACAGGGTTATGGACTTGCGCCTTCTCCAGACGGCAAGAGCTTGTTCTATCTGAATCCTGACGGGAACGATCTCATGCAGTCCCCACCGGACGGTGCCGGCGGGAAGACCATACTGACGGCAAAGGAGCTGGGCTTTGAGGTTCTCAAGATCAAGGTCTTTCCCGATGACGGGAACCTCTTGCTGCTTGGGTTCAAGGGCACGGATCCCCCTGGTACTGTTCGGTTGTGCCGCTTCAATCCCACGAGCAGAAAAACTACGGAAATCGGACAACTCACCGGCTCTCCAAAGGATATTGCCTGGGGAGATCCGGGAAAAACTCTGCTGTTCCATCGCGAAGTCAACGGAATTGTTAACCTTTGGGAATATAGCCTCGACGACAAAGGTTATGTTCAGGTGACCTCGGGTCCAGGGCCGGATTATTTTGCGATGAAGGATCCTGGGGGAAAGGGGATTTTTTTTGTCAACGGCAGGGAATCCGGATATCTCTCGATTTACGACCCGCACACAAAATCTTCGACTGACATTGTGGCGGATCTGGCGATTCAGCCAGCGCTTTCGCTCGACGGCAAGCGCGTGATGTACGTAACCCAGCCCGATGTGTCCCACTCCGAACTTTGGGTGTCCGATGCGAATGGCGACAACAAGATCAGAATCGAGTCCACTAAGGGCACTATCTCTACGGGTGACTGGTCTCCCGACGGCTCACAGTTGACATACACCAACACGGCGCACGATGCCGATGAGAATTTCGTGGTCAACGCAGATGGAAACCACGCGCGAAAGCTCCCACAGTCCTTGAACAACTCCGAATCCATAGCATGGACCCGGACCGGAAAGGATCTGTTCATTACCGGCTTTCAACAACAGCAGTCCCAGTTCCCGGTGCAGACCTGGCGACTTAGCCCCGATGGCTCGGCGGCGGAGTTTTTCGCCGAGGGTTGTGGGTTTGTCATGGACTCATCTCCCGACGGGAAGTATTTGCTTGCCTCCATGATGTATGGAGACCAAGCGGGCGTCTTCGAATTCTCCGTGGCCGACAAGAAGTGCACCACGCTTGTCCCGAACGTCGTGACCTTCCTGCCACGCTTCAGCGCCGACGGGAAGTCTGTTCTTTACACCGTTTCGACACGCGGCGAAGTGACACTGTATCGTCTGCCCTGGGCGGACGGTAAAGTCGCCGGGACTCCCCAGACCGTTCTGAAGCTGCCTTTTGCCTTTGCCCAGCGCTATGGCGGCAATGCCTACGATATTGCCCGCGACCTCTCCAAGATCGTCTACGCGCGGCCTGGCGGGCAGTTCGACTTCTACCTTCTCTCGCAAAAGTAGCCCAAGAACTGGTTGACGCGTAAGCCAGAACTTAACTGTCAAACCCAAGCGTTTACACTCATCGAGAATGAGCGACCGGATCAATGAGTGAAATTGATTCCATGACAGTGTCGGCTCCCTGGACCCGAGTAAACTTTGGTGGTGCAAACCAACCAAAAAGGCTCGGGAGAAAGGAGCCGATATGCTGATTATAGGATGCGGTTACCACCCGGCCTTTCAACAAATTGCTTTTGTGGATACCGAAAGCGGGGAACTGCAAGAGCGGAGAATGGAGCACCCTGAGGCAGCGGAGAGATTCTACCGTGAGTTGGCGGCCCAGGGAAAGAGAGTGCGCGTGGGGATGGAAGCCAGTGGACAAGCGCGCTGGTTCGAGCGACTGTTGGCGGAGCTGAACTTCGAGTTGTGGATCGGGGACGCCACCGAGATCGCCAGGAAGCGGGAACGCAAGCAGAAGACCGATCGCCAGGATGCGCAACACATTCTGCACTTGCTGCTGAAGGATGATTTTCCGAAGATTTGGGTGCCGAGGTGGGAGAATCGCGATCTGCGGCAACTGCTGTGGCAGCGGCACCGCATGGTGCAGGCGCGCACGCAGATGATGAACCAGTTGCAAGCGGTGGCACTGAACGAAGGGCAAGCCGCGCAGTTCCTCTTCACTGACTCGACTTTCGCACAATAGTCTCCCAAATACCTCTGTCAGTCTTGAAGAACGAAAATCGTATTTGTGGTCGATGTCTTTAGGAAGCTGGGTCTAGTAACGTTCCAGCTCCCACACGTCTGCCGGCTCCTTGATCTGATTCACCTTCCGCCTGCATGACTGTCTGAAGTTCCCGCTTCAGTGCAGCGTTGAAAACTGTGCGGGCGATAGTCTTTTCCGACCTCGACCAACTCGGTTCGTTAGGATAAGGATAGGTGCCTTGTGTAGCTCGCGGGGTCATGATCCGATCTTCCGTGGCGGCATTCTATGCCTTGTCCGAATGTTTTTTCTACACCTAGTGGGCGGTTAGCCTCCATCAACACCGTGCGGCAGGACTTGGTGAGTCCCCATTGCCGTGCCCTGTCTTTCCGGCCGACCAATTCCCCGAGCTCTTCGCTCAACCAATCATCGACAAATATGTTGGCCAGTATCACAATCGTTCGCTTTATCGTGCCAATCCGCTTCACAATGTCAGCGCGCTGCCGTGTGAGTTGTCGCAGATCTTCTGCTGCAGCTTTCAAAGCTTCCTGAACGTGCGCGTTGCTGCTTGCCGCAAACTCCACTGTTCCAGGGCTCATTGCCGTTTTGTCGTCTGAATTCCTACTCGGCAACAAAGCCGTCCGTGCCGATCCACAACCGCGCCAGGAGTTGCAGATTCTTCTTGTAAGTACGAGTAGCTGTCAGCTCCCTTCCTCCCCGCACGCGAAGCAGATAATCGCCCGAGGGCAATGGATGAATCTCTTCAACCAATGCCCCGTTCACCAACACAGATCGATGAATTCGTACGAACCCGTGCAGATTGAGCTTTTCCTCCATGGTCGAGATAGACTCTCGCAGCAGGTGTGACCTTGAAATTTGCGATAACAAGACATACCTTCCTCTGGCTTCCACCGCGATCACGTCCCCCGCATCGATGAGCAGAATTCTCCCCCCGGTTTTTATCGCGATCCGCACAGAGTTCCCCATCGGAAGCGTCCATGTAGACCACTCTGGCAGCGGCAGTTCTTCGCACGCGGCCTTTACTTGCGGAGCGCGGTCAGCCAAAAGACTTCCATTGCCGGTTTCGTTACTGCTCCTGTGCCCGAACTCCATCGTGACCTCCGCGGCCGTCAATTGGCGTCTACTTCCAGTTCATCTCGCTCCCTCGCTGCTGCCCTTATAGCGTTGATGCACGCCCTGCATTCGCCATGCTTCTCCTTTCGAGCATCCAGTGCGCGGCCTACCGAAGTGAGGATGTCGTGAGTGCGGCTCGGCTTAACGCGCGGGGTGCCGGCAGCGCAAGGCAACTAGCCAGAACAAAGATCGAACACAACGCATTTTTCATAGATGAGATGACTCTTGAGAACACACCGCTCACACTATTGCTAATCCGGCTTGACTGGGTCCGGCGTTCCATCCGACCACCAGCCCGCGGAAACCATGAATTCGTCGATCGGTTCAGGATTTCCCCTGAAGTGCGGATGCAGCATCACGGGAGAAAGCGGTAGATCTACGCCCCAAACGGAACCGTCCATGACTGGCGTGTAAAACATCAGGTGAGCCATCCAGTTAGGGTGACTGCCATCGTTAAGGTGCTGTTCTTTCGACATCATGAAGGACATGGCTCCGGGCTCGAGGGGTGGCATCCCTTGCTTTACCCATGCCTTCATGCCTTCGAAGATCTGAGTTTTCGATTGACCGGCCAATGCCAACTCCGTTCTTTTAATCGAAATTGGCAGGATGGAGCGGGCAGCCGGCGGATTGAAGCAGACCGGCCCTCGACCTTTAGGGTTCCAAAAGTTGTCAGCACCTTCGCCCTCGAATTGGCCCATCCAATTTCGGTCCACAATGCATACGAAACCATTCTTGCCTTTGACTGCGGTTTCATAGCCGTGCCGTCCCAAAACCAAGATTTCTGCGTCGCGCGAGATAGCCTCGGGCGCCGCGCTCCGCGCCATGGCAATCTCGACGTTGCGATCCATTAAGTATTGATCCAGCGGAGCCATGCTGGGATACGGAGTTTTGGTGTCTGCTGCGCGTCCCGGCCGCGCCGCGCACAGTACTGCCACCAACGCGAAAGTTCCTGATGTGATTGTCCTGACCAACTTTCGGTTCATCGATTTTCCCCTTCGAATACGGATTCCAACACACCTTCGAGACGTATGACGATTCAACCCCTTTTTGAATCGGTTTCCTGATTCCCACTCCCTGCTGGCTGGAGTGAACCCGCTGTCGCGCTCTTCTCGTTGAAACATTCCTACATAACCGGTGCAGCCTTTCCATCAGACCATTTGCCAACTGGAATCACGAACTCGGTGATGGGCTCCGGACCGCCCTGAAACTGCGGATTCAGCGTGACCGGCGAGTCGCGCAGATCCGCACCCCAGGAGGACTTGTCCGTCAGTGGAAAGTAGAACATCAGATGAGGTACGTAGTGCCCAACGGCGTCGTTAAGGTAGCCTGCCCGCGACATCATGTAACACATCGCGCCCGGCTCCGGTGCCGGTAGCTCTTTATTGTCGAATCCGGCCTTAATGCTGGCGATCATCTGAGCTCTCGACAGCCCGGCTAATACCATCTCCGTTCGCTGGATCGTGAGCGGCAGAATGGTTCGCGCGGCTGCCGGATTGAAGCAGAGCGGCCCACGCACCTTGGGGTTCCAGAACTCCGCGGAGTTGAATGGGGACATCCATGATCGTTCCACCATACAGACAAAACCGTTCTTTCCTTCGATGGCAGTCTCATAACCCCGCCACCCGAGGACCAGGATCTTTGCGTCGCTCGATATAGCTTCCGGGGCAGCGCTCCGCGCCATGGCAATCTCGACGTTACGATCCGGCATCAGGTATTGCTCGATCGAAGCCATGCTCGGATACGCTGTCGAGCGATCCTCATTCCGATTGCGGCGGGTAAACGTCAACTGCAGTCCCACAGCGACGCAGACGACAGCCAAGGCTCCGGCCCAGACCCAGCGGCCCGTCATCACTCTGTTTTGCAATCTCGGCGAGCTGACCTTTGCCGCTTCCCGTTTCTGGAGGTGCTCCCCAAGCGCCGCGTTGATCTCCGAGGGGATGCCTACTTCTGGTGACTCAACCTCCCAGGCCATCATTTCTTGGGAAACACCCCGGAAATCGGCAGCAAGGGTCTGGCACTCCGGACACAGTTCCAGGTGCGACAAGGCCTCGGTCGCTTGGTGCGGGGGCAGTTCGCCGTCGAGATAAGCCATGAGTTCTTCCTGTTCGATCGGATGTCTGTTCGTACTCATTGCATGCCTCCTCTCTCTGGGTGCGGCTGCCCGGCGCTCGCTCTTGGGGCAGGATTGGTTCTTGACTCCGACTCTAGGTAACTCTTCAATGCGAGACGCGATCGAAAAAGCCTGGAACGGACCGTATTCACGGGAATTCGCAACAGCTCCGCAATATCGGAGTAACTCAGCTGTTCGTATTCGCGCAGCATCAAGATTTCGCGCTCCGGCGCATCCAGCTTCTCCATGGCTTGCCGGACCCAGAGCACGCGTTCGGGAGTTCCGCCAGTCTGGGGCTCCCGAGAGGACTGTTTTAATGTGCTGCTCATCGAGAGCTTGCGCCGCTCCGCAGCCAGCAGCTTCAACGCGATGCCTAACAGATACGTTCGAACCAAGGCTCGCGGCTCATAACGGGAGGCCGCTCGGATCACCGCCAGGAAAGTTTCCTGGGCGAGATCCTCCGCCCGCTCGGGGTTGTTAAGCCGACGCCCGAAGAAGCCGTAGAGTGGCTTGCGATAGCGGGCAAACAGCTCCTCGAAGGCTGCCCGTGATCCACCCTGGAATTCCAGCATCAAGGCTTCGTCGCTAATCATAGTCGGTGCGCCAGCTCAATCTGCGCAATCCCTGTAGCCGCATTTTTCGCATCGTTCATACCTTTAATGTCACAAGAACGCCAAAAGTTCCCGCTCGGTTCTATTCCTCCTGTGTTTTGTGAATCTCATCAACATGATCTCCACCAGTCGGAACTGGGGCAAGGAAACCTGCCCCAGTCCCTACGAACGGCAGTATGCCCAGGATTTCCTCGCAACGGGTGGTTTGTGCTATCCGTACTCAACGGCATTGAAGGTAACGTCAGCTTCGGTGAGTTCGTGCTTAGCTGGCCTTGAGTGAAGATCTCGTCGCACGGCAGCTTGGGATATCAAACTCCGAAAGAGTTTGCCGCTGCCCCGGCCTGCCGATCACGGCCGGCAGCGCGCCGGGCGCAGAGACTGCAAGTGGCGAATCACGCTTCTTTGTCCTGACTGCAACATCCGTGCATCCTGCGAATTCTCTCCTAGAACGACGTAACCCTCGTACGCCGCGATCAGGAACTTAGCCGTTTCATTCGCGTTGATGTCATTCCGCACTACTCCGCGTTTCTGTCCTTCACGCAATGCCTCCGCGATCGCGCCGTGCTAGCCCTTAAAAACGTTTGCCGTCTTTCTGCGGAGTCCCTCATCAAGACCTGACATCTCTTGAGACAAGTTAAGCAAGGGGCAGCCTGCAACAGGAGTTCTCGTGTGCGCTCCGGATCTCGCGAGGTCGCCCGCCTGCGTCGTGATCGTTTTCTAATAGCTAATATACCAACCATTGTGCATGTGCGAATTACCTGAGTGAAGCTCGCCAGGAAATCTACGGAAATCGAGATTTTTGGAAATTCATCTCCTGGTTGGAGTAGTCCGACAGGCCACCGTCACGGTTAGACGGACACGCGACCTCACACGCGAGCGGACGGCATGAGCACTGTGCAGTTGCCATCCAGCATTTCATAACCGCAGATCCGAGCATTGATGTAACCGATTGAAAACTCGACGACAGCACTCTGGTTCGCTGATTGCTAAGACTTAGCGCGGTCAGAGTGTTGTGTGACTCAAGTTTCTCGGTCAGGACGGGACCAACTTCTAGCGTGGGAGAAACTCCATGATGAGCTTCGTTCGCTGGGCGCTCGCCTTGTGTCTTCTGCTGTTCGTGTCCCTGTCAGCATTTTCACAAAGTAGGAATACCGGTGAGATTCGCGGCACGGTATCGGCGGGGGGAGCCGTGTTGCCGGTTGTTACCGTTACTCTCACGAATATCGACACGGGGGAGACGAAGACTTTCGTCACCAACCAAGACGGCATCTACGACACCGTCTCGACGCCTGCCGGAAACTACACCATCAGCTTCACGGCCAAGGGATTCAAGAAGCTGGTGCGCGGGCCCATCGT
>Ga0209420_1001300_pt1 | contig 11940 bp, 11 predicted proteins | sample BlaSpr_A8_OM1_O1_FD_187972 | JGI IMG/M metagenome (GOLD analysis project Ga0209420, IMG submission 187972) | Forest soil microbial communities from Thunder Bay, Ontario, Canada - Black Spruce, Ontario site 2_A8_OM1_O1 (SPAdes) (version 2) | ecosystem: Environmental > Terrestrial > Soil > Boreal...
GTCCCGTGACCGCGCCGTGTCCGAGTAGAGCGCCACCGGGTCGCCCGGGCGGCGGGGCGCCAGCTCGTGCGGCACCGGCCGCCCGATGACCCGTTCCGCCGCCGCCAGGACCTCGAGGACGGAGGAGCCCAGCCCGGTGCCCAGGTTCACCACCGTCGTCTCACCGCCCCGCTCGAGGTACTCGAGCGCCTTGAGGTGCGCCTCGGCCAGGTCGACCACGTGGACGTAGTCGCGGATGGCGGTCCCGTCGGGCGTCGGGTAGTCGGTCCCGAACACCTGGAGCGGCTCGCGCCGCCCCAGCGCCGCCTTCATCAGGGCCGGGATCAGGTTGATGGTGATCGTCCAGTCCTCGCCGATCGACCCGTCGGGCCAGGCCCCGGCGGCGTTGAAGTAGCGCAGGCTCACCGAGCGCAGGTCGAGGCAGCGGCCGTACCAGGCCAGCACCGTCTCGGTCATGGCCTTGCTCTCGCCGTAGGGGCTCTCCGGCCGCCGCGGCGCATCCTCCCCCACGGGCACCCGGTCCGGTGTCCCGTACACGGCACAGGTCGACGAGAAGACGACACGGTCCACCCCGCAGTCGTGCAGCGTCCCCATCAGCGCCGTGCTGTGCGCCGCGTTGTTGCCGAAGTAGCGCTGCGGCGCCACCATCGACTCGGCCGGTGACTTGTACGCCGCGAAGTGGACCACGCTGTCCACGCCGTACTGCTCGACGGCGCGCCTCACCGCGGCGTCGTCGCCCACGTCACCCACGACCAGCGGCACGTCCCCGAGCGACGCCGCGTCCCCGAACTCCAGGGAATCGAAGGCCACCACGTCGCGTCCGCGCTCGCGCAGGAGGCGCGCCGTGATGGAACCGATGTAACCGGCCCCGCCGGTCACCATGACAGCCACCGACGCATTCTGCACGATCGCCACGGGTCGCCCGACGACTGCGGGCTAACGGGGTGATAATGCGCGGGCCACGCTGCGACAATTGCCCGCTCTATGGGGCCTTTGGCCCATCCGCCGCGCCCGGCCTCCCTTTACCATCCTTGTGTCGGGGCAGCACCGCTCCCCGCTCCCCGACCGACCCCCGGGACGGGCTGCACACCTGCCTTCCTCTCCCCCTCCGGGGGCAGGGTGCCGCCCGTCCCAGTTCCGGCCCTGCCCGCGCAACCCCCGTGATCGTTGACACGGAGGACCGCTGGACATACCATGCAGGGAATCGGACAGTACGTCCGATTCCCTGGAGGAGTCGTCCGATGTCTCGCACCGTCGCCGAAGTCACCCCCGTCGACCTCTCGGACTCCCGGTCCTTCGTGGAGGGCGTCCCCCACGCCTGGCTGGCCCACCTGCGCCGCCACGACCCGGTGCACTGGCAGGACGAGCCGGGCGGGCCCGGCTTCTGGGCCGTCACCCGCTACGCCGACTGCGTCACCGTGAACCGGGACTACGAGCGCTTCAGCTCGGCCGCCAAGGGGACGATGCCCTTCGAGCTGGCCGAGGACGAGATCGCCCAGCAGGGCCTGATGATGCTCAACATGGACCCCCCGCTCCACACCCGCTACCGCCGCCTGGTGAACAAGGGGTTCACGCCTCGCATGGTGCGCGACCTCGAGGCCAGCATCCACCGCTCGACCGACGCCATCATCGACCAGGTGATCGAGCGGGGGGAGGCCGACTTCGTGACCGACCTCTCGGCCGAGCTGCCCCTCCAGGTCATCGCCGAGCTCCTCGGCGTTCCCCACGACGAGCGCCACAAGATGTTCGAGTGGTCCAACCGCATGGTGGGCAGCGAGGACGCCGAGTACCAGAGCGAGGCCTCCGAGGCCATGGACGCCGCCATGGAGCTGTACGCCTACGCGGGCGAGCTGTTCGCCAAGAAGCGCGCCGAGCCGCACGGCGACCTCATGAGCGTGCTCACCACCGTCGAGGTCGACGGGGAGCAACTGAGCGAGCTCGAGCTCGAGCTCTTCTTCCTCCTCCTCACCGTGGCCGGCAACGAGACCACGCGCAACCTGATGTCCGGCGCCATGCACGCCTTCTTCGAGCACCCCGACCAGTGGCAGCGCCTCGTGGCGAACCGCGAGCTCCTGCCCAGCGCCGTCGAGGAGATGCTGCGCTTCGTCACCCCGGTCATGAACTTCCGCCGCACCGCCATGAGTGACGTCGAGCTGAGCGGCACCGCCATCGCCGCCGGCGACAAGGTCGTCTTCTTCCACGCCTCGGCCAACCGGGACGAGGACGTCTTCACCGACCCCGACACCTTCGACATCGCCCGCGACCCCAACCCGCACATCGCCTTCGGCGGCGGCGGCCCCCACTTCTGCCTCGGGGCCAACCTGGCCCGCATGGAGATCCGGGTCATGTTCGAGCACCTGCTGGACCGCGTGCCCGACATCAGGGCGGCCGGCGACGCCCAGCGCTTACAGTCGCGGTTCATCAGTGGCGTCAAGCACCTGCCCGTGGCCTTCACCCCTTCCTCCCGCGTCGGCTCCTGAGCCGGTGGGCTGAGGCGAGTACCGCATCGTGGCCCGCCGCGCTCCCGACGCGCTGAAGGACGTCATCCGCGACTTCCGCCGCGACCAGATCCTCGACACGGCGCGCCGTCTCTTCGGCGACCGCGGCACCACCGAGGTCTCCATGGACGAGATCGCCACCGAGGCCGGCGTGGCCCGCTCGACGGTCTACGTGTACTTCGCCAACCGGGACGAGCTCCTGCGCGCCTGCCTGCAGTCGATGTACGACGCCATGTTGGACACCATCGCCGCCGTCACCGAGGTCGACGCCCCGCCCCCAGAGCGGCTGCGCGTGCTCATGCTCGGCCTGCTCGAGCGCATCGACGAGAGCCCGGCGTTCTTCCGCCTCGCCATGGCCACCCAGGCCACCGCCGGCGCCGCCGGTTCGGCCGCGGTCGGCGGCGCGCTCATGATGATCGGCCTCGACATGATCCGCCTGCTCGAGGACCTGGTGCGGTCCGGCATGGCGTCGGGCGACTTCCGGCTCGACCTCGAACCCGAGCGGACCGTCAACCTGATCGGTCAACAGGTCTACGGCGCGCTGTCCGTACGCGCCGGCGAGCCCGACCCCATCCCGGCGACCCGGGCGGCCGACGAAATGTGCGAGTTCGTCCTGCGCGGCATCGGGGCGTGAGCGTGCGCTTCGACCTCTGGCTGCCCACGGCCAGCCCCATGACCTCACCCGAGCTGCTCGACCTCGTCGCCACCGGCGCCGAGGAGCGCGGCATCGGCACCATCTGGGTGGGCGAGCACGTCGTGCTCTTCCCCGAGTACCAGAGCCACTACCCCTACGCCGCGGACGGCCGCATCCCGGCCCCGCCCGGCAGCGGCCTGCTCGAGCCGCTCGTCACCTTGACCTACCTGGCCGCCCGCACCTCCACGGTCCGCCTCGGCACGGCCATGCTGCTGCTCCCTCAGCGCAACCCCGTCTACGTGGCCAAGGAGGTCTCGACGCTCGACTGGCTCTCGGGCGGCCGCGTCGACCTCGGCATCGGCGTGGGCTGGCTCAAGGAGGAGTTCGACGCGCTCAACGTGCCCTGGGAGCACCGGGGCCGGCGCACCGACGAGTACCTCGAGGTGCTGCGCACGCTCTGGGTCGACGACACGTCCTCCTTCCACGGCGAGACCTACGACCTCCCGCCCTGCGAGATGTTCCCCAAGCCCGTCCAGCAGCCCCACCCGCCCCTCCACGTCGGCGGCGAAACACCGGCCGCCTTGCGACGCGCCGCCACGCGCGCGCAGGGCTGGCACACCTTCAATCGCTCCCCCGACGAGCTGGCCGCCGGCCTGGCCGAGCTCGATGTCCACCTCGAGGCGGCCGGGCGCACGCGCCGCGACCTGCGCGTCACCGTGTGCCCCTATTTCCACCAGCTGACACCCGAGTGGGTGGCCGAGTACGCCGAGGCCGGCGCCGACGCCGTGGCCGCGCTGTTCTTCGCCTTCACCCCCGACGACGTCGCCCGCGCCTTCGACGACCTCGAGGGCTGCCGGGACGCGGCGGCCCGCACCTGAGCCGGGGCAACGGGGGCCCCGCACGCGGAGCCCTACACTCGCCGGTCGTGGCGTCCCCCGACACTGCCGTCGGCGTGTTCACCGACACCGGGCCGTGGACGGTCGACCCGGCCTCCCTCAGCTGGCGCCACGGCCTGCCCGCGGTGCGGGCCGCCCTCACCGCCTCCATCCCCCGCCTGGTGCGGCCGAGCGCGCTGCCGCCGGGGGCGCGCCTGTTCACCACCCTGCGCCACCTCGGACCCGCGCTCGGCCTGTGGTACCTCAAGGAGCGCAAGCGGGGCGGTGACGCCTCGGTCGAGGGGCTCTCGCACCGCCTGCGGGTGGCGGCCGAGCATCTGGGGCCGACCTACATCAAGCTGGGTCAGATCATCGCCTCGGGCGACGGCATCTTCCCGCCGGCGCTGGTGGCCGAGTTCAAGTGGTGCCGGGACCAGGTGCCCGCCGAGCCCTGGCCGGTCGTCGAGCAGGTGCTGACCGAGGAGCTGCGCCGCCCCATCGGCGACGTCTTCGCCCACGTCGAGCACGCGCCGCTCGCCGCCGCCTCCATCGCCCAGGTGCACGCGGCCACGCTGCGCGACGGCACCGACGTGGTGATCAAGATCCAGCGCCCGTCGGTGGCCAAGCGGGTGCACCAGGACCTGGCCGTCATGGCCTGGCTGGCGCCGCACCTGGTCGGCCGCATCCCCGTCGCCGCACTGGCCAACCCGCCCGCTCTCGTCGAGCTGTTCGCCGAGACGATCGTGGAGGAGCTCGACTTCCGTCTGGAGGCCGACAACATGCTCGACTTGGCCCTGGTCTACGCCGAGCTGGGCCAGCGCGACTTCGTGATCCCGCGGCCGCACCCCACCCTGGTGACGCGCCGCATGCTCGTCATGGAGCGCCTCGACGGGTTCAAGTACGGCGACGTGGCGGGCATGCACGCGGCCGGGATCGACACCGAGGCGGTCGTGCGTGCCGGCATGATCGGCTTCCTCGAGGGCTGCATGATGCACGGCATCTTCCACGGCGACCTGCACGCCGGGAACTTGTTCGTGCTCCCCTCGGGCAAGATCGCCCTGCTCGACTTCGGCATCACCGGCCGGCTGACCGAGGCCAAGCGCCTGGCCCTGCTGGCCCTCCTGGTGGGCGCCACCAACGCCGACATCCCCGCCCAGGTGGCGGCGATGCGCGACCTGGGCGCCTTCCCCGACGACGTCGACGTGCAGTACGTCATCGACCAGCTCGGGCTCGACCGACCGCCCGTCGACCCCACCGCCATGACGCCCGACGAGCTGGTGGCCGAGATGCAGCGCTCCATCAAGTCGCTGCTCGCCCTCGGCGCTCGCATGCCCAAGGAGCTCATGCTCTTCGTCAAGAACCTGATGTTCCTCGACGGCTCCATCGCCGCACTCGCGCCCGACCTCGACCTCTTCGCCGAGGTCGAGGCGATCGCGCTCATGTTCGCCACCAAGCACGGCGAGCGCATCATGAGCCAGCTCGGCCTCGAGCAGCAGGCCGACTGGTCGCCCGACCTCTCCAGCCTCAAGGCCGGGTTCGGCCTGGATGCGTCCCACGAGAGCCTGACCCACCGCGACATCCAGCAGCGCCGGGCCCAGGTGCGCGAGAAGTTCGAGGGGAACGAACGGTCCCCGCGTGGCCGTGGCAAGCGGCCCGGCCCGTAGCCGCCGCTTCCCTCACCCCTCGCCGCCCCGCTCCCCGCACCCCTTCGCCGTCCCGGCCGCCCCGGCCGCCCCGGCCGCCGACCGTTCTCCGATGTGGGCAGGGCCGGAACTGGGACGGGCGGCACCCTGCCCCCCGGAGGGGGAGAGGAGCGAAGTCCGCGGGCGGCCACCCCAAACGCACGGCAATACTGCTAGATATACTCAAGGTATGTCCAAAGTGATGGTCTCCATCCCCGACGACCTGCTCCGTGAGATCGACGAGGAAGCCCGTCGCCGTTCCACCAGCCGGAGCGCGCTGCTCGCCGAGGCGGCTCGGAGCGAGCTGGCCCGGCCGCGTCCGGTCGCCGTGGCCGAGGCCATCGCCCGCTCCGAAGAGCGCTTCCGCTCCGCCGGGACATTCGAGGCCGCCTCCTTGGTCAGGAGGGACCGGGACCGTCCCGCGTGACGACGGTCCTGGTCGACACGTCGGTCCTCATCAAGTGGTTCCACCTGGCCGGAGAGTCCCAGGTGCCCGAGGCGCGCGCCCTGCGCGACGCCACGACCCGCGGTGACGTGCAGTCGCGCATCATCGACCTCGCGCTCTACGAGATGGGCAACGTCCTCCTGCGCTCCCTCGGCTGGTCGGGCACCGCGGTGGCCGACCAGCTCACCGACGTCGTGACCATCTGCGGTGCTCCCCTGGCCCTCGGTCTCGACTGGCACCGCCGGGCGGCGGTCGTCGGCCAGCAGCACGGACTGACGTACTACGACGCCGCCTGGGTGGCCGCCGCCGAAGCGCTGGACGTCGCCCTCGTCAGTGCGGATGCGCAGCTGCTCGGCGCCGGCATGGCCGAGTCGCCGCTCGACGTGGCGCGACGACTCCGGCTTCCTCTCGCCTGACGGCGCCTCACCCCCCACTTTCCGCCCCCCGGGTACTGCGCCGGCCCGGCTCGGGGGCGGGCGGAGGCGGCCGGTGCGAAGCTGGGGGCCATGGCGACCATCCGCGGCCTCCAGGCGGCCGACTGGGACGACTGGCGGGCCTTGTGGCAGGGCTACCTGGCCTTCTACCGGGCCGAGCTGCCCGAGGAGACCACCCGGGCCACCTTCGAGCGCCTGACCGCCGGCGAGGAAGGGCTGTTCGGCTTGCTCGCCCTGGACGAGGCCGGGCGCGGCATCGGGTTGGCCAACTGCGTCGTGCATGCCTCGACCTGGTCCCGGCAGCCCAAGTGCTACCTCGAGGACCTCTTCGTCAGCCCGGCCGCCCGGGGCGGCGACGTCGGGCGAACCCTGCTGCAGGCGGTCAAGGCGGCCGCCGCCCAGCACGGTGCACCCCGGCTCTACTGGCACACCCAGCAGTACAACGGGCGCGCCCGCTCGCTCTACGACGTGGTCGGGCACCCGACGTCCTTCGTCGTCTACGAGATGTAGCCCGGCGACGCCCCCATCCCGAGGCGAGCTTCGGCCTCGACGAGCCGGTGGAGAACTTGAGCCACCGCGAGCTGCAGGCCCGCCGGGCGGAGGTGGGCGAGAAGTTCGAGGTGCGCGGCTGGTCGCGCCGCCCTCGGGGTGGAGACAGCAGCCCACGAAGTACGCCAACATGGCAGCCGGTTCAGGGCCGAAGGGGAGGTGACGCCCATGACCGGGTCAGGGCTGGACAACAGATCGTCCGCCGGGGCAGTGCTCCCCTCCTACTCGTCGGGCACGTCGGCCACTCCGCTGCTGGGCGACACCATCGGGGCGAATTTGGGCCGGACCGCCGCCCGCGTGCCCAGGAACGAGGCCCTGGTCGACGTCCCCTCGGGCCGGCGCTGGACCTACGCCGAGCTGGCGGCCGAGGTCGAGCGCCTCGCCACCGGGCTGCTGGGCACAGGCATCGGACCTGGCGACCGGATCGGCATCTGGGCCCCCAATTGTCCCGAGTGGGCGCTGCTCCAGTTCGCCAGCGCGTCCATGGGCGCCATCCTGGTCACCATCAACCCGGCCTACCGGACCCACGAGCTGGAGTTCGTCCTCAATCAGGCCGGCATCGCGCACCTGGTGGCGGCGTCGGCTTTCAAGACGTCGGACTACGAGCGGATGATCGCCGAGGTGCGGCCGGGCTGCGCCGGGCTGCGCGAGGTCACGATCATCGGGTCGGCCGGGTGGGACCGTCTGGCCGGGACGGAGGCTGACGCGGCGCGCCTCGCCGAGGTGGCGGCGACCTTGTCAACCGACGACCCGATCAACATCCAGTACACGTCGGGGACGACGGGCTTCCCGAAGGGCGCCACGCTGAGCCACCACAACATCTTGAACAACGGGTTCTTCGTCGGAGAGCTGTGCGGCTATAGCGAGGCCGACCGCGTCTGCATCCCCGTGCCCTTCTACCACTGCTTCGGCATGACGATGGGGAACCTCGGCTGCACGACGCATGGCGCCACCATGGTGATCCCGGCCCCGGGCTTCGACCCGGGGGCGACGCTCGCAGCCGTGGCGCAGGAGCGCTGCACCTCGCTCTACGGAGTGCCGACGATGTTCATCGCCGAGCTGGCCGACCCGGGCTTCGATGACTACGACCTCAGGTGCCTGCGCACCGGGATCATGGCCGGCTCGCCCTGCCCGGTCGAGGTGATGAAACAGGTGGTGACGCGGATGGGGATGGAGGAGGTGACCATCTGCTACGGCATGACCGAAACCTCCCCCGTGTCGACGCAGACGGCGGCGTCCGACTCGCTGGAGCGCCGGGTCTCGACCGTCGGCCGCGTGCACCCGCACGTGGAGGTGAAGATCGTCGACCCCGGGACCGGTCGCACGGTGCCCCGCGGCACGCCGGGGGAGCTGTGCACCCGCGGCTACTCGGTCATGCTCGGCTACTGGGGTGAGCCCGAGCGGACGGCCGAGGCGATCGACGCGGCACGCTACATGCACACCGGCGACCTGGCCGTCATGGACGACGAGGGCTACGTGAACATCACGGGGCGCATCAAGGACATGGTCATCCGGGGCGGCGAGAACATCTACCCCCGCGAGATCGAAGAGTTCCTCTACTCGCACCCCGACATCCTCGACGCCCAGGTGATCGGCGTGCCCGATGCTCGCTACGGCGAGGAGCTCATGGTCTGGGTGCAGCTACGCCCGGGGGCGGAGGTGCTGACGGCCGAGACGTTGTGGGAGTTCTGTTCGGGCAAGCTGGCCCACTACAAGATCCCTCGCTACGTGCGCGTCGTGGAGGAGTTCCCCATGACGGTGACGGGCAAGGTGCGCAAGGTGCAGATGCGCGAGGAGGCGGTCGCGCTGCTCGGGCTGGGTGAGGCGGCGGCGGTCGAGCACGCATAGGGAGCTTCTGCCTCTCCCCGGGCGCGACATCTACGGGCGGGGGTGTCAGCGATTCGGAGTCCGCCCAGCCAGGGATGAACTGCGGGTCACGCCGTCTTTGCGGCTCGAGAGCACCGATCAACCAGAGATCAACCAGAGCTACCGGTGGGGCCGGTGCCGCCCTCGCCGGGTACGCCCTGGTCGCCCTCCCCCGCGGTGTTGCCGGTGTCGCCGCCCTCGCCAAGATCGCCCGGGGAGTTACCGGTGGGGCCAGTGCCGCCCTCGTCGGGTGTGCCATTGCCGACTCGGTCTGCCAAGGGAGCACTCGGAGGTGCGCAACCCGTGGAACTCATTTTTGGCGGTGGGGGCACGCGGCCGGGGAAGTCCACGACCGAGTAGATGTAGAGCGTCTGGGGCGTGACCTCGGCATTACCCGGTCCGTCGTAACACAGGTCCACGGTGCCGCTGCGCCAGTACGCCTCGATCGTCACGTACCCGGCAATTTTGATGTGACAGACGAGATTGGCCGACTGCGGTGGAGTGTGGTTGACCTTGAGGGCGGCCTCCAACACCGACTGCTCCTGATCGCAGGAGGCCCCAGATGTCTGCACGGGCCACTGCCACGAGAAGTAGGTCCCCGACGACGCTCCGTACTGGGCGGGCAACTCGGGGAACGTGATAGTCAGAGGGTCTCGCGTCGGGACCGAGCTCAAGGTCGTATTGCACGGCTGGCCCTGAACCTGGTCCCCGCAATCGACGGTCTTGGTCGGCAGGCCATCGTCGAACGTCTTGTCGTCTCCCACCTCGACCGTGACGCCTGGTTCCCATCCGTACAAGACGAAGTGGATGTCGGCGTCATCGGGGATGTCGTGGCTGGCGACGTTCCGTTCGTGTGATTGCGCCTCCGGTACAGGCTCCTGGTCGCCACAACCAGCTGCCAGCGTGGAGACGGCCACCAGTCCTCCGAACAGGGTAGCGAGACGAACCCACGATCGTCGTCTCCAGTGCATCGCCCCCGGTGTCCGTTGCATGGGCATCTCGACCACGAATCGGGACCAGAACCACTAATCCCGGTCAGGGGCCTCGGGCGATGATAACGCCACCGCGGAGCAGTGCACCACGGGTTCCGCCACGCGGAGCGCCTACTTCGGCCGGAAGTGAACGAAGACCCGGCCGAAGTTGTGTGAGTCCTTCTCGACCCGGTGGTAGAGCGGCTTGATGTCCTTGCGGTCGAGGAAGCGCGGCGCGCGCTCGACGTCGTCTCCCCGGTTGTAGGTGTCGTGCGGGTCGAGCGTGAGCTTCATGCGCCCCGGACCTGGACGGGTCTATTCGTCGATGTCGCTCGGGGCCGGGCCGAACACCACCAGGTGGTCGAGCACGGGTGCCGCGTCACCGGTCCAGTCGAGGTTGGCCAGCTGGACCCTGCTCCGGCGCCCCAGGCGCCACCGGAACGCCTCGAAGCGGTCCGTCCGCAGCACGAGCGCAGCCTCACCCTGGGGGCCGACGTCGTAGGTGTCGTCCTCCACCAGGACCCGGAGCGCCACGGGAGGCTGCAGCCAGATCAGCAGGCGATCGGCCCCGAGCCGGACCACTTCGGCGTCGCGCGCCCCGGGTTCGCCGACCGCACCACGGATGTCCTGTTCGTGGGCGGCCACGTCGAGCACAGCCGGCCACACCTCGAAGGCGTCGATCATGTCGGCGAATTGCGGCGCCAAGTCGTCCCAGCGGGCCAGGACCTCGGCCGGGGACCGGTCCTCGAACCGGGCCACCTGGGCGGCCGTCTGCTCCGCGGAGGGTGGCCCGGTCAAGCGCCCCTCCAGCACGTCCTCGGCGACCGCGGTGAGGTGGGCCACCACGTCGCGCACGCTCCACCCCGGGCAGGCCGGTACGGGAGTAACCAGGTCCCTCTCGTCCAGTCCCTGGACCAGCGCGACGAGCCGTGCCTGAGTCTCGCCGTAGAGCCGGGAGAGGGGCGGTGCACCTTTCGAGGGGGCCACCGCGGCAGATTAGGTCGGCGGACGGACCCCGCCCCCGGCGACGTCGGGCGGGCCTGGCTCGATGCGGTGCGGGCGCCCGTCGCCGAACTCGACGCGACGGCCATGCCCGCCCTGTCACAGCCGTTCCGTACCTTTTCGCCGTGGCCCACATCACCCTGACCCGGCAGACCGCCCGGTAGCGTTTCGCCCGAGCCCATGCCCCCCCGCCGCCGCACCGCCACCTCCACGTCCAACTTCGGTGTCGGGCGCCGAGAGTCCCACGTAGCGGACGCCTTCTACGCGCGCTTCGAGGCGCCCGAGCTGAGCGCGGACGAGCACGTGACCCCGCACGAGCCGGGCGTGAGGTGCCTCTGCGGCGACGCCCGCCGGATGGAGGTGGTGCCGGACGACTCGGTGGCACTCGTCGTCACCTCGCCCCCGTACTTCGCCGGTAAGCGGTACGAGGAGGAGCTCGACCGCGAAGGGGTGCCGGGGTCCTACATCGAGTACCTCGAGCTGCTGCGCGACGTGTTCGCCGAGTGCAAGCGGGTGCTCGAGCCCGGTGGGCGCATCGCCGTCAACGTGGCCAACCTGGGTCGCAAGCCCTACCGGAGCCTGTCGGCCGACGTCATGGCCATCCTGCAGGACGACCTGCGCCTTCTCCCCCGCGGCGAGATCGTCTGGCAGAAGGGCGAGGGCGCCAGCGGCTCGTGCGCCTGGGGCTCCTTCCGCTCGGCCGCCAACCCGGTGCTGCGCGACGTGACCGAGCGCGTCGTCGTGGCCTCCAAGGGCCGCTTCGGGCGGGCGCGCAGCCCCAAGGAGCGCCGCCGCGAGGAGCTCCCGCACGAGAGCACCATCTCGGCCGACGACTTCATGACCCTCACGCTCGACGTGTGGGACATCCCGCCCGAGAGCGCGGTGCGGGTGCAGCACCCCGCCCCCTTCCCCGTCGAGCTGCCGCAGCGGCTGATGGAGCTCTACACGTATCGGGGCGACCTGGTGGTCGACCCCTTCTGCGGG
>Ga0209420_1001301_pt1 | contig 11936 bp, 9 predicted proteins | sample BlaSpr_A8_OM1_O1_FD_187972 | JGI IMG/M metagenome (GOLD analysis project Ga0209420, IMG submission 187972) | Forest soil microbial communities from Thunder Bay, Ontario, Canada - Black Spruce, Ontario site 2_A8_OM1_O1 (SPAdes) (version 2) | ecosystem: Environmental > Terrestrial > Soil > Boreal...
GAGCGCCGGATCGTAGCCTGCATCGAGCAGCTTCGCGTCGTCCGGATTCGTGTCGGGTGACTTACTCAAGTGAATGCCATTGCGAAATCGTGGGAGCCTATGCGCGCACTTCGCGAAGTGTCAAGTTTTTCACGCGGGCGAGGTCGCGATCAATGAAGAACCTGGAAGCAAAGTTCCGTCTGTCGAATCACGCCGAGGCCGAGGAGCGCGCGAGGGCGATCGGATACACGCGGCGGGCGGTACTCAATCAGCGCGACACTTTCTTTCGGGTCGCGAACGGCAAGCTGAAGCTGCGCGAGGAAAACGGCAGCGCCGTTCTCATCTTCTACCATCGCGGCGAGAGCGGACCGCTGATGTTGAGCAACTACGAGATTGCCAAGGTCGCCGATCCGCCGCGGACGTTGAGAATCCTCGCCACTGCGCTCGGTCCGATTGCGGTCGTTGAGAAGGTGCGGACGCTGATGATGCGCGACAACGTGCGGCTCCATCTGGACCAGGTCGAGCGGCTCGGAGAATTCGGGGAGATCGAGGCCGTGATCGCAGACGGCGACGATCCCGAGCGCAGCCGCAGCGCCGTCAACGAAATCCTCGGCGCGCTCAAGGTAGAGAAGGCTGACCTGATCGACGTGTCGTACTTCGAGATGATCGCGAAGCAATAACTTCGCGCGACACGGGCGGGCTAGTCGGTGCGATAGCTGGGCGACGGATGAATGCGCCGGTTCAACATCATCTTGACGCGGCGCCAGGCCGCGCGGCTGAGCGGGCCGGTACCTTGCGAGTCCGATTGGTCGAGTTTCGCCAGCGCCGCGCGGCGCATCGTCTCGGCCCTCGCCATGACTTCCGGTATCGACTGTTCGTTTGCCGGAAGCTCTGCGGGCTCCATGGCTTTGCGAATCTGTTTCAGGATGAACAGCAGGTCTTCCTTGCTAGTCAAAGTTCCGAGCAGAGACGCGCGCGACAATTCGCGGAACTCTTCATCGGTAATCCCGAGGGCCGCGACGCTTTCACGGTCGGCGCAAAACTCGTCGAAGATCCTGTCGCTGTTCGATTGAACTTCCGATTTCTTAAGGTCCTCGAACGCCGCCATTTTGTTCCCGATCCTCCGTGGTCAATTTTGAACCGTCCCCTCTAAGCATGAAATTTTATCTAAATTCAAGTTATATTATATCTATACATGTTATGTAGCTGTCAAGCCTCATACGTTATCTTATTTTCGTTAAGTTTCCCCATTCCGAAGCGAGGCACTAACTTTCCGGAGCCGATCCGCTTGGCCAGATCAAAGCCACTGCGTACGAGAACAAGTCCTCGCCAGTAGATTTCCGCGCCGAGTCGGTGTCGGCCGAGCGCAGGGCGGGTCGCTCAGAACATCGAGCCCGGCTGGACGAAAATCATGTTGTTGATTTGTTTGTTCGGATACACCGACGCAGCCACGTCGGCAGCGTGAGCCTTCGCGGCCGGGCCGATAACGTTGCCCGAGAGATAAATGTAGGGTCCGACCACTCGTGCCTGCACGTCGTTGAAGCCGTTGGTCAGGAGCTGGGTATTGATGCGCTCCTCTTCCTGGGCCCATTTGCCGGTCTTGGTCCGCAGATTGTCGACGACTGAGTTGACGCCGGGCACCGAGTTTGCGGTCTGCTCGGCCATCGCGCGATCCTTCTCGTCGAAGACAGTGCCGTAAAGTACGACCACGCCCTCGGCCGCCGTGTAAGCCTTGGCGCCGTTCAGGCGATCGTTGGTGCGCAGCGTGGCGTTCACCCGGTTCATCAGCGCAACCTCGCTGTCGGCGCGCGCCAACGATGACGCGCCGGCCACAACAAGAATCAAAAAAACGATTGCGAGGATTGTTCTTGAATCGCGGTGCGGCTTGTTCATACAGGTGGCTCCAGTAGGGGTTGCCTCGAACTTAAGATCGCATCACTGGCGCGTCAACACAGCGCGCATCCCGCAACCGAAATTCACTTTATTGAACGTGAAACCCGCGGTCGGTTTCACGCTTCCGTCGGCAGGGGTGACCCCTGCACCCGGTGAAAAGAGAAGATGCGGGACTTCGTCCCTGTTGGGAAGTTGGTTGGGAGAGCAGTTCAAATGGTGGCGTTGAAGATGGTTTTGGCGCCGGTGGATTCCATCGCGCTGTCCACGAATTTGCGGTCGGAGGCGCTTAGAGACTCGCGGGCTTCGCGTAACCATTTCAGGCATTTGGCCTGGTAAGGGAATGGTTGCTGTGCCCACGGCAGGCCGTCGATCTCGCACCGCACTTCACTGGCGCGACTTGCGAGTGCGCGAGCGTTGGCGATCAGGAAGGGCGCGTAGACGCGGCCGATTTCGATCAAGAACGGACGCAACGATTTGACTGCGTCCTCGCGCGGAGACCATCCGGTGTCGTCGACGTCGAGTGACGAGAGGTCGTCGAGGTGCGAGACCCACGAGACTGCGCGCGGAGTCTCGGCGGCTGCGATTGCGGCGGGGGTCGGATCGAAATGCGCAAGCTGGCTCAGTTGACCGAAGAGCGCGAAGTCGCTGGCGCCGGGCCGCGCGCCCATGAGGAATCGGCGTCCCGCTACGAGATGCGAATCAAGCAGCGCGAGCAGGCGGCGGTAGCTGGCCTCGATTACGGGCGTAGTTACGTCGTTGGAGCCGACCACGCGCAGCCGCTCGATTTGACGATCGGCGATGAAGCGCGACGTCTTCGCCAGCATGTCAGGGCTCATCAGCGGATTGCGGTCGAGCGCGAGCACGTGCGAAGCCTTGTGAATATCGGCCGCGTACTTCCATCGATAATGGAACATCGGCTTGGTGAGCCATTCGTCGGCGTAGTCCTCAAGCAATGCGTCGAAAAATGCGAGCGCGGGATCGGGCGGGATGATCGAGCGCGCGGGGAACATCTGCTCAAGGCGCTTAATTTGAAACGTCGAATCGATCATCGCCTCGTCGGCGCGCCCAGCCTCACCAGGGAATACGAGCACCGGAATCAGAGCGACGGGGACCTCGGGGATACCGACGTCATCGGGCGAGCCGCGCATGATCCAGGTGAATGGGATGCGGCGAAAGCGCAATATGGCGCGCATCTTACGGGAGTATGGGGAGCCGAAGCCGCCGACGAGTTTTAATGGTGTCATCTGTAATGCTCCATGTTACCTCTGTCGAAGGGCGCTCTGGATCTGCACAACCTAACCCCTAACCCCTTCCCGAGCGGGAAGGGGAACCGGACGCGGAGAGAGGACGGGCCTTCCCTTTACCTGTTCTAAGAGGGACGAAGTCCCGCATCCTCTCTTACTACTGGGTGCAGGGGTCACCCCTGCCCAAGGAGGTGTGCGGAACCCACGGTGGGTTCCGCATTTAATAAAGTGATTTTCCTTCTCAGCGCTACCTCATGCCGGCGCCTCTACTGGGAGCTTGGGGTCGCGCTCGGGGGGGAGGTTGTCGTACAAGTCCGCGCGCAGATCTGATTTTAGTTTTGCGTAGGCTGGGTCGTTCCACAGATTGCGCCATTGCATCGGGTCTTCGCGCAGATTGTAGAGCTCGCCTTCGGTGCCGTCGTAGCGGATGTCGAGAATTGGGCCGCGCGGCGCCAGCATCGGCGGGATGCCGGCGAGGTCGAAGCCGACGTCGCGGGTTGATTTTTCGTACACGGTCAGCGTGTATCCATCGCGATAGATGCTTCGCAGATGCATCCCGATGGCGGCGAACTGGCTGTCCCATTCGGTGATGACGCGCTCGCGGCCGGAGCCGGCTGCGGTCGGCAGCGGCTTACCCTGCATCCAGTCGGGAACCGGCACGCCGGCGATTTGGCAGAACGTCGGCGCGAGATCGAGTTGGCCGACCGGCTCCGCGATTTCGTTGTGCGCGACGTTGGCAGACGGCGCTGGCCGCCAGATCATCGGCAATCGCATCAGCGCGTCGACGTGGTATGGACCCTTGTAGAGCAATCCGAAGTCGCCTTGCAGCTCGCCGTGGTCGGTGGTGAAGATTACGTCGGTGCGCGATTCCCATCCGCGCTCGGCGATTCGCGCGAGCACGCGGCCGCATGCCTGGTCGATCAGTTCGTTCTCGACGTGGGTCAGCGCGTTGACTTCGCGAATCTGATTCTCGGTGAGCTGGCATGGGACGAAGCTGGCGGGTCCGCCTTCGAAGTTGCCGAAGCGACCCTCGTACCAATCCATCCAGTGGCGCGGCTTGCCGGAGAGAATTTTTTCGATCTTCTCGCGCGAGCCGGGATAGCCGGCGGGCAGATCGAGATCGCGCCAGTTGATTCGACGCGCCTCGTCCTGCGGCGGATCCCACGGATGATGCGGGTCGGGAAAACTCATCCACACGAACCAGTTGTCGGCGGGGTCGAGCGAGTCGAGATACGCGATGGTGCGCGCGGCGACCCAGTCGGTGTGGTAATGCTCGCGCGGAACGGGATTGTACTTCACCTCGGGCGCGCCGGTGTCGCCGCCGGGCAGCGCGCTGAGAATCGGCGCGAAGCCGGCGATCTCGTCCGGATGGTTTTTCTGCAACCACAGCGAGTAATGCCATCCGCCGACCGGCGTGTGCATCGCGAGTTCCATCCGATCGAAGCCGCGATACGGGCCGGTCGAATCCTTGCGCGCCATCTGGTTCTCGAACCATCGCCCCTGCAAATCGAAGGCGGGCTCGAAGTGCGCCTTGCCCAGCAGCGCCGTGCGGTAACCCTTCTCATGAAGGTAGGACGCAACGTTGGGCGAATCGGGCGGCAGCGCGACGCCGTTGGCGACGACGCCGTGCGTGCGCACGTACTGGCCGGTAATCATCGTCGAGCGCGCCGGCATGCAGACGACATTTTGATTGTGCGCACGCTGGTAGTTGATCCCATCGCGGGCGAGGCGATCGGCGACCGGCGTCCGCGCGATCGTACCGCCGTTGCATCCGAGCGCGTCGTAGCGCTGCTGATCGGTGGTGATGAAAAGAATGTTGCGTCCCATTTTCCTTGGCTCCCGTTAACGGATTCTATTTTGTCAGCAGCGCGCGGATGGCCGTCGCCATCACGCCGCGCGCCTCGGTTTCGGAAAGTCCCTGATGCCGCCGCAACTGTTCCCATGCGACCCACGATGTAACAAGGTCGAGCGCGGCGATGGTCGCGCGCTTTTTATCGGCGGCGAGCTTCGAGAGCTCGGGCGCGAACGCGGCGATGGTGGCCGATCGCGTCAAATCGCGAGCGTGCTTGAGGCGGCGGGCAAGGGCAGGGCGGAACGGCTCCATCAAGATGGCGGCGCGGCGGACGGGCGACAAGGTTTCGAGCAGACGGCCGCGCTGCGCAACGAATTGATCGATGCGGCGCGCAAGCGGCAACGCCACAACGATTGGCGTGGTGAGCGGCTTGACGCGTTCGGCCTGGCGGTCGGCGAGCTCGCTGTAAATCGCTTCGAGGTCGTCGAAATGATGAAACACAATCCGCAGCGAGACGCCCGCGCGTTCGGCGATTCGCGCCGCGGTGGGTCGCAGGTCGCCCTCGCCAAGCAAATCGAGCAGCGCGTCAACCACGGCGTGACGCGTGCGAGCCCCGCGGGCGAGGCGTCCGTCAAGAGCAGCGAGAGGCAGCATCGCGGGAAACTTATTACATCGAGAGTGCAATTACAAGTTGCGAGTGGACCGCGCCGGGTCAGGAGGCCGCAGGTTTGCGCGTCCTTACCAACCAAAAAGCGCAGCCAGCAAGAATGCAGCGATCAGCAATAACCCGAACTCCATGTGGAGCTGAATCGATCGAAACAAACCGAGGTTGAGCTTCTTCGGATCGCTCTCGCGCGTCACGATTCGAAGCTGGTCGCGCGCACGCGGGATCGTGACAAAGACCACCAGCGCGATCCACGGAATTGAGTGCAGGAGAATCGCGATGATCGTCGTGACGTAAGCCGCGATATCCAGTGCGATTAGCTCGTAGTTCGCACCCGTGCGGCCGAGTATCGTGGCGAGCGTCCGTTTGCCGTGGCGCGTATCGCTTTCGATGTCGCGGACATTGTTGGCGTGCAGGATTCCCGCGACCAGGAATCCCAGCGGAATCGACGCCCAAATCGCCGCCGACGAGAAATGCATCGCCATGACGTAGTAGGAGCCGATCACGATCGCCGGTCCCATGAAAATGAACACGGTCAATTCGCCGAGCGCCACGTAGGCCAGCGACACCGGGTTTGCGGTATAAAAGTAGCCGGCCATGACGCTGGGGATTCCGATCGCAAGAATCGGCCATCCGCACAGGTAAACGAGCACCAGGCCGATCAGCGCGCCAATGGCGAACGCAGTGATGCCGCCGCGCCACACCTGATCTGCGCTCAGCAGGCCGCGCTGAATCACCATGCTGGGGCCGAGCGATTGTTCGCTGTCGGCGCCGCTGCGGAAATCGTAGTAGTCGTTGATAAGATTGGTGCCGGCCTGGATCGCCATCGCGCCGACCAGCGCGAGAATCATGCGACCAAGCGAAAAAAATCCAGCTCGCGCCGCCACCGCAACTCCCAGCAGCACCGGAATCGCAGCCGCGCTGAGCGAAGGCGCACGAATCGCCTGAATCCAAATCGCTACAGCGCCAGGCCGCGTCCCACCCTGATGAGTGATCACCTGATCCATTCTGTTTTGACTAACCCCTTCGCGAAAGCCCGCTTCGGGATTTCGCGTCTTTCACCGGGTGCAGGGGTCACCCTGCCGCCCACCGCGCAGGTGATTAAATTAGCACCTTCGCCTCTTTCATCCGCGCGATTTCGTCGGCGCTATAACCGAACTCGCTCATCACTTCATCTGTATGCTCGCCGATCATCGGAGCGCCGCGATACTCGAGATCGATTCCGCTGAACCGCACTGGAAGGCCGGCCACTACGCGCTCGCCGACTTCACCATGCGGCAACTTCACCAGCATGCTCGACTCCGAAAACACGGGGTCCTTCATCACCTCTGGAGTGCTATAGACGGGTCCCGCAGCCAGACCGCGCGCGCGAAGTCTCGTGACCAAATCGTCGCGCTGATGGACGCACGTGCGCGCCGCGATTTCGCGCTCGAGTTCCTCGACGTTGGCGAGCCGGCCGTACAGCCGCACGAACTTCGGGTCTGACGCCATCGAAGGCACGCCCAGCGCCTCGCACAGTTGCGCGAACTCGTCGTCGGTGGCGATCGCAATCGCGATCCACTTGTCGTCGCCGGCGGACGGGAACACGCCATGCGGCGCCATTGACTCGTCGCGATTTCCAATCGCCGCCTGGTCGCGCCCGCTCATCAGAAAATCCATCATCGCTTCGGGCATCATCGTAGTCACCATCTCGGCCATCGACAGATCAAGGTACTGTCCCTGCCCCGTGCGGTCGCGATAGTGCAGCGCGGCGAGCAGAAAAAACACCATGCCGGTTCCGACCGCGAAGTCCGGCCAGGTCCCGCCAATTCCGCACGGGAACGAATCGGGATAACCGGTGATATGGCACAGCCCGGCGAATGCCTGCGTGGTCGGCCCGAAGCCCACCGTTCGCGCGAAGGGACCGTCCTGCCCGAGCGGGGTGCCGCTGAGCATTATAATGTCGGGTTTGATTTTCACGAGATCGTCGTATGCGAGATGGTATTTCGCCATGTTGCCGACGGTGAAATTTTCGGTGACGAAATCGCTTTGGCGGATAATCCTACGCGCGATTTCCTGCGCCTCGGGCATCGCAAGATTCAGCGCGAGACTGCGCCGCGAGGTGTTAATCGAGTGAAACACTCCGCTACGATTCGCGCCGATCGAGCCGTCGGTGCCGGTCAGATACCGCACCAGATCGGGTGCCCCCGACGTCTCGATCCTGATTACGTCGGCTCCCAGAGCGCCCAGCCACGCGGTCGCGTGCGGGACGGCAAAGATCCAGCCGAAGTCGGCGACACGAATTCCTTGCAGCGGGCGGGTTCCTTTCAAGGAATTCGTGCCGGCGGCGCGGTCGGCGGCCGCAGCCGGCCGGTGCTGGAGGATTTCTTCGTTGTGCTCGCCGAGCCGCGGCGCTCCGCGCACGATTCGCCACGGCGTCCGCGAGAATTTACATGGTGCACCGGGCATCCTCACTTCGCGCGCTGCGGGATGATCGACGTCGATGAAGAATTTGCGCGCTTGGTATTGCACGTTGCCCGCAACTTCTGCGGGAGAATGCACCGGGAAGCAGGGCACGTGCTCCGCTTGCGCCTTCTCGAATGCCTCAGTTCGCGTAGTCGTAGATAGCCAGTCGATTACTCCGGCCTCGATCGCGTCGATATTCGAAGCGCGCCCCAGGACCGAGTTGAACAACTCAATATCCATCCAGTCCGGATTACCCAGCGCCTTCTTCGCCCCGCGCCAGAAACGATCGGTGCCGGCGTTGAAGCTGACCCATCCGTCTTTGCACGGATAAACCCACTGCGCGGCCCTTTTTTGACGCGAGAAGAGGCGCTGGAATGAGTCGGAATTTTTATCTTCGTGGGAGTAAAATCCGATATTCGGGCGGACCATGCTGACCATCGAAAGCCACTGCGCGACGTCGACATGCTGCCCCGCCCCATTACTCTTTCGACTACTCAGTGCGCACATCGCGGCAGCCGCCGCTGTATAGCCAGTCAAATAGTCAGATTGCCGGCCGCCTAGTTTCAGCGGCGGCTGATTTTCGGGGTCGGTCACCTGATGCCACGGGGTTTCGTAGCCGACCCCGCTCATGTGGGTGGCGACCAGGTCGCCGCCGCGCAGATTCCTGTACGCGGTCTCGGCGCCGAAAAAGGTCACCGACACGACGATCAGTTTTGGAAACCGCGCGGTGAGCGTGCGCCAGTCGAGCCCGAGCTTCTCGTTTACTTCGGGACGATTCGGATTGAAGACGATGTCGGCGGAAGCGATCAAGTCCAACGCCTGGTCGCGCCCGCGCGGATTTTCGAAATCGATGGTCACGCCGAGTTTGTTGGTATTTAGAAAAAGATGCAGCCCGCCGGTTTCGGGGTCAGGCATCTCGTCGCGAAACGGTCCGAGCGCGCGTTCCTGCGAGCCCGTTCGCACTGGCTCGACCTTGACGACCTCGGCGCCGAAATCGGCGAACGACTTCGCCGCCATCGACGCCGCCATGAAGGGCATCGAGTCGAGACACGGCAGCTCGACGACCCTGAGTCCTTCGAGTGCGCGCGGCGGCTCCTGATACTCCTCGAGGCGCGCCATAACTACTCGACCGGTTCCGCTTTCATGTTGTCGATCAGGTCGATCAGCTCCGCCATCGTGCGAATCACGTAGTCGGGTTTGAACACCTGATGCGTTTGTAGATATTTGAACGACGCCGCGCCGGTTGCGACCGCGACTGACGCGCCGAAACCCGCTCCCAGAGCCGCCATGATGTCCCGCGGCTCGTCGCCCACATACATGCACGCGTGCGGCAGTACCGCCGCCTTCAGCGCGGTCTGCTTGAGGCTCTCGGTCTTGTCGAGCGCGCGCAGCGAAGTCGTGGTCTGTGTGACGACCTGGTCCAGGTACGACGCGAGCCCGACCATCGCGAGCTTCGCAACAAGCCGCTGCGGGTCGCCCGGCCGGCTGGTGATGACGCCGGTCGCGTAGCCGCGTCGCTTCAGCTCGGCGAGAGTGTCCTGCACATGCGGCAGCACTTCGAGCCGCTCGGTCTTGTCGATCTCGGCCAGGAAGTAGGCGTATGCGAGCTTGGCGTACTCGGGCCGCAAATGCTCGGGCACTCCGAGCCACACGTCGTCGGCGGAAAGCGCCTCGCGAAATCGTTCACGCGTAAGCGGCGGATCGTGGCCGAGCTCGTCGAGCGCGTTTTTCGCGGCGATATACAACGGGCCGTGGATGTCGACCAGGGTGCCGTCGAGATCGAAAAAAATCGCCTTGAATTCGCGGGCCGCCAAATAAAATCTCCGAGCTTGCCAACCGGAGTGTGTAGAGATGCCGGCTGAAGTGTCAAGCGCGCGCTAGGAACTCGGCCGATACAGCAGCAGGTACTCGCGGCGACCGCCGATCACTTTCTTGACGTAGTCGCGCGTCTCTTTGTACGCAATATTTTCGACCCACTCGTCATCGGGACCGCCCGACTCGGCGATCCATTTGGAAACCGCATTCTCGCCTGCGTTGTACGCGGCCACGGCGTGAAACTCGTCGCCGCTGAACATCGCAAAAAGATTTTTCAGATACGTCGTCCCCAGCTTGACGTTCACCGACGGATCGTAAAGCGCAATCGCCTCCGGATCGATGCCATTCTGCGACGCCATCTTGCGCGCCGTCGACGGAATCAACTGCATCAGCCCGCGCGCGTTCGAACTCGAGGTGGCTTTCGGATTGAACAGGCTCTCCTGCCGCGCCAACGCGAGCACGAGGTAAGGATCGAGCGAGAGGCCCTTGGACGCCGGCCAAAAAAGATCCCAGTACGCGCGCGGATAGCGGACGCGCTCGGCGACGTCGTGGCTCAGCTGCCCGTTTTTTTCCATGTGCGTCGCCGCGACGATCGCGTCATACCACGCATCGGCGCTCGCGAAGCCCGCCAGCACGAAACGGCGCATCTCGACCGTGCCGCCCGCGTGTTCCTGCAGCGCCTTCAGCTCGCCGGGTTCGAGCTCCTTGAGGCCGAGCGCTCGCAGCGTTTGCAGCCGCGCCATGTGATACTCGGCAACGCCGCTCACCGCCGGCGCCGCGCCGGCTTGAGGATCGGGCGCCGACGCCGCCGGCAAATCCGGAGTACCCGCCGCGACGCGCCGGCTCGCGAGCTCGGGATAATAGTTGCTGTCGGTGCTATCGGCGAGCTTTTCATAAATCGCGCGAGCACTAGCGGTGTCGCCGGCTTTTTCCAGCGCGCGGGCATTCCAGTACACGCACATGTCGCGGTTGGTTGGATCTTTCGCACGCGTGCTCGCGCTCTGGAAGCCAGCGGCCGCACTGCGGTAGTCGTGCGCGAGATACTGCGTCCACGGGACGCGGAAGCGCGCATCTTCGGCGGCGTCGCTGCCGGGATAGCGCGCGGCCAGCCGTCGATACTGTGCGCGGGCGGGATCGAACTGATGCTGTTCTTCGTAGATTTTGCCAACGCGGAGCATCGCACCGGGCGCGAGCTCGCTGGCCGGGAAATTCGCAACAAGCCGGTTCAGCGCCGCGCGCGCGGGATCATATTGATCGTCATGCCAGTAGATCAGCCCCAGGGCCTCGAGCGCCGCCGGCGCGTCGGGTCCACGCGGCGCGATTTGCAGGTAGTCGAGGATGGCGCGCTTCGCGCGATCAGGCTCCGGCTTGAGCGCTCGCGCGGTCACCCAAACCAGTTCCGCGCGAACGGCCGGCTCGGGGTTCATCGCCAATCCCGCGTTCGCCTGGTCGTCAGCTTCCGACAGGGCGCCTTCGCGCAGCAGCAATTCGGATTCGGCGCGATGGTACGCGAGCGAGTTCGAGTCGGCGACTTCGGGATTCGACCCGAGAATCGAGCGAACGAGAACGCGAGCTTCGGCATCCGCGTCGGAGTGCGGATACTTGTCGCGCAGTTCCATCAACTGCGCATACGCCGACTTCGGGTTCCCCAGCGCAATTAGTGCGCGAGCTTCCGTGATGCGCGCGTTCTGCTCGATCGACGCATCCGGCCCTCGCGCGATCAGCCGCGACGCGACCTCAGAGGCCTCGGCATTGCGACCCAGCTTAAGCAGATTGTCCGCCTGCAGCCTCTCGGCGTCGTCGACCATCACGCTATCTGGATACAACCTGACCAGACGATCGAGTGTATCGGCCGAGCCGCTCAGATCGCCCTGGTCATGCTGCACGAGCGCGAGGTAGTAGAGCGCATAGTCGCCGAGCGCGGGAAAATTGTCGGCGGCGAATTTGAGACGGTCGATCGCGCGCGCATCGTCGTGGTTCTGGTACGCGCGATAGCCGTCGAGGAATGCGGTCTGCCCGTTGGTCGGCGGCTCGGGTGATGCGGCTCCAGGAGCGGCCGGTGTCACGAACGCGGTTTGAGCCGGTAGCGCAACCTGCGATGCCG
>Ga0209420_1001302_pt1 | contig 11933 bp, 9 predicted proteins | sample BlaSpr_A8_OM1_O1_FD_187972 | JGI IMG/M metagenome (GOLD analysis project Ga0209420, IMG submission 187972) | Forest soil microbial communities from Thunder Bay, Ontario, Canada - Black Spruce, Ontario site 2_A8_OM1_O1 (SPAdes) (version 2) | ecosystem: Environmental > Terrestrial > Soil > Boreal...
CCCGCCACCGCCTCGGCCGCCTGATGTAGTGGCCGACCTTTCGATTGGTTCCTCCATTTTCCTGGACGACCACGCCGACCGACCCGAGTACAATGCCACCAGGAAATCGTGCTGTGCAAATCGAAGGTCGCGCTTCCGTTTGCGCCGACAAAGAAAAGGCGCGAAGTTTGTGCTCCCCTTCGTTCGGGATTGACCACGATTGACGATGTCGCTCGGGAGAAATCATGTATCACTATGACCCCAGAACCGCGCTAGAAGAACTCCAGGAAGACGCCCTTTTGCCGCATCCCGTGAAGCTGCGCGACATGATCATGCGCATTAAACTCCAGCCGCAAGAGGCGCAAGCGATGAACCAGGAATTCCAGGACTATCTGACCCGCTTCGGCGAGATTCAGCGCGTAGCGCGCGCTATCTTGGAAAAGCTGGCGGCCGGAAATCCCAAGTCTGCTTGAACGGTCCGGACGGCGCCGGCCGGTACAGGCACTCCTGTTTACCTTGAGCCGCGAAGGGCTTTCGGCAGTCGTAAGCGCCGCCCGAGCTTACTCGCAGAATACCTTCCGACGCTGATAGACTGAACTACGCTGGCGCGGCAAACGCACTGGCCCACATTCGATGCGACGCCACACTCTTCTAATCGACGCCGACGACACCCTCTGGGAAAACAATGTCTTCTTCGAGAAATTGATCGAGGATTTCATCGGGCTGGTCGAATCCTGCGGCTACACGCGCGCTTACGTTCGCCACATCCTGAATGAAACGGAACGGAAAAATATCCGCCAGTACGGCTACGGCGTGCGCAGTTTCGGCCGCTCGCTCGAAGAAACCTATCTCAAGCTCGCCGAACAGATGGTCCGCCGCGAAACCCTGGCGCAAATCCACGACCGCGTCGTCGAGCTCGAACGCACCCCGCCAAAAATTCTCGACGGGGTCCCGGAAACGCTTGCCTATCTCACCGAACGCCACCGCTTGATTCTGTTCACCAAGGGCGAGCCGGCCGAGCAAGCCGCCAAGGTGGAACGCTCCGGCTTGCAAGGCTTTTTTGAGTTTATCGAGATCGTTTCCGAAAAGGATCCCGACACCTACGGCGCTCTCGTGCACAAGCACAAAATCGTCAAGACCCACGGCTGGATGATCGGCAACAGCCCCCGCAGCGACATCAACCCAGCCATGAAAATCGGTCTGAACGCCGTGTACATCCCCCACCAACACACCTGGCAACTCGAACATGAACCGGTAGTAGCGGGTTCCGGAAAGTTGGTAATCCTCCCGGCTTTCCGCGAACTCCGCGGCCACTTCTAGTTCTGTTTCCTCCGGCCCCCCTTCCTTATCTCCGTGCTCTGTGACTCGGTCTTTCTCTACTCTTCCAAATTGGCCGTTGCCTCCCTGCCCGCTCAGGACGAAACTTACCCTCGACAATCCCCGCAGGAGCTCCTATGGCCACCGCAACAACTCTCCCCCGATCCGACTGGCGCCAGGAATGGTTCGACAACGAAGACGCCACCTATCTCAACCTCGCCGGCCAAAGCCCGATGCCAAAGGTAGCCATCCGCGCCGTGCAAGCTGCGATCGAATGGAAAAAGTTCCCGCAACGCATTCCCGACACCGCGTTCCTCGAGGTACCGAGCCGGCTTCGCACTTCCATCGCCAACCTCATCGGGGCGCAACCCCAGGACATCGCGCTCACCTCGGGCGCAAGCACCGGAATGAGCGCCGTAGCCTACGGCCTCAACTGGCACGCTGGTGACGAAGTCCTCACCGCGATCCGCGAATTCCCGCTCCAGTTCGCCACCTGGAAGCCTATGGAAGAACGCGAGGGCATCAAGCTCCAAGTCGTCTCGCCGCGCGATCGCTTCCTCACCGCCGACGACGTAATCTCCGCGCTCACGCCGAAGACGCGCCTGGTGTCCATCAGCCTGGTCCGTTTCGACGACGGCGTTTTGCTCGACGCCGCACGTATCGCTGCAGCCTGCCACGCACAAGGCGCTCTGCTTCTGCTCGACGCCAGCCAAGGCTGTGGCGCGGTTCCCCTCAACGTGCAGACGCTGGGCGTCGATTTCCTGGTCTCCGCCGGATACAAATTTCTTCTCGGCCCGTTCGGCACTGGATTTTTCTGGGCCAAGCCCGAGCACATGGCCAACATGCGTCCCGGCCCCTTCTACTGGATGGCCGCCAAAGGCGTGGACGGCAACTTTGCTTCCATGAATTTCGCGGATCCCAAGCCTGCGCCAAGCGGCAGGCGCTGGGATGCCGCCGAAACCGCGAACTACTTCAATCATGCAGCGCTCGACGCGTCCGTTGAATTTGTCTTGCAAGCGGGACCCCAAGCCATCCTGGAGCACTGCCGCAAACTCATCGAGTTATTGTACGAGCGCCTGCCGAAAGATCGCTGCGTGACCACCAGTCCGACAGATCCAGCACATCGCGGCCCCTTCGCATGCTTCGCCGCGCGTGCTCCGGAAAAAACCGCCGCACTCTATGATCGCCTCCGCAAGGAAAACATCGTCGTCAGCCTGCGCGAAGGCAACATCCGCGTTTCGCCGTATTTGTTCAACACCGAGCGCGACATCGACCGCTTGATCTCCGTGATTACCGCATGAGCCAGCCGGCCTGGCCGAAAATCGCCGTTGTCGGGGCCGGAGCTGTCGGCTGCTATTTTGGAGGCCTGCTCGCGCGAGCCGGTGCGCCCGTCGTCATGATCGGCCGTGTATCCTTCGTGGAAGCCGTAAACAAAAACGGTTTGTTGCTCGACACGCTCCATTTCAAAGACACCGTGCGCGTCGAAGCAGCCACCGAAATCGCGGGCGCGCGCGGCGCCGAGGTCATTCTGTTCTCGGTAAAGACCACCGATACCGCGGAAACTGCCCGGGCACTCGCGCCTTTGCTCTCCTCGAACGCCATCATCATCAGCATGCAGAACGGCGTAGACAACGCGGAACAAATCCGCGCGGCCTCGGGCATCGAAGCGTTAGGCGCGGTGGTCTACGTAGCCGCTTCGGTCCCGCAACCCGGCACGGTAAGGCACGTTGGCCGCGGCGATCTGGTGATTGGCCCACCCAGCGCCACGACCGAGCGTATCGCCGCCCTGTTCGAGCGCGCAAAAGTTCCCTGCCGCATCTCCGACAACATTGAAGGCGAACTCTGGACCAAGCTGACCTGGAACTGCGCGCTGAACGCCATCTCCGCGCTGGGTCGCGCAAAGTACGGCCAGATCGCCGCCAGCGAAGACGCCCGCGCCGTGGTGGAAGAAATTGTTCGTGAAGTCCTGGCCGTAGCCCGCGCCGCCAACATTCATCCCCCTGGCCTCGAAGATCCCAAAGCCGCCTTGGCCGGGGCCCTGAAAGTAGCCGCCCAAATGTCCGAAGCCCTCTCCTCCACGGCCCAGGACATGCTGCGCAACAAGCGCACCGAGATCGATTCACTGAACGGTTACATTTCGCGCCGCGGCGTCGCGCTAGGCGTCGCCACCCCGGTAAATCACGCCCTGTTCACCCTGGTAAAGCTCGCCGAATCCCGACAGTGATTCGGAGCGCGGCGAACCGTTTTCCTCGTGGCGTGTCACGGGAGTGCTTTTTTCGCTGTCGCGAAATGGTATTGTCTTATTGCGGGTTGGCCCTGGAAAAATGAACGTCGTTCTGGCATCGGAATCTCAATTTCGTCGCCGGGCACTGGCTCTGGCCTACGAGATATGCCCGCGCGGAATCGATGAAAAAAGCGTTCAAGACTACAATCCTGCCAAATTCGAAACGAAAGCTCGCGCAAGCATAGGCCAGGATTTATGGGGAGACGCGCAGCATCGGTGAAGCCTCCGAATTCCTGACCGAGCTGTCCGGCAGCGATTTTCGAATCTCGCAAATGCTTTTGGAAAAAGACCAATCTCAGGGAGCTAAAGCGTGGAAAACCAAGCGGAGAAAAAAGATCCCTCAAAGTTCGACTGGGTAACGGAGCGTTCCTCGTGTTCGCTGCCAAAGATATTCCTGACGCTCCGGCAGCAGGTGGAAGCGGACGTGAAGGTCCGCAACGGCCTGCGTCCCGCGAATTCCCCTTATGAATTTTCGGTGGCGGACAAGGGTTGTGACTTCATGGTTGTTCTGACGGCAAAGGACTCGAGCGCGTCGGTAACGTTCAGCCTTGCTGAGAAAGCGATTGTGGTGCTGAACAACGAAGGCGAAAAAATGTTCGAGATTACCCTGACCTTCACCGACAAAGGCGAGTGCAAGTTGATTGTCAACAACGAGGAGCGCGAATCCTGGCGAGTTCGCCGCATGGCCCTGGAAGATCTGATGTTCAGGGGCCAGTAATCCCTATTCCCCTTGGTCTTTGCTTCTCTCCGTGCCCTCCTGCGGCAGGGTAGAGCCTCTGGGGCGAATCTTTCTTCTTATTATTCCCGCGGCGGCACGCGGAATGGGATATGTACGATGGCCTCCAGCTCCACCGGCTCCCCACCCTTCGCCCCCGGCCGAAATTTCCACTGGGACAGGGCTTGTTTTGCATTCGCATCCAGCTGGTCGTCGACGCCGTGCACGACCTGAATCTCGTTTACCGATCCATCCTTCCGGATCACCGCGTACAACACCACCTCACCTTCGACGCGGTCATTGATCAAAGTCGGCGGATACTTCGGGTCGACTTTCCTCAACGGCACCGGCCCCGATAATTCCATTGAGCCCATGTGCGGCCCGCTCGAATCGCGGTGCAACTCCGCGAAATTCAAAATCCAGCTGCCCGTTGCGCTGTTCAGGTTGGGCATGTTGACGTCCATGGTGTACACGCGCTTGGTCGCAAAAATCTGTTCGGGTTTCGCGCCTGGCGCCAGCATTTTGAAATCCGGCGGCCCTACTCGCTCCGGCACATCCTCCGTCGCGGCATCGTGTTGCCGCGCGCTCAGCACGCGTATCGACGGCGAGCCCATCCCGGCGTTCAAGCCCGAAATTCCGCTCTTTGGCGCGGGATTTCCTCCGCTGATGCTGATTCCCACCGGGCTCTTCCCACCGGCGCCGGCCGCTGCCGAACCACCTTTATTCGCGCCGTCCGGGGAAATCGAAACCCGCGCCGCCAAATTTCCTTGCGGCGGCGCCACCGGAGCAGGCGGACCTGGCGTTGCCGACAGCGCGATCAGCGTGGAATCGGCGCCGTTCGCGGCGCTCAGTTGCGCCGCTGCTACTTCTGGTGCCGGGCCCGCATCGCCGGCCTGGTCCCGCTTCGCCACGCGCGGCGCTAGTCCTGCGTTGATCTCCAACTTCGGCCGCGCCGGTCCATTCGGTGTCGCCGGCAGATTTAAATCGGCAGCTACCCGCTGGTCCATCGCCGGAGCATCGATTGGCGGAGCCACCGTGACCGTCTTTATCTTTTTCTCGTGCGGGTGCAATTGCTTCAGCGCTTCCTCGCTAATCAGCAACCGCGGCTTTGCCGGCATCGCCTGCTGCACCTGCACCATGTTCGGCAACTCTGGAACCAGCTTGGGCGCTTCCATCGGTGCTTTCGGATTGATCAGCGTCTGCTTCAGATGCGTCGGCCGCACGGGATCGGTGAAGATCCGCTGCCGGGGGTGGAACGCGTCCGCACCCTTATCGGGCATCGGCTGATCCGGTGAGCTATGCGCGGCAGGCTTAGCCCGTTGTTTCGGAATTTCGAGTAAAGGCAGATCCTCGATGGGCCCGGACCAGGTAAGTTGAAAGTTCTCGATGCCGGTGTTCTTCTTGGGAGCAAAAGTGCCCTGCGGGAACGGCATGGCGATGAACGCAATGTGCCAAAGGGCCGCCGCCACCAGGGCGCGTCGCGGCACCCGCCGCTCGATCCAGCAATCTTTGAAGTACCCCGCACTCAGGAAGCCCTTGGACGCCCCGCGCGCAAACAAAGCCCGGACGCTGCTGCCAAGTCCCTGGTGGAAATCCCCCCAGGCCACCCCAAACTGGGGTTCCAGCCCCTGAGGAAGTCGCGGAGACACCAGCGGAAGTGAGTTCTGGCCAAGCAGGTTTAGAGAGCCATTCAGGTAGTTCGATGCCATTCGTTGGTGCTACTAGGTTCCTAGATTGGTGCCTCAAGGTCAACCGCATCTTGCGGGCCACCCCGAGCTGGGTCTGGTGTAGCGCCGGCATCCTGCCGGCTCGCGGCACCCCAGCTTGGATGCGCCGAGACCCGCCCCGCGACGCCTGCCAGTCACCTTCCCGGCGGGTCGTAGGTCAGTTTCCGGTTGATGCCGCGTGAAACCAGGGATGTGGGCTACTTCGGGTGGTTCGTTACTCGACTGCTGCGTTGGTCTGCTGCTTCCATCGCTGAACGTTTACGCCCATCACGAGGAGCCACAGCATTACGGATTCTTGCCCGAGGATGCCGAAGGCCAGATTGTAGGGGGAGAGATGTTTGGCGAATGGCGGTGACAGGAACGTCAGCCAACTCAAACCGCCAACAGCCATCAGCAGGCCCAGAATGCGAGGCAGAAAGCTCGACCTGAAAATAAGGTAGCCGATCAGTAGGCAAGAGAATCCGTCAAATACCACGGGGATGTCCACGCCTTGAGGATTCCATCGAAGGGCTCCACAGGTGAGTCCCACGAGATTGAAGGACGCCGCGACCAAAGAGAGGCCTCTGTTCACCGGCTTAAAGATGTCATAAAGGAGCAGCGTCACAACGATATTGCCCGAAACCGCAAGGAGATCACCTGTGATTTCAAACCTGGGAACGATAAACTCGCCGAATACTGCCGCCAGTAGGCTGAGCAAAGAAAGGACCCCCGCAGTCCTGGCCTTGAATCGCGGCGACGCATCTGCAATCCATTTCATCATTTCATAACCAACAGGGGCCAACTCAGGCTTAGGTTGTATCACCGATACGTCGGAGACGGCCCCACCCCCGGCGCTGACCCACCACCTCCCAGCGCTCCCGGCGGCCCCCCCTTGACTTTTTCACAGTTTGTGCTACACTCGATCTATTGGGCTTTTCTCCAAGCGCCTCGAAGGCGCTTTTTTTATTTCTGGCCTCGTTCACCGAACAGGTTGGTTTTTCGACAAGGTTGCAAATTTCCACCTACGGCCCAGAAATATCATTAACTATAGTTAAATCAGTGTGTTGCACGGGATCCGAAGATGGGAAAACTGGGGGACGGCCTCACGTTTCAACAGCGAAGAAGCTAAGCGCCGCATCGCCCTGCCGCAAAACGCGAACCCTCCCGAGCCGCCCCACGTGCTCTGGTAACTCGAAGTTGCGCCGATGCTCGACGATAACCCTGGCCTCCGCGGCCAAGATTGAAGTCGCTCCCAGAAAACGAAGCACTTGCGCATACTCCTGCGCTGCAGCATAGGGTGGATCGACGAAAACGAAATCGTACCCTGGCTGGCCGGCGCGGTGCTTCGCGGCCAGCTTCTCGAGCCCGCGCAGGGCGTCGGCGACGACGACCGTGGCGCCGGAGCGAACGTCGAGCGATTCGAGGTTGCGGCGAATCAGCGCCGCGGCTGGCGCATGATTCTCGATGAACACGACCTCGACGGCACCGCGGCTCAGCGCCTCAATGCCGACGGCTCCGGTACCGGCAAAGACGTCGATAAAGCGTCGACCGTCCACTGCGCCGGACAAGACATTGAATAGTGTCTCCCGCAACTGGTCGCTCGTAGGACGGAGCGCAAGCCCCTTCAAACTCTTCAGGATGCGGCTGCGATACATTCCAGCAATGACGCGCATGTGATTTGGGACGAACCTTTAGCCGACGCGGGCCAGGTGGTACCGGCGCTGCCACTCGCCCGGCAGGCGCCGAAGGATGCGCTCGAGCTCTGCGGCTCGGGGTGCATCCTCGGCTAGGGCAAAAGCTTCACGCCGAGCCAGTTCCAGAACTTCGCGATCACGAATCGGGTTCGCGATCTGAAATCCGAGCGCGCCCGATTGCCGCGTGCCAAAGAATTCGCCGGGGCCGCGCAGTTCCAGATCGGTTTCGGCGATCTCGAAGCCGTCGCATGTGCGCACCATGGTTTCCAGACGCGCTCGCGCTTCATCGGTCATGCGCACCGGCCCGACCAAAACGCAGTGCGATTTCGCCGCGCCGCGCCCGATGCGTCCGCGAAGCTGGTGCAATTGCGAAAGGCCGAAGCGCTCCGCGTGTTCGATCACCATCACGGTCGCATTCGGCACATCGACGCCGACTTCAACGACGGTGGTGGCGACCAGAATTTGCACTTCGTTTTTGCGGAAGCGCTGCATCACATCGTCTTTCTCTTCGCTCGAAAGCCGTCCGTGCAGCAGACCAAGCTTGAACTTGGGAAATACTTCGCGCGACAGCCGCTCGAATTCTTCCATCGCGGCTTTCAGCTCCAGTTTCGATTCCTCGATCACCGGATATACGATGTAGGCTTGGTGGCCTGCTTCGACTTCGCGTCGTACCCCGCCCCAGACGCCGTTCAGGTGCGGTTCGCTGGTCAAATGCGTTTCGATGGGCGTGCGTCCCGGCGGCAATTGGTCCAGGACGGAAACATCAAGATCGCCGTACAGGGTAAGCGAAAGCGTTCGCGGAATCGGTGTGGCCGTCAGCACCAGCACGTGCGGCGCGTGTCCGTGCGACGCCGCCTTGTCCATCAAACGCTTGCGTTGCAGCACCCCGAAGCGGTGCTGCTCGTCGATGGCCACAAATCCCAGTCGCGCGAATTGCACGTTTTCTTCGATCAACGCGTGCGTACCGACCGCAAGCTGCGCTTCACCGTTGCGAATCCGCTCGAGCGCCGCCGCTTTTTCCGCCGACTTCATTCCGCTGATCAGCAATTCGACGCGATAGCCGGCGTGCTCCAGGATGCGCCGCGCCGAAAGATAGTGTTGCACGGCAAGAATTTCGGTGGGGGCCATGAGCGCGGCCTGGCAACCGTTGGCGATGGCGATCACCGCCGCTTGCAACGCCACAATCGTCTTGCCGCTGCCGACATCGCCTTGCAGCAATCGATTCATCGGGGCCGGCTTTTCCAAATCGCCGGCTATTTCGCCGAGCACGCGCTTTTGCGCCGCGGTGGGCTTGAACGGCAGGATGCGTTTGACCGCTTCGCGCACGTTGTCTTCGCGCAATTTGAACGCGATGGCATTTTCTTTCCGAGCGGTTCTGCGATCCAACGCCAGGCTCAGCTGGTACAGAAAGAATTCCTCGAAAATCAGCCGCTGCTGCGCCGGAGAACGATACGTGTTGAGCGCTTCGATCGACTCGTCCGGCGGCGGGAAATGCGTGAGCGCGATGGCTTGGCTACGCAAAGGAAATCCCAGCCGCACACGCAACTGTTCCGGCAAAACTTCTGGCGTGCGCGGATCGAGCAACTGCAGTGCCGCGTAAATCGCGCGGCGGATCGAGCGAGAACCGAACGTGCCGATCGCTTCGTAGATGGGCACGATGCGGCCGACCTCGGTCGAATCCGCTTCGCCCTCGCCGAGCATTTCCATCTGTGGATTGACCATTTCGAGCCGCGCCGGGCGCAACCGGTCGATCTCCGCTTTCCCGTGCAACACCAGCGACTGTCCTGGTTGCAACCGCCCTTCGAGGTAGCCGCCATGGAAAAATTTGCAGGGAAGAAGTCCGCCCGCTGCGTCCTGCACGAGGAGGTGATAAATAGCGTCGCGGCCGCGCATCCCGCGGACGGCCTGGCCGCTCATTACCTTGGCGCGGATGGTGTAAATGCCGTTTGGCTGGATGTCTTTGATGTTCGAAAAATGAATGCGGTCTTCGTAGCGGAACGGCAAATACGTCAGCAAATCTCCTAGCGTGTAGAGGCCGCGCTTGGCCAGCAATTCGGCGCGCTGGGGGCCGACGCCCTTGATCATGCGCACTTCGGTGGCGAGGGTAAGAGGCGGCATTTGTCGCGGGGCGGCAGCGGTGTTCATTGCTGCTTCTTTTATACCATTGCCGGCACGTTGGGCCGCGCGGGGGGAGGTGGGCGGGCACAGCCGGGCTCGGGCCCCTGCGGCCCTACGGGACGATTGGAGAGTGCGTGCGGTGTACTTCTGACGATCCGCTGGGCTTGCGTGTTGGGTTGGCGTGTCTATAGAGTGAACGTTCTGCTTCGCGGAGGTCGGAGAGGGGAGGCTTTTCTTGTCGAGCGAGCGGCTGACAGGTTCCGACAAACGGGCGCTGCTGCTTTGGGTGATCGCCGGGATCGTGGGGGTATGGTTTGCGCACCATTACTTTTTCCGGGCGTTCCCGGAAGCCTCGGTCGATTTCCGCGTATCGCGTGACCAAGCGCTGCGGCGCGCGCAGAACTTTGTGGGAGGCCTCGGCGAAAACATCGCCGGATATCGTTCCTCGATCGTGTTCGACGTGGACGAAAACGCAAAGACCTACCTCGAGCGCGAACTTGGTTTGCAGCAAGCAAATCAGTTGATGTCGTCGCAGTTGAACATCTGGTCTTGGGATGTGCGTTTTTTCCGGCCCCAGCAGGAAGAAGAATTTGACGTTCGCGTCAGCCCGTCGGGAAATGTCGTCGGATACGAACACAAGATAGAAGAAGCGCGGGCGGGCGCGTCGCTCGATCGCGCCGCCGCGCTGGCGAAAGCGCAAAGCTTTCTCGGCGGCAAGCTGGGTGTCGATCTGAGCGGCTGGGATTTTCTGCCCGAGGAAGCAAACTCCAGCAAGCGGCCCAATCGCCTGGATTGGTCGTTCACGTGGGAGAAGCACGGCTTCCGCGCCAAGGACGCGCCGTATCGCCTGCAGGCCACTTTGGATGGCGACGCGATTGGCGGCGGCCAAGAATTTCTGCAGGTGCCCGACGCGTGGAAGCGCGGTTTCGAGAAGCTGCGGTCCGGCAACGACACGCTCGCGATCGCGTTCACCGTTCCTTATATTTTGATATTGGCGATGGCGGTTTGGCTGGCAATACGCCTCACAAATCGCGGGGAGACTTCCTGGCGTGGCGCAATCCTGCTGGGCGCGCTTGCCGCGACGCTTTTGTTCCTGCAAAACCTGAATGGCTGGCCACTGTGGAGCGCCAGCTACGATACCAACACGGCTTATGCAAGCTTCATTGCCCTGAAGCTCGGGAGCGCCTTGCTGATCTCGGTTTTGACGGCGCTGACCATTACGCTGGTGCTGCCCGCCGCGGAGCCTTTGTATCGCGCGTCGCAGCCGAAGCAGTTGCAGCTTTCCAAGACATTCACGCTGCGGGGGTTGCGCTCGAAGGAATTTTTCTCCGCGGCAGTGGTGGGACTCTCCTTCGCGGCCGCGCACGTCGGTTACGTGGTGGCGTTCTACGTGGTGGCCACCCATTACGGCGCATGGGCTCCGCAGGAATTGAACTATGAAGAGTCGGTGAACACCGCGTTTCCGTGGATTTCGGGCGCGGCCATCGGTCTGCTGGCTTCGACCAATGAAGAATTCACGTTCCGATTGTTCGCCATTCCGTTTTTCGCGCGGTTGACGAAATCGCGATGGATCGCGGTCATCGTGCCGGCGTTTTTGTGGGGCTTCCTGCACAGCAACTATCCGCAAGAGCCGGCCTACATTCGCGGCATCGAGATCGGAATCATCGGCATGGTCGCGGGCCTGGTGATGCTGCGATGGGGAATTCTCGCCACCCTGATCTGGCACTACACCGTCGATGCCTCTCTGGTGGGTTTGTTTCTGGTGCGCTCGAACAGCTTGTATTTCAGGGTTTCCGGCATCGTTGTGGCTGCCGCGGCCGTTGCGCCGCTGGCGTTTTCTGGAATTTCGTATCTGCTGCGAGGGCGATTCGAAGCCGACGAGGATTTGCTCAACAGCGCGGCGCCCGAGCCCAATGGGAGCGAGGTAACGGCGGCTGCGCCTAGGGCGGAAGCCGTCGAGACGCGACGTTACACTGCCCTTGCTCCAGCCATGCTGGGTTTGTTGGCGGTGTGCTTGCTCGCAGGCGGCTTGCTCGCGTGGCGGTTGAAACCAGAGTCGATCGGCGACTATTTGAACCTATCCGTGGACGCCAAGACGGCCCGCGCGCAGGCGCTGAGCA
>Ga0209420_1001303_pt1 | contig 11923 bp, 9 predicted proteins | sample BlaSpr_A8_OM1_O1_FD_187972 | JGI IMG/M metagenome (GOLD analysis project Ga0209420, IMG submission 187972) | Forest soil microbial communities from Thunder Bay, Ontario, Canada - Black Spruce, Ontario site 2_A8_OM1_O1 (SPAdes) (version 2) | ecosystem: Environmental > Terrestrial > Soil > Boreal...
TGGGTCCATAATGATCCGCCACGGCGCCCGAGACCGGCTGGATGACGCCCCACATCAGCTGTCCAATGGCAAACGCCAGGCTGATGGTAGTAATGCCGAGCCCGGTTGCGCTTCCAAGTGGTGAAATAAAGAGCCCGAGCGACTGTCTTGCGCCCATCGTCACCATGAGGATGGCTGCGGCCGCAAGCGTGATCAGCCACGCCCTGCTTTCCTTACTTGCCTCGAGGCCTCGATTTTGTTCGATATCGATCAAGGACCCGCTCGAGTTACGTGCCATGTTGAGGTGCACGTCTAAATGTGCATCCCCGTCCGTACGACTGTGACCTGTATTAGATTATGGCCATCATCTAACTCCACGTCGACGCATGCGCCCATGTGTTTAGGAATATGCTTATACCCCGCGGGATGACGCCGAAAGACGCTGTGCGGGCTTACAGATTGCGGGGCAAAACCAAGCGCGGAAAGTGCCGTAGGTCCTCTGCGGTCCCCGCCCTCAAGAGCGTCTACCCACTCGCTAAACCTCGCCTGAACCGCTCCTTTAGCCTACGGGTGGGGTTGCATCGACCAACATGAGCCTTATTTGCGCGCCGATGGCATGCAATCTAAGCTGCCAACATGTTCTCTCGCGCTGCAGCCAGGATCTGCTCGGAGAGAGCATGCCGCTTGGTGGCCCTGGCGAGCACCAAAGCACCCACCATGGTGGATAGTTGGGCGAGCGCGACGCTGCGGTCCTTTTTCGGATTATCGTTGGATTGAAGGGCGTTCAGAACGCCGAGGAGTCGTCTCAGGCCCGCCATATAGGCATTCCTGACGGGTTTTCCCACCGGTTCCCGGGCTACATCCGTCGCCAACGCGGCCAGGGGACACCCGCTGCCAACCATGTCACGGTTGCGCGATGAGAGGTACCCATTTACTAAGGCCGTCAGCGCCGACTTACGATCGGTTGTGGCAGAAATCCGGCTTTCCCAGCGCTCGACGGCCTCATCGAACGCCTTGGTACACGCGACTGTGGCAAGCGCATCCTTAGACTCAAAGTGGCCGTAGAAGCCCCCATGAGTCAGCCCCGCGGCTGCCATCAGATCGGCGACGCTCACACCCTGCAAACCCTGCTCCCGAAAAAGTCGCGCTGACACTCGCTCGATCGCCGCGCGATTCTTCTCGGTAACCGCTCGAGATACCCGGGGCATAGCAACTCCAAATCTCAATATAGCAAATACGAATACATGATAGGTCTCATCTAACTACCTAGTCAATGCGGCTTACCAAGCAGGTAACAATGCTACGAGATAACCGCGCATCCCGCCGCTGTTGTGCTCCCCATAAACACCCATTGGTTCTTCGCAGGCACGCCGCCGATGAGCACATCACTTGCGCGCGTCACCGAACTTTTTGTGCCACACGTGCAATTAGATCGTTTGACTTTGAAAGTAAGAATTTCAAAATCGGCGACGTGTTTGCATTGCTGTAGCCGATGACAAGATCGATCGTGGGCACATCGCCTTCCAGCGGGCGGCCGATGACCGACCGAGGGAGAAAATTCTGCGCATAGCGGATGGTCCGAGCCAGCTGAAAACGAAGCCCGTCCGACTGATGTCTAGCTGCAGTAGCGCAGAAGAGAAGCGACACGCGCCGGAGGAGATTCCGCTCTCAACTCCCTTGGCGCGGCTCGCGCGCCACCTCGTCCAGCTTGTCGCCCAGCACGCGTCTTACCGCAACGTAGAAGACGGGGATCAGCAGTAAACCGAGGAAGGTTGCGAACAACATGCCGCCGATCACGCCCGTGCCAATCTCATGGCGCGAGGCGGCACCCGCGCCGCTCGAGAGGACCAGCGGGAGTACACCGAGGATGAAGGCCATCGACGTCATGAGGATCGGGCGCAATCGCAGCTTGCCGGCCTCAACCACTGCGTTGAACAGCGTCATACCCTTTGCCTGCCCGTCCACCGCGAACTCCACGATCAGGATCGCGTTCTTTGCCGCCAGGCCGATCACTGTGACGAGTCCGATCTTGAAGTATATGTCGTTGGGGACGCCACTCAGCTTGCACAACGACAGCATGCCGAGAACGCCCAACGGCACCACCAAAAGCACCGCGACTGGAATCGACCAACTTTCATACAGAGCAGCCAAACAGAGGAACACGACGACGATCGAGAGCAACATCAGCAGCGTGGCAGAATTGCCAGCCAGGATCTCCTGATAGGACTGTCCGGTCCAATCCGAGGCAAAGCCCGCCGGCAGGGATTTGTTGATGATGTTTTGCAACACCTGCATGGCCTGACCCGTGGAATAGCCGGAGGCGGCACTGCCTACGATCTCGACGGCGGAATAGCCGTTGTAGCGGGGTAACGCCTGCGGCCCGACGCCCCAGTTCGTTTTGACCACGCTGGACAGCGGCACCATGTTGTAGGGGCTGATCGACGTATTGATGACTGAGGGATTGATCTGCGCCAGATAGCCGCTGGCGTTGGTGCCCTGGCTGGCGGAGCTCGCCGCGCCCGTGACAGCGCCGCTGACTCCACTGGGGGTATATATGTGCTGGAATGCATCGGTGCCGCCGCGAAACGGCGCATCGGCCTGTACATAAACACGCTTGACACGTCCCCCATAGGTAAACTGATCGATGTAGTTGGGTGCCAACTGCAGTTGAATGGCCTGGTAGACGTCGCTAAGTGACAGACCCATCGTTTCCGCCTGTACCCGATCCACCGCTATCTGCAGCTGTGCCGCCTCAGGCAGTGAGTTGGCACGGGTGCCGGTGAGCACGGAGCTCTTACCAGCATCATCGAGCAGGGTTTTTTGGGCCGCGGTCAATTGCGCGCGCGACTGGCCGGCGCGTGCCTGCAGATACATGTCAACACCGCCAAACTGGCTCAGGCCGCGAATGGTGGGCAGGTTCACCACGAAGATCTGGGCGTCTGTGATGCCGTGCAGGATCTTGTTTGCCTGTGGAATGAGCTGCATGGCCGTCTTGGAACGCTTGCTCCAGTCTGTCAGCTTGATGAAGGCCATACCGACGTTCTCACTCTGCCCTACGAAGCTGAAGCCCTCGGGACAGAATACGCCCGCGATGTCCTTGCCGATGGCGCTGTGCAGCAGCTTGTCACGTACCTTGCCCATGACCTGATCGGTGCGCTGCAGGGTTGCGCCCGATGGCAGATTGACCAGCGCAAGCATGAAGCCTTGATCCTCGTCGGGGACGAAACTGGTCGGCAGGCGCGTGTACAGGAATCCGGTCAGCACTGCGATCACTGCGAACACCGCCATCCAGCGCGGCGCGTAACGTACTGCCGAGCCGATATGGCCGACATAGGTACGGCCGACCCATTCGAATCCGTGGTCGAACCAGCGAAACACGACGTTCTTCTTGCTTCCCTCCTGGCGCGGCCGAAGGATCGTTGCACACAGTGAGGGGGTGAATGAGAGCGCCAGGAAGGCTGAGAATGCCATCGACGCGGCGATCGTTAGCGCAAACTGCGAGTAAATGATGCCGGTTGCGCCGGGTTGCAGGGCGGAAGGGACGAACACCGCGGCCAGCACCACTGTGATTGCGATGATCGCCCCGGTGATCTGGCCCATGGCCTTGCGTGTGGCCTCCTTGGGTTCAAGGTGCTCCTCGTCCATGATGCGCTCGACGTTTTCGATCACCACGATGGCATCATCCACCACGATGCCAATCGCCAGGACCATGCCGAACAACGTGAGCAGGTTGATCGAGAAGTGCAGCACAGACAGCCCGATGAAGGTCCCCAGCAGCGCGACGGGAATCACCAGCGTCGGAATGATCGTGGCCCGTATGTTCTGCAGAAAAATCAACATGACCACGAACACCAGGGCGATCGCCTCGGCCAGGGTCTTCACCACGTCGGTGATGGAAGCGGTGATGAATGGTGTCGTGTCATAAGGGACGTCCCAGGTCACGCCCTGCGGTAAATCCTTGGCGATCAGCGCCATCTGCGCTTTGACCGCCTTCGCGACCGCAAGCGCGTTGGCGCCGGGCAGCAGGAACAGGCCCATGCCCGCCGCCTGCTTGCCGTCCCAGATCGCGGCACTGCCGTAGCTCTGTCCTCCAAAGGTGACGCGGGCGACATCGCTCAGGCGGACCGTCGTGCCGGCGCTGCTGGTGAACAGGATGATGTTGTTGAATTGCTGCAGGGATGAGAACAGAGTGTCGCCGGACACCGTGGCCGTGAAAGTCTGGCCTTTGATGGCGGGGTCCGCGCCGAGGGAGCCGGTCGCGAACTGTGCGTTCTGCGCATTGATTGCACTTAGTACCTGGCTGGAGGAGAGCCCGTAGCCCTGCAGTTTGTCCGGATCCAGCCAGATGCGCACCGCGTATTCCGAGCCGAGCAGGAACGTGTTGCCAATGCCGTTGATGCGCGCCAGGACCGGCTGGATCTGCGAGGCCATGATGTCACTCAGGCGCCCCGAGTTGATCGAAGGATTCTGTGACGACAGGCTCACGAACAGCAGGATGTCGGGGCTGGCCTTTGCGACCACCACGCCCTGTTGGGTCACCTCGGTGGGTAGCAGGGGCTGCGCCAGGGCAACCTTGTTCTGCACCTGCACCTCGGCGATGTCCTGGTTGGTTCCGGTCGCAAAGCTCAGAGTGATCGTTGCCGTGCCGTTGCTGTTGGAAGTCGAGGTGAAATACAGAAGATTGTCGAGGCCGGTGAGCTGCTGCTCGATCACCTGTGTGACCGTCGATTCCATGGTGGCGGCACTGGCGCCCGGATAGGTTGCCGTGACGGTCACCTGGGGCGGCGCGATGTCCGGATAGGCCGCGATGCCCATGTTCAGCATCGAAATGACGCCGGCGAGGCAGATCAGTATGGGAATGACCCAGGCAAAGACCGGGCGATCGATGAAGAAATTTGGCATCCGGGGAGCGTTCCTACCGATTGCGGCTGGCGATTCCGGCATCCGCTGCCGCGCGGTTACCGGCGCGCGGCGGACTCACGGTTGGTGGAGCTGATTGCCGGGGAACCGCCTTGGCCTTACCGCCCTCGCGGGCACCCTGCAGGCCCGAGACGATCACCTGGTCGCCGGGGTCGAGGCCGCTGGTGACAATCCAGTCGTTGCCGTAGCTCTCACTCGTATTTACATTCTTGCGCAGCACCTTGCCTTCCGGGCCGACAACCAAGGCATAGGCGCCGGCCGTGTCGCGTTGGAGTGCCTCCTGGGGGATGAGGTAAACATCGCTCTGCTGGCCGAGAGTGACCCTCAGCGTCACGTACATGCCCGGCAGCAACTGGTGCTTCGGATTCGGTACGACTGCGCGCAGACTCACCGCGCCGGTGGTCGGGTTTACGGCGACATCGGAGAAATCCAACGTGCCGGCCTGATCGTATAGGCTGCCGTTGGGCAGGGTAATGTGTACTTGCGTGTCGCTCTGCTGCGCCAGCGCGACGTTCTGTGCCTGCCGCAGAGTCACCAGGTCGGCAGCGCTGATGGTGAAATTCACATAGAGCGGGTCGACCTGCTCGACCGTCGTGAGCAGGGTGCCCCCCGAGCCGGTATCGCTGGTGGCGTTGCCCACCAGGGCACCTTGCGTGACCTGCTGCTGGCCGGCTATGCCGCTGATCGGCGAGGCGACACGGGTGTAGCCCAGACTGATGCGCGCGGTTTCGACAGCCGCCTGATCGGCCTGAACCTTCGCGGCGGCGCTGCGCTCGGCTGCATCGGCGTCATCCACGGTCTGCTGCGAGACCGAACCGATCGGCAGCAATTTATGATCGCGCTGGGCCGTCACGCGGTTGTTGATGTATGTGGCCTGATCCTGCGCCAGTGCGGCCAGGTTGTTGTTGAGCATGGCCTGGTAGTAGGCCGGGTCGATCTCGAACAGGAGCTGCCCCTGCTTGACCTCTTCGCCTTCCTTGTAGACACGCTTCAGCAACACACCCGAGACGCGTGCCACGACGTTGGCGCTGAAGTACGCCGACAGACGGCCGACCAGGTCCCTCGTCAGCGGCACGGTCTGCTGCTCGGCCGTCACTGTGGCGACCTGGGGCGGGGCCGCCGGCGCCGGCGCACCGCCCCGACCGCAGCCGACCAGGGCGATCAGGCAGCAAAGACATGGCAAAGGCGCCCGCAATGCCGGCTTCATGGAGTGAGCTCCGCTACTGTTTGATCGTGGTTGGGCACGGTACCTGTGCATTTCACTCGGCTCACTGTGCTGTAAGCCCGGCTGCCGGATCCGCGCGGTCGTGCCGATCCATCGATGTGGAGGTGACGGCAGCTTTCCGGGTCTCATCCCACTGCCAGCCCCCGCCGAGGTTCTTGATCAATGCAACGCTGCTCTGCGTGAGTGCCGCTTGCGTATCCTGCAGATTCTGCTTCGCCAGCAGCAGGGTAAGCTGCTCACTCAGCAGATTCTGCTCGCTCGCCGTACCCACCTCCCGTTGTGCGCGCGTGTTGTCGAACAGCTTCTGGTTGCGCTGATAGATGTTGGTGTAGGCCTGAGCTTGCTGCTGCAGGTGATTCCACGACGAAAGGCTGTCTTCGACGCTTTGAAACGCTGCCAGCACCGTCTGGCGGTAATTGGCCACCTCTTCGTCATAGGTTGCGCGTGCTTCGCGCACTGCCGCCGTCCGCGCTCCGCCGTCGAAGATTGTCTCCGCCAGGGTTGGACCCAGGGTCCAGAAGCGGTTGGGTAGCGAGAATAAGTGAGCGAACTGGTTGTGCACGTAGCCACCTTCCGCCGAAAGATCGAGGGTCGGGAAGAACGCCGCTTGCGCCACTCCGATTTTCGCGTTTGCAGAAGCAGCGGTGCGTTCGGCGGTAACTACGTCGTAGCGGCGCTCCAGCAGTTGAGAGGGCAGTGAGAGCGGTACGGGCGGGGTTACAAACACATAATCCTGCCGCGGCTGAATCGAGAAACCGCCGGGAGGCACGCCAACCAGCACCGCAATGGCGTGCTCGTACTGCTCGCGCAGGGTCAGGGTCGCCTGTAACGCAGCGATCACCGCCTCGAGCGTGTCCTGAGCAACCAGCACGTCATCACCCGACGCTGCGCCCTGAGCGTAACCAGCCTGCGTCATCGTCAGTATGTCCGCGTTGACCTGTTGCTGCTGCTTCAGAAAATCGATATCGAGATCAGCCTGGCGCAACGCGAAATAATCGCTTGCAACACTGGCTGCGATCGACAAGCGCTGGCCCGCGCGCTGGGCGTCGCTCGCTTGCGCACCGGCCTTGCTCGACTCGATCTGGCGACGAGTCTGGCCCCACAGGTCGAGTTCCCAGCTTGCTGCGGCGCTGGCGGTAACGGCATGGCTTACACCAATCGGAATTCCGGTGGCCGCCGCGGCAGCGGGGCCGCTCTCGCTGCGCGTGGCGGACAGGCTCGCGCTGACCGTGGGATAAAGAGCCGCAACGCTTGCCGAGACAGTAGCTTGCGCTACCCGATAGGCGGCTTCCGCTGCAACGATGGACTGGTTCGACTTCAAGGCTGCATCGACCAACTGCGACAGCTGCTCGTCGTGATACTCGACCCACCAGGTGCTCGACAACGCGCCCTGCGGGTTGGCCTGCGCGCGCTGCCAGTCAGCGCCTTCCTTGAAGCTCCCGGGCGTCTGCACCGTTGGCTTGTGATAGTCCGGGCCCACCGCGCAGGCGGTGACGCATAGTGCCGCTGCAGCCAAGCAGCCGCATCCCCACGAGTGCCATCCGGATGGCGCCGCCGTTTTGGAGGAATCACTGCGTCCGTAGCGCTGCAATTGAACTGAACCGTTTAGTGTGATCGGGAATCCTGCATGGCCGGGAGCGCCTTCGTCAACATCGCAGCAGACAACGACTCTCGACCCTCGTGCCGAGAGCGATGTTCCGTTATCCATATGCCACATTTAGCCTCTAGAATCATGCGGGATGGGACTCGGAAATCTTCGCGTCGCACTGCTCCTTTGCGTCGGCTCCGCTTCGCTGTTCGCAGCAGCGGACGAGCCTGATCACGGAAGAGACCAGCTGCGCTTCATCGTGCAGCAGGAATGCCTCCCGGACTGGTTGAAGGCGCACAATCCCGACCCGTGCATCAGCGTCACCCTGACCGGTCACGGGCTGAAGGCTCAAGGGTATGCCCTGCTTGCCGATCGAAGAGGCGGGGCGCACTTTCTTCTGATCCCGACGCAGAGCATCATTGGAATCGAGAGCCCTGATTTGCGTGCTGCCGGCGCAATCAATTACTTTGATGCGGCGTGGAAGGCCCGGCAGGTGCTCGAGTCCGTGGTTGGACGGACTGTTCCCAGGTCGGCGGTCGGCCTGGGCGTCAATTCGATCCGGGCACGCAGCCAGGATCAGTTGCACATTCATATCAGCTGCCTGAGCCAGTCGGTGTACGAGGCTCTGCGGAGTGCTGCCGACCGAATCGGCGGGACATGGACGCCCTTCCCAATGGGTGGATTCCGCTATCAGGCGATCCGGATCATCGGTCCGCAGCTTGGCGGGCCGACCCCTTTCGAACTGCTCGCTGACAGGCTGCCTGGTGCAAAGGATGATATGGGTGAGTTCACCCTCCTCGTTGCGGGCGCGTCTTTCAAGGACGGACCGGGATTCGTGGCGCTTGCCGGCGCGTCCGTGCCCGGGACACGGTTATTACTGGATCCGAGCTGCGCGCTGGTGAACGAAACAGCCGATCGATAGCGCCGGATAAGTGCATTCGCTCAGCGCGCCGACTAAGATCCGAATGCTCCACCGCGATTGCTTTCGAGGGATCCCATAGCCTTCTGCCTCTACGCCGCCACGGTGTCTGACGAGTGTTCTTTCTCGGATCGATGCCGGAGCGTCGCCTGGCGCGCCTTCGTCCTAAATCGCACTAGCCATGATTCACTCGAGCCCTGTGGGGCCGCGTTCTCTTACCACGTGCTATTGAGGTTTCCACACGCGCCTTCCGCCCTCGGACCTTCGGCGGTGAAATTCCTCCCATCGCTGGCGCCTGTGATCCTTGCTTAAGACGGTCGATGAACCAGCGTGCCGCAATCCCGGGGGGCGCTTCAGTGCGATAGACGGCGTGCATGGACAGGACAAACCCCTTGGGCGGCGCGTCTGCGGCGACGATCTTGACCAGGGTTCCACGCGCCAGGTCACCCTGAACGAGCTCCGCCGGCATCCCGCCCCACCCGAGTCCCGCACGCAGGAACGCGTGTTTCGCGCCAAGATCCGCCAGGCGCCAGGTTCGCGGCGACAGCACGCCGAATTCCTTTCCCTTCGAGAGCGTGGAGCGATCCGTGAGCACGAGTTGGACGTACTTTGCCAGCTCGGTCGAGGGGATGGGCGCCGCGTAGCTGGCCAGAGGGTGTCGGGGTGAGGTGACATGAACTAACGGTACCTGAAGCAGTGGTTCCTGGCTGAACTGGGGAGGGACAAGCGCCAGCTCTCCGGAAATCGCCAGTGTGCAGCGCCCATCCAGAACCGGCTGAATCACCGCACCCAGGGCCTCCACATAAAGTCGCAGCGGCGTGAGCGGAAATGCGGCATGGAACGCCGTCACGGCCGCTGTCAGTGTCGCCATTGGGAACATGACCTCGACGACCACCGCTAATTCGGCCTCCAGCCCGCCAGCCAGGTGCTTGGCTAGGGCTTTGAGTAGATCGACATCGCCAACCACGGTGCGGGCGTGCGCGAGCAGCACCTGACCCTGGGGAGTGAGCACCGGCCGCCGTCGCGCGCGATCAAACAGTCTCACGCCGAACTGCCCTTCCAGGTTGGCGAGCGTCTTGCTGACGACCGACTGAGCCCGCCGGAGCTTGCGACCGGCACCGGAAAAGCTGCCTTGGTCAGCCGCCGCAATGAAGGTGCGCAGTTGATCGAGCGTGACCGCATCCAGCATGTATGCCTCCTGGAGATAGTTAGAATCTAGAAATACAGGCTACCGCGATATGACGCTCCGAACTAGTCTCTCTCCACCGTTTCAACGCAGTGGGCAAGCGCCCGAGGAGACAGCCGTGAAAGTCGCTTTATATGGAGCCACTGGGAAGTCCGGGAGCCGCATTCTGAAGGAACTCGTATCGCGCGGGCATCGCGTGACCGCCGTCGTCCGGGACCCGGCAAAGCTGCCACAACCCGGTCCGGGTGTGCTCGTCAAGCAGGGCGACCTGTCCGACCCCAAGCAGATCGCAGCCACGGTCGACGGAGCGGACGCGATCATCAGCGCCTATGCACCGCCTCAGGATCATCCCGATGAGATCGTGGGTATCACCCAACGCCAGGTCGACGCGCTCAGCCAGGCGCCCAATGCGCGGCTGATCGTAGTCGGCGGCGCCGGCGGCCTGAACGTGGCCCCAGGTGTGACGTTGATCGACTCGGGTCACTTGCCCGAGCCGTACCTGCCGATCGCGAAAGCCCATCTCAAGGCGCTGAACGTACTGAGGGCCTCAACGATCGACTGGACGTACCTGGCTCCGGCCGCCTACTTCGTCCCCGGCGAGCGCACCGGCAAGTTTCGCCTCGGCAAGGACGAGCTCATTGCCAACTCCGCGCAGGAGAGCCGCATTTCGATGGAGGACTACGCGGTTGCACTGGTTGATGAGCTCGAAAAGCCACGACACCGCCGGCAGCGCTTCTCAGTCGGGTACTGACAGTGAATTCAGCGATCGCCTGAACCATCCCTTCATTGGAGTCTGCAATGAATACATCTCCGACTTTGCCGGCCCAGGGCCTGAGTACCTCCGTCTCGGTCAACAAGCGCAACGCCGCGCTTGCGAATGCCGCGGAAGTCTCTGGCCGATTCCTGCTGGCTTTGCTGTTCCTGCTCTCCGGAGTCGGCAAGCTCGGTGCATACACCGCCACCGCGGCCTACATGTCTGCGACGGGCGTCCCCGGCGCGTGGCTTCCCGCCGTTATCGCCATCGAGATATTTGGATCGCTTGCCATTGTCCTGGGTTGGAAGACCCGAATGGCCGCCGTCCTGCTGGCGGGGTTTTCGGTTCTCACCGCACTCACGTTCCACAATAACCTGGCCGATCAGACGCAGATGATCATGTTTTTCAAGAACCTCTCGATCGCCGGCGGCTTCCTGTTGCTGGCGGCTAACGGCGCCGGCCCCTTGAGTCTTGACCGACGCGCAGCCAAGCAGGGCTCACGCTAGGTCTTGCATCTCTGACGAACGAGCCAGAGAAGACCAAGATGAGTATTGCCTAGCAGCGCACGTCCCGTGGTCCAGTCGCCGCAAGACTTGCGCGCAACGGTGCTGGCATTAGCTGAACGGGCGGCGGTCAGGGACGGCCCGCCGCCCTGCTCTTCGCCCGAGGCGGTGCGACAGTCATCGGCTACGATCGCAAGTCGGACGGTCTTGTGGAAACGCGAGAGTTGGCCGAGCGCGAGGGGGTCACCTTGCCACCAGAGCACAGTCGAGGATCCGGCACAGTCAGAGCCGGCAAAGCAATGGATCGATGAGGCGGTCGGTCAAAGTGGCTGTCTGAACGTCCTGTACCACAACGCTGCCTCGGTCGAGTGCGCCCATCGAGTCAATGACGTCGAAACTGTGGACGGAAACGCTCAGAGGTGAGCTCGATATTAAATCCGCTGTCACTCTGAACTACTTGAATTTAAGTGAGAATGTTGAAACCTGACGGGATCGAACCGTCGACCGGCGGATTACAAAGTCCAAGCGTCAAACCAACACGCACGCCCTACCAGCTGTGGACACAATGACTTACTGGTGCGCGGGCGTGCTGCTTGGTGGCGTTTTGAGGCAGCGAAGTGCCAAAAATGTGCCAAATAAGCTGCCCCGAAGCTGCTCAATTGTGCCTGCCAGGTTGCGAGTTCTCGGCCGAGCTTCTTGTTCCGTGGTGGCTACGTTACTCTGTGTTTGCAGGAAGGGAATTAACTCCGTTTCGACAGGATCGTATGATTCGTTCAACGCTCGAAAGCATCGAATTAGCTGAGAGTGATCGGGCTGCCATTCAGACTTTGGCCGAGCGGTCGCACTCAC
>Ga0209420_1001304_pt1 | contig 11921 bp, 10 predicted proteins | sample BlaSpr_A8_OM1_O1_FD_187972 | JGI IMG/M metagenome (GOLD analysis project Ga0209420, IMG submission 187972) | Forest soil microbial communities from Thunder Bay, Ontario, Canada - Black Spruce, Ontario site 2_A8_OM1_O1 (SPAdes) (version 2) | ecosystem: Environmental > Terrestrial > Soil > Boreal...
CACGTCGTTCTGAAACAGCACCTGCAAATCGGTAATCCCGTATCGCATCATCGCCAGCCGGTCCACGCCCATTCCAAACGCGAATCCCGACAGCCTTTTCGGGTCATATCCCACGAATCCATACACCGCCGGATTCACCATTCCCGCGCCAAACAGCTCGATCCATCCCGAAAATTTGCAGGTCCTGCAGCCTTTCCCGCCGCACACATGGCACGTCGCATCCACTTCCGCCGACGGTTCGGTAAACGGGAAATAACTCGGCCGCAGCCGCGTCTTCGCCTTCGGCCCCAAAAACGCCCGCACAAAATATTCCACCGTCCCGCGAAAATCGCAGAACGTTATGTCCGTGTCCACCGCCAATCCCTCGATCTGGTGGAACATAAATCCGTGCGTCGCGTCAGGATTGTCCCGCCGGTAGACTTTCCCCGGCACCACAATCCTCACCGGCGGCGCCTGCTTTTCCATCGTCCGGATCTGCATCGGCGACGTGTGCGTCCTCAACAAATGCCCACCCGAGTCGCGAATGTAAAACGTGTCCATGTTGTCGCGCGCCGGATGGTGCTCCGGAATATTCAGCGCCTCGAAGTTGTAATAAGGCGTCTCCATCTCCGGACCGGCCACCACCGTGAAACCGATCGAAATAAAAATCCGCTCGAGTTCCTCATACGTCTGCCGGATCAAATGCCGCGTCCCTACCGGCCGCATAACGCCCGGCAGCGACAAATCAAACGTCGACTTCGCCAGCGCCGCTTCTTCCGCGCCCGCTTCAATCTCTGCGTGAATCGAAGCCAGCGTTTGCTCCACGTGCTTCCGCAAATCGTTCAGCGCCTGGCCCACCGCCGGCTTCAATTCCGCCGGTGCACCTTTCAGCCAATTGTCAGCGATAAGTGAAATCGCTCCGGATTTGCGCCCCAGCCACGCGTTTCGCGCCGCGGTCCACGCAGCCTCGTCGCTTGAGCTGTGCAGCGGAGCCATCTCCGCGTCGAATTTTGCGCGCACCTCCACAAACAGTCGCGCCACATCCTCCGCCGAGCCCGCCTTCAACTCCGCAAGCTTCTTTTGAACTTCAGCCACCGCTTCCGCCCATGACCCTTTACTCGGACTTGACCCTAAAATACAAGTGATCCTACACCACGGCGCCAACGACTCTGCGCCGCTCGCAACAAATTAAATTGAAATGGAATTCCCCGGCGCGGCATCGCGTCCGATCTCGACACCGCGCAGCCCACGCCCGCTGCCCGAAAGCTACTTCTGCGCAGCCGTCGGCGCCTGCGCCAGCTTCGCCTTCGCCGACTCCGCCAGCGCCGCAAATCCGGTCGCGTCCTTCACCGCCATGTCCGCCAGAATCTTGCGGTCCAGGTCGATCCCGCTTACCTTCAGGCCGTGAATAAACTGGCTGTACGACATCCCATTATTCCGCGCAGCCGCGCCAATTCTCTGGATCCACAGCGTCCTGAAATCGCGTTTCCGCGTCCGCCGGTCGCGATACGCATACCGCAGCGAACGGTTCACCGCTTCCTTCGCCGAACGGTACAGCTTTCCCTTGGTTAGAAAAAATCCCTTGGCGTGTTTTAACAGCTTCTTACGCTTCGCGCGACGCTTGGTCCCGCGTTTAACTCGAGGCATAGCTCATCTCCTGTTTCAAAATAGCCTCGCCAAATGATCGAAGCCCAAAATTTCAATCGGAGGAAATGCAGGTGTGGAAGACCGCTCCGTCGCCTTTGGCCGAAACGCGTCAATAACACGCGCGGCCCAAAGACGCCCAGGAACATCTCCCACGACGCGTTTCACTCGCGCGCCCGATCCGCCGTCGTTACTGCCCGGCGGTAAGCCCTCAAGCTGGGCCGCCTCCCAAATTTCTGGAAGGCGATTCGGCCGGCAGGCCCGTCGTGGCGGGATTCGCTCTGCCAGGCACGAAAACTTTTCTACTACTTACCGCAAACCCACAACGCGGCCAAAACTCACCTCAACCTTCAGCCGCGCACAAAAACTACGCGTACGGCAGCATCCGCTTCACGTTCGGCGAATCCGCCGGGCTAACTTGCACCATCTTCCTAAGGTGCCGCATCCGCTTGGGCTTCTTACTACCCAGCAAATGCCGCTTCCCTGAATGCGGCCGCATCACTTTGCCGGTCTTGGTGATCTTGAACCGCTTGGCCGCCCCGCGGTGCGTCTTCAGCTTTCTGGCTTTCGGTTTTGCCTTTGACAACTTCGCCTCGCCGCCTTCGAAATATTCTTCGAAAAAGTTTTCCGTGCTTTTGCCGCTATGCCTGACCGCCCGGCGCAGGCTTGCCGCTTCCGCCGCCCGTTCCCGGTTTCTTCGGCGCCAGCAGCGCCAGCAAAATATTCGCTTCCATGCGCGGCCCGAATTCCACCAGCGCGTGGTCCGCAATATCTCCCATCAGCCGCATCATCTTCGCCCGGCCCACATCCTGGTGCGCCATTTCCCGGCCGCGGTGAAAGATCATCGCTTTTACCTTAAATCCTTCGCCAAGGAAACGAATAATCTGGTTCTTGCGAACCTGATAGTCGTGCTCCGCCGTCGCAGGCCGGAACTTCACTTCCTTGATGTGCGTGGATTTTTGGTGCTTCTTCTGTTCGTGAGCTTTTTTGTTCTGCTCGTAGAGGAACTTCCCGTAATCCACCAGCTTGCAGACCGGAGGCGTGGCCGTCGGCGAAATCTCCACCACGTCCAAGCCCTGCTCGCGAGCCGCCTTCATGGCGTCGAACAGCGACATCACCCCGAGCTGATTCCCTGCATCGTCTATTACCCGGACCTCGCGCGCTCGGATGCGCTCGTTAACTCTTAGACCCGGTGTATTCGAACTACGTTCCGCGATAAACCCACCTCCACTGTACCCTGCCCATTCGCCGGGGAAGCGCTCCCGCGCTCTGCGAGGTCAGGGGCAAAAATTATAGCACGCCCCTCTCCACCCGACTCAACCCCCTCCCCCTAGTCGTTTCTTCGGAAGTTTCTGGAGCCTACTCCACCGGTGGTTTTTGGTTTGCTCGACCATTTTTCTGCCGGAGAGAAAAGCGACCAAACTTGACAGTTTCTACGCCCCTGCCGCGACCGGATCCGCCGTTTCTTCCTTCTTCATATCCCCAATAAACTGCTCCAGTGCTCGCGCCCCTAAGTCGCCTTTCGTACGATGCCTCACCGCAACTGTCCCCGCCTCCGCTTCCTTCCCCCCCAGCACCAACATATACGGCACCTTCTCCAGTTGCGCGTCGCGAATCTTCGCCTGCAACTTTTCATTCCGGTTGTCCAAATGCACCCTGAAACCCGCGTCCTTCAACTTCTTCGTCACCTCATCCGCATACCCAGCCAGCTTTTCGCTCAGCGGCAACACGCTCACCTGCACCGGAGCCAGCCACAGCGGAAACGCGCCCGCGTAATGCTCGATCAACATGCCAAAAAACCGTTCCACCGACCCCAGCAGCGCCCTATGCACCATCAACGGTTGGTGCCGAGCGCCATCCTCACCCACGTATTCCAGCTCGAATCTCGCCGGCAAATTGAAATCAAACTGCACCGTAGTCAGCTGCCACGGTCGTCCAATCGCGTCGATTAACTTCACATCAATCTTCGGCCCGTAAAACGCCCCTTCGCCCACGACCCGCTTGTACGGGACCTTCATCCGGTCGAGGCTGGTTCTCAATCCACTGCTGGCCCGCGCCCAATCCTCCGCTTTGCCTTCGTAATTCTCCGGATGATTCTCATCCCAGTCGGAAAGCTCCACTTCAAACTTGTCGAAGCCGAATTTCTTCATCACCGCAAACGCAAACTCCATGCACGCCTCGACCTCGGTCTCAATCTGGCTCGGCATGCAGAAAATATGCGCATCGTCCTGCGTAAACCCGCGCACCCGCAGCAACCCGTGCAGAACTCCCGACCGCTCGTACCGGTAAACCGTCCCCAGCTCCGCGAATCGCAGCGGCAGCTCCCGGTAACTCCGCAGCTTCGACTTGTAAATCAAAATGTGACCCGGGCAATTCATCGGCTTGAGCTGGTACTCGGTCTTCTCCACCTCAATCGGACCGAACATGCTCTCGCGATAAAAATTTGTGTGCCCGCTGGTATTCCACAAATCCAGGCGCATGATGTGCGGCGTATAAACCAAATCGTATCCGCGCTTCAGCAGCTCATCGCGCAGCCAATCCTCAATCATCTTCCTGATCAGCCCGCCCTTGGGGTGCCAGAAAATCAGCCCCGGGCCGCCCTCATCCTGCACACTGAAAAGATCCAGTTCCGCGCCCAATTTCCGGTGATCGCGCCGCTTCGCCTCTTCCAGCTTATGCAAATAATCGTCGAGCTCGCTCTTCTCAACGAAACAGGCCCCGTAAATCCGCTGCATCTGCGGATTCGCTTCCTGTCCCTTCCAATACGCCCCGGCCACGTTCATCAACTTGAACGCCTTGATTCGTCCGGTCGACGGAATGTGCGGCCCGCGGCAGAAATCCAAAAATTTCCCGGTCGCGTAGAACGACACCATCGGCTCGATGGCCTTCTCTTCCACCAGCTCGCACTTAAAATTCTGCCCGTTCTCCTGATACAACTTGATCGCTTCCGGCTTGGGCATCATGCGGCGCTCGTTCGGCACATCGCGCGCCGCAATTTCATGCATCTTCGCTTCGATCTTCTCCAGTTCTTCCTGCGTGAACGGCTCCGGCCGCAAGAATTCGTAGAAAAATCCATGCTCGATCGGCGGCCCAATGCCCAATTTCACATTCGGATAAAGTTCCAGCACGGCCGCGGCCAACAGATGCGCCGCTGAATGGCGAAACACCTGTACCGCGTCCGGATCCTTCGCCGTCAAAATCGCCAGTGTCGTATCGTGTTCCAGCGGCCGGCTCAAATCGATCAGGTCGCCATTGGTCCGCGCCACCAGCGCCTCTTTTGCCAGGCGATTCGAAATTTGCTTTGCTACCTCCGCGGGCGTGGTGCCCTTGGGCACCTCGCGCTTCGCCCCATCCGGCAGCGTAATCTGTATCGTTTCCATGTGATTTGGCTCTGACTTTCGAAGAGTTGCGCAACTAGCTTACTGTTCCCGTCTCACTCTGGCAAGGTTACCGCACTCACCGAAAATGCCGTGCGGCGAAGGTTTTGACTTTTTCTGGTGCTGCGCCGGGGTTGCGCGTCGGGATTTTCACTCACCTACCCAAGATCCGTTTCCTACGTGAACGGAAGACTTCCCCAAGCTCGTCTCCCCCAACAATTTCACTCCTTCCCTTATCTCCCTCTCCCCCAAGCTCCCATACCCCAACATAAATCCCACTCGCCCCGCCCTTCCCAAGAAATACCTCGATATCCCATAAATCCCCACTCCCTTGGCCGCCGCCTCTTCAATCCCTTCTCTCTCCCTCACACTCCCCCGCGGCCACAACACCACATGCGTACCCGCTCCGTCCCCGCTCACTTCCACCGATTCCCCCAAATACTTCCTCACCGCCCCTAGCAACGCCTCCCGCAGCCCCGCATTCCTCCTTCGCACCCTCCGCAAATGCCTTTCATACATCCCCGTCGAAATAAATTCCGCCAGCGTCTCCTGCTCCAGCATTGCCGTGTGACGGTCACTCATCCACTTCGCCGCCGTCAGAGCCGCTATCAACCGCGCCGGTGCGATCAAATATCCCATTCGCAGCGCCGAAAACATCGTCCGCGAAAACGTCCCTACATAAATCACCCGCCCCTCGCCATCCAGCCCTTGCAGTGATTCCACCGGCTGTCCCTCATATCGAAATTCCCCGTCGTAATCGTCCTCCACGATCACTGCATCCGCGCGCCGCGCCCACTCCAGTAACGCCAGCCGCCGCCCCACCGGCAAAATCGCTCCGGTAGGGAACTGGTGTGACGGCGTCACAAATGCCACCCGTGCCTCCCGCGGCAATTCCGCAGTCACAATTCCATCGCGGTCCACCGGCACCGCCACCAGCCGCGCTCCCGCTGCTCGCAAAATTTCCGTTGTCCCCTGATACCCCGGATCCTCCAGCGCCACTCGGTCCCCGCGCTCGATCAACACCCGCGCCACCAGATCCAGCGCCTGCTGTGACCCATTCACCACAATCACCTGCGATGCCTCGCACCTCACCGCCCGCGCCCGCCTCACGTGCTTCGCAATTGCCTCGCGCAGCGCCAGACTCCCCGCCGCCACTCCATAATCCAGCTCGCGTGTCGGCGCTTTCCGCGCGTGCCGCAGCAAAATCCGCCGCCACATCTCGAACGGAAACGTCTCAATATCCCCGCGCCCGCCGTACGCAAAGTCGTACCGCAGTCGCGCCACCCGCCGCCCCGGATAATCCACCGTCGCCGCTGCATCCGCCGCCGCTACCCCATACTTCGACAGCCTCAGCCGTGCATGCCTCTCCCGCTTCGCTCTCGCCCCTCCTGCGCTCCCACCTCGGGCCGCCAACCCCTCCGCCACATACGTTCCCGACCCACCTCGCCCCGTCGCAAATCCCTCTGCGAATAACTGGTCGTACGCCAGTAACGCCACCGTCCGTGACACTCCCAACTGCTTCGCCATATCCCGAGTCGACGGCAGCCTCTCCCCCGACCGGAATCCCCCCGAAAGAATCGCCTCCCGCAGCCCCGCATAAATCTGCCGGAATAGCGGTTCAGTATGTTTACCGCCCCTCGAAAGTGGTATCGCTAGTTGCATCGAAAGTGGCTATATGAAAATACCACACGCTGGGACATGCTCCTACTCGCCATAAGGAGCCACCAAAATGCAATTTTCTCGAAATGCGATAAATTATCTCGTCGCCGCAACACTGATCCTCGCCAGCGCGCTTCTGCTGCTCTTCGCTCTGCCCGCAAAATCCGCCCCCACTCCAAAATCCAGCGCCACGAAACCCATCCAAGCCAACCAACACGACGGCCAGCACGACTTCGACTTCCACTTCGGCAACTGGCACACCCACATCCGGCGCCTCCAGCATCCCCTCACCGGTGCTACCTCCTGGTATGAAATGGACGGCACTCTCAAAGTGAACAAACTCTGGGACGGCCGCGGCAACATTGAGGAACTGGAAGTCGACGGCCCCAACGGCCACTTCGAAGGCCTCTCCCTATTCCTCTACAATCCTCAATCCCACCAGTGGGGCGAATACTTTGCCAACGCCAAATCCGGCACTCTCGGTGTCCCGCTCGTCGGGGAATTCAGGAATGGCCGCGGCGAGTTTTACGATCAGGAGGATTTCAACGGCCGCTCCATCCTCGTCCGCGCCATCTGGTCCGACATCACTCCCGACTCACACCACTTCGAGCAATCCTTCTCCGATGACGGCGGCAAAACCTGGGAGCCCAACTTCACCGCTTCCCTCACCCGCCTCAAGGAGTAGCTCTTCCTTGCTCACCCTCGCCCGACTTGCTTGTCTAACTCCCCAGATCAACGTGACCCGGTCCCGATGGTTCCGCCCGGGGTGGGCGAACCACTCGACCCAACTCAAAAATTCGTACTAAACGAAAAACCAAATGGAGGAATCCGCATGTCGAAAGTAGCTTCCCGGGCCCTTTTTCTTTGTCTTTCGCTCGTCGCCGTTGCCGCCGTGCCTCATATCACACGCGCCCAATCCCTGGTCCTTGATCTTCCCGACCCCAGCCAGCGCGCCGAAGTCACCCAGCGCCTCGGCGTCACCGACATCACCATCGACTACCATCGCCCCCTCGTTAAAGACCGCAAAATCTGGGGCGGCCTCGTTCCCTATGGCCAGGTCTGGCGCGCCGGCGCGAACATCAACACCACCATCTCCTTTTCCGATCCTGTCAAAATCGAAGGCCAATCTCTCGATAAGGGCGTCTACGGCCTCCACATGATTCCCAACGAAGATCAATGGACCATCATCTTCTCCAAAAATTCCACCTCCTGGGGCTCCTTCACTTACGACCAGTCTGAAGACGCCCTCCGCATCAACGTGAAGCCCAACCCCGCCGACATGCACAACGCCCTCACCTACGATTTCGACCAGCTCCAGCCCGATTCCGCTGTGATCGTTTTGGAATGGGAAAAAGTCGCCGTGCCTTTCAAAGTCTCCGTCGACGTCAACAACCTTGTCGACGCCAGCCTCAAAAAGCAGCTTCGCAATCTCTCCCAATACACCTGGATGAGCTGGGATGACGCCGCGAACTACTATCTCACCCAGAAATTCGATCTCGATGAAGCCCTCAAATTCGAAGCCAAATCCATCGAGAATGAAGACCGCTATGAAAACGAAATGACCAAGTCCCAAATCCTTACCGCTCTCAATCGCAAGGATGAATCCGCCGCCGCGGAAAAGCGCGCCCTAGCTCTCGCTTCGCCGCTACAGCTCCATCTCTACGCTCGCGGCCTCCAGGCCCAGAAGCGCAGCGACGAAGCCTTCGCCATCTTCCGCGACAACGCCAAAAGGCACCCCGATGATTGGTTCGTTCACTCCGGATTGGCTCGGGTCTACTGCTCGCAGGGCAAGTACGATGATGCCGCTAAGGAAATGAAAATTGCCTACGAGAAGGCCCCGGACAATCAGAAGACCTATGTGGATAGTCTGGTGAAGAAGCTCGAATCGAAGCAGGACATCAACAACTAGCTCGCATCAGAAAAAAGCGGAGGCCGCCATAACTAACGCGGCCTCCGTTTTAAAATTCCCTTAATCGAAATCTACTTCTTCCTTGCCTTCTCCAGTTCCGCCCATCCTTCTTCCGTCAATTCCCCAAACATATTAAATTCCCCCGCGCCCTTCAGCCACTGCCCTCCGTCAATCACCACGCACTCCCCATTCACGTATCCCGATTCCTCGCTTACCAGATACACCGCTAGATTCGCCAACTCCTCGCCTTTCCCAAACCTCTTCATCGGATTATCGTTTCTCGCGCGTTCTTCCAATGCCGCAGACGGCAGCAGCCGCGAAAACGCTCCCTCCGTCGGAAACGGCCCCGGCGCAATCGCATTTAACCTGATCTTGTATGGCGCCCACTCCACCGCCAGCGACCTGGTCATCGCCAGCACTCCCGCCTTCGCGCACGCCGACGGCACCACATACCCCGACCCCGATCCAGACGACGCGTACGTCGTCGAAATGCTAAGCACATTCCCCGGCTGCTTTGCCGCGATCCATTTCCGTCCCATCACCAGCGTGCAGTAAAAACTCCCCTGCAGCACAATCCCCACCACCGCGTTAAACGCGTTCGCCGACAGCTTCTCCGTCCTCGCGATAAAATTCCCCGCCGCATTGTTCACCAGCGTATCGATCGGCCCCTGCGCTTTTTCGCACGCCTCGATCATTTTCTCCACTGCCTCAAAATCCCGCACGTCGCACGTCGTGTGAAATGCCTCGCCGCCCTTCGCCCGGATCTCCTCAACAGTCTCTTTCAGCGGCCCCACACGCCTCCCCACCACCGATACCCTCGCCCCCAGCTCCGCAAACCGCACCCCCATCGCCTTCCCCAGCCCCGTGCCTCCGCCTGTAATCAGCGCGTGCCGCCCCTTCAATAAATCAGCTCTATACATCGCGCCTCTCTTTTAGAAACTCAGGCATGCACTCCCCACATCGCCGCACTAGAAATCCACATGCGCCCTCAGCGCGGGTATCAGCACCGGCCCTCGCGTTTCGTTGTACCCCGGATTCTGCACATGCTGCAGGTCAAACGAAAGAAAACTCCCCCGCCATACGTGCTCCGTATAGTAGCCCTCAAAAATCTTTTCTGTGTCGTACCTTAGCCCGCCATCCCCTAGTAGAAATCCCAGCCCGCCCAGCGCCAGATACCGCGCATGATCCCCCGAAATTCCATTCAAGTCATAGACTGCTCCCGCGCGATCGTTCTTCCTTTTCCACCATTCGCCCCGGAAATACGACCCAATCTCAGACGCCCGGTCCACTTCCGTATACACAAATGACTCCGTCTTCCCATCGTTCCATCCCAGCCTCCCGAAAACCCCAAAATGACTCGTCAAATCCTGCTCAAAATTCAATCCAATTCCGTACTTCGCCCGCCCCTGCTCGCGCGTCGCAATAATATCGGCCGCGCGCCGCCAGCTCCCGGTCCTGAGCCTCGCAAAAAATCGTCAATCGCCTTGCGATAATTCCCCATATCCGCATGATTCACGAAACCTAGTACCCTCGCCAACCCACTTCGCCCCCGGAAAACCCTCTCCCTCCACTCGCCCTCCACCGTTTCCGAATGCGCCCGCAGCAAATCCGCATCCAGATAGATCCCGTTCGCCACCTTCGGCATTAACGCTTCCGCGAACCGCACCGAAAAATCGTGATCGTCGTACTCCACTATCGCCGCGTCCGTATACCCGCGCGTATTTGCCGGGTAGTCGTACGTCCCGTTGTTGTCCGTTACCCAGTTCAAAAATTGCAGGTGGCTGTCGCTTCCCGCCGAATTTAAATCCAGAAAATCCACCAGGCTCATCTTGCCGATCCGAAACTCAATCCTTCTAAGCGGTAGGGAAGTGGCCAGCCCCAGCACGCCCCTCTCCACCGGTGCGCTTTCGCTGCTCAGTGGAATAATTTCGTGCAGCATCAGTCGTGCCAGATACGGCTTCCGCCCCAAGGCCGGACTCCTCACCACGTCCAGATTCGGAAATCCCGCCAGCCCTAAGGTATTGCTCAGCCCGTGCCCGCCGCTGCTCTCCACGTCCAGCAGCACTTCCAAATCCTTGAAAATTTGCCATCCCGTGTAGAGCGTGAAAACTTCCGAAGTGGCATGCTCCGCCCCGCCCGCAGGCTATTCGGCCCGCTGTACGGCGCCGAAAACGCCGGATGCCACTGCCCGATAATGTTCGCCTGCCCCGAAACCCACCACCGCGACGTCTCCGAGTGCGGAAACATCGTCAGTCCCGGTTCGCCCACCCCCTGCTCATCAGTCGCCTGTGCATCACTCGCCGCCACGCCGGCGCCCCCCTGCGCCGCGCCATTTTGCGCAGCACACTCCCCCTCCGATTGCTGCAACGCCTCTAATTGTTCGGATTGGCCCTGCAGAAATTCCCGCACTTGCACCGCGCCCGATTCAACTTGCTCTTACGCCCGCGCCGCCCCTGGCGTCACAAACCCCAATACCAAAGCCAGCCCGAACACCAGCGCACCCTGCGCCGCAACCACTCTTACGCGCACACCATCGCCCAACCGGAAAAATGCCGCGCCCTCTCTTCGCGTCTCGCCGTCACTTCAAAAACCCCCGCCCTTTAACACCACAACCTAAGAATAATCCACTCCGCCGCACGCCACGCCGCCCTCCGCGTCCCTCTGTGCTCCCTTTCTCCGCGGGCATCCGTATTGCCCCCTTCCCACATCTTTAGTAGTCTGCTTTATTCCGTTTAGCTCCAGGACCATCCCGGGGGCTCGATAATGCGGATCAAAAGCGCGCTAGGAGCGGGAGCGGGGAAATTTGCACGGGGAAAATTCACTGAGAAAATCTCGCGCAATTTGGGTTTTGATGGCTATGGCCACCCTTCTGCCCGCCTGCGGCGGCATCGTCAATAACCCCAAGCCCACCATCTACACTCTCTCTCCCGAAAGCATCAAAGCCCAAAGTCCCGGCTTCACCCTCACGGTCAACGGCACCGGTCTTGCCCCGCAATCCATCGTTTTCTGGAACGGCTCCGCCCTAAGCAGCTCCTTCATCGACGACAAGCAGATCAAAGCCGTCATATCCTCCGCGCTGATCACCGTTCCCGGCACCGCTACCGTCCAGGTTCAAACCTCCGCTCCCGGTGGCGGCACCTCCGGCAATTTGACCTTCACCATTCTTCCTTCCGCCAGCCCTGTGCCCACCATCACTTCGCTTTCCCCTTCCACCGCACTGGCCGGCTCGGCCGGCTTCACTCTCTTCGTGAATGGCTCCAATTTTGTTCCGCTCTCCACCGTCACCATCAACGGCGATAACCGCCCCACCAGCTACATCGACAGCACCCAGGTCGCCGTCGGTCTCGCCTCCT
>Ga0209420_1001305_pt1 | contig 11914 bp, 9 predicted proteins | sample BlaSpr_A8_OM1_O1_FD_187972 | JGI IMG/M metagenome (GOLD analysis project Ga0209420, IMG submission 187972) | Forest soil microbial communities from Thunder Bay, Ontario, Canada - Black Spruce, Ontario site 2_A8_OM1_O1 (SPAdes) (version 2) | ecosystem: Environmental > Terrestrial > Soil > Boreal...
TACCTCGTGAAACCTGTTGAGAAGGATACTTTGGTGGACGCGGTTGGTCGCTGTATCCGCGCTCGGGGGAGCACGCCCTCGAAACAGGCAATCCTAGTTGTTGAAGACCACGATCCTACGCGCGAGATAATCACCGAGCTGCTTCAGAACAATGGGTACGTTGTTGAGACCGCTTCGGACGGCGCGCAGGCCCGGGCAAGCGTCGCGATGTCATCGCCGGCGCTGGTCATCCTGGACTTACTGCTGCCGGAGGTAAGCGGGTTCGATCTGATCTCGGAATGGCGCAGCAACCCTGACACTGCGGACCTTCCGGTATTCGTGCTCACCTCCAAAGATCTAAGCCACGATGAGACAAAGTACCTTCGCGCAAATGCGGAGTTCCTCGGCCACAAGCAGCAGGACTGGCAGGAGGACTTGCTCCGGCAATTGCTGCGCGTGGTGCCTGAGCATCACTTGGAAGTGCCATGAAACCACACATTCTCGTGGTGGAAGACAACGCTTACAGCCGCGAACTGCTGTGCGATTGGCTCGAACTGCAGGGATTCACGGTCGATTCCGCTACGTCCTTGTCGGAAGCGCTCGCCGCGGTCAAGAGATGCGAACCCGCCGCGGTACTGCTGGATGTGCAACTGGGCGCAGAAGACGGTTTGTCTGTGGCCGCCTGGTTGCGGCTGGACAAAGCGCGGCAGCACATCCCGGTCATCGCGGTGACTGCCCACGCCATGATCAGCGAGCAGGAACGCATTCTAAAGGCTGGATGCAACGCGTGCATTTCCAAGCCGGTGGATTTTCGCTTGCTGCTGGAAAAGCTGAACCGATGGTTGACGGTCGCAGGGGTAATGAATCACAACGCCAGGACCGAAGGTCCGATGCCCGAATAGCCGTTCTGCGGGCCCAAGGAGATACCGTGCCGAACCAAGTGTTGATTGTGGATGATGACGAGCTAACCTGCGAACTGATACGCGACGTGCTCAGCATGGCCGACATCGAGGCCTGCGGTCTGACCAATACTGCGGCGGCCGCGCAGCGCCTGCGTCAGCAAAAGTTCGACGCCGTTTTTCTCGATTCGCGAATGCCGTCGCCCGACGGGTTGGAGTTGACCCGTCAGATGCGTAGTTCGGGACTGAACAGGAAAAGCCTGGTTGTGATGATCACCGGTGATCGCGAAAAAAACTTCATGGCGCGCGCGTTCGAAGCGGGCGTCAATTTTGTGCTTTTTAAACCCGTAGATCGCCAATCGCTGTTGCGCTTGTTGCGGGTAACGCAGGCACCGATCGATCAGGAAAGGCGGCGATCTGCCCGTGTGAATATTCAGCGAAAAATTTCTCTGAAGTATGGAAACGAACACGCCGAAGGAAACACTGTGGACATGAGCACGAGCGGAATGCTCGTGAAGTCCGCGCGAAGATTTCCCATCGGATCGATATTACAGGTCGTCGTGGAGCTCGAACGCGGAAAACCACCGCTGCACAGTTCGGCGCGCATCGTTCGCTTGACCGGTCAGGAGTGCATGGGTCTCGAATTTGAGAGCCCCGCGCAAGCGGACAGGGACCGGCTGGAGTCGTTCTTGGTACCCCACATTCTGCAGCTGCAGCGAAACGGTGAAACGTCCGAGCCCGACGGAGCGAAAGGGCTCGCGCCCGAGCGTTCTCGGCAACTTAGGCGGGTCTCTTGAACCACGCGCTAAAGTGCTCAAAACACCACTGGTAGCATGTGGACAGCCATGTTTGCCATCGATAGCCTTGGAGAGGGGCTTCCACAGCTGCCATGCAGCCTTTGCTCAAGTTGCTTGGACTCCAGGTTCACTTTGCCGAAGCGCACGGTAAAAGGATTCACGCGGTCAACGGCGCGTTTCTTGAAGTGCGGTCGGGCGAAGTCGTGGGGGTTTTAGGCGAGTCAGGAAGCGGAAAATCGACGATTGCGAGGGCCCTGCTGCGACTGTTATCCAATCGTGCGAGCGTGAGGGCCGAGACGATGGAGTTTGACGGACGGCGTCTTCTGGAACTCGACGAACCAGAGATGGAGAGCATTCGCGGAGCGGGAATATCCATGATCCCGCAGGATCCCGGGCAAGCACTGAACCCGGTCATCAAAGTGGGCGATCAGATAGCCGAGGTCGTGCGTGCCCACCGCGGTTGGAGCCCGAAGCGTTGCCGGCAAGAAGCCGAAGTTCTCTTGCAACGCGTTCATCTCGCGAGTTCGTCGCGGCGGTTCTACGACGCCTATCCCCACCAGTTGAGTGGCGGACAACAGCAGCGCGTTGTAATCGCGCAGGCACTCAGTTGCCAGCCTGCGTTGGTGGTGGCGGACGAGCCGACCGCCTCGCTTGATTCCACATCGCAACAAGAAGTCTTGGATGTTTTTTGTGAGCTTAAGCGGGAAAAGCAGATGTCTGTTCTGCTGATTACCCACGATCCGCGAATACTCGCAGGGCTGGCAGATCGCGTGGCGGTCGTCTACGGCGGGCGCATCGTCGAAACGGGATCGCTCGATCAAGTCTACGGCCAGCCGCGACATCCATACACGCGGGGGCTCCTGGCCTGCGCCGAATCCGAGGGCGGAAAATTACCTGCCGGGGCAAGGTTGCCGACCATCGAGGGAAGCAGTCCCGACGCTGAATTCCTGCCGGCGGGTTGCAGTTTTGCTCCTCGATGCACGAGTCGCCTGGAAGGGTGTGATACTCGGCGCCCTTCGGCCGTGGAATTGGAACACGAGCAGCGGGTGGAGTGTTTTCTGTATGGCGGCTGATTGCAAATCCGAGGCGATGGCAACGCCGCCGATTCTAGAAGTTCGCGGCTTGACGCTGTCCTATGCCACGCGACGACTATTTGGCGCGCCCCGCGCCACGGTTGTGGCCCTGCAAGATATTTCCCTGGAACTGTACGAAGGCCAGACGCTCGCCCTGGTCGGACCGTCTGGGTCCGGCAAGTCGAGCCTGGCACGTTGCCTTGTCCGTCTGGAACAGCCACGCTCCGGGCAAATCTTCTACCAGGGCCGCAACGTCCTGGAAATGAACCGAAAAACGCTCAAGTCCACGCGGCGCGAAATTCAGCTGATCTTTCAGGATTCGGCGTCGGCGCTGAACTCGCTCCTTACAATCGAACAGATACTCGCCGAACCTTTGGTTATTCATAAGGTTTGCCCAAATTCCTCGGAAATGGCTGTGCGCGTCCGGCAGTTGATGGACCAGGTCGGCTTGCCACAAAAATGGTTATCGAGGCGGCCGCTTGAACTCAGCGGAGGACAGCGACAACGAGCGGCCATCGCCCGGTCGCTTGCTTTGCGGCCTAAGGTATTGCTCCTGGATGAAGCGTTGTCATCCTTGGATCTTTCGACGCAGGGTCAAATCGGGAATCTACTCCTGGATCTTCGCGCTCGTCACTCAATGGCGTATCTGTGGATAACGCACGACTTGCGCTTCGCGAGCCTGGTAGCCGACCAGGTCGCGGTGATGGATGGAGGCCGCATCGTACGTCGAGTTTCCCATAGTGAACTGTTTACCCCCACGCAACAGCTTGGTCCCGGGACGCTGCTGTCACCTTCTGGTTCAGGAGAGACTGGAGACGTATCTCTCGTATCCCTGGATAAGTGACAAATGTGGAGATTCGCGCGGCGGACCGTTTACGGGATCCTTATTGTCGCCACAGTGTCCGTCTTTACATTTGTACTGCTCTCTGCTGCGCCGGGAAACTTCTTCGATGAGTTGAGGCTGAACCCGCAAATCTCGCCCGAGACTGTCAAAGCGCTGGCGATCCAATACGGGCTCGACCGACCGCTACCTGTCCGCTACGAGCACTGGATCATGTCCGCGGCCCGCGGCGAATTTGGCTATTCGTTGTCGTACCGATGCGCGGTGGGTTCGCTTCTTTGGTGGCGAGCGAGAAATACACTCCTTCTGGCGGGACTTGCCACCTTGTTGGCCTGGGCCATCGCTGTACCGTGGGGCGTTCTGGAGGCGTTGCACCGAGGCGGTTGGGTCGACCGGGTCGGAGGCATCGCCACAACCATCCTGATCACGATTCCCGAGGTGCTGATCGCACTCTTGTTGCTGCTGTTTGCGGCGCGTACCGGTTGGTTTCCCACGGGAGGCATGGCGGCGGCAAATTCGGCGAGCGGGGCTTCGTTAAAAGGATTCTGGGACCTCGCCGTTCATCTCACTCTGCCCGTGGCCGCGTTGGTGGCCGGCTTGACGCCAGTTCTTGTGCGGCATGTGCGGACCGCCATGGTAGCGGCCCTGAATTCGCCATTCGTCGATGCTGCGCGCGGGCACGGAATTCCCAAGTGGAGATTGGTCTATCGACACGCCTTTCCAGTTGCGGCCAACGCTCTGATTTCATTTCTGGGGTTTTCGATCGGGGCACTGCTCAGCATGTCGCTGCTGGTTGAAATTGTGCTGAGCTGGCCCGGACTTGGGCCACTTGTGCTGGAGGCGATCCTTGCACGAGACGTGCATGTGGTGATGGCCGTAGTAATGCTTTCGTCGGTGTTTCTGGTAACCGGCAATCTGCTCGCGGACACGCTGCTCTATTGCAGCGATCCCCGTATTCGAGCGATAGCGTGAGAACGCGCAGCCAACGGGTTGCGCTCGTGGTGGCCTTGGTTGGGTTGCACGTATTCTTCGTGTTCCCGGCATTCTTTGCGCCATACGACTACGCGACGCAGAATCGCGACCTGCCGTTTGCCCCGCCAACCCGTCTCCATTTCGTGGATCGCGCGGCTCACTTCCATGCCGTGCCGTTCGTCTATGCCTGGAAAGAAAAAACGGGAAGTGACGCGGCGTACGAAGAAGACCAGGAGCGAGCTTATCGCGTGCGTTTTTTCACGAAAGGCGCGGCCTACCACGTTCTCGGACTTTGGACCAGCAGACTGCACCTTTTCGGTGTGGATTCGGGAGGACACATCTTCCCGTTCGGAACCGACGATTTCGGCCGCGATGAATTCTCCCGCATGTTGTACGGCGGTCAAATTTCGCTCTTTGCGGGAATGCTTGGGGCGATCATTGCCCTCAGCGTCGGCGGAATACTAGGCCTGCTCTCAGGCTATTATGGAAAGTGGCTGGATGCCTTGATCATGCGGCTGGTCGAGATATTTTTCGCCCTCCCGTGGCTCTATCTGCTTTTTGCCGTCCGCGCCGTACTTCCCCTCGGAATTAAGACAACGGACGCATTTCTGTTGCTTGTTGGCGTGGTCGGACTGGTTGGCTGGGCGCGGCCGGCGCGGCTGGTCCGGGGAATTGTGCTGAGCGCGAAAGAACGAAATTTCATTCTTGCGGCCCGGGCCATGGGTGCATCCGATGTGCACATTTTGCGGCGTCACGTGCTTCCCCGAACCTACGGCACTCTTCTGACCATGGCGGCTCTGCTGGTACCCCAGTTCATACTCGCGGAGGTCACTCTTTCCTTTCTCGGACTGGGCGTTGGGGAGCCAATACCAAGTTGGGGTAGCCTTCTGGGCGAACTCCAGAAATACAGTGTCCTGACTTCCTACTGGTGGATGTACTTGCCCGCGGTGGCGTTAGTCCTTCTATTCCTCACCTATCACTGGGCAGCGACGGCCTTGCAAGAAAAATTTGCGGCGGTGGGCGCATGAGTTCGCTCTTCCCCATCAAATCAATCGCGGGCGTGTTGCTCGCATCAGCGATTCTCGCGATAAGCCCGCCGCCTGCCGGAGCGACGCCGCAGGACTACGCCACCACAAAAGGCGAGCCCGGCCGGCCGGGGGGCCAGCTGGTCGTCGCACTGCGCTCCGAGCCAAAAACACTGAACCCCATTCTTTCCGTGGATGCCACCTCGCGCGAAGTCATCGGGGTGATGAATGCCGACCTGATCCACATCAGCCGCGAAACCCAGCAAACCGAGCCGGCGCTTGCCAAGTCGTGGAGCGTAACGCCCGACGGCCGGAAATATACCGTCAGCCTGCGCCGTGGGGTCAAGTTTTCCGATGGGATACCGTTCACCGCGGACGATGTGGTTTTTTCCTTTCAGCTGTATCTAGACGAGAAATTGCATTCACCACAGCGCGATCTGCTCGTGCTTGACGACAAATCGATCGAAGTACATAAGGTGGATACCTACACCGTGGAGTTCGTTTTGCCGAAGCCTTACGGCCCAGGCGAGCGAATTTTCGACGGTCTGGCGATGCTACCCCGCCACCTTCTGGAAAAGCCCTACCGCGAAGGCAAGTTGTCGCAGATTTGGGGCGCGAACGCGCAACCCCAGGAAATGGCTGGTCTCGGGGCGTTCCGCCTAAAGGAAAGCGTTCCAGGGCAGCACATCGTTCTGGAACGCAATCCTTATTATTGGAAAACTGACTCGCAGGGAGGCCGACTGCCCTATCTGGCCGGACTGATGTTCGTGTTCGTGCCGAATGAAGACGCGCAAGTGATCAAGTTTCAGAGCGCCGAGACGCAGGTGCTGGAACGCGTGAACGCCGACAACTTTTCCCTCTTGCAAAAGGACGCTCGCACAAAAGGATTGTGCATGTCCGATCTCGGGCCCGGGCTGGAATTTCTGTTTGTGTTTTTCAACATGAACCACCTTGATTCAACAAAATCTCCGGACATCGCGGCGAAACAGGAGTGGTTTCGCGATCTGCGTTTTCGCCAGGCGGTGTCCATGGCCATGGACCGGCCGGGTATGGTTCGCCTCGTGTACGGCGGACGCGCCACGCCTATTTGGGGCAACGTAACCCCCGGAAATAAACTTTGGCTCGACCACAGCCTTCCCCGTACGGAACGTTCCTTGGAACAAGCGAAGGCGCTGCTTCAGTCCGCGGGATTTTCCTGGAATGCGGACGGCACCCTCCTGGACAGCCACGGTCACCCGGTGGCATTCACCATTCTGGTGAGTTCCTCAAACGCGCAGCGTTCGAAACTCGCCGCCATCGCGCAGGATGATTTGAAGCAACTGGGGATGGATGTGCAGATTGTCCCGATGGAGTTCCGGGCCCTGGTCGACCGAGTTCTCAACACCAAGCAATACGAAATGGTGTTGATGAATCTGGTCAATGGAGATGCCGACCCGACGCCCGAGATGAACTTATGGCTTTCCTCCGGCGAGACGCATTTGTGGGACCTTGGGGAGAGCAAGCCGGCGACCCCGTGGGAGGCGGAACTCGATCGGCTCATGACCACGCAGGCGGAGACGACCGATTACACTTCCCGAAAGAAGCTGTACGACCGCGTGCAGGAAATCGTCGCGCAGAACCTGCCACTGATCTTCTTGGTCAGCCCCAACATTCTGGTCGGTGCACAACAAAATGTCGGCAATTTCCATCCTGCGGTGCTCGAACCGTATGTCCTTTGGAATGTGGACCAGATATTTATTAAGCCGACGGGCTCGCCATCGTGCCAGTAACAAAACATCCGCGCGCCGCCGCCAAGACGCGGGCCAAGCCCAAAGCATCTGTTGAAACCGCCTCAAGCAAACCCGCCCATAAGCCCACGCTTTCGGACGAGACTCTTTCCAAACTCTCCGACATGTCGGATGACCGAAGTCGCGCCGCATTCTTGCGTGGCAGCAAGCTTTTCCGCGCGACCACCGTTTTGGAATTGAACGCCGCCACTCAAAAAGAGTTCCGTGTCAACTCTGCTAAAGCCATGTCTTTGGCGGAAGCGGCCATTCTGGTTGCGCGCACTGTTGGCAAGAACGAACTACTGGCCCAGAGCTATCGTATGAAAGCCAACGTATTGGCTGCGGGCGGAGAATACCAGGCTTCCGTCGAACTATACGATGCCGCCCTCGCGCTTTTCGAAAAGACGGCCGACCACGAAGGGATCGCCCGCACCCTGGCCGCGGCGATCCAACCGCAAATCCTGTTGGGCGCCTATGAGCAGGCCTTCGGCGCCGCGGAAAAGGCCAAGGCGATTTTCCTCAAGCTGGGCGATACGCGGCGCCTCGCTCGGCTCGATAACAACATCGGTAACATTTATCATCGCCAGGATCGGTTCGAAGAAGCTCTTACGTATTACTTACAGGCTTATCAGCAACTTCTCCCACACGGCGACACCGAAGAGCTGGCTATTTCCCTGAACAACATCTCCATGTGCCTGATCACCATGAATGATTTCGAACAGGCGCTGGCAACCTATGGACGAGCGAAACAAATGCTCGAGGGCCATGACCTTCCGTTAACTCTTCTCATTACGGATTACAACATCGCCTACCTGCATTACTTGCGCGGAAACTATCGCTTGGCCATCAAAATGTTGAAGGATGCACGCCAGGCCGCGGAAGAAATCAAATACTCCTATCTGGTCGCGCTTTGTTATCTCGATCTTTCCGAAATCTATGTCGAATTGAATCTGAGCGCTGAAGTCCACGACATCGCGAAGGAAGGATTTGCGCTGTTTAGCCAACTCGACATCGGCTACGAGGCCGCGAAAATACTTGCGAACGAGGCCATCGCATTGGGGCAGGAGGGCAAATCCCGCGCCGCGCTGGAACTGTTCGAACAAGCCAAGCCCCTTTTTGTGCGAGAGAAGAACAGCGTTTGGCCCTGGCTGATCGACCTTTACCGCGCCATCGTTTTGTTTCAAGAAGGCCGCCTCTACGAGGCCCGGCGTCTGGCTCGAGCGGCAGCCGGATTTTTTGACGATTCGCTGATGAAGAATAAGGCAGTGCTTTGTCACTTCTTGCTCGCTCAGGTCAGCATGCGCACCGGAAGTTCTTCAGACGCCCGCGAAGAGTGCATGCGCGCGTTCGAAGTGCTCAGCAGCGTGGACAGCCCCATTCTGCGTTATCACGGTCACTTTCTTCTGGGCCAAATCGAGGAGGAGCAAGGCAACGCGAAATCCGCCTACGACGAATATCAGCGCGCTAGAACGGAACTGGAGAGCCTGCGCAGTAGTCTGGGTCGCGATGAACTAAAAGTTTCGTTCATGAAGAACAAGGTCGAGCTTTACGAGCGGCTCGCGGCCCTGTGTCTCAGCCAGGAACTCGACGGTGCGTCACGCGAGGAGGTATTCCAGTACATCGAACTCGCAAAATCTCGAAGTCTTGTCGAGATGATTTTTCACAAAAGCCGCTCCTTGCCGGCCGAAGAGATCGGACAAAGCGCTCTCGCGCGTCGCGTCCGCGCTTTGCGTGAAGAGTTGAACTGGTATCAGCATCGCATCGAGCTCGAACAGTTGCGCGCGGAACAAAACTCCGCCGACAGGATTCAACAGCTGCACTTGCAAGCCGAGGAGCGCGAGAGGGAACTTCTCAAAGTCCTGGCGGAATTGCCGGAGACCTCATCCTCGTTTGAAGCGCTGCCTTTGCAACAGTGTGTGCCGTTGGAGAAGGTTCGCGAGGTTCTGCCTCCGAACACAACACTGCTCGAATACTTTTCCATCGGTGACCAGATTCTCGCCATGGTGCTCACGGCGCAGAAACTCGAAATTGTGCCGGTCACCACCACCTCAAAAATATCCGAGGGGCTCCGCCTGCTGCGCTTCCAGTTGGAAAGATTTCGCCTAAATTCAGGACGGGCAGACGTCCCGAGACAAGCAGACCCAGCCACGATGACCCACTTGTCGGACTTGTATCGGGAACTAGTCGCGCCAATCCGGATGCATTTGAATACCGGCCATCTGGTTGTCGTGCCACACGCAAAGCTTCACTACTTGCCGTTCCACGCTCTGCATGATGGCGCCGCGTTCCTGGCGGACTCTTTCGCCTTCTCCTATTCCCCGAGCGCCAGTGTTTTCGCTCTTTGCCACGCCCAAGGTGCGAAATGCTCCGGCCGGGCATTGATCCTGGGTGTTGCCGACGCGCGCGCTCCTCTGATCGCTGAGGAAGTCGAATCGATTCACCGTACCCTGCCGGGATCGGAACTATTCCTCGGCGAGGCCGCCAATCACGAACTCCTCTCGAAAAGGGGCCCGTCCAGCTCCCTCATTCACATCGCAACCCACGGACAGTTCCGTCCCGACAATCCCATGTTTTCCGGCATCCGTCTGGGAGACAGCTACCTGCACCTTTATGAACTCTTCCAAATGCAGCTGCCGACCGAACTGTTGACCCTGAGCGGCTGTGCGACCGGGCTAAACGTGGTGGCGGCGGGCGATGAACTCGTGGGCTTGATTCGGGGCGCGCTCTACGCCGGCGCTCGTTCGCTCCTTCTGACTTTGTGGGACGTCCACGACAAGAGCACCGCTCGTTTTATGACCTCGTTCTACCGCTGCCTCTACCGGTCGCAAAGCACGCCCGAGGCGTTGACCGAGGCCAGTAGTGAGCTACGGCAAGACTACCCGCACCCCTACTACTGGGCACCCTTTCTCATTGTAGGCAAAGCACTTAGGGTCGAATTTACCGCTGCCCACTGAATTTAAAGGTTTTTCTATTTTTTACCCACGGACGTACTCCTATTAACAAGGGAGAACCTCACGGGGTTGTTTGAAAAAACGGGGGAGGGTCGACCGATGAGGAGAAAGAAAATGAAACACTTTGCTTCAGAAGAATGGGTAGATTTTGTGAACAAACAGCTTTCGCCGCTGCAAACGGAAACAATGCAGCGACATCTGGAAACGGGTTGTCAGCCGTGTTCCAAGCTTTTTAATACATGGATCCTCGTCAGAGAGACGGCCCAGCGAGAATCTGACCTGCAGGTCCCGGAATCGGCGGTTCGGCACGTGCTTAATGCCTTTGCCATCGCCGCCGAACCGAAAACAAAGTTCGGCGTTTTTGAGATTCCACGGCTCGTGTTTGACAGTCTGTGGCAGCCCGCGCTGGCAGGGGTGCGCTCCGGCGCAGCCGCGCCCAGGCACCTGCTGTATAGAGCTGGCGAAGTTTCCATCGAACTGGTGCTCGAACCCGAGCCCCCTTCCGAGCGCGTTCACATCACCGGGCAAGTTTCCAGCAGCGGATCGAAGCAGCCGGCCTTCGCCCAAGTGCCCATCGTGCTTCACACCAGCAACGCTAAGGTGGTGGAGGCTACCACGAATCCACTCGGCGAGTTTCAGCTCGGATTTGAGCCGCAAGAAGGACTGCGCATTTCGTTCGGCAGCGTGGCTGGTCGCGAGCTCACCATCCCATTGGATGGCATCGGAATGCGAACGTTCTTGCATCACTAGTCCCGATTCGCCGGCCGGGAAATAACGGTGAGGCGATCAGGGAATCCGGCGGCGTCTTCCAGAGCGGCGCCGACCGGAAGCGGTAGGGAAGGCCATTCGCAGCGTATAGCAAACGGAGGCGAACGGGAGGCAAAGCCAACCCAAGTACTATGGCCTACTTAGGAGGTAGGCCCGACACTTATCCACAGAGGGCGGGGTACTAAGCAGTACGAAGTTGGGGGCAAGGTAACACGGAAAGGTTTAGGAAAATGCGAGGTCTCCATGACTAAACGCCCCATCCTCTTGATAACGCTTCTCTTAGCGCTGGCTACGGCCAAGCCGGCATCAGCCGCCAGTACGACCGTGCTGGTTCAATCGAACCTCAGCTCCGGTTCTATGAGTTTTCTGTGTTTGCTGGAGGGCTGTCAGGTCACCGAGACTCTGAGCGGTTCGCCAAGCAACTTCTACGTCCTGTCGGTTTCGGGCTCGGTCAATACGCAATTCCTGTCGAGCGTCCTTCAGAGCACCGCCGGGATTCTGAACGTCGCTGTCCTCGGGGCGACCAATAACCCGCTCGGCAACCGCTACATTGTTCGTACCACGGGAGGTCTGCTGAATCTACAGGCCCTCTGTGCGGCGAATTTTTGCCAAGTCGTCCGACCGCTGGATGGCGGACTGAATCAGTTATTTCTGATCGCGGGTCCAAGCAACCAGGATCCTCTCCTGCTGCTGGAGGTCCTACAGGCGCTGCCGGGAGTGCTCGACGCCGAGCTCGATCAAGTCATCACTTTGGCGACAGGCGGCGCGCAGGCCACCACTCCTCCGCCGTCCTTGGTGAATACGACCCCGGTGCAGTATTACGGCTCCGTGGTATGGCAGGGG
>Ga0209420_1001306_pt1 | contig 11913 bp, 9 predicted proteins | sample BlaSpr_A8_OM1_O1_FD_187972 | JGI IMG/M metagenome (GOLD analysis project Ga0209420, IMG submission 187972) | Forest soil microbial communities from Thunder Bay, Ontario, Canada - Black Spruce, Ontario site 2_A8_OM1_O1 (SPAdes) (version 2) | ecosystem: Environmental > Terrestrial > Soil > Boreal...
CCGGCGCCGCATGCCGCAACGGAAAAGCCGGTGACCGACTGACATTGTCATTGCGAGCGAAGCGAAGCAATCTCCATTGCGCAGGGCCCAGCGAGAAGCACGATGGAGGAGACCATGAACTACGAACATATCCTGGTCGATGTGGAGGACGGCGTCGGCATCGTGACGCTCAACCGACCCGACAAGCTGAATGCGATGAACCGCAGTTTGTCGGCCGAGCTGCACGCCGCGGTGAAGGCGAAGCTGATGGCCGCCGCGGTGCCGAACATGGCCGCCCGCCTGCAGGCGGTCGGCGCGCCCGGCCAAATCGTGATCAGCGCCGCCACCGCCCGTCTCGTGGCGGGGTTCTTCGAGCTGGAGTCGCTGGGGACTCTGGCGTTGAAGGGCATCGGCGAGCCCGTGCCGGGCTTCCTGGCCCTACGGCGTAGTTCCGCCCGGAACCGCCTCGAAGCCCGTCCGCTGACGGCCTTCGTACCGCGCACCCGCGCCTTGACCTGGCTCGCGGCGCACTGGGGCTACGTGGAGGGTGGGCGTGGCCGTCTGGCCCTGATCTCGGGTGAGCCGGGGATCGGCAAGTCGCGCCTCCTTCTGGAGTTCAGCACGCAGCTCCAGGAGCGAGGTCACGTCGTGCGCACCATCGTGTGCAGCCGCCGCGGCTCTCTCAGCCCGCTCCAGCCGTTCGGCGACGTCATGGGGCAGGTCCCGGCCACACCGCAGGAGGCGTCCGCCTGGGCCCAGGACCTGGTCACTGGCTCAGGCCCGCTGCTGCTGGTCGTCGAAGACGCGCACTGGGCCGACCCCAGCACCATCGAAGCCGTCCACGTGATCGCCCGCACCGGTGCGCCCGTCCTGGTACTCATGAGCGCGCGTCCCGAGATCGCCGACGACCCGAGCGTCACCCCGGACGCCCAGCTCACGCTGGACCGCCTCAGCGCCGACGACGCCCGCGAAATGCTCGACGGTCTACCCGAGGCCGCGGAGCTCAAGCCCGACGTGCGCGACGCGCTCGTGTTTCGGGCCGATGGTGTGCCCCTGTTCCTCGAGGAGCTCGCCCGGGGACTGTCCGACGGGAGTGCAGCTTCGGACAGCGCGCTGCCCACGACCCTGTCCGAGGTGATCACGGCCCGCCTCGACCGCCTCGGCGAGGCCAGGCGGGTTGCCCAGGCGGCGGCAGTGATCGGCCGCACCTTCGACCGGGAGCTGTTGGCGGCCGCCACCGATCTCGACCAATCGACCCTCGACGCCGATCTGCACCGGTTGATCGAGCACGCCGTCATGGAGCCGACCTCCAAGCACGAGGAGTTCCAGTTCCGCCACGCCCTCTTCCATGAGGCGTCGTACCGGTCCGTGTTGCGGGCCGACCGGGTACGGGTGCACGGCGCCGTCGGCGACGTGCTGGTGTCGAGCGGGCGATCGCGGGCGCACCCCGAGATCGCCGCCTTCCACCTTGGCGCGGCTGGGCGGGCCAGGGAGGCCGTCCCACTCTGGAAGGAGGCGGCCCGCACCGCACGCCAGAATGCCCGCTTCCGGGAGGCGGCCGGCCACGAGCGTGAGGTGCTGGCGCTCGTCGGCCAGTTGCCCGAGGAGGAGCGGGACGCCACCGAGCTGAAGTCCCGCAGCCGCCTGGTCATGTGCTTGACCGCGGTCGACCAGAGTGCGCCCGAAGCGCTGGAGGAATCGCGCCGCGTTGAGGAGCTGGCGCGTCAGCTGGGTGACCGCTCCATCCTGCTGCGCAACTACATGGTCCTCGTCCCGTGGTGGCAGGCCAGCGCCGAGTACCAGACGATCAACAAGATCCTGGTCGAGGCGCGGACGGAAGCCGAGGCGCTGGGCGACGACTGGGCGCTGCAGCTGATCTCGACCTACGAGGCCACGACGCGGATTTGGCAGGGGATGGTCCGTGAGGGCTTGGAACAGATCCGTGGGTCCTACGCCTCGAGCGGGCTGCCCCTCGAGGCGAGCCTGCGCGAGCTGCCTCCCATGCGGTCGGTCGAGCTGATGGCGCTGGCCGCGCCGCGCAGCGCCACCGCGTTGGCCTGCTGGCTGAGCGGCGCATCCACCGAGGCGTCGCGGATTGCGGACGACGTCCTGCGGTGCACGACCGAGCGGCAGGTGCCCCAGGCACAGGCGGTGGCCGCCGTCACCGCGGCCATCATGGCGCAGCTCGACGGCGAGCGGGAGGTCGTGGTCAAGCTGGCCGGCGAAGCGCTGCACGTGGCGGACGAAGTCAGCACCAGGCAATGGCGGCAGTGGGCGCGGTCGCTGCAGTGGTGGGCGGGCGAGGGCATAGAGGAGCCCGAGCTTCCCGGGCCGCTCCTCGGTCCCTACTTCAAGATGCTCCTGGCCGACGACGAGCGTGTGGAGGTCGAGCGCGCGCTCGCGCTCCTGTCGGACGCCTTGGTCACCGCCCGCGCCACCGGCGAACGGTTCTGCGAGCCCGAAATCCTCCGCGTCCGCGGGAGCCGCCATTTCGTGGCGGGGCGGACCGACGAGGCGGCGGCGGACTACAACGCCGCCGTCCTGCTGGCTCGGGAACAGGGCTCGCGCCTGTTGGAGCTACGTGCGCTCACCGATTGGGTACGCCTGCCGGGATCACCCGCTGGGATTCGTGACGAACTGCGCGCCTGCGCCGCCGATGTCGCCGTCGGGGGGCCGAGCCGATGCCTCGACGACGCCGTGGCACTCCTGGAGGAGCGATGACGAGCATCGAGTGGAGCGACGGGCTTCTCGACAGCCTGCGCGGCCAGGCGGACCCCGAGGGCGATGTCGTCGTCTCCACGTTGTTCGAGGGCACGGGAGACTCGACGTCAGCCTTCCGCGCCCTGGTGGTGCAGCAGAACGAAGTGTCCGACCCGGTCCTCCAGGCGTACCTCGACCAGAAGGACGACGCGCCGGAGTGGGCCGATGCCGCCCGGGTCGCCGCCGGCCAGGAGTGCTTCGCCCGCTGGGGCTCCCACGTGTTCACCGCCCTGTACGCGGCCGCGCTCCCGTCGGCGTACGCCTGCCGGCGGGGCGTCCAGGTGCTCGGCCTGACGGCTCGGCTCGAGACGGACGCCAAGCGGCGACTGAACGAGACGGCGCAATTCCATCTCGACGTCATGGACTCGGGCGGGCTCGAGTTCGGTGCGCGCGGCTTCGCCGACGTGCGGCACGTCCGGCTCATGCACGCGGCGGTCCGCTGGCTCATAATGAACGATCCCCGGGTGCACTGGGACCCGACATGGGGTGTTCCCATCAACCAGGAAGACCTGCTCGAGACACTCCTGACCTTCACCGAGATCGTGTTCGAGGTGTTCGACCGCACCGGTGTGGTCTACACGGACGAGGAGGCCGACGACTATCTCCATGCCTGGTCGCTCGTCGGGCACTACCTCGGCGTCCGTCCGGACCTGCTTCCGCTGACCCGCGCCCAGACCAAGGTGTTGATGCCGATCACCCGCCGGCGCCAGTTCGGTTCCAGCGACGCCGGCCACGCGCTCATGGCGGCGCTCCTCGACCAGGGCACGCGGCTGGCCCCCCCGGGACTGCGGGGCTTGCCGGCGACCACGGTGCGCTTCTACGTGGGGGACGACACAGCGGACCTGCTGGGGATCCCTAAGGCGGACTGGACTCGTGTGCTCTTCGAGCCCTTGGCCGACGTCACCCGCCGGCTCTCGCTGGAGCGGCTGCACCGCCACTTCCTCACCGGGCTTTCCAACCACATCGGCTTCGGCATGCTGTCGCTCGCCGTGCGGGGCGAGCGCTATGGGGGCCGCCCGGCCTTCGCAGTGCCGACCTCGCTCGCGGCGCGCTGGAACTTGCCGACTACAGCGGTCCCGGCGGCAGGCTCCCCGTAGCCAAGACGGCTAGCTGGGCGTCGGAGAACGGAGGAGTGAACAGACTCGGGTCGCGCTGGCGCGAGCGGAACAGGTTCACGATGTAGTTCATGCGCTCCTCCAGCTTCGCCCAGTCCCGCGCGCCGGACGGTGCCCCGGTTCCGCCCGTCTTGTCCCACTCCGCGACGACGGCAGCCGCCGCACCAGGGAGGTCGCGCAACGCGGGCGGGAACATGCCGTCCGGCAGCGGGGGCACGTCACGCCGGAGGTCGAGCGTCTCGCTCGCCGTGACCAGTTGCATGATCGTCTCGGTGAGCGCGGTGTCCCAGGCGGCGTCGAGCACCTCGCAGATCTGACCGGTCAGTCCGTCGAGAGCGCGTCGTGCCTCCGGCGTCGGGACATGCCCGACCACGTCGTTGTCGATGACTCTCTTGAGGGTGTCCGAGATTGCCGCGTCCAAGGCCGAGCTGATCGCTGGCTGCAGGCGCTGCTGTTCGTGCGACACGGCCAGCGTGTTGGCCTGGAGCACCAGAACGGCTCGCTCGTCGGGCTGGCCAAGGGCCTGCCCGTAGGCGGAGAAGGCCTGGACCACGGCGGTCCCGTCGACGTCGGTGCCGGCCCGGGCCAGTGCGGCCGACAGCGCCTCCGACGTGGCCGCGTGGGTCTGGCGGTTGGCCTCGAGCAGCTCCGTAAAGAGGGGGGCCAGCTCCGAGAAGACAAGGACGTTCCCGTCGGCGATCGATCTGGCGACATCGGCCGTCACCTCGTCGACGGCGCGGGCCAGGTGGTCGTGCACCAGATGCTCGGCGGCCCAGGCTCCGACCCCGTGATTGAAGCGGTGTAGGACATCCTGGGTGGCCTCGTTCTCGACGAGCAGCTGCTTGACCCGCGCCGGCAGCACCTCCCCGCGAATGGTGGCACCCGCCGTCTTCGACGCCCACACGGCGAAGGCACACCAGGTGGCGTCCTCCCCGACCCCTGCGTCGCGCAAATCGGAGGCGAGCTCGTGGTAACGCTGGGTGATGTGCAGGTTGCGGAGCACCGGGTCGGTCATGCCGGCGATCTCCTCCACCGACGGGGTCACCGGGATCTCCTCCACCGATGCGGTCACCGGCGCATCGTAGATGGCGCCCCCGCCGCGCCGCTGGGGCGCTGCACTACTTCGGTCGCCGGACCTTGAGCCGTCGTCCGGGTGCTCGTAGCGGCCCGATCGCACGGGATGAGGCCCCGAGCGCAAGACGCCGAGGACGTTGGTCAGGCAGTCACGGGAACCCGTCAGCAGGGTGGCCACGGTGCCACGGCGCCCGCAAAGCGACAGCACGGTGGCACCAACTCCGCGGGCCCGGCGTCCGAGCTGATCGATGACCGGGCTCATGCCCGGCCGACGGTACCCGCTCACTCCACCTCGCTGGCTGGCCTCGCGCTACCCTCGCTGGGAACCGGAGGAAAGCTCATGCACCTCGACATCCACGTACCCCGCTTCACCTGGCCCGGTGGCCCCGAGGCGATAGGTCCCACCTTCGCCTCGCTGGCACAAACGGCCGAGGAGATTGGGGTGCGGACGCTGTCGGTCATGGACCACTGGTTCCAGATGGAGATGCTCTGGCCGGCCGAGGAGCCGATGCTGGAGGGCTACACGACCTTGTCGTTCGCCGCGGCCAAGACGGACCGGTTGCGCTTCCGCATGCTGGTGGGCGGCGTGACGTACCGCCACCCCGGGTTGCTGGCCAAGACCGTGACCACCCTCGACGTCCTCTCGGGTGGGCGGGCCGAGCTGGGGCTGGGGGCAGCCTGGTACGAACGCGAACACCGGGGCCTCGGGGTCCCGTTCCCTCCACTGGGTGAGCGGTACGAGCGACTCGAGGAGACGTTGCAGATCTGCTTCCAGATGTGGAGCGACGACAACGGTCCGTATGAGGGCACGCACTACCAGCTGGCCGAGACGCTGTGCTCCCCGCGGCCGGTCAGCTCGCCTAGGCCGCGGGTGCTCATCGGGGGCGGAGGAGAGCGAAAGACGCTCCGCATCGTCGCCACCTACGCGGATCTCTGCAACGTGATCGGGGATGCCGCCACGGTGGCGCACAAGGTCGAAGTCCTGCGACACCACTGCGACGACGTGGGGCGCGATCCGGCCGAGGTGGAGGTGACGGCCCTCACGATGGTGCCCGAGGACGCCGACGCCGACGCCATCCTCCGAGAGGCAGAGGCCATGTCGGCCGCTGGCGCGCAGACGATCGTCATCCGGTCCACCGGGCCTGAGCCGTCCAGGTGGCTGGAGGAGACGTGGGGACCCGTGGTGCCGAAGCTGGCCGACATCGGCTGACGGGCAGCAGGTCGGCTCGACGGGACCCGGTGCACCTGGCTCAGCTCAACGTGGCTCGCCTCCGGGCTCCGATGGAGGATCCTCTGATCGACGACTTCCGGCTGAACCTCGATCGGATCAATGCCCTGGCCGAATCCAGCCCGGGCTACGTGTGGCGCCTGCAGGACGAGAGCGGGAACGCCACCGGGATCAAGCCGTTCGGTGACGACCTCGAGATCGTGAACCTGACGGTGTGGGAGTCGATCGATGCTCTTGCCGGCTTCACGTACCGGTCGGGACACGTGGAACTCCTCCGCCGCCGGCGCGAGTTCTTCGAGGCGCCATCCGGACCGGTGCTCTGCCTGTGGTGGATCCCCGAGGGCACGACGCCGACGGTCGAGGACGCCATCGCCCGCCTGGAGCACCTCAGATCCAACGGACCGAGTCTCACGGCGTTCACGTTCCGGCACCGCTTCGACGCCGTGGGCGCGCCTGCTCTGGGCACAGGCGATCGCGATCCCGGCTCGGCTTAGTCACGGACGCCGCTGCGCGTACGACGCATGCCACACCCACCCGTGGACGTTTCGTGTGGTGCGCTCCGGCGAGTCCATTATGTTGCACCCCGGGGCCGCTAGCTCATCCGGAAGAGCAGGGGACTTTTAATCCCAAGGTGCCGGGATCGAGACCCGGGCGGCCCACCCAGTTAACCAGGAACGAGCAGGCTCGGGGAAGGTTGGGTGCTCCGATTTTCGATCAGCATCTACAATAGGTGACCAACGAAGCCCAAAGTACAAGGCCTGCGACGGTCGCGCTTGCGGCTATCCACGCGACAATCAACATCGTGGATGCTTTGCTCGGCGAGACCTGCTCGAGAACCGGCTGGCTCCGCGGCGGGTCAACTGATTGACGCTTTCGATCTGAAGCGGGCTCAGATGGGAAGGTTGGGCTCGTTGTGGCGTCGCTAACAGCCGTCTCGACCTTAGGAACGACGGACATGTCAATCTCCTCAGATTTGATGTTCAGTAATGGATACAAGACGGATTGGGTGTCGAAGCCTCATGTTTGCGATGGCAACGGTCCAAGCCACGCACACGGAATACAAGATGCGCCGATCGTCGGATCCGAGCGACTCGCCACTGCACCCGCCGCCTTAGGCCGGGACTCCCACCCGGAGGTCGGATGTTCAGTTGCTTCCCCGGGCACTCAAGACGAAGGTCAAGGGCGATCTTCGCGACCGGCACGATGCCGACAGCTCGTACGGTCGTGGCGGCGAACGGGTAGCGAGTCTGCCTTCAGGTCAATTCCGATCAGCAGGCAAGGAGTGAGGGGTCCGCTGCGTTAGTTCCACGTCGCGGATTCACGCGGAGCTGCGCCGTCATCATCCAACATGCCGTCCGATGCACCGCTCCCGGCTGAGACGGTCGCCGGCATCAATCGGCGACCATGTGCAATGGCGTAGGCGGCGATCGCCACGAGCGATCCCTCCACGCAGAGGGCGGCCATTCCCAGCGTGCACGCCCAGTTACCGACATCCTGGTTGTCGAGTGGCGTGCTGAACATCCGCGTGAACGCATAACCGCCGATGACGGCCAGCGCGAGCCCCGCAACCGGCAGCCATTGGTGCACGGAGGAGGCTGCCCCCCTCACGAGGTGTACGCCGACAGCCACCGCGCCGGTGATCAGCATGACGTAGGCGACGCCGAGCAGTGGCGTCTGCTCAAAGGTGGGTACGAGCTGCACCACGTGGATAACGGCGATGCCGAGCAGCATGACGATCCCGATCCCGCGCAGCATGGCGTGCGTCATGGCGGCTGAAGATGGATCGACTTCTCTCGACGGAGGGGGCTCGGTCGCACGCTCGCGGGAGATCAGAGACATTGACATTGGTCTGGTTCCCTTCGGGGGGTGATGCGTGAGGGTCCGCACCGCTGGTGCGGGAGTGTGCTGCGGTGTTATGAGATAAGCCTTCGGGTTACAGCCGGTGACGATGGATTCAATCCACCCTCACGGCTGTCGCCACTTTCGCAACCGGACGACGGACGGCGTCCATCAATTCCTCCCCGTCGATGGTCTCCTTTTCGAGCAGGAGGTCGATCACAGCCTCCAGGGAGTCCCGGCGTTCGGTCAGCAGGGCACTGGCCCTCTCGCCGGCCTCGGTGAGGATACGGCTGACCTCCTCGTCAATGAGCAGCTGGGTGCCCTCGGCGTATGGGCGACTTTCGAGCGGTCGATTGCCGAGGTACGCGGGCTCGCCGCTACCGAAACCGATCGGACCCAGTCGGGGTGAGAACCCCCAGTCGCGCACCATCCGTGTGGCCAGCTCCGTTGCCCCGGCGAGGTCACTCGCGGCCCCGGTCGACGCTTCACCCAGGACGAGCAACTCCGCGGCACGCCCGCCGAGACGGACGGCGAGGGAGTCGTAGAGGTAGCTCTCCGAGTACAGGTGACGCTCGTCCGCCGGCAGTTGTTGGGTCACCCCCAGGGATTGCCCGGCCGGCAGGATCGTTACCTTCGCGACCGGATCGGCGTGCGCCGAGCACAGGGCGACCAAGGCGTGGCCAGACTCATGGATGGCGACGGCTCGCTTCTCGCCGGGCAACAACGCATTCGATGCTTCACGAGGGCCGAGCAAGATCCGGTCTCGCGCTTCGTCGAGATCGCCCGCACTGACGACGTCACGGTTGTCCCGCACGGCCACGATCGCCGCCTCGTTGATGAGGTTGGCCAGGTCGGCTCCGGAGAACCCTGGTGTGCCGCGGGCGATGGTGCGGAGGTCGACGTCGAGGTCCAGGTGCCTGCTGCGCGCGTGCGTGACGAGGATCGACGTCCGCTCCGACAAGTTCGGCAGTGGGATCTCGACTTGCCGGTCGAATCGCCCGGGACGGAGGAGCGCAGGGTCGAGGATCTCGGGGCGATTCGTGGCGGCGATCACGACCACTCCCGACATCGGGTCGAAACCGTCCATCTCCGCCAGCAACTGGTTGAGGGTCTGCTCCCGCTCGTCGTTGGCCATGATCGACCCGCCACGCCGTTGACCGATAGCGTCGATCTCATCGATGAAGATGATCGACGGGGCGCGCTTGCGGGCATCGGCGAAGAGGGCACGAGCCCGAGAAGCACCGACACCGACGAACATCTCGACGAAGCTCGACCCGGTGAGGGCGAAGAACGGCACCTCGGCCTCGCCGGCAACCGCCCGGGCCAGCAGGGTCTTGCCGGTACCCGGGGGACCCACCATGAGGACGCCTCTGGGTCCGGTGGCGCCGGCTCCGGCGAACTTCTCGGGGTGCTTCAGGAACTCGACGACCTCGCTGACCTCGCGCTTCGCCGCCTCGTAGCCGGCGACGTCGGAGAAGCGCACCGATGGCCGCTCTTCGTCGTAGAGCTTCGCCTTGGACGCTCCGATGCCCATGATCAGGCCTGGGCCCTGGCGCGTCCCCCGTCGACCGAGCCAGATGAAGGCCCCGATCAGCAGCAATAGGGGAAGGAAGGAGAACAGAATCGTGCCGATCCCGTCTGGCGTACCCACGCCGGTGATCGCCACATGGTGCGCCCTCAGCAGACTCGACAGGTTGGGATTCTGCAGGGCCGTCGGGATCTGGCTCGAGTACGCGTGCCCATTGGTGAGAGTGCCCGAAACAGCGCCGTTCGGGTTGATGGCGGCGGTCCGGATGTGGTTGGACTGCACCTGGGACAAGAATGAGCTGAAGTTGTACGCCCGGGTCGATGCGCCCTGCGTGCCGAAGCTGCGCACGGCGATGATCGCCGCACCCGCGATGACCAACACCAACCAGGGTCGGCGACGCGGCCCTGAGGGTGTCGAAAGTGGCCGCGAGTCGTCGGAGCGCGGACGCGACATGCGGTGATCGGCCGGATTTCTGAAGCTCATAGCGCAACGCTTCCTTTGATGGACACGGCCCGAGCGGGTCGCTCGAGGCGGAGATAGAGCAGTACGAGCCAACCGGCGACCATGACCAGCCAGAAGCTGACAAGGCGGTAGAGGAGCACGGCCGCCAGGACCAGGACCGCCGGCAGTCCGGCGCTGACCAGCCCGAGACACAGGGTGCCTTCGACCAGGCCGATCCCGCCTGGCGTGATACCGAGACTCCCGACGGCCGTGGCCAGCCCGTAGACGAGGAGGAGGGAGTGCCAGGGAATTGGAGCGCCGATAGCCACGAGGCTTATGGCCAGAACCCCGGCATCGGCCAGCCAGTTGGTCAGTCCTAACGTAACGACCTTGCTCCACTCACCTGCCGGGAGCCGGAGCGACCGCAGGTCGCTGAGCCATCCTCTGATGGCTCCGTTCGGATCCTCCATCGGGTGGTGCAGGAGGCTCGCCGTTTTTCCGACCAGCCACCCCAACGCTCGCTCCAACTTCGGAGGCAGTTCCGTGCGCGTGAGGACTCGTCGGCCCACCACTCCGGCGGCCACAACCGCCAAGGCAGCGACGAGGGCTATCAGGGCGACGAGGTCATTCCCCGAGAGGGCCCCGCCAGCGACCAGAACCACGATGGCCCCGATCCACGAGATCATGCCGCCAACCACCAGGCACCAGCTGGCCAGGAACGTCGGTGCACCTTGCGTCTTGAATCGTCGGAACGTGAATGCAGTTCCGAGTTCGGGTCCAGCCATGGGCACCGAGACCGACAGCGCATTCGCCGCCAGGATCGTGGCCATCATCGGACGATGGCCCAATCGCTTTCCACCAGCACGCAGCAGTCGACCCTGCATGAAGGCGAAGGCCGCCATGGAGGTCAGCTCCAGTCCGATCGCGACCGGGATCCAGGTCCAATGGGAATGACCCAGGCGGCCCAGTGACTTGGTCAGTGGGCCTCGCTTGCTGGCAACGAGAAGCACGAACACGACCAAGCTGCCAAGGCTGAGGCCACTACGAAGATAGCGGGCCACCCTCGAATCCTTCCGCTGCTCGACCTGGTGTTCCGGCGCCGGCTCCACGGCAGGAGCCTGTGCATCGAGAACCCCTGGGTCGGCCGACGCGTTCCGGGCGCCAACCTCAGTAGCTGTAGCCATAGCTCCCCGAGCTCGTAGCCGCGCCGTATCCGCCCGAATTCGTGGCTGGGGCGGCTGTCTTGGTCGAGCCACTGACGGACTTGAGGTTCGGTGTGGCGACCATGAACCCGCTCACGCCTTGGCCGTTGACGTGTCCCGGCGTGTCATCAACGAAGGTGTAGAGAAAGTGTCCGTTGTAGGTGACCTGATGACCGTTGGCAGCCTCGAAGGCGGTGAGCTTTCCCGGGATCCCGGCGCCGACAGGATGGGCCGACACCAGCGCCGGCCAGAGTTGAAGGAGTGCACCGCTCACTTTGGACTTCTTCGCAGTGTCACCCGGGAAGTAGTAGAGGGGCAGTCCCTTCGCGTTCGCGAGGATCGTCTCGGTCTTGCCGCTCACGGTCGCTGTTGCGGCATGCAGCGTCGCAACGGTTCCGACGTGCTGAATCTCGTTTGATCGCATGATTACGGACGTCGATGCCTTTGTCTGCGCTGCATACGTTGGCGCCGCACCGGCGACCACGCCGGTTCCGACGGCGAAGAATGAGGCCAGTGCGATGGCCCCGCTGAAGATGGCTGTTCGGTTCTGACGCATGATGTCTCCTCTTTTTCTTTCGGACTTTCGTACCTGAATAGGGACAAGAGTTACGAGGAGGGAACAGATCCGACGAACGATCGGGCGATGGCGGACACGCAAGTATCTTTCGACGGCGGCGGATATGGAGGGCTGGCCGGATAGGGAGCCGGGTGTAACCCGCCCCCCTATCTCCCACTGAGCACCATCCC
>Ga0209420_1001307_pt1 | contig 11911 bp, 4 predicted proteins | sample BlaSpr_A8_OM1_O1_FD_187972 | JGI IMG/M metagenome (GOLD analysis project Ga0209420, IMG submission 187972) | Forest soil microbial communities from Thunder Bay, Ontario, Canada - Black Spruce, Ontario site 2_A8_OM1_O1 (SPAdes) (version 2) | ecosystem: Environmental > Terrestrial > Soil > Boreal...
GCTGCGATAAGGCTTCCGGCAATGCAATGGATTGCGCCAGCGGCGTGATCTACAACCAATACGATCAGTACCGCTCGATGCTTAGCAGTGTGGGCCTGGGCAACGTGCCGCTGCTCGATTCCGAGGTCGGTTGGAGCAAGGACGATGGCGACGGTTTCTGCCCCAACTACGACACCACGGCCTGTTTGCCGTCGCTTCTGTTAGAGCCGGCCTACGTTTCGCGAGTTTACATTTTCATGGCCAGCGCCGGTGCAAACGGCACTGCCGGAGTGCAGACCGCGTATTGGTATAGCTGGGGATCCAGCGGGACTTTCGATAACGGAGGCTGGGGCACGCTAAACGGCAGCGATGGGCAAAACCCCGCAGCCGGGATCGCTTACGGTCAGATCTACAGCTGGTTAGCCGGGAGCACTTTCACCGCTCGTTGCGGCGTTTCCGGCACTGTCTGGTCATGCCCTCTCACGCAGGCCAACGGCACGCCGGCTCTCATCGTGTGGGACGCATCGCAGAGTTGCAGTGCCTCGAGTTGTACGACCTCTACCTACACAGTTCCCGCCGGTTACGTGAACTATCTAGATCTCACCGGGACAGCTTACGACGCCTCTAGTGGCACGATTCAGATCAGTGCCGTCCCGGTGATGCTGGTTGCTGCGGGGCCACCGGTCAGCTCTTCCTCGCTGGGAACTTCCTCAATTACGGTCGGGGATGCCGCGGGAACAAGCAGCGTGTTATTGGCTGTTACTCCATCGATTGCGGCCTGGAACGTTAGCACCGGCACCGGGTGGCTGCATCTGGCGGCGGAAAGCGGCATCGGAAATGCGGTGGTCCAGTTCAGCTACGACGCGAACTCTGACACGGCGGCTCGAACCGGCACCATAACCATCGCTGGTCAGAATTTGACCGTGATGCAGGCCGGAACCAGTTTTGTCCCCGTCTCTCCCATCGTGACGTTGCCTTCTTTGGGACTATCGGGTCCACAAGGCGTGGCAGTCGACAACCAGGGTAATGTGTACATAGCGGATTCTTCAAACGCCGTTATTGAGTGGAATGTGTCCACTCAACAGGCGACATCGCTTATCTCATCAGGTTTGAGTTCCCCCTCGGGACTGAGCGTCGATGGACAGGGTAACGTCTACGTCGCCAACACTGGCGACGCTCTCGTCGAAAAGTGGAATGCGAGCGCCCAGCAAGTGACGACGCTGGTGTCTTCAGGGCTGACCACACCCTGGGGCATTGGAATTGATGGGCAAGGAAACGTCTACATCTCCGATTCCACGACCAACGCGCTTACAGAATGGAGCGCGCAGCAGCTCACAGCGCTATCCACAGGATTGAGTAACCCTAATCAACTGGCAATCGACACCCAAGGCAACGTATACATCGCGGATAGCGGAAGCGGCTGCGTCAAAGAATGGTCAGCCGGGGCCGGTCTAACCACACTCCTTTGCTCGGGATTAACAAATCCTCAGGGCGTCGCCGTCGACGGGCAGGGCAACGTTTACGTGGCCAATACGGGTGCCAACCAGATCGCAGAATGGAATGCAGCCGCTCAGCAGGTGACGATGTTGGTTACAACCGGTCTGAACGGTCCGATGGGTGTAGCCGTAGACGGGCTAGGCAACGTATACATCGCGGACACGAACAATGCTGCCGTCAAAGAATTGACCAGAGCCTGGTTGTCATTAGGCGCGACCAGCGCCAATGAAGGTGCATCTGCTGGGACGGATTCGGTTCCGCTGACAGTGCTCCCCGCCGGCACCGCGCTGAATGCGACGAGCAACCAAACCTGGCTTACGATCACGAGTACGACGAACAGCCAAATTACGTTCTCTTTTCAAGCGAATGAAGCTTTATCGAGCCGCAGCGCGAATATCTCTGTTCTCGGGCAGCAGATTACGGTTACTCAAAGTGCCGATTCCGCGACCACGATCACAAAAATGGCAGGCGATAACCAAAGCATTCCAATAAGCACGGCATTTGGCACAGCCTTGCAGGTGCAACTAACGGACTCGAATAACAATCCGGTGACTGGAGCGACGGTAACGTTCAATGTGATCCCAGGAACAAGCGGGGCGAGCGGAACATTTACCGGGTCAGCGAACGCTACGACAGATGCAAATGGGATGGCGTCGGCTCCGGCGCTAACGGCCAATTCAATTCCGGGCCAGTTCACGGTGACCGCTTCAAGTGGCAGCTTGTCCACTGCGTTCACGCTTACAAACCTTGGGGCCCTTGCGAGCGTCGGATCGGCGAGCCTTTCATTTGCTGGTCAGAATCTCAACACGTCGAGTGCGGCGCAGACCATCACTCTATCGAATCCCGGCACCGCAGCGTTATCGATCAATAGCATTGCCATCACCGGCACCAATACCACCGACTTCAGCCAGACCAATACTTGTGGAACGAGTGTGGGCGTTGGCGGAAGTTGCACGATTTCGGTGGTCTTCACGCCACAGGCGACCGGAGGCCGATCCGCTTCGGTAATGGTCAGCGATAACGCCGCCGACTCTCCGCAGTCAGCGTCTCTTAGCGGCACGGGGGTGGGCATCGCACAGATCTCATTCTCGCCCACGACTCTTTCCTTCGGGAGCCAGACCCTGAAGGTGGCCAGCGCGGCGCAAACCATCACTCTATCGAATCCCGGAACCGCAGCGTTATCGATCACCAGTATCGCAATCACTGGCACCAATACCACCGATTTCAGCCAGACCAATACTTGTGGAACGAGTGTGGGCGTTGGCGGAAGCTGCACAATTTCAGTGACCTTCACGCCACAGGCGACCGGAGTCCGATCCGCTTCGGTGACAGTCAGCGACAACGCCGCCGGCTCGCCGCAGTCGGCATCTCTTAGCGGCACGGGGACGGGCGTCGCGCAGATCTCGCTCTCGCCGGCAACTCTTTCCTTCGGGAGTCAGACCGTGAAAGTGGCGAGCGCGGCGCAAAGCGTCACTCTTTCGAATCCGGGCTCGGCGGCGTTATCGATCAGCAGCATCGCCATCTCTGGCACCAATACCAGCGACTTCAGCGAGACCAATACCTGTGGGACGAGTGTGGCGGCGGGCGGAAGTTGCACGATTTCGGTGGTCTTCACCCCGCAGGCTACCGGAACGCGATCTGCTTCCCTGTCGGTCAGCGACAACGCCGCCGGCTCTCCGCAGTCGGTGTCTCTCAGTGGCTCGGGCGTAGGCGTCGCGCAGATCTCCTTCTCGCCCGCAACTCTTTCTTTCGGAAATCAAAATCTGAAAGTGGCCAGCGCAGCGCAAACCATCACTCTCTCGAATCCCGGCACCGCAGCGTTATCGATCACCAACATCGCCATCACTGGCACCAATACCACCGACTTCAACCAGACCAATACCTGTGGGACGAGTGTCGGGGCCGGCGGAAGTTGCACGATTTCGGTGACCTTCACGCCGCAGGCGACCGGGGCCAGGTCCTCTTCCGTGACAGTCAGCGACAATGCCGCCGGCTCTTCGCAGTCGGCATCTCTTAGCGGCACGGGGGTGGGCGTCGCGCAGATCTCGCTCTCGCCCACGACTCTTTCCTTCGGAAATCAGAGCGTCAAAGTGGCCAGCGCGGCGAAGACCATCACTTTGTCGAATCCCGGCTCGGCGGTGTTATCGATCACCAGCATTGCAATCACTGGCACCAATACCGCCGACTTCAGCCAGACCAATACTTGCGGAACTAGCGTGGCGGCCGGCAAAAGTTGCACGATTTCAGTCAAGTTCACACCGCAGGCTGCCGAAACCCGATCTGCTTCCGTATCGGTCAGCGATAACGCGGCCGGCTCCCCGCAGTTAGCCTCTCTTACCGGCACAGGGTTGGGCGTCCCGCAGATCTCACTTTCGCCCGCAACTCTTTCCTTCGGAAATCAGAACGTCAAAGTGGCCAGTACGGCGAAGACCATCACTCTGTCGAATCCCGGATCGGCAGCGTTATCGATCACTCGCATTGCAATCACCGGCACCAATGCGACCGACTTCAGCCAGACCGATACTTGTGGGACGAGCGTGGCGATTGGCGGAAGTTGCACGATTTCGGTGACCTTCACGCCACAGGCCACCGGATCCCGATCTGCTTCGGTATCGGTCACTGACAACGCCACCAGCTCTCCCCAGTCAGCGTCTCTCAGCGGTACGGGCGTGGACGTCGCGCAGATCTCACTCTCGCCCACAACTCTTTCCTTCGGATCTCAGAAACATAAGACAACCAGTTCCGCGCGGACAATCACACTATCCAATCCAGGCAGCGCGACCTTATCCATTACCGGGATTACGATTACCGGGACGGATCCCGGCGACTTCAGCCAGACCAATACTTGCGGGACGAGTGTGGCGGCCGGCAAAAGTTGCACAATTTCAGTCAAGTTCACGCCGCAGGCTACCGGCGCCCGGTCTGCTTCGCTGAGCATCAAGGACAACGCTGCGGGTTCACCTCAAACGGCAGCTCTCGGGGGAAACGGCACGACGTAGGGTACTGCGTCAGCTCATGGCGCGAGAAAAGTTAGAAGAGCGTTCCCCCTGCCTACGAGCAGAAGGTCCGGTGTTCGAGTCACCGCGGGCGCACCATTCTTCTCAATCAATCGGACTCTGTGGCAGTGATCAGCGTAGCTGGCTGTAGCGGCTTCCACTAAATTGACTTGACGCAGTAATAAACAATTAGATTTGCCGCCGACCAGCCCCTCCGCCATCCTCACTTATGAGCAAGGTCAAAGAGGAGAAGACACGTGCGAAATCATGGGCCAAGGAGTTGTTTTCATACTTCTTTTGTTGAATTGAAATTAGGTCCGACGGTGGCCTTCCCAACTCGCGGCTTCCTCACACTGGCCACAATGCTACTGTTAACCTTTCAACCGGCGCGCGCCCAAACCGAAACGCCACTTCACAACACAGTCCCTGTAGCAGGAGCAGGCCGTCCCGCGACAGTGCCAGACGGATATGTAAACACACCCGCCGGCTATTTCCACCCATCTTGCGTAAGAAGCCTCGTAAAGGGTGAAAGACTGCTGCCTGATGGACGGGTTCAGCACAGCGATGGCACCGTAGATCAAGAAGCCGCGGTCTGTGTTTACCCGCGCTACTCGCCTGCCGGAAATCAAATAGGGTTAATCGCTTCCAACAAAACCGCGCAGGAGGCCACGAACACGATGGCAACGACGGCACCTGTGATCAACGGTTATCTCCTGGACGCAAACGCCACGACTGGCTCTGCGACAACATCGTACGGCGCGCTGATTGCGAGGTGGACCGTACCGCCGCAGCCCACTGCGAATGACGGTCAGGTCTTATTTTTGTTTCCTGGATTCGAAGACATAGATGCCGTTGACAGTGTCCTGCAGCCCGTATTGGGGTGGTAGGCGAACCCGGGCCAATGGACCCTCGCCAGCTGGAACTGCTGCCTCAATGGCATAATCACGAACAGTCCAAGTGTTAATGTTTCTCCTGGCGATCGAATCTATGGCTCTATTACGAGCACGTGCGTTGTTGGCACGCTTAGCTGCGCGACCTGGAATGTTCTGACCCTCGATCTGTCAACGGGTGATAGCAGCACGCTAGGCGATACCCCAAGTGACGGCCAAATCTTCAATTGGGCGTTTGGCGGTGTACTTGAAGTTGACAACATCGTCAGTTGCGACGATTTCCCTCCGAACAGGCATTTAAGTTTTGACAAGGTTACTGTCTTCGATCAAGACCTAAGGCCAATTCCTGATATTAAATGGACTGAGTACGTCGATGCACCTATTACGCCTCAGTGCGGTCATGCACTGGAAGTGGAGAACCACGGCCACACCATAAGGCTTCGGTATTAATCAGAAGATGAAACGGCCGCCGACTGTGGGAGCAAGATTGTCGTTGTGAAGATAGGGCACGCCAGGCTTATGAGGAATGGCGATGGCCAGACCACCGCTCACGTCGGAATATTCAATTCCGGCAAAAAGTTCGAAGCGCTTGGTCAAGTGATGAGTCGAATAGAGCGACCACTCGTTGAGCGTGCCCGCGCAGGAACTGCGGAAGCCAGCGGCGACTGAGCAGGTCGACGGAACGCGGAAGTCGTGCTGCAGCTGATGATACCAAGCGAAAGTGACGTCAGTTTTCTTGTCGATAGCGTACTTCGCGCCCGTCCACCAGATCTGCACCTTCTTGGGAGTATCAAGATTGTTGTCTTCGACCCCGCTTAGGAGATAACCGCCCTGGGCCGAGGCCCCAACGCCCAGTGGGTGCGACGGGTTCGCCTGCCAGATGTATTCGTAACCGCCGTAGAACTTAATCTTGTCCCACGTATATTTGAGGGCGCCCATAAGTGCGTCGTTGTCAGTCACGATGCCGTATTCGGTGTTGTCCGTTCCGATGACACTGACCCCGTTAATGGGATTCGTATTGATGCTGTCTAGCGTCGATTCATATGGCTGGGTCGGACTTTGAGGGCCGAGCAAGGGGTTGAGTACGCTGATCGCCTGGTTGACATGTTGGTAGACCAGGTCGGCAGAGAGTTTATGGAATTCCCCACCTCCGTCGAATCCATAGGCCGAGTTATGCGACTTTTCGGCAAAACAGTTGGCGGCAGTCCAGGTTGAGGAACCGGAGTAGCAGCCGCCCGAACCATCGACAAATTTGTACATCGCCCCGAAATGGGCCGGTCCAAGGATGAGGCGATATTTCACCGCGTTATCCCAACGAGTGTCCTCGGTGTCACCGCCGCCGGCCATCGTGCCGTTATATCCAATGTAGGAAAAAGCGTAGCTGCCGCCGGCCGGGTCGTAAGCGAGCATCGTATCGGTACCAAGGGCGCGCTGACGGCCGAAGGTCACCGTGCCGAACTGCGTGGACGACACGCCGGCGTAGAATTCATCATTGAAAGGCTGGCCCGCGCGCGCGCCATCGCCGGTTTCCGAGTAGCTGGCCCTGGGGAGGCCGTTGTTCTTGGTGTTGGTGGCTGCCATGTTGGCGAGCTGGCCGGACTGCGGGTTGATGCCAGTCGAAGCGTTGAATACAACGAACCAGTCGTGCGCAAACTCTTCCTTGCCCTTGATACCCAAACCCGTCTGCGAGAGGTTGTTCGGCGCGACGACGAATCGATGTTGATAGCCGTTTCGATTCACCAGAGATTCGCCTTCATAGTTATAGCCGTTTTCTGGTAAGCCGTGGCTGACCCAGCCGACGCCGACGTCATACGTACCGTAAGCGGTGATGCCGTGCCAAGTCAGCGAACAATCGGTGTTTGCGAACTGTTGGAGGCTGGTGCAGGGGTCGTGGGTGGGTGGACCTACGGGAACCTGTTCTTTAGCCTGGGCGCTCAGGCGCATCGTAATGTCGACTGTGGCGTTCTGGCCGCTGGTCAGATTTCCTAGGGGCGTTTCATTGGCGAACCCATGTTTTGCGGCTCGAATCTCGAAGCGCCCCAAAGGCAGGTCGAACGCTTGATAGCGCCCGCCGACGTCCGTTGCGATCGTGCGCGTTGCAGCAGTATCGACGTTCTTAATTGTCACCGCGACGTCGGGAAGGATTGCGCCGGTTTGCGCCTTCACTACGCCGGACAGGCTCGCTCCCGTTTGGGCCCACGCGGCACTAGGTATGCAGAGGAAAGCAACGGTCAAAACGAGGGCAACGGCGAGCACAACGGCAATAGGACGATCTTTCACCAGTCTCTCTCCTTCGATCTTTACCTATTTGTTGTGGGATAAATGGAGCCACTCGTTCGAGAGGCAACCCCGGCGCAGACGACTTTAGGCGATTCATTTAGATATGTCAAACCGCTTTAATACGTTATTAGGAGTGTGATCTTGTTCCGGTCGGCCGCGTTGACTTTACGGAGAGCGAAAGCTAACGTACCCGCCGCCCGGTGCTAAATCCGGTTCGCACTAAATCTGGCTACTGGTCCGTTTTGCTTACTCATACCTCAGCGGAACTTTTTCTGATCGTCCGATGGCTGGCGATTGGTGTGTTCGGATTTTACATTGCGCGGCGCCGCTCGGTGACAGGCTGGATTTTCCTGGCCATGATTGGGGGCGTCGAATTTGGGCACGACTGGCCGGGCGCGGCGATGAAGCTCCAGGTCTTAGGATCGATTTTTCTGCGGCTGATCAGAGTAATCATCGCGCCGCTGCTCTTCAGCACGCTGGTGGTGGGCATCGCCGGGCATGGCGATTTGAAAAAAGTCGGGCGGATGGGCGTGAAGGCCCTGGTTTATTTCGAAGTAGTCTCGACGCTGGCGCTGCTGATCGGCTTTTTCGCGATCAACATAAGCCGCGCGGGCGAAGGGGTTCGATTGCCCGCGACGGCGCTCGGACAGAGCACTCCCGTGGCGACACACACCGCCGCGGAGCTGGTGCTGAATATTTTCCCGGAAAATATCGCCAAATCGGTGGCCGAGGGCGAAGTTCTGCAAATCGTCATCTTCAGCATCCTCTTTGCGCTGGCGCTGGGCATGGTTCCCGAAGCGAAACGGCGTCCGCTGCTCAATTTTTCAGAGAGCCTCGCGGAAACTATGTTCAAGTTCACCAACATCGTGATGCTTTTTGCGCCGATCGGCGCGTTTGGCGCGGTGGCATATACGGTCGGCCACATGGGGCTGGGCGTGCTGTCGCCGCTGCTGAAGCTGCTGATCACCATGTACGTCGCACTCGCGGTGTTTGTGCTCGCGGTGCTGCTGCCCATCGCGCTGTTCATTCGCGCTCCGCTTAAAAAATTCCTGCGCGCCATCGCTGAGCCGGCCACCATCGCGTTCGCCACGGCTAGCTCTGAGGCGGCGCTGCCCATCGCCATGGAAAATATGGAAGCGATGGGAGTGCCGCGCGAAATGGTTTCGTTCGTTCTGCCCGCGGGCTACAGCTTCAATCTCGATGGGTCGAGCCTGTATCAATCGCTGGCGCTGATTTTCATCGCGCAGGCCGCGGGCATTCATTTAACCGTCGGGCAGCAGGCCATGATGTTGCTGACGCTGCTGATCAGCAGTAAAGGCGTCGCGGGCGTGGCGCGCGCGTCGCTGGTGATTGTGCTGGCGACGGCGACGTCCTACCACTTGCCGCTCGAACCGCTGTTCCTGCTCTTTGGCATCGATCAATTGATGGACATGGCGCGCACCGGCGTGAACGTGGTGGGAAATTGCCTGGCCACTCTGGCGATCGCGCGCTGGGAAGGCGAGACGAAGGCGTTTCAGCCCTAGCGCACCCGCAAAACCTCGACAACTCCCCATTTAGAAGCCCGTATAAGCCAGCACAACTTGCTGCACGCCGCCGATGGTCGTCACGAAAGTGGCGAAATGCCCATCCGCGCTGATCGCTTCCTGCGATCCGCCAATGGCCACGCCGTTGCTTACGGAAACCATATGCGTGGTAGGCGTGCAATTCGCCGGCGGCGGTACATCAGTCGTTGGCCCGGCGCAGGTGTCGCGCACGAACACCTGACCGCCGGGGTTACCACCTAAAATAATGTTCGTGGCTTGCGAGTCGAAGGTCACAAAACGGCCGTCGATACTCATGCTGTAACGAAGCGAGTTACTTGAACCATTGGCGGCTGCCCCGCCAGTCCCTAGCGAGATGGTCGAGACAGAAGGAGTGCAATTGGGAGCCTGTGGAGGATAGGAATCGTACGAAACGCAGGTGTCGTAGCGGTAGACCGTGCCGACGGTCCCGCCGCCGGACTGCGGCGTCAAAGCAGTAAAAGTTACGAAGCGTCCGTCTTCGCTGATCGAAGGATTCTGACTATTCGCATGGAGAGCGTTACCCGAACCATCTACGGAAGCCATGACAGTGTTCGGGGCGCAATTAACGTCCGAGTAGGCCGTGCAATCATCGTGCCAGAAGACTTGTTGGAAACCACCATTAGGAATGTTACTGAGATTCGTGGAGCTGGATACGAATGCGGTCGTCTCACCACCTCCATCAGTGGCGGGCTGAGATGCTCCCTGGTTAGCGATGTTTCCGGCGCTATCCTGAGAGACAACTACGATAGGAGAAAAAGCGTAGGTGTATTCGTAGGTGGACGTCGAGCCATTCGAGGTGCATCTTGCGAAATAAATTTCGTTCGGGATAGTCACACCCGCAAGAATGTCGGTCGCGGCGGAAGCGTAGACGGCGTTGCAAGTTTGCGAAGCCATCGATAAATCAGTGGACGCGCCGTTGGGCTCAGTCCCGGCCGAGCTTACCGAGATCAGATCCGTTGCGGGTAGGCATCCGCTTATTACACCTGCGAAATAACAGCTGTTGCGCAGATAGGCCTGCTGGTGGGTCGTGTTGGGCAGGACAAGATTGGTCGACGCCGATAAGAATCCATAGAACTGGGTCGCAGCACCTTGCGAGAAGAAGGTATCGCCCTCGTCGGCCACCTGGCCATCTAGCGAAGGCCCGTTACCCGCGGTGGGGTTGGCGGGATCCCCGAGCGGCAAGGCTGAAACCAAAACCGTTGAAGAAGCGCATGGTACATAGAAACCATCGGCGTTGTAGAGGGTCGAACCTAGGCAGTCATCGTGGGCGTAAACCTGCGAGTTGCCCGGCGTGCTATTGACCAGGTTCGTGGCGGCGGAGGTAAACGTGATCACACGGCCCCCAAAATCAATCATGGGGTTGCTGCTGTCGCCATTCGGCGCCGCATCGTTCAGGCCGGTGGATATGTTCTCAAGTACACCGGCGGGAGCGGGGTTGACCACTAGCTGCAGGGAATTCGAGGCAATTTCGTTATCCCCTACATCATAAGTGACTACGAAAACCCCAGCTAGGCCGGGGTATTCAATTGCCGTCGCTGGAATTTGCAGGGTGAGCTCGGTTGAACTGACAAAGACGGTCGAGCCACCTGGAGGAAATTGCGATGAGCCTTCTCCGCTCCAATACCACACTATCGCGCAATCCGGCGTGAAGTTCGTTCCGTTCACAACCAGCGTGAAACCAGGACCGCCTGCGGTGGCGCTTGTCGGCGAGATCGAGGTGATATGCGGCGTGGGAGCGGTGATGGTCAGAATTGCGCGCGTCTTGCTGACCGGTTGTCCGTTGTTCAGCAATAGCAGCTCGGCGTAACCCAACTGAGTAATCGCCGATGCGGGCACGGCAACAGTCAGCTCCGTCGAGCTGACGTAAGTGGTCTTGTAAGAAGTTGTCCCGGTGCTGCTGGTGTCGACAAACCACTCGATGGAATTGGATGGCGAGAAGTTTTTGCCGTTAACGGTCAAGGTGAAAGCCGGGCCGTCAATATAAACCAACGAGGGATTCAGCGAATTGATTGCGGCAGATGAGCCAGTGTCGAAAGGGTTCGAAGACCCGCCACCCCCGCTGGCGCTCCCGCCGCAGCTTGGCAGGATGCAGGCGATAAGAATGAACAGGCACGTCGAAAATGATCGTTTCATCTCAAAAGCCCGTGTAAGCAAGGACGACCTGCTGCACGCCATTGATGGTGGTAACGAAGGTCAGCGTATGCCCATCGCCACTAATCGCTTCTTGTGACCCGCCGATAGGCACGCCATTACTTACAGAGACCATCTTGGTTGTCGGAACGCAATTCGCAGGCGGCGGAACAATATTGACCTCTCCGCTCTTGAAGCAAGTATCACGCACAAACACTTGCCCCGCGGGATTGCCACCGCTGATCAGATTTGTTGCGTTCGAATCAAATGCAACGAAGCGACCGTCTGCGCTTATGGCGCTTCGGCCCGAACTGCTTGATCCATTGACTGGGGATCCACTTGCGCCAATCGAAATTGTGGTCGTACTCGGCGGATTCGTGCAGTCAGGCTGGCTAGTCGACCCCATCTGTATATCGCACAAATCATAGCGGTAAACGGTAGCGAGCGTTCCACCGCCCTGCTGCGGCACCTGGGTTGTGTAAGTCACGAAGCGGCCATCCTCGCTTAGAGACGGATTCGAGCTGTCTCCCTGTAGAGCGTTCCCGGACGAATCAACCGACACCATAACAGTCCCAAC
>Ga0209420_1001309_pt1 | contig 11903 bp, 10 predicted proteins | sample BlaSpr_A8_OM1_O1_FD_187972 | JGI IMG/M metagenome (GOLD analysis project Ga0209420, IMG submission 187972) | Forest soil microbial communities from Thunder Bay, Ontario, Canada - Black Spruce, Ontario site 2_A8_OM1_O1 (SPAdes) (version 2) | ecosystem: Environmental > Terrestrial > Soil > Boreal...
CGGCGTACCCGCTTGCGGAGTGGCGATCATCCTTCCTTCACCCGGTCCTTGGCCAGGAACGCTTTGAACGACGGCCAGATGTCTTCCTTGCGCTCGATCAGCACTGTGTGAAAATTCGGCGCCTGGATTCGGCGGAACACGTTGAGCATCGAGGATTCGTAGTAGCGCGACCCCAGCGGCTTGATCTCGCCGTAGCCGAACAGGTTGCAAATCTCGGCGAGCTCCTCCGCATCTTTCAGTGCGGCGGGATTGTCGGAGTCGAAATTGTCGCCATCGGAGCAATGGAACGCATACAGGTTCCACAGCGACGGATGATAGCGCGCGGCGATTATTTCGAGCGCCTTGGCGTAACCCGAAGAAATAAACGTGCCGCCCGACTCGCCCTTGTGAAAAAATTCTTCCTCGGTGACCTCGCTGGCCTCCGTGTGATGCGCGATGAAAACGATTTCGACGTTGCGGTAGCGGGTCGAGATGAACTGGTAGAGCAGAAAGAAGAAGCTGCGCGCCAGGTACTTCTTCATCGTGTCCATCGAGCCCGACGTATCCATGATGCAGATGACCGCGGCGTTCGATTCTTCCTTGGTGTCGATCTCGACGTGCTTGTAGCGCAGGTCGTCCTGATGGAACGGGAAGCGACGGCGAACGCGCTCAAACGCGGCGACTCCCGGCGTGGTGTCGAGCGACTCTTCGTCCAGCGCGATTTCGTCGAGCGCGCCTTCAACGTCCGCATCGGCGCCATCGTCGCCGCGATCGGCCTTCGACGCTTCCAGCGCGCGCGCGGCCGCGTTGTTGCGCTTGTCAGAGGCGAGCATGCGCATCACGCGCTGCTTGGCGGTGCGCCGCTTGTCGAGCCTGATGCGGATGCCGACCTTGCGGTAGCCTTTGCGACGGGACGAATACTCGGACTGGATTTCCCGCAGCGCGCGGCGCTCGAGGTTGGGCAATTCGAGATCCTCGAACATGATCTCGATCAACTCCTCGAGGGTGACATCGGTCTCGTAGTAATCGACGCCCGGTCGATCGCCGGCATGCTCGTCGCCTTTGCCCGGACCGTCCTTGCCGGTCTTGCCGACGACCTGGCCGGGGCGCGAGTCGCCGTCGCCCTGCGAGGCGCCGGGTGAGTTGTCGCCGTAAACGAAGCGGTATTCCTTGATTCCGCGCAGCGGAACCTTGATCACGCGGTCCTTGTCTTTGCCGATGATCGATTCTTCGGCGATGATGTCGGCAATATTCTCGCGGATCGATTCGCGAACCTTCTGCCGATGCCGCAGCCGATCGCCAGCCGAACGATCGGAGCGCTCAGCGTCGGAAATCCGGTACTCGCGAAAAATAGTATCGCCGCTCATACTCGACTCATCGCGGGGAGAGCCCGTCTGATAAGGTCGGGATTTTTCGCTTCCGCCCTGAATGACACAGAGAGCCGGGATTCTTCGCTCCGCAGACTCCGCTCTGAATGACACAAACAATGAGACAAAGAAGGTCTCCGCTCTGAATGATACGAAAGATCTGTCGTTCTTTTGGAACTATCCGGCATTCTGAGTCTTTGTCCTTGTGTCATTCTGGAGCGCAGCGAAGAATCCCGGTCTTTTCCTACGGCTCAGCACTCAAGTCCTGCCACGTCGGATTTTCTTGTTCAATCAGTGCAATCTTCTTCGGTCGTAGCAAGCCTTTTATCTGTTTCTCGGCAGCGATCGCCTCGCCGATATCATTAGTCTCCTGAAAATAAACGAGACGGTTTATCCTGTAGCGCTTGGTGAATCCGGATACCGCTCCACTCTTGTGTTCATGTACGCGCCGCTCGAGGTCATTAGTAACGCCGGTGTACAGTGTCCGCGACGGACTGCTCATTATATAGACGTAGTAGCTCTTGCTGATCGACCTTTTACGCATCCTGCTTCCGGAGCCGGGATTCTTCGCTGCGCTCTAGAATGACACAAAGAAAAGAAAGTGCTCAGCAATGACCCTCCGTTGATTCAATCCTTCCACAGATTGTTTGCGGCGTACTTTAGGACTACGTCCACGCATGATTCGCAGTAGCCGTTTTCGAGCAGGTTCTTTACCATCGAGCTGTACTTCTCGCCCTGCTCCTCGTCGCGGGTGCGCGCCTTGGTGATGATTCGTGAGATGTCGCGTACGCTGGTCATCAGCTTTTTCTCGATCGCTTCCTTGAGCGGCTCGTAGCTCTTGTAGCTGATCTTTTCGCCGCGCCGCGACGTGGCCCACAGGTACGCGATTACTTCCTGGCGGAATCCGTCGGCCGCCGATCCGATGATCGCTATCTGCTCCTCGATCGACTTGAGGAAGCCCTCGTCCGGCGACAGCTCCTCATTGGTATTCCGATCGCGCACGCGAGTTTTGTTGACGTACGCCTCGGCGTGATCGAGGTAGTTCTGGAACAGCGACTCGGCCTGCTCCTGGTACGAGTACACGAACGCGCGCGTGATCTCCTTTTCCAGCAGGTCGAGATACTCCTTGTGCAGCGTGTCCTGCAGGAACTCGAGATACTGCTTGCGCGTGTCGTCGGGCAGGTCGCCCTCCTTGGTCATCGAGATCAGCGCCTCGCGCACGTTGATCGGATTGATGCAGTTGCCGGTAACGTTGTCGGACAGCGCGTTATCGAGCGCCTTCATGATGAAGCGGGTTGAAATCCCCGACATCCCTTCGCGCTTGGTGTCTTCTTTCAATTCCTGCACGTCGATCTTTTTGGTGCGTCCCTTCTCAACGACTTCCTCGCCGTTGTAGAGCCGCAGCTTGGTCATCAGATCGCACTTCGAAGTCGGCTCGAGCCGCGACAGGATCGCGTACATCGAGGCGAGCTCGAGCGTATGCGGCGCGACGTGCGCGCGGAAATCAGAGTTCTTGATGATCTTCTGGTAGATCTTCACCTCTTCCGACAGCCGCAGGTTGTAGGGCACCTTCACCACCACGATACGATCGAGGATCGCCTCGTTGGTGTGATCGGCCTTGAACTTCTGCCATTCGGCCTCGTTCGAATGCGCGACGATACAGGTGTCGACGTACACCATCCCGTGCCGGCCCGGCGCCGGAATCACTTTCTCCTGCGTCGCCGTGATCATCGCATGCAGGTACTCGGTCTCGTTCTTGAAAACTTCGATGAACTCGACGATGCCGCGGTTGCCGACGTTGAGCGCGCCGTTGAGCTCGAGCACGCGCGGGTCGCCTTCAGAATACTGGTCGAGTTTCGAGATATCTTCGGAGCCAATCAGCACCGAAGTGTCCTGATTGTTCGGATCGACCGGCGGCACCACGCCGACTCCGACGCGGTTGCGCTTGGAGAAGTTGCGCGCCGCTACCGGAAATTCTTCGTAGCGATTGTTGAACTCGGACTTGAGCCGATAGCGGCACACCGGGCACAGGTCGCCCTCGATATGCACCCCGAGCATCTTCTCGAACTCGCGCCGCAGATGCCGCGGCACCAGATGCAGCGGCTCCTCGTTCATCGGGCATCCTTCGATCGCGTAGATGAGTCCGACCTGCTCGAGTCCACGCTGGATTCTCTCGACCAGCGAACTTTTGCCCGAACCTACTGGGCCCATCAGGTAGAGGACCTGCCGGCTTTCTTCGCCCTTGAGCGACGCCGAATGAAAATAGCGGACGATCTGGGCGATCGTGCGCTCGATGCCGAAGAATTCTTCCGCGAAGAAATCGAACACCTTCAGCGGCTCATCCTTATATAACCGCTTGGTGCGCGGATCGTCGGTGTCGTGCAGCGGATGAAGCCCCAACGAAATAATCAGGTCGTAAATTCGCGCGTGCGCGAGTTTGGTCATGATCGGGTCGGCTTTCACGACCTCGAGATATTCGAGCAGAGTGCCCCGCCATTGCTTGGACTCGCGTGCAGCGCGGTCTTCTTTGATCACTCGCTCGAAGTTATTGAGATCCGCCATCGGCTATCTCCTTCGGGTTCGGGTTATAGAATGTTGGGCAGTTTTACTGCCTGAGAGAGGGGGAAACGGTCGGGCCGTCATATTTCTTGAGCCCATTCTTGCGCTCAGTATAACTGAGCCTCGGATTTGCAACAAGTTACATAAGCCGAATCCAACACACTCAGACGCGTTTCATATCAACAGGTCGCCAGAATGCAAATTTGCGCTAGATGAAAAAAAACTGTACGGCGAAAAATTTTCAGCGAAATAGGCGCTCGGAAACCGGGATCGTGTCGCCGAGCACGATACGCCCGCGATCGTTCTTCACCATCGCCGCGAACACCGTGTCGTCGTGCGCGAACGACAACCACCACCCATTCTCCACCGCGAGCCCTAGATAGTGCGCCTTCTGCTCCATCGTGCGCAGCGCGTCGAGATCGTAGGCCTGGTTCCACGGGCCGCGAAGATGCGATCGCGTCGGCACGATATCGGCCAGATGCATGAAGCATTCGCCGCCGTCGCTCACCAGCGCCGCCTGATGGTCCCGCGTATGGCCGCCGGTCACGACCGCGCGCACGCCCGGGACCACGTCAGTATCGCCGTCAATCGCTTCGAGCATCGGGCGCACCGGCGCGAGGATTTCTTCCGCATGCCGATACGCGGCGTGGAGCCGTTCGTTGCGCGGATGGTCCGCGATTTCGAGTTCGCCGCGCTGCACGAATATTCGCGCGCGCGGAAATGCCGCCTCGAACGCGCCTGAATCACGTCGCCGCACGATTCCTCCGCAATGATCGAAATGCAGATGCGACACGATCAGATGCGTGATGTCGCCGGCTTCCATCCCGAGTGCGCGCAGATGATTTGGGAGCCAGCCGTCGCCATGATCGAAAATCTGCCGTTCCACGGAGCTGAGGCGATTGCCGATTCCAGTATCGACCAGGATCGCGTCGCTGCCCTTCATTATAAGCGGGCACGTCAGGTTAAGGCGGATACGGTTGCGATCGTCGGGCGGATGATTGTTCTTCCACAGTTCGCGCGGTACCACGCCGAACATGCATCCGCCGTCATTGCGCCACAACCCGTCGGCCAGGAATGCGACTGTGAACGCGCCGACATTGATCTTCGGTGGTATCTCAGCCATCTCGCGTCCTCAACTTCCCATCAACCACGTTCCGAGGAGCAGCGCGATACCACCCATCGCGACGATTGCGATGTGCGCTTTCACCATTCGGCTCGTCGCGCCCGGCACCGCGTCGTTGCGCCCGCGCGCGACCACGGCCTTAACCACCGCGCCGACCCTCATCGCCCACGTCATCACGACGATCATCACGATAAACAATCCGACCTTAATCGCAAGCACGGTCATGAACGCCGTCGAAAAAGCGAAGCGCCGCGCAATTCCCGCCGTCATCAGGTTGGAGAATCCGGTAGCCAGCAACACGACCGCCGCAACCAGTCCGAGCAGATCGATCTTCGGCGCCGCGCTCACGACAAAATTGCGCTGCTCATCGCTCCCCGCCGTCAGCGCGAGTCCCGCGATCACAAAGCATGCACACGCGCCGACCCAAATCGCGCCAGCCGCAGCATGCGTCCAGAGAATCGCCGAACTAAACACCCGAACCTCTCTCGCGTTGAATCGCAAAGAGACTAACCCGCAACAGCTTCGGATTGCACCCCTCGAATCTGAATGACACAAGAGAGAGCGGCTTTTCACCTTTAACAAGTTCTAACAGGGACGAAGTCCCGCATCTTCTCTTAATACTGGGTGCGGGGTCACCCCTGCCGAAGGAAGCGTGAAACCCACCGCCGGTTTCACATTCAATAAAGTGATCTCGTTCCCCGATTGGCGGGCGTCGGTGTTTTGGGCTAACTAGAATTTTCACCCCGGAGGTGAACGTGATGCTCAATCCATTTATCGAAGCTTGGGATTTGCGTGAGCTGGTACTGAAGAAGGAACTTAAGCCGCGCGAGGTTGCCGAGTTTTTTCTTGCGCGCGTCGAGAAGCTGAATCCGAAGCTGGGCGCGTTCATGACTGTTGCCGCCGAGCGCGCGCTGGCCGACGCTGCGCGGCTCGAGAAGATGAGCACTGCGGAGGCGGTCAAGCTGCCGCTGTTCGGCGTTGCGTATTCGCTCAAGGATTTGCTCTGGACCAAGGATATTCGCACCACCTTCGGGTCGAAGAATTACGAGAACTGGCATGCGCCCGCCGATGCGGAACTTGCGGTGCGGCTGGCGAACTCGGGTGGAATACTGCTTGGCAAGACCACCACTCCCGAATTTGGACTGCGCCCGACCACCGAGGGCGGCCTCTGTCCGCCCGCGCGCAATCCGTGGAACCTCGAACACACCGCCGGCGGCTCGAGCGGCGGCGCGGCCTCCGCGGTTGCCGCTGGATTGGATCCCGTGGCTCAGGGCAGCGACGGCGGCGGCTCGGTGCGAATCCCGGCGGCGTGCTGCGGGCTCGTGGGAATCAAGCCGTCGCGTGGACGAATCACGCGCGCGCCGTCGGAGGGAGAATCCTGGGGAGGACTCTCGACCACGGGTCCGATCGCGCGCACCGTTCGCGACGCGGCGCTGATGCTCGATGCGATGGCTGGCATGATGCCGGGCGATCCGTACGCGGCGCGGCCGCCGGTGCGTCCGTTCGTCGAGGAAGTCTCGGCACATCCCAAAAAACTCCGGCTCGCCGTGATCAACCGCAGCGTGCTCGGCACCGTCGAGCCCGAAACTCTGGCCGCGCTCGAATCCGCATGCGGCGTATTCCGCCAGATGGGGCATAGCATCGAGCCGCTTACGCTCGATCCCGGCGCGATGCTCGGCAAGTATGCGCGCGTGATCGTCGGCGCCGCGGTGTCGGCGCTGAACATCCCGAACCCGGAACTGCTCGAACCCGCAGTGCGCGGAACTTACGATTGGGGCGGCAAAATTTCCGCCGCCGACTACATCCGCGCGATAGCCGGGATGCACAACACCGCGCGGGAGGTCATCCACGCGCTGATGCCCTATGACGCGCTGCTCGCGCCGACGCTCACGCGGCCGGCTGTGCGCATCGGCACGTTGCCGTCGGATCCAGCGACCGGCGCCGATGAAATCTACGGATGGATCGCGTTCACCTTTCCGTTCAACTCGACCGGTCAGCCGGCCATCTCAGTGCCCAACGGATTCAGCAAGGCGGGCCTGCCGCTCGCGCTGCAAATTGTGGGACGTCCCGGTGACGAGGCGGGCATCATCGCATTGGCTGCCGAGTTCGAGCGCGCGCGTCCGTGGAAGGACCAGCACCCTCCAATCTAAACCGCTGCAGGCCACCGCGACCTGATCGCGCGACATTGCACCGACGATCGCGACCATAAACTGACGCTCGAGGCGGGCACTCGCGCGCTCGGAGCCTTGTGGTTGCTGCTCGACGCCTGTTAACGCGCGCTTAGCATTGCATTAGTTCGCTTTTGCTCGTACGGCACCAGCGTTTGGTGCAAATCTTGCTGTTAGTGCGTGATCGAGTCAGGGCTTCAAGTTCTCGCGAGGGGAAAGACGGGGAGTAATGGGGAGAATCTATGAGTTATAAGACTAAGGCAGCAGCATTGGTTGCTTGTATGCTTGCGATCGGTGTTGCGTTTGCGCCACAAAACGCCTCCGCTCAGGAAGGGGAATGCGCTGATGTGCCGCCACCTCAGCAAACGGCATTCAGCCGCCCGATTCAGCTAGGCATCTCGGGCGGAAATATCAACGCCCTTATTAAGAACAAAAAAGGACAGGTGACCGGTTGCACGACCGGGACGCTGGGGTCGATGGTCGAGGATTCGGACGATAACGAATACATCCTCAGCAATAATCACGTGCTCGCGGACATCAATAAGGCTAAACCCGGCCAGCTTATCGTTCAACCGGGTCTCGCGGACACTGCGTGTGTGAAGTCGTCGAGCAATGCGGTGGCAACCTTCAGCAACTACATCAGGGTGAGATTCAACGGCAAAAAGAACTTCATCGATGCCGCGATTGCGGCGGTTCAGCCGGGAGATGTGAGCCCCGATATCCTCTTTATCGGGCCGATTTCAGGCACGGTGGATGACGCACCGACATTCGGAATGGGTGTGCAGAAAATGGGCCGTACGACTTGCCAAACGGGTGGGACAATTTTTCAGCTCGACGCTAACTTGTTGGTGAACTACTCCGAAACGGCGAAGCCGCGATTGGCTAAGTTTGTCAATCAGATTGCCGTAATAGGCAATACTGTTACCCCCACCTTCGCCTCACCTGGCGACTCGGGGTCGCTAATCGTAACCCTGGGTGATTGCCCGCAGGCGGTCGGTCTGCTGTTTGCGGGCTCATCTATTGGAGCTATCACGTACGCCAATCCAATTTCCGCGGTGCTGAGCGCGCTGAGTGTTTCGATGGTGGGCAGTTGCACCGAAGCCTCCCCATCCGACACCCCTAGTGCGGATGTTTTGGCGGCAAATGTTGGTCTGTCGAAAGAGGTCGAGGTCGCGGCCAAAACGGTTCGCGACCGGCACGAGGATCAGCTTATGAACGTCCCGGGTGCCGTCGGCAGTGCAATCGGAGTTGGCGATCAACCAGGTAAAGCGGCGATTGTGGTCTACGTCAAAAAGTTGACGCCGCAGGTAAACGCCGCCGCGCCGACCAACGTCGAGGGGACGCCGGTCAAGCTGATAGAGACCGGCGAAATCGTCGCCTACTGAGACTCGCGCGCGCGGCTCGTGATGGTCGAAGCTCGACCCGTGTTGACGCGTTCCGGGCGCCGATCAGCCCGTCCTGAGTGGTTGAAAAAAAGTAGTCTGGTGCAGATACCATCGGACGTGGTGTAATTCCCCGAAGTTTGATTTTCAAAGCAGCGGAAATCGCCACGAAGTATTTAGCAAGAGCGGCTGCCTTGGCGGCTTGTATTGTGGCGATTGGCGCGGCATCGATGCCAGCCGGCGCCTTCCTCACCTGCGATCAGCAAACGATGTTGCCCCGCCCGATTCCGCTTGGCGTCTCAGGCGGCAATATCAACTCGTTCGAGGATCACAAAAGAGTCTGCTTCAATGGAACCCTAGGCTCGATGGTGCAGGACGCGAGCGACGACCAATTCATCCTGAGCAACAATCATGTGCTCGCGGACACCAACAAGGCCAAGCCCGGCGATCTCATCATTCAGCCCGGCCTGGTTGACAACTCAATCGTATGCCAGAAGACGCCGGGTGACGCGGTCGCATCCTTCACCCGCACCGTCAAAATCAATTTCTCAGGGGGGAAGAACACAATCGATGCGGCTATCGCGGCCGTCGATCCGGGCGATGTAAGCCCCGAGATTCTCAACATCGGGGGCATCGCAGGCACGGTGGCGACGCCGACGATGGGGCTCGCAGTGCAGAAAATGGGACGCACGACATGCCTCACGACCGGAGTGATTTCGTCGGTTAGTGGCAAGTTCAAGGTAAAGTACGGTGCCGGGATGATAGCGAAGTTTATCAACCAGATTGTGATTCAGACCGACGGATTCAGCGGAGCCGGCGACTCCGGGTCGCTCGTCGTAACCCAGGACAGTTGCCCTCAGGCGGTCGCTCTGCTGTTCGCGGGATCGGCGGACGAATCCTCGACGCTGGCCAATCCAATTTCAGCCGTGCTGAGCAAATTGAACGTTTCGATGGTGGGCAGTTGCACTGCACCTGCGGCATCGGATGCGGCGCAATCCGATCTGCTGGCGGCAAACGTGGGCATGTCGAAGGAGGCCGTCGATTCGGCCGCCGCCGTTCGTGACCGCCACGAGGACGAGCTCATGAATATCCCGGGCGCAGTCGGCACCGCCATCGGGATGAGCGATCAACCGGGTAAGCCCGCGATCGAAGTCTACGTCAAGAAGATGACGCCGGATGCGCAAGGCGCCGCGCCGAAAGAAGTCGAGGGCGTGCCGGTGAAGCTAATCGAAAACGGCGGCTTCGTCGCCTACTGATATAAGTTCGCGCTCACGGACGCGCTTCGAGGACGAGGTTGAAGGGGGTGGCCGTGGCGCGGCGGACTCGGGTGAAGCCGCCGGCGGTCAGGACCTCGCGCAGGCGTTCTTCTCCCGCTTGGGTGCCGAGGCCCAAGCCGACTTCCTGAGAGAGCGAACCCGGGACGCAGATCATCGTCGACGCGGCGTAGAACAGCCGGCCGATCGGGTTGAGGTTGTCCTCGAGGCGGTCGTTGCCGAACGGCTCGACTACCATCCAGGTTCCGTCTTTGGCTAGCGTGCTTTTCACGTGCGCGGCCGCGCCGACCGGATCACCCATGTCATGCAGGCAGTCGAAGAACGCGACCAGGTCGTAGGTCCCCGGATAATCCTTGGACGAGGCTCGCTCGAAGGTGGCGCGATCGGCGACTCCTGCCTCGCGCGCCGCTTCACGGGCGCGGACGATCGATGGCTCATGATAGTCGAAGCCGAAGAATTTCGATTTCGGGAACGCCTTCGCCATCAGGATTACCGATGCGCCGTGGCCGCATCCGACGTCCGCGACGCGCGCGCCGCGCTCGAGTTTCTCACGGACGCCGTCGAGCGCGGGAATCCATTCGGAGACCAGATGCATCGCGTAGCCGGGGCGGAAGAAGCGCTCGGTGCCGCGGAACAGGAGCGGGTCGTGCTCATGCCATCCGACGCCGCCGCCATTGCGAAACACGTTGGCTACTTTGGGTTCGTCGCGGACGGACGCGGCGACAACCTCGTACATGGCGGGGAAGAATGTCGGCCCGTTTTCATCGGCGAGCACGAGCGCCTGTTCGGGCGAGATCGAAAACCGGCCCGAAGCGGCGTCGTAGTTGATGTAACCGGCGGCGGCCTGCGCGGCGGCCCACTCGCGAACGTAACGCTCGACGGTGCCGGTTTTCGACGCGAGCTCGGCAACTGTCAGTGGTCCCGCCGCCGCGAGCGTTTTGTAGAAGCCAAACTTGTCGCCGATCAGCACCAGCGCCGTACCCATCGCGGCGCCAACGTCGCCGAGCATTTTGCCGATGAGTTCCTGAAGCTTGTTTCCGTCGATGGCCATAGCGTGCCTCCTGCCCCCGCGTGTTTTGTTTAGAGCGGGCGCGCGCTTGCGTCAATGCAGCACATCACCTGAACAGGAAGACGTAGGCGATTGGCAAGGTAGTCGCGATCACGATGGTCGCGCCGATAATCAGCAATTGCTCGATCGCTACCGCTCCCAGCGCGCGCCAGGCGGAGAATCGATGCACCTCCGCGATGCAGTTGAGCGCGATCACAAATGTGTACAGCCAAAGCACCGCGCTGAGCGTGAGGTGCGGCCAGTCGCCCATCATTGTGGCCCACGCCACGTGAGGGTCGCTCGCGGCGACGGCTGGGGGCGGATGAATCAAGGTGAACGCGAGCAGGATCAACGAGGTCAGAATAGCGGGGACCAGCGACCAGCCAACCGCCGCGCGAACTTCAACAGTTTTGCCCGTACCACCGAACAGCGCGCCCGACCATCGGAGGATCGCGCCTCTGATGTACAGGAAGACAACTGCGACGACCGGCCAGACGATCACCTGATAGATTCGTATCTTCTGCATCGTCGCGGGCGCGATCGTCGGAATCGACTGCTTGCCGATCGCGAACGCCGACGGCGAGCGAAACTGTATGGCCGCCGCCAATGCGCCGACGAAGCCCGCGATCGCCGCAATCGCGATTACGTGCTCGCGCGGATCGCGATCGACGATTGCTCTGATCGTCGCGCGCGGACTGACGAAAATTCGCGCATAATCGCTGTCCATCAGGCTCACGCCATTTGCCACCGGTTCCCCCTTCATCCGCTCGGAAGCTCTTCGCGATACGGCTGTCGGTCTAGATACCGCGCGAGGTGATTTTCCAGTTCCCGTTTGAGCGATGCGTCCGATTGACCGGCAAGGTCGATCGCGCGCTGCTGCCAGATGACGGCCTCATTGAAATTGCCCTGCTCCGCATACGCCGCGGCGAGCGTGTCGATGAACGTCGCCTGCGCCCATCCCGAGAGTTCACACGCATGATTGGCGAGCGCGAGCGCCCGCTTC
>Ga0209420_1001311_pt1 | contig 11899 bp, 10 predicted proteins | sample BlaSpr_A8_OM1_O1_FD_187972 | JGI IMG/M metagenome (GOLD analysis project Ga0209420, IMG submission 187972) | Forest soil microbial communities from Thunder Bay, Ontario, Canada - Black Spruce, Ontario site 2_A8_OM1_O1 (SPAdes) (version 2) | ecosystem: Environmental > Terrestrial > Soil > Boreal...
ATGTACGATGAATTGCGCGACGAGCCGCAGGCCTACCTCAATCGCGTGTGCGATTTCATCGGCGTCCCGCGAATCGCGCTGGCGTCGCGCTCCGATCTGGTTGGCGACGTGAACTCTTTCGCTCACGCACCCAAAAATCGCCGGCTGGCAATCAACGCGACCACGCTGATGTACTGGCTCAAGGGTCATCAGGCGTACGGCGTCGTCAACCTGCTCGAGCGCGCCGGCGTTTGGGATTTCTGCGGCGGTCGCGGCGAACTCTATCCGCGTCTCAGCCTCGAACAGGAAGAACGCCTGCGCGAGCGCTACCGCCCCGAAGTCGAGGCGCTCGAAGAATTGATCGGCGTCGATCTCTCCGCGTGGAAAAAGCCGCGCGCGGTCGCGCGCCCGGCTCCACGGCTAGCCGTCGGATGATTCGCCGCCTGCCAGAAATTATCGGCGCCGGTCCCGGCCGCACCGGCACGACCTGGCTGCATCGCGTGCTCGAAGGCAGCGTCGATTTGCCCTACGGCGTCAAGGAGACGCAGTTCTTCAACACGTTCTATGACAAGGGCATCGACTGGTACGCGCATCACTTTCGCTACGCGACCGGCGATCGTAAAGTCGTCGAAATCTGTCCGTACTTTTTTCAACCACTCGCGCCCGCCCGCATCAAGGAGCACATTCCGAATTGCCGCGTCATCACCACCCTGCGCGACCCGGTCGATCACGCTTTTTCCGCGTACAAGCTGGTCGTTCATTTCGCGTGGGCGCACGGATCGTTCGACGAGGTTCTGAAGTCGCGCCCCAATCTTGGCAGCGGCAATCGCTATGCGTCTCATCTCAAGACCTGGTTCGACTTGTTCGGCCGCGAGAACGTGCTGGTCACGATGTACGATGAATTGCGTGCGCAGCCGCAGTCGTACCTGGATCGAGTGACGGATTTTATGGGCGTCGATCGCGTCGTACTTTCCGCGCGCCCCGAGATCGGTGATGATGTCCATTCGTTTGCGCGCGCGCCCAAAAGCCGCAGACTCGCCCGCAACGCGAGGAAGATGATGTACTGGCTCCAGGGTCATCAGGCTTACGGCATCAGCAACCTGCTCGAGCGCGCGGGCGTGTGGGATTTCTGCTACGGCCGCGGCGAGCCATTCGGCCGCCTCACGCCCCAACAGGAACAGCAGTTGCGCGAGCGCTACCGGCCCGAAGTCGAGGCGCTCGAGGACTTGCTCCGCATCGATCTCTCATCATGGAAGAAGCCGCAAGTACGGCGCGCAACCGTGGCGTAAATCGATGGCCAATTTTCCCAATTCCGCCAGCGACTTGAGACTGCCCGACTTCGTCGGCGTCGGCCCCGGCCGCACCGGCACGACATGGCTACACGAAGTGCTCAAAGGCCACGTCAATTTGCCCGCTGGAATCAAGGAGACAGATTTCTTCACCACCAGCTACAACAAGGGCATCGAGTGGTACGCGCATCACTTCCGCGACGCCGACCGCGTCCGCCCGATTGGCGAAATCAACCCGTACTTCGGTTTCCCCGAAGCCGCCGATCGCATCGCGATTCATATTCCGCGATGCAAGATCATCTGCTCGTTTCGAAATCCCGTCGAGCGAATCTACTCCGCCTACAAACTCTGGCGTCACTACACACAGACCTTCGATCCTCTCGACGTGTTCCTCGTGAAGGTCCCGCAGATCATCGAGGTGACGCGCTACGCAACGCATCTGCCTGACTACCGCACGCGGTTTGGCGATGATCGCGTGCTGGTCCTGCTCAACGACGATCTGCGCGCCGATCCGCAGGCCTACCTGGATCGCGTTTGCGACTTCATCGGCATCGATCGCTATTCCGTGCCGGCTTCCGCCGCTGAAGGCGAGATGATCAACTCGATTAACGATCTGCCGAGGTTCCCGCGCGTCGCCCGCAAGGCACGCCATTTCATGCACTGGCTCGAGGACAAACAAGCCTACGGCACCACCAATTTTCTCGAGCAAGCAGGAGCGTGGAAGCTGGTTTTCGGCGGCGGGCCGAAGTTTCCGCCGCTCGATCCGGCGATGGAGGCGCGGCTGCACGAGTTGATGCGCCCCGAAATCGACGCGCTCGAGAAAATGATCGGACGCGATCTCTCCGCGTGGAAAAGTCCTCGCGCGAATCGCAGTCGCGCCGTCAGTAGCGCTTCCGCCGCCCAGGGAAAATAGCGCGATGGCAAAGGTGTCGACGATCGTTGCTGTCTACAACGGCGCGGACACAGTTGACCGCGCGATCCGCAGCATCTTCGCCCAAACGTTCACCGACAACGAAATAATCGTCGTCAACGACGGCTCGACCGACGATACGCCCACCGTGCTCGCGCGCTACGGCGACCGAATCCGCGTCATCAGCCAACCCAATCGCGGCCTCTCGGCTGCGCGCAACGCCGGCGTACGCGCGTCGGCGGGCGAGTACGTCGCGTTCCTCGACGATGACGACGAGTGGATGCCGGAGAAGCTCGCGCGATGCCTCCCCGTCCTCGACGCCGACCCGGAGTGCGCGCTCGTTTACACCTACGCCCTCAAGGTCGATACGCAAGGCGTCCCGATGGCGTCGCCCGCGGCTCGGCCCGACGGCAGCGAGTCGCCGACGATGAAAGAACTGCTCGCGCGTCCGTGGAACGTCGTGCCGAGCCAGTTCGTGGTGCGACGCGACGTGTTCGATCGATGCGGCGGATTCCACGAACGCTTCATCACGTCGTGCGAGGATCTCTACTTCCTGCTGAATGCGCGCGAGTACGGTCACTTCCGCTGCGTTCCTGAGCCGCTCCTGCGCAAAGAGACGCGCCCGCTGTATCCCAAGGCGCTCGAGCGCGAGCCCGAGTGCGACTTGTTCGTCGAGCTGGTGCGCGAGCGTTACGGCTCCTCCGCCGACGGGCTCATCGACGGCTTTCGCCGCTCGCGGGTCAAGGTGCTGCGCCATCTCGGGCACGTTTTGATCGACGAGGGCCGCCCCGAGGATGCGCGGCGATGCCTCGCGCGAGTCATCCACTATCAACCGGCGTCGCCGAAGGCATACCGGCGATATTTGAGCACCTTCTGGCGGATGCGCGCGCCGCGCGCATCCTCGAACACCGAAGATAATGACGCCTGATCGAGACCAGACGGCTCCGCGCGTGTCTGTCGTCATTCCGATTTACAACGGCGCCGCGACGATCGGGCGCGCGCTCGCGAGCGTATTCGATCAGACCTTCACCGATTTCGAGATCGTTGTCGTCGATGACGGATCGACCGACGAAACGCCGAAGGTTCTGGCGGGCTTCGGAGATCGGATCAAGGTCATCCGGCAACACAACCGCAGATTCCCTGCCGCGCGTAACGCCGGCGTCGCCGCCAGCCGCGGAGAGCTGATCGCGCTTATCGATCACGACGACCAATGGCTCCCGCGAAAGCTCGAGGTCAGTGTCGCGGCTCTTCAAAATGATCCCGGCGCCTCGCTGGTCTACACCGAGGTGACAGTCGTCAACGAAGCGGGCGAGGAGTTGCGCGTCTCGCCGACGGCGCCCGAGACCGCGCACGCGCCCTCGATGGATGAGATGCTCACGCGGCTCTGGCCGATCATGCCGAGCACGGTCGTGATGAGGCGGACGGCCTTCGATCGCACGGGCGGATTCTCCGAACATCTCGGCGAGGACCTCGATTTCTGGCCCCGGATTCGAGAGCAGGGCACCTTCATTTATCTGCCTGAGCAGTTGGTGCGGTTTACCTTCGGTCAGCTCTATCCGAAAGTCCTGAAGCGCGACGTCGGTCCTGAAGGGTTTGTCGATCTGATCCGCGCCCGCTACGGTTCGCGTGCCGACGGGCTGGTCAACGACTTCATGCAGCATCGCGTAAGGATGATATCCAACGCCGGCGTGATCGAGATGAGCCGCGGCAACATGACAGGCGCGCGGCGATGCTTCATGAAGGTGCTGAGGTATGATCCCCGCCACGTGAAGAGTTACATGCGGATAGCGCGGACGTTCCTGCCGGCGCCGGTGCGGCGTGCGCTCGGAGGGAAGGCCGCGCGCGGCGCGCAGCCGATTGATTGAATGCGGAACCCACCGTGGGTTCCTCACCACCTTAGGCAGGGGTGACCCCTGCACCCAGTGTTACGGCTATCGGGCGCGGGAGATTTGCGCTTTTGCCTTTGCGGCCGGCTCGGGGTCACCCTCCACTTTTCCCGACATTGTGCCGTAGCCGATTGCGTTGCTGGTGTTGCGCCAGTTTACCAGTGCTTCGATGCGGTCCTTTTTTACGCGGTGTTTGTAGTGCTCGACTTTGTCCAGTACTGAGTCGATCAGGGTGTCGGAAAGGAGGCGCGGCTTCAGGCCCAGGTCGATCAGCTTGGTGTGCTTCGCGTTGTAGTAGTGGACTTCGGCTTCGACGCGCGGGTCTGCGATGTGTTGGATTTCGACGTTGCGGCCTTTGTGCTTCGCGGCGGCCTGGATGAGGTCGGCTAGTTGGCCCACCGAAAACTGCTCGGTGAATTGGTTGAAGACTCGGTACTCGCCGGGCTTCGCCGGTTTCTCGATTGCGATTTCGATACATCGCATGGTGTCGCGGATATTCAGGTAGCCGCGGGTTTGGCCGCCTTTGCCGTGAACCGTGAGGGGATGGCCGATGGCAGCCTCGATACAAAAACGGTTGAGCACCGTGCCCCAGATTCCGTCGTAGTCGAAGCGCGTCGCCAGGCGCTCGTCGAGCATCGTCTCGTCGGTTTCGATTCCGTACACGACGCCCTGGTTCAGGTCGGTCGCGCGGATGCCCCAGATTTTGCACGCGAAGTGGATGTTGTGCGAGTCGTGAACTTTGGACAGGTGATAGAACGATCCCGGCTGTTTGGGGAACGGCAGGGTGTCGGTGCGCCCGTTGTGGGTGATCTCGATGAAGCCCTCTTCGATGTCGATGTTAGGGGTGCCGTACTCGCCCATCGTGCCGAGCTTGACCAGGTGGCATTCGGGCACATGCTCGCGAATCGCGTAGACGAGGTTGAGCGTGCCGACCAGATTGTTGACCTGGGTGAGCACCGAGTGCCGCCGATCGATCATCGAGAACGGCGCGCTGCGCTGCTCGCCGTAATGCACGATCGCGTCGGGTTTGAAGTCGCGCACGACGCCGCTGATGAACGGGAAATCGGTCAAGTCGCCGACCGCGATTTGGATCGACTTGCCAGAAGTCTCGCGCCACGCCGCGACGCGGTCATGCAGCGATGCGATCGGAATCAGGCTCTCGGTGCCGCCTTCGAGGTCCCACAGACGCCGGCTGAAATTGTCGACCACACACACGTCGTAGCCGCGCTTGGACAAGTACATCGCCTGCGGCCATCCGAGGTAGCCGTCCCCACCAGTTACAATCACCCGCATCGAAAATGCCTCCAACGGTAAAAGCGAAATAGCCTGTCTAGTTATTCCTGATACGCGCGATCAGATCGAGCGCGCCGCGAGCGGCCGCCGGACAGACTCTGCGCCAGCCGATGCGGCAGCCACGTCCGCATCCATCGCAGGTAGTTCTTGAGCCGGTACGGATCGACCTTGATTGCGCGCGCGAATGCGGCCCGCGCCCGCGGACGATCGCCGTCGCGCAGCGCCTTGAGGCCAATGGTCGCGAGGATACTCCGCGGCGCCCGCGCGCGCGCATCGACCAGCGGCGCCGCTGAAACGCCGTAGCGCTCCTGCAGGTACGCCTCGAACACGTGCAGCGCTTTCGAATAATCGGGCAGCCGCTTGAGCTGCCTGGGGAACCATGCGAACCGCCACGTGATCAGCGGCTCGTCGATATAGCCGAACGGCCCCTGCTCGCGCATCTTGATCCAGAAATCCACGTCCTCGAAGCGGAAGCTCGCGCCCTTCAACGCGTCGCGATAGCCGCCGCATGCGTCGTACGCGGAACGCCGCACCAGCGCGGCGCTCGGCATGATCGGCCACAACCGGGTCAGCAGTTCGTTCAGTGAAGGAGCGTGATCGAAGCCCTTGCCGACCAGCGACGTGTCGAGTGCGACGCCTTCGCTATCGGCCAGCGCGCAGTTGCAGTAGACGAGCGACAGACCAGGATCACTCTCGAGCGCTGCCACGCTACGCTCGAGGAACTGCGGCGCCCAGAGATCGTCGGCGTCGAGGAAGGCAAGATACTCGCCCGACGAATGGCGGGCGCCGTTGTTGCGACCCGCCGCGGGGCCGCTGTTGGCCTGCTCGAGCAGGCGCACGCGTTCGCCGAACTGCTTGATAGTTGCGAGAGTCGCGTCGGTCGAGCCGTCGTCAACGCAGACTATTTCGAAATCCTGGAAAGTCTGCGCGAAGACGCTCTCCACGGTACCGGCAATAGTTGCGCCTGCGTTGTACGCGGGAATGATTACAGAAACGCGAGGCACGATTGAGTTGAGGCTCTCCAGAGAAAAGAGATGGAGTCCCGATGGGGAGAGGTTACACGGCGAGGGGGAGGGTGCTCAACGGGCGCGAAGAAGATCCGGGCCTAAACACCTCTCCCTTCGGGCCCTTCGGGAGAGGTCGCGCTGTAGACGCGGGTGATGGCGCATGCATTCAGCTCGATCCCGTAAAATAACTGGCGGCGTAACCTTCGCTGCGCTCAAGATCCACACAAAAAAGTTTTAACAGGGACGAAGTCCCGCATCCTTTCTTTTCACTGGGTGCAGGGATCACCCCCTGCCCGAGGAGGTGCGGAACCCGTGATGGGTTCCGCATTAAATGAAGTGATCTAGGCTCCGGCCGGCGCTTACGCGCGGCGGACGGTTGGTTTGCGGAAAGTGCGGTAGGTGCGGCCTTCGGCCAGGCCGAAACGGTTCAGCATCCGGTAGACGGTGTAGCGCGATACGCCCAGCAACTCGGCTGCGCGATGGCAATTGCCCTCGGTAGCCTGCAACGCGCGAATCAGCGCGAGTTTCGACGCCTCGCGGATTACGGCGTCGAGCGAGTAGGGCCATTCCTTTGTGCCGCCTTCAGTTTCGCCCTCGGGCAGGTCTTGTGCGCCGTTCGGGAGCATCGCATTGGTCGGTACGCCGACCGCTTCAGGGGTCGCATAGTCGTGTTGGAAGGGCAGGTCGTCGAGATCAATCCGCTCGTTTTCCGTCATCAGGACCGCGCTCTCGATCGCATGGCCGAGTTCGCGCACGTTACCCAGCCACTGATTGGCGCGCAGGGCGTCCAAGGCTGCCCGTGATACCTCTCTGACGTTCTTGCCGAACAGTCGGTTATAATGCTCGATGAAATGGGCAACGAAGGCCGGGATTGCTTCGTGCCGTTCGCGCAGCGGGGGAACCAGGATTGCCGCCGCGTTCAGCCGGTAGTACAGGTCGTCGCGGAATTGACCCGCCTTGACCATCGCGCGCAGATCGCGATTGGTCGCCGCTACTAGCCGGATATCGACCGAGTAGCTGCGCGACGAGCCGACCGGCTGGATCTCATGAGTCTCGACCGCGCGCAGCAGCTTGGGCTGCAGCCGTAGCGGCAGTTCGCCGATCTCGTCCAGGAAAAGGGTTCCGCCGTTCGCCGAGCGGAAATAGCCGAGCGAATCCTCGCGCGCGTCGGTGAAAGCGCCGCGCACATGGCCGAAGAGCTGGGATTCGGCCAGCGTCTCGACCAGGTTCGAGCAGTTGAAGGTCACGAACGGGCCGCCGGGCGCCGAGCCCAGCGTATGCAGCGCTCGCGCTACCAGCTCTTTGCCGGTTCCTGACTCGCCGTGAATAAGGACCGTTGCCTTATACGGGCTCAAGCGTGAGATGGTTTTCAACAGCTTTCGCACTTGCGCCGACCGCACCACCATCCCCCCAACCCGCTCCGACCCATGCGCAAGATGCTCAAGACTGTACCAATCGCACGCGGCATCAGCCGGTTCGACGCGAAGGTTATCCATCGCAGCCGCTACCGGCGTTCCGACCGCCGAGTACTCTTGAAGGCGCATCTTTGGTTCCTTCTCGTGCTGCTCCACTTCGTCCTACAAACAGTTACTAAACCTTTCTACAAGTTGTAGGATTTGGGATATAATCGAGTAGTGCCTCGTGTGTCAAGCCGTTGAGCGCAAATTTTAGCGGCTGTCTTTAGCAAACGCGAGTCCCTTTGTGTCTTGTCATCTCGATTACCCTCATGAGGAAGAACAAGGCGGCCATAATGACTTGGTTTTGCGTTTAAAGATAGCCCGGTCTCCTGCCGTTTCATACCGGTCCGATTGAGCCAATCCCGCCATTGATGCTCTAACATGATCGACGTTAACCGACTGAAAAATCAAGCTTTTTGGAGCTTGTCCACAGCTCTGGTTTGAGTACGGTGGACCGGGATTTCTCTCGATTATTCATCGATAATATCGCGCATTTGAACCACTGCGCCGTCGAAATGGATAGTCGAGCGCGCCTCCGATTGCTATTAGTAGCGCAGGAGGAAATGAAGATGAGGATCTTAGCGATCATCGCTCGAATTCTCGTGGGCCTGGTATTCTTTGTCTTCGGCCTGAACGGCTTCCTGCATTTCATGCCCAATCCGCCGCCTACTCCTGCCGCGGGCGCGTTCTTCGGGGCGCTGATCGCGACTCACTACATGTTCTTTCTTATCTTCGGGACGCAGGTACTGGGCGGGGTCCTGCTGTTGATTGGCGTAGCGGTGCCGTTTGCGCTGGCGATCCTCGCGCCGGTCATCGTGAACATCCTCTGCTTCCACATTTTCCTGTCACCGGATCTGTTACCGGTGGCGATCACGGTCGCTGTGTTTGAGGTGTTTCTTGCGTGGTACTATCGCGCCGCGTTCGCGCCGTTGTTCGGCGGCGCGTGAGGGGAAGGGGAGATCACTTTATTCAATGCGGAACCCACCGTGGGTTCCGCACCTCCTTGGGCAGGGGTGACCCCTGCACCCAATGATAAGAAAAGATGCGGGGCTTCGCCCCTGTTGGAAGTGGGTTGGGTTTGAGGTGGTCGGGCCACGCGACTGTTTCCAACGCTTTGAATTACCTGTAAGCATTGGAATCTCTCAGGCGAGCCGGTAGCTCAGGTGGTAGAGCATGTGACTTTTAATCACAGGGTCCCGGGTTCAAGTCCCGGCCGGCTCACCAGTAAATCTTGGGGTTGATCGATGAGTGACATTGAAAAGGTTTCGTCCACCAGCAACGGCCGGAATGAATTAGATTTCGACCCCGATGCCCTTCGCGCCAAATACCGCGAGGAACGCGATAAGCGCCTCCGACCCGACGGCAATGAACAATACGTCGAAGTGAAGGGCGACTTCAGCCGTTACGTAGATGATCCATACGTCGACCCGGGCTTTACCCGGGCATCGCTGAACGACGCGGTCGACGTGGTGATCATCGGAGGCGGCTTCGGCGGCCTCTTGGCAGGCGCACGACTGCGCGAGGCCGGGGTCAAGGATATCCGCGTCATCGAAAAAGGCGGGGACTTCGGCGGCACCTGGTACTGGAACCGTTATCCCGGCGCGCAATGCGATATCGAGTCGTACATATATCTGCCGCTGCTCGAGGAGACGGGCTACATGCCCAAGGAGAAGTACTCGTACGCTCCGGAAATCCTCGCACACGCGCGGCGTATCGGCGAGAAGTTCGATCTGTATCGCGACGCCTGCTTTCAGACTCAGATTAAGTCGCTCACCTGGAGCGAGGACGAGAGCCGCTGGATCGTGACCACCAATCGCGACGACCGGATCAGCGCGCGGTTCGTCGTCATGTCCAACGGGCCGCTCAACCGACCGAAGCTGCCCGGCATCACCGGCATCGACAGCTTCAAGGGGCACACCTTCCACACCAGCCGCTGGGACTACGGCTATACGGGCGGCGATACCAACGGAAATCTGCACAAGCTCGGCGACAAGCGGGTCGCGGTTATCGGCACCGGCGCGACGGCCGTCCAATGCGTGCCGTTTCTCGCAAAGTACGCTCAGCAACTGTACGTCTTTCAGCGAACGCCCTCCTCGATCGACAACCGCGGGAACCGTCCGACCGACCCGGAATGGGTAAAGACGCTGAAGCCCGGGTGGCAGAAGCATCGGATGGAAAATTTTAACGTGCTGGTGACGGGCGGTTTCCAGCCGGAGGACCTGGTCAGCGACGGGTGGACCGACATTATCCGCAACCTCGGCGGCCTGCTCTTGGCGAGGAACAAAGATTCCGAGATATCGATGCAGGAGATCATGCGCCTGGCGGAGATCGCGGATTTCAAAAAGATGAACCAGATTCGGGCGCGCGTCGATTCGATCGTCGAGGACAAGCGGACGGCGGAGTCGCTGAAGCCGTGGTATCGCCAATTCTGCAAGCGCCCGACCTTCAATGACGAGTATCTGCCCGCGTTCAACCGGCCCAACGTCACACTGGTGGATACGATGGGCCGCGGCGTCGATCGCATCACGGAAAAGGGCCTGGTGTTCGACGGCGTCGAGTATGAGGTGGACTGCATCATCTTCGCCACCGGCTTCGAAGTGGGCACGGCCTACACGCGGCGCGCAGGCTTCGAGGTTTACGGACGCGGCGGCAAATTGCTCAGCGAGAATTGGGCCAATGGCCTGAAAACGCTGCACGGCTTCTGCAGTGCCGGCTTCCCGAACTGCTTCCACATGGGCGTCACGCAGAATGCTTTGACGGCGAATTTTCCGCACATGCTCGAGGAGCAGGCACGCCACATCACCGAGCTTATCAAGCACGCAAAATCGCAAGAGGCGCGATGCGTCGAGCCTACGCCCGAGGCCGAAGCCGAGTGGGTCGCGACGATCAAAGAAAAGGCGATGAACAACCAGGATTTCCTGGAGGCGTGTACGCCCGGCTACTACAACAATGAAGGCAGGCCGGGTCAGGGCACCGGTCTCGCCGGCGAGCTCTACGGCGGCGGCCCGGTCGAGTTCCACGACCTCATCCGCAAATGGCGCGAATCTGGCGAAATGAAGGGCCTGCGGTTCATCTGATCCAAAAGGAGTGGGTCGAGCTGTGAGCCGGCCTCGTAGGACGCTCACGCGTTCGTACTGTTTGATGACCCTCCGGAGTAATCGGGGGCCGGATCGATGTCAGGATCGGGCCTTCGTCGAGATATCCATCACCGGACGCACCTCGATGGTGCCGTGTTTCGCCATCGGGATCTTTGAGGCCAGCTCCACCGCCTCATCCATGTCGCGGGCTTCGACGAGAATGAAGCCACCCAACTGCTCTTTGGTTTCGGCGAAGGAGCAAGTCAGCCCGCCATGTTCAAAGCAAATCAAACTTGGTCAGGTAACCGGGAGCGCGGTCTCGGAACGGCAATCTTACTTACGGGCGTCAATATGGGAGGGATAGTGGCCCCATTGATGTCGATCGTCATTCTGCGGAATTTTGGCTGGCGCCCCGTCTTTTACCTAATGGCTGTACCTGGCCTGGTGGTTGCTCTCCTGGTATGGCTCTACGTGAAAGACCGGCCTCAAGAACTGCTCTCGGGGCTCGAGTTCGAGCGTGCGGGAATAGTCTTGAGCGGCGAGAAACCGGTAAATCGCGCGTTGCTTTATCGGTCCCGTAGCCTGTGGGCTATGTTCTTCGCCTGGTTCGGTTTTAACCTCACCTTTTGGGGGCTCATTTCCTGGGTACCCAGTTACTTCTTCGACGTTCGTCACGTGAATTTACGCAGTCTCGGGATTTGGTCGTCTCTTCCTTGGGTGGGCGGCCTTCTCGGGGCCTATGTTGGAGGTTGGATAGGGGACAGGGTATTGCATCGCAAATACGTTCAGATGGTCGCGTGGCTTCTCGCTGGCGCGTGTACTGGTCTGACCTACTATGTGGAGAGGCCTTTTCTCGCGGTCATGGCTCTTATGCTGGCTTACTTCGCGATACAATGCGGAGCAGCCGTCCATTACTCACTCATGATGGTGCTAGTAGGTGTGGAGGCGCAGGGCACGGCGATTGGCAGCATGCAATTTGTGGGTGTTTGGGCCGGTTTTAT
>Ga0209420_1001312_pt1 | contig 11898 bp, 9 predicted proteins | sample BlaSpr_A8_OM1_O1_FD_187972 | JGI IMG/M metagenome (GOLD analysis project Ga0209420, IMG submission 187972) | Forest soil microbial communities from Thunder Bay, Ontario, Canada - Black Spruce, Ontario site 2_A8_OM1_O1 (SPAdes) (version 2) | ecosystem: Environmental > Terrestrial > Soil > Boreal...
ATCGCTCCTGGCGCCGGAAGCATGAGGTCATGCCTATACAAACAGCAGTCATGGATCCTGAACTTGAGCCAGAACCTGACCACCGGACGCTGCCGCTGATCGCCGAGGCGCTCGGCTACGTGGGCGCGGTCACCACCCTCTCGGCGGGTTACCTGGTAGTGCGACATGTCTGGCCGAAGATCCCGCCGGCCGGGATCTTGTGCTTCGCCGCGATAGCCGCGGCGGCGCTGATCGCGGCTGGTGCGTTTCTGCACCGTCGCGCGGACGAGCCGCCGTTCGCGCGACTGCGCGGAATGCTCTGGCTGCTCGCCACGGTGGCGGTCGGCGGGTTCTGCGCGGTGCTGACCGGCCGGGTGCTAAATCTGAGCGGCGACAATGTCGCGCTGGTCTCCGAGGCCGGCTGGACGGCGTGCGCGCTGATGCTCTGGCTGCGCGGGCGCTCGGCCGTGCTGCACCTCGCCGTGTTCGCGGGAGCGGTGGCCCTGGTCGGAACCGGACTCGACCGGCTCGATCCGAACGTCAGCACCAGCGAGATCGGACTCGCGATCTGGGCGCTGTCCGTAGCCTGGGGACTCGCGGCTTACCTCGGTTACCTGGAACCAGCCTCCCTCGGCCTCGCGGCGGGTGCGGCCCAGGTGCAGCCGGCCGGCGGCCGGGCCGAGGGAGCGCTCGAGCTCCCGTTCCCGGCTGTTGTAGGCGTCGCCGTACACCGGGTCGTAGGGGAAGTCGGCGGCCGGCTTGTCGAGCAGGTCGAGCAGGGCCGTGCACAGCGGGGCGGCCTCGCCGGGAGCCAGGGCGCCGCAGTCGACCAGTTCGGCCAGGTGGGCCAGGTCGGCCAGGGTCAGGCCGCGGTGCAGCAGCGGCGCGTCGGCGATCTCAAGCTCGTACCCAGCCTCGATCAGTTCGGGGGCGGGGCCGCTGGTGATGCGAGCCGCCGTGCCGAGGTAGCCCTCGGGCGGCCTGCGTTCCGGCCCGGTCACGGCGGCCCCCCGGCGAACAGGGTAGGGGCGCCGCCGCTGACCAGGAAGACCTGGGTTCCCTCGGCTCGGCCCGAGCGGCAGTCGGCGATCAGCGCGGCCATGGCCTTGGCCCCGAAGACCGGGTCCAGGAAGACGCCCTCGGTGGTGGCGGCCAGGCGCGCGGCGGCCTGTCCCCCGGCCGACGGCTGGCCGTAGCCGGGGCCGATCCAGCCGCCGCGGACCTCGGGCTCGGCGGGGGTGACGTGCAGGCCGGCTCGTTCGGCGGCGCGGGCGGCCAGGTCGCGGACCCGGTCGGTGGCTTCGTTCACGGGGCGGCTCACGGTGACCCCGATGACGTCGTATGGCGCGTTGGTCAGGGCGGCGCCGGCCACCAGGCCGGCCTGGGTGCCGCCGGACCCGGTGGCCGTCCACACGGCCCGCGGGCGCTCGCCCAGCACGTCGAGCTGGGCGGCCAGCTCCAGGCTGGCCCGGACGTACCCGAGGGCGCCGAGCGGGGTGGCGCCACCGCGCGGGACCGGGTACGGGCGCTGCCCTGCCCTACCCAGCTCGGCCGCGGCGGCCTCGATGCCGGCGTCCACGGAGGCGCGGTCCTGCTCGCCGGTGAACCGGACGTCGACGCCGAGCCAGCGCAGCAGCCGCATGTTGCCCTCGGCCTTGGACTCGGCCTTGGGCTCGGCCGGCTGGCCGTAGCAGATCACGTGCGGCTCGATCTGGTTCCGCAGGCAGGTCAGGGCGGCCAGCATGGTCCAGTTCGACTGCGGGCCCGCGCCGGTCACCAGGCTGTCGCAGCCCCGGGCGCGCAGGTCGGCCAGGATATATTCCAGGCCGCGCAGCTTGTTGCCGCCCAGGCCCACCCCGGTTAGGTCGTCCCGCTTGAGCAGGATGGGCACGCCCAGCTCGCGGGACAGGCGGGGGGCGTGGTGCAGCGGGGTGGGCTCGAGGACTAGCGGGATCCGCGGCAGGACCGCCAGCGGCCCGGCCGAGGCCGGGGTTACCGCAGTCACGGTCGTCTCCCGGCGCAGCTGCGGCGCACCCGGTCGGCGAACGCGGCGGAAGACCCGAGCGAGGCGCTGATGAGGAGGAGCTCGTCGAGTTCGGCGTCGGGGATGGCGTCCAGGCGGGCGTCGGCGCGCAGGGCGGTGCGGAAATCCTGGCCGGCGTCGAGGCCACCCATCGCGGCGGCGTAGACCGCCTCGTGCGCGGTGTGCTTGCCGAGCCGTTCGGCCAGGGCGCGCATGACCGGCTCAGACAGCAGGTAGCCGCGGTGGGCGTCGATGTTGCTGAGCATCCGGCCGGCGTCCACGCGCAGCCCGGCCAGCATCCGCGCGCCCGAGCCCGTGCAGGCCGCGAACAGCATGCCGGTCTCCGGGACGACCAGCCACTCGGTCTTCCAGGCCCGGCCGTCGCGCTCGTGCTCGGTCACCATCGCGTCCAGGGCCAGCCCGGCCTGGGCCCTGATCACCCGGGACAGGGTGACCAGGTGCTCGGAGATCTCCGGGTTGCGCTTGTGCGGCATGGTGATCGAGCCGACCGTGCCTGCGGTGAACGACTCGGACAGCTCGCCGATCTCGGGCCGCTGCAGCTGGTAGACCTCGTTGCCGATCTTGCCCACGGTGGCCGAGATGGCGGCCAGCAGCCAGATGAACTCGGCCACCCCGTCCCGGGCGGTCAGCCACGGGATGTCCGGCGTGCCCAGGCCGAGCTGGGCGGCGAACCGGCCCAGCAGGTCAAGCGCGCGCTCGCCCCAGAACTCCATCGTGCCCAGTGCCCCGCCGAGCTGGACCACCTCCCACCGGGGCCGGCCCTGCCGCAGGCGCTGCAGGTGCCGGTCGAGTTCGGCGGCCCACACGGCCGCCTTGAACCCGAACGTGATGGGCAGGCCGGGCTGCCCGTGGGTGCGGCCGCACATCGGCGTGTCGCGGTGGGCCGCGGCCAGCTCCAGGGCCCGGTCGCGCATCAGGGTCAGGTCCCGTTCGGCGATGTCGCCCAGGGCCCGGAAGACCAGGGCGAACCAGGTGTCGGACAGGTCCTGCACGGTGGCGCCGTAATAGACCCACTCCCGGGCGCCGGCGGGCAGCGTGTCCCGCAGGGCCCGGATCAGGCCCATGGTCGAGTGGCCGGTGGCCCGGGTCTGCTCGGCGATCAGGTCCAGGTCCAGCTTCGAGGTGTCGGCGTGGGCGCTTATGGCCGCCGCGGCGGCGGGCGGGATCAGGCCGGTCTCGGCCTGGGCCCGGGCCAGGGCGGCCAGGATCCGCAGCCAGGACTGGGTCCGGCCCTCGTCGGAGAACAGCGCGGAGGCCTCGGGCGTGGTCCAAAGGTGCCCGTAGACGGCCGAGTCCGCGGGATGAGAGCTGTTCATGGCACTGCCGCGGAGGCGCCGGCAGGAGCCGGGGCGGCGGGCAGGCCGCAGAGCAGGCGGAGTGCGGCGCGGACCTCGTCGAGGTTCGCGCCCCAGGGCACCACCGCGGTCGCGCCGTGCACCTCCAGGCCGCGTTCCAGCAGGCAGCACTTGGTGAGGATGAGCTCTGGCCCGGGCCTCTCCTCGGCCCGGGCCTTCGGGCACAGGTCGACCTGCGGCGGCGGCCCGCCGTAGAAGTGCTCGTGGAACTGCACCGAACGCTGGCAGCCGATGAGCAGCCAGTCGTCGTGGTAGGGCGGGTGGGTGTCCAGGAAGCTGACCTGCGGCCCGGCCGGCAGGCCGCTGCCCCGGCAGGGCAGCAGGTAGTGCGGGGCCGGGTGGGCGGCCACGAGCTCGCGCACGTCCACCGCGTCCAGCACCAGCTCAAGCGGCGGCAGGTCCTCGTCGTAGCCGACCACCTGCTCGGCCATGGCGAGCAGCTTGGGCGGGTGCGGGGGCACGACTTCGGTGACCCGGACGCGCACCGGCGCCGGCCGCCAGATGAAGTTGACATGCTCGAAACGGCCCAGCACCACGTAGGCCAGCACCCCGTCGCGGCGGTGGGCGAGCGCTGCCGCGGCCAGCGAGGTGGCGTTGCCGACGTCGGCCCCTGGCGCTTCGATCCAGGCCGTCTGGGTGGGGCCGGACAGTACGCGCAGCTCGGCCACGGGCGAGAACAGCCGGTCCGGATCGTGCGGCCGGACGGCCACCAGGGCCGTCTGCCCGCGGTTACGCAGGGCCAGGTAGGCGGTCCGCCGGTAGATGTCCCGGCCGCGGAGCAGGTCCTCGATCGCCGCCGGGGTGAGCGGGATGCCGACCTCCTGCACGGACAGGCCGCGGTAGGGGCGGGTGATCGTGTTGGGCTCCGGCAGCTCGAGCCCGGGCCCGGCGGTCATGTCAGCGCTCTCATGTCCGGGCTCTCATGTCAGTGTTCTCATGCCAGCGCAACGGCCGAGACGGTGTCGGCCCGCAGCCCCAGGCGCAGGGTCTCCAGGGCGAGCACGCTGGCCGGGGCCACGTTGCCCAGGTTGATGTCCGCGCCGAACTGGCGCACGAACCAGGCCTGCTGGTTCTTCCGGGGGGCCTCGAAGATGACCTTGTCCACCGGGACGGAGCCCATGATGGCCTCGATCAGCTCCTCCCGGATGGCCTGATCGGCGCGGTAGAGGCCGACGGTGCCGCTCTCCCGGCCCTCGGCGATGACCAGACAGGCCCCCGCGTCGAGGTCTCGGGCCATCTCCTCGCCCCATTCGGCCGGGGTAGGCGGATAGTTGCCTTCCTTCGCACCGGTCTCCGCGAGCACCGCGAAATCGGCCGCCAGCTCCCTGATCAGGGCCTGCTTGCGGCCCGGCGGCAGCGCGCGCAGCCCGTCGGAGACTTCCACGTGGGAGATGCCGACCGCCAGCGCCCAGTCACGCAGCTCGGCCACGCGGTCCTGCATCGCGGCCACCTCGAGCAGTGTCCCGCCGAGCGACACCGCGCAGCTGTGCTCGGCGCACAGGCCGATCTTGTCGGGCAGGCACGGATCGATGTAGCCGATGCCCCAGCCGACCTTCACGATGTCCACCAGGTGCCCGGCCTGGCCGAGGAAGGACCGGGTCCCGTCCGGAGTGAGCCCGCTGTCCAGCACGTGCGTGATCCCGTGCGACCGTGGCTTGGTCGCCCGGGCGGGCAGCTTGAGGAAGGTGGGACACTCGGGCACGCTGCGCCTCCCGCTCTATGGTGTGGTCGCACCATAGGCACGGCGCCGCCCGAGTTTCGCTGTCCCCGGGGGACGAGGTTACCGGTGTTCGTTGACCTTTGTGATCCAGGCCCGCGCGGGCCCGGTGGGGCCCGCGCGGGTGCGTGTGCTACGCGTTCAGCTCGGCGCGGACCAGCGCGGCCCCGTCGGCCAGAGCGCGCAGCTTGCCTGCGGCAATCATCCTGGGCAAGTTGATCAGCCCGCAGTCGGTGGACAGCCCGAGCCGCTCGGCCGGAACGTACTCCAGCACCTGCCGGATCCGGTCGGCCACCTGGTCGGCCGACTCGGTGACCGTCGACTTGACGTCGATGACGCCGGCCACGAACGGCTTGGTCCAGTTGTTCTCGGACAGCGGCTTGAGGTCGTCCGGACCTGTCCGGCCGACCTCGTAGTTCAGCGCGTCGATGTTGGCGTTAAGCACGTGCGGGAAGATCGCGTAGGCGCGTTCCGGCGCCGGGGCGTCCGAGGCTCGCTTGTCCAGCACGAACGCGCCGAACTCGGTCTCGGTCTGGTCCGGGAAGTAGGCGGGCGTGCCGGAGTAGTTGCCCCAGCAGGTGTGCACCCAGAACTGGCAGTTCACGCCCTCGACCGCGGCGTTGAGCGCCTCGATCTCCCAGTCGCCCATGCCGTACGGCCAGACGAACTCATCCAGCTGGATGATGTCGCAGCCGTTGTCGGCGAGTTCCTTGAAGTCCTCGTTGAACGCCTTGGCCAAGGCCAGGGCGACCTCCCTGGTGTCCTTGTAGTGCAGGTTGGTGGTGGCCGCGGCGATCACGCCCAGGCCGGTGTAGGACACCTTGACCGGCTTGTTGGTGGCCTTGCGCACCGCGCGCAGGTTGACGATGTGGAACGGGTACTCACGGCGGACTTCGCCCACGCAGGTCGGCGAGTACAAGGTGGAGTAGATCGGCAGGCCGATGGGCGGCCCGGTCAGCTTGTAACCGGACACGCGCTCCAGGTAGTAGTACAGGATCGTGCCGTACGGGGAGTCGCCGCCGTACACCTTGCCGTCGCTGATCACGTCCAGGCCCGCGGCCTCCTGGTCGTGCACGATCGCGCCGACCACGTCCTCGAACGCCTCCTTGCTGATCGAGTCGTGGATGAACTCTCCCCTGGGCAGCGTGGCGAACCCGTGCCCGTCGTACCACCGTGGGTTCGGATAGTTGCCGACCATTGTGGTCGGCAGCAGGATGTCCTGACCGCCGATGAGCATCGTCTTTGATCCTTCCCGGTCGCAGTGCGGGTTAGTGCGAGGAGCGTAGGCCGGGCCAGGTGAGAGTTTCTTCCCCACCGCGGGACCGTTCCTGTTCCGCCGCTCCGCATGGGAGGCTGAAAAATCGCCTCCCGGCCCAGCGGGGTGACGTCGGGCCGCCGCTTCGTCTCGCAGTGATCTGCACCATTGCGAACGTGGCCGGTGATGCTGAAGCATGCGGATCGCGGCAGGAGTAGGCGGCGAGGTCACCGGCACGCGGATGCCCCCGTCGGACGTGGTGGAGCAGGTGGTGCGGGCCGAGGCCGAGGGGTTCGGCTCGGCCTGGACGGTGCACTTCTCGCGCGGCCTGGACGCGCTCGGCCTGCTCGCGGTGGCCGGCACCCGGACCAGCCGGATCGACCTCGGGGTCGGCATCGTGCCGACGTACCCCCGGCACCCGCTGGCGCTGGCTCAGCAGGCGGCGACCGTCCAGGCGCTGAGCGGCGGCAGGCTGACCCTGGGCGTCGGCGTGTCGCACCGGCCGGTCATCGAGCAGCTGCACGGCCTGGCCTACACCAGCCCCGCCGCGCACATGCGCGAGTACCTGTCGGTGCTCGTGCCGCTGCTGCGGGACGGCAGTGTCCAGTTCAGCGGTACGTTCTACCAGGTCGACGGCGGGTTCGTGGTGCCGGGTACGAGCCCGGTCCCGGTGCTGGTCGGGGCGCTGTCCCCGCTCATGGTGCAGGCCGCCGGAGAGCTCGCCGACGGCGTGGTGACCTGGCTGGCCGGCCCGCGCAGCCTGGGCGAGGTGATCGTGCCGCGGCTGCACGCGGCGGCGGCCGGACGGCCGGCGCCCCGGGTGGTGGCGGCGCTGCCTGTGGCGGTCTGCGCCGACGCGGACCTGGCCCGGCGGCAGGCCGACGAGGTCTTCACCCGCTACGGGAGCCTCGATAACTACCGCAGGCTGTTCGAGCGCGAGGGCGTGGCCTCGCCCGGCGACGTGGCCCTGACCGGGACGGAGAGCGACATCGAGCGCCAGCTGAAGAGCCTGGAGGACCTCGGCGTCACCGAGCTGTGGCCGGTGCTGTTCCCGGCCGGCGCCGACCCGGACGTCACGATGGAGCGGACCCGGGCGCTGCTCGCCGGGCTCAGCCGGCCCTGATCCGCCAGTCGACGGCGATGCTGCCGTCCGGGCCGGCCAGGACCGGGTTGAGGTCGAGCTCGGCCAGTTCCGGGTGGGCGGCCATCAGGTTGCCCACCGCCACGATGATGGCCGCCACCGGGGCCAGGTCGGCCGGCGGACGGCCGCGCAGCCCGGCGAACGCGGCCGCACCGCGCAGGTCGCTGAGCATCTTGCGGGCCTCGGCTTCGTCCAGTGGCGCGACGGCCAGCTGGACGTCGCGGAGCGTCTCGACCAGCACGCCGCCGAACCCGGCCATGACTACCGGGCCGAATTCGGGGTCCCTGATCCCGCCGATGACGAGCTCCAGGCCGTCGCGCTGCGGCTGGAGCAGCACCGCGGCGCCTTCGGCCAGGGCCAGCAGGCTTTCCGCAGCGCTGCGGACGGCGGCCGGGGTGAGCAGGCCGAGCCGGACCCCGCCCACGTCGCTCTTGTGGGTCAGGGTGGGGTGGTCGACCTTGGCCACCACCGGGTAGCCGAGCCGGCCCGCGGCCTTGACCGCGGCAGCGGGGGTGTCGCACCGGGCGGTCTGGACGACCGGGATGCCGGCGCCGGCCAGCAGGTGCCGGGCGACCTCCGGGGGCAGCAGGCCCGCTGGTAGGTGCGGTGCAGGCCAAGCTGCGGGTGGCTTGGCTGGGGCGGGTGGCCTGGCTGGGGCGGGTGGCTCGGGTGCGGGCTTGGTGGCCTGCAGGCCGCAGCGGACGGCGACGCCGACGGCCCGGGCGGTGCGTTCCGGCCAGGGAAAGCAGGGCACGCCCGCTTCGGTGAGCAGGCTGGCGTGGGCGTCGGCGGACCTGGGTCCCACCCAGCAGACGTAGACCGGTACCGGCACCTGATCCTGGCGCAGCCGGGCTACGGCGTCCCGCACGGCCTCGGCCACCTCGGCGGACGCCGAGCGCTGCAGCAGCACGGGCACCACTACGTCGATCTCGCCGGAGCGGGCCAGCATCTCGATCGTGGCCGGGTACAAGGTGGTGAACAGGCGCCAGGTCGGGGTCATGTCCACCGGGTTACGCGGGCTGGCGTAGCCGGGCAGCAGGGCCCGCAGCTCGTCCTGCAGCGGCCCGCTCAGCTCGGGCACTTCCAGGCCCTCGTCGGCCAGCAGGTCGGTCAGCTCGACACCGGTGCCGCCGGAGTTGGTGACCACGGCCACGCGCTTGCCGCCCGGCAGCGGCGCCCCGGACAGGGCCCGGGCGGCGTCCAGGGCCTGCAGCCCGGTGCGGACCCGGGCCACCCCAGCCTGGCGCAGCGCCGCGTCGCGGACCGCGTCGTCGGTGGCCAGCGCGGCGGTGTGCGAGACCGCGGCCCGCTGCCCGGCCCCGGTGCGGCCGTGCACCACGGCGATAACTGGCTTGACCGGCGTGGTCAGGCAGGCCTGCTGGTAGAAGCCGCGGGCGTCGGTGATCGACTCGAGCAGCAGGCATATCACCCGGGTGGCCGGGTCCTGACGCAGGTAGCCGAGCAGTTCGGCATCGGTGATGTCCGCCTTGTTCCCGGCCGCGAAGACCTTGGCCACCCGCAGCCCCTCGTCCCGGCCGAGGGCGTGCACGGCCATGCCGTAGGACCCGGATTGGGTGACGATGCTGATGCCACCGCCACCGCGCGGCGGGCCGGCCGAGATGGACGCGTTCAGCGGCAGGTCGGCGTTCTGCACGCCGAAGCAGTTGGGGCCGACCAGCCGGACTCCCCCGGCCCGGGCCGCGGCCACCGCCTCGGCCTGCAGCCTGGCCCCGGCCGGGCCGGTCTCGGCGAAGCCGGCGCTGAGCACCACGGCTGCGGCGACGCCCTTGGCCGCGGCCGCGGTGATGATCTCGGGCACGGTGGCGGCCGGGGTGGCGATTACCGCCAGGTCGACCGGGCCGGGGACGGCGCGCAGGTGGGGATAGCAGGGGCGGCCGCCGACCGTGGCCGACGGGCCGACGGGCAGGACGTCGCCGGGGAAGTCGGCCAGGTTGTCCCACAGCAGCCGGCCCACCGAGCCGGCCCGGTCGGACGCGCCCACCAGGGCCACCCGGCGCGGCTCGAACACGGCGGCCAGCCCGCCGCCCTTCAGCATGCCCGGTCTTTCGGCAGGCCCGGTCTTTTCAGCATGCCCGGTGGTTCAGCACGCACAGTCCTGGCCCGCCCCGTGCTCGAACACCCGGGTGAGCTCTCGGGCCGAGAACTCGGCCTGGCGGACCGCGAGCGGGTCCACCGAGCGGACCGCGGCCAGTTCGGCCACCGACGGCGGCCGGACGGTACGCAGGTCGCCCGCCGCCTCGACGGCGAAGCCGGTGGCGTCGCGGACCTCGGCCACGCTGACGTCGGGGAACAGCTGGACCAGCCGGGCCCGCCCGGCGGGGAAGTCGAACACGCCCAGCTCGGTGACCAGCCACTGCGGCCCGCCGCCGGTGAAGCCGAGCTCGGCCCGGGTGCCCAGCGGAGTCCGGTGACCGATGTCGGTGATGAAGTCGCACGCCTCGACCAGCGTGTGCCCGGACCGGTGCCGGGTGGTCCACAAGGTCAGCTGGCCGATGGTGGCGGACAGGTTGCAGCCGCCGCCGCCCCCGCCCAGCTTGACCTTGGGCCGGCCGGCCGGGCCGATAGCGGTGACGTTGGTGTTACCCGCGGCGTCGATCTGCCCGCCGGACAGGAACATCCGGTCCACGTCGCCGCGGATCGCGGCGTCGAAGAATTCCTCGAACCGCATGCTGTACGCGGCGCCGCGGCTCAGGCTGGCGTCGTTGCTGGTGGGCGGTATGAACGGCGGGTCGGGGTTGATCGCGTACATCGCCCCCTCGACCAGCAGCATGTCCGGGGCGCTGGTACGCCGGGCCACGTGCATGGCGACCTGGGCGCACGGGCTGCCGAACCCGTGGAATACGGTCTCGGCGGGCCGGATGGTCCGGGCCAGCGCCACCACGAACCACTCGTCGATGGTCCAGCTCATGAGAACAGCTCCCGCCAGGCGCTGGTGGAGTCCGACCAGCCGGCCAGGGCGGCCAGCCGCTCGGGGCCGATGGCCGCCCGGTAGCTCTCCTCGCCGCCGTAGACGTAGGTGGCCAGGTACTTGTCCAGGTCGTCCGGGCCGCCCTGCGCCGCCGCTACGTATTCGCGCAGGTGCACCCGGTCGTAGGCGTACCTGGGGTAGCAGGAGGCCGGATGGGCCCCGTACGGGGCCACGACCGTGGCGGCCACCAGGTGCCCGGGGATGGTGACGCCAGCCGCCGCCACCTCCTCGGTGGAGACCAGCTCGTCCACGGTGGCGATGACCATCCGCGACGCCGATGCGAACCGCTCGTCGAGCACGTAGGGCTGCTCCAGGTGCAGGTTGCCGTACCGGTCACCGGACGGCGCGTGCAGCAGCGCGACGTCCGGGCGCAGCGCCGGTGCCGCGATCAGGGTTTCCCCGGTGAACGGGCAGGTGATCGTGGCGTACTCGGGGTGCAGGGTGGCGATGTCCGAACCGCGCACGCCGCGCACGGGCAGGAACGGCAGGCCCATCTCGGCCGCGCGCAGCTGGGCCAGCATGGTGGCGCAGCAGCTCTCCGCGACCTCGATCGAGCCGGCCTCGGCGGCCCGGCGGTAGGCCGGGGCCAGGCCGAGGTCCTGCTCGAACCCGACGTAGCTTTCCTCGCAGCGGCGGACCGCGCCCGCCGCGACCAGCAGGTCCACGTCGATGCTGTGCGCCGACCCGACCAGGTGCAGGCCGCGGCGGCCCTGCCGGATCAGCTCGCGGACCCCGGCCATGGGCAGCCGGGCGGACAGGCCGCCGCCGAGCGCGACGATCGCGCCGTCGGGGACCAGGGCTATCGCGTCGGCCAGGCTGGCTCGCTTGTCGCGCAGGGGGTGCAGGCTCATGGTGATCCTCCGGGATCGAGCATCGGCCAGCGCCCCGGCTGTGGTCAGGTCTTGCCGGGACAAAGAACCGGGCCAGGCTCGACCCGCCAGATCAGTGGATTCGGCCCGCGCGCGAGTCACGCTGGCTGGCATGAGCCAGACCGTTCAGGACGAAGTCGGCGCGGTGGTACAGCGGGCCCGCGAGGCGGCCCGCGCCATCGAGCACTACACCCAGGAACAAGTGGACGAGCTGGTCACGGCCATGGCCTGGGCGGTGGTGCGGAAGGACCACGCCGAGGAGCTGGCCCGGCTGGCGGTTGACGAGGGCGGGTTCGGCAACTACGCCGACAAGGTGGCCAAGATCCACAAGCGGGTGACCGGCGTGCTGGCCGACATGACCGGCCTGCGCACGGTGGGCGTGGTCGAGGAGCTGCCCGAGGCCGGGCTGGTGAAGATAGCCAAGCCGGTCGGGGTGGTGGCGGCGCTGATCCCGGTTACCGGCCCGGACGCCACGCCGCCGGTCAAGGCGCTGTTCGCGGTCAAGGGCCGGAACGCGATCATCTGCGCCCCGCATCCGCGGACGGCGGG